>Ga0209254_10000295_pt1 | contig 38499 bp, 29 predicted proteins | sample FrelakmetDIP11DI_FD_187148 | JGI IMG/M metagenome (GOLD analysis project Ga0209254, IMG submission 187148) | Freshwater lake sediment microbial communities from the University of Notre Dame, USA, for methane emissions studies - DIP11 DI (SPAdes)... | ecosystem: Environmental > Aquatic >... | reverse complement strand
CTCGCAATGACGACGGGCAACGCAGCGGGAGCTAGGAGGTAGCTATGCGTGGTCGCTTGATCTGGGGTGTGGCGCTCATCGCCATGGGCGCGTTCTTTCTGGGGCAGCAGTTCGGCCTGTTTGGCGAGCTGCAGCTGCCCTTCTGGGCGTTTGCCTTTGGCCTGCTGGGCTTGATCTTTCTGTTCACGTTCCTCACGGATCGGCAACAGTGGTGGGCGTTAATTCCAGGCTGCATCCTGCTGGGCGTGGCGCTGCTGATCGTCAACGATCAAAACGAGTTTATCACAGGCACACAGGCCGGTGCGCTGTTTCTATTCAGCATCGGACTGCCTTTCCTACTGATCTATCTGGTCGATCGGCGGATGTGGTGGGCGTTGATTCCGGGCGGGGTGCTGAGCGTCCTCGCGCTGATCACGTTTGTGAGCGGCGGCGATGTGTCCGGCCAGGTCATCGCGGCGATCATGCTGTTCGGGCTGGCGGCCGTCTTTGCCGTGTTGCGCTTCGTCACGCGATCGAATCCCTACATGGGCTGGGCGACGTGGGTGGCGATCATCCTGGCGGTGATCGGCGCACTGGTGTTGATCACCGGGCCGCAGGCAGCGGCGCTTGTTGGGCCGGCGATGCTCATCGGGTTGGGGTTGATCTTGCTGGCGCGGGTGTATTGGCCTCGCTTGCGATCAAGACCATGATAGACGAAGAAGCCCCAAGGCCTTAACGCCTCGGGGCTTCTTGCAACCTGCCTTATGCGCGCTTGTCCAGCGGCACGTAGTCGCGCTTGTCATAGCCCAGATAGATCTGGCGCGGGCGCGCAATCTTTTGATCGGGATCGTTGACCATCTCCACCCACTGCGCCAGCCAACCTACCGTGCGCGGAATGGCGAACAGCACCGGGAACATTTCCACCGGGAAGCCCAGCGCCTGATAGATCAGGCCGGAGTAGAAATCCACGTTGGGATAGAGCTTGCGCGAGACGAAGTAGTCGTCTTGCAGCGCGATGCGTTCCAACTCCAGCGCGATCTCCAGCAGCGGATTGACACCCGTCACGGCGAAGACTTCGTCGGCCGTGCGCTTGATGATCTTGGCGCGCGGATCGTAGTTCTTGTACACGCGATGCCCGAAGCCCATCAGGCGACCTTCGCCTTTCTTCACTTTCTCGATGAAGCTGGGCACGTTCTTCACGTTGCCGATGACGTTCAGCATCCGAAGGACTTCCTCATTCGCGCCGCCGTGCAGTGGGCCATACAGCGCGGCCGCCGCGCCCGCCATGGCCGAGTACGGATCGGTCATCGACGAGCCGATGGCGCGCATGGCGTTGGTGCCGCAATTCTGCTCGTGATCGGCGTGCAGGATAAAGAGGATGTCCAGCGCGCGCTCCTTGACCGGGTTGGGCTGGTACTTTGCCTCGGTCATCCTGTCCAGCATGTTGAGGAAGTTGCCGGGATAGCTGAGATCGTTGTCGGGATAGACGTAGGGCAGGCCGCGATGGTGGCGATAGGTGAAGGCGGCCACGGTGGGCACTTTGCCGATGAGCCGGTAAATCTGCTTCAGGCGGATGTCCGGGTCTTTGACGTTGCGCGCTTCAGGATAGAACGTGGACATGGCGGCCACGATGCTGATGAACATACCCATCGGGTGGGCGTCGTAGCGAAACGCCTGCATGATGTGCTTAATATTCTCATGCAGGAAGGTGTGGTGCGTGATCTCATAGGTCCAGGTGGCCAACTGTTCCTTGGTGGGGAGTTCGCCATACATGATCAAGTAGGCCGTTTCCAGATACGTGCTCTTTTCGGCCAGCTGGTCGATTGGGATGCCGCGATACTGCAGAATGCCAACGTCACCATCGATGTAGGTGATGGCGCTCTTGCAGGACGCGGTGTTCATAAAGGCCGGGTCGTAGGTCATCATCCCGAAGTCGCCCGGGTTAACTTTGATCTGGCGCAGGGCGTCTGCTTTGATCGTGTCGTGCTCGATCGGGACTTCATAGGTCTTGCCGGTGCGGTTGTCGGTAATGGTCAGCGTGTTGGCAGGCATAGCGATCTCCTAAAAGAATTGGATATGGAACGGCAATGAGCGCGAAGTAAGGGAATTGTACCAGCCAAAAGGGCAAAGTCAATTCCCCGTAGCGTTAGATGCGAAATGCTGTTGCGGGTTACAGCGATCGGGCGTGCTATAATCGCCAGGCAATTGAAATCGCCGCAATGGGCGAATGAATTCGCAGCAACAACAGCGCGAAGCCGGCCTGCGCCGGCTAGCCGACGCAGATCGGCTTTGTGTGGGTGTGGGTGCAGTTTTTAACTGCCGAGTTCTGCGAGTTCCCGGCAAAAACATCGAACATGACACGCTCTCGGCGCTTCTTCGATTTTCTCAATAACCATCTCACGGCCCTATTGGGCGCGATGTTGTTTATCGCTGTCTGGTTCATCTACGCCGCGACGGTACCGCCAATGCAGGTCTTTGGCGATCCCAGCGAGTACACCTTCATTCCGTGGATTCTCGGCATCGCGCATCCGCCGGGCTATGGCTTCTATACGCTGCTCGCTTCGCTCTGGCAGCACCTCCTCCCAATCGGATCAGTGGCGTTCCGTACGCACCTGCTCGCTTCAACCGCTGGCGCGTTGTCGGTCACGCTGGTCTATCTGATCGTATACAAACTGATAGTTAACCGCAAAGACGCGAAGAGCGCGAAGGAATCCCAAAACAACTTAGCGGGCTTGGCGTCTTCGCGGTTGGTGGCGCATTTACCGGCCCTGTTTGCCGGCATCTCCCTCGCCGCCGCAACGGACATCTGGCAGCACAGCATCCACACCAACGCGCACATCATCACGCTGCTGCTGGCGACGACGAGCGTCTTCTTGCTGATTCAATGGTGGAGTTCCGGTAAAGATCGCTGGCTATACCTCTTTGCGTTGATTGCAGGATTCAGCCCACCGCATCATTTGCTGCTCGTGTTTGCTTTTCCGGCTTACGCGATCTTTACCGTGCTGGTTAAGCCCCGCTTGTTTCTGCAACCGAAAAAGATTCTCGCGCTGCTCGGCTGTTTCGCACTAGGGTTGAGCGTCTTCCTCTACTATCCACTGCGCAGCCCTAGCGCACCGTTCGGCCCGACAGACATCACGTCGCTGGAATCGTTTGTTCACTTCGTCAGCGCCGAGGGCTTGCGCGTCAACTTGTTCTATTACGGCCTGAGCGATCAACTGACGCGCTTGGGCGTGTTCTTCGAATTGCTCAAGTTGCAGTATTCGATCATCGGCCTCTTGCTAGTCATTCCGGGCACAATCTGGCTAGCACGTAAGGCGTGGCAGCCGTTCGTCCTGTGCGCGGTGTTCTTCCTCTCGCTATATCTGTTCATCATCAACACCGTGCAGGATGTGATGGCGTATCTGATGCTGCCGTTCATGATGATCGCGGTCTTCAGCGGATTAGGCGCGTGGGCGCTGGTGACGTTTAGACGGCGGAGGTTTTTGGAAACCTCCGCCGTCTCCCGCGTGGAAACTTGGCAGGTCGCGATTCTCGCAGTTCTGCTCCTCCTCCCGATCGCCCAACTCATCTCGACGTATCCGCGCGTGTCCTTGCGCAACTATACGGCCGGCGGCGATTGGGTGGACACGGTCTTCGATCGCTTTGCGGGTAAAAGCGAACGTGCGGTGCTGCTGGCATCGTGGGAGGCGAACACGCCCTTGTGGGTGGCGAAATACACGGAAGGGCGCACGCTCGATCCGAAAGACGTGACACCGATCTATGTGACCACCGCTTCGCAAAATCCGTGGCTCGATAACGTCTTCGCGCATCTCAACGAAGGGCCGGTGTATCTGGCCGATTATCGCCGCGCAGTGGTGGAGGGCCGCTTGTTTCGCCTGCGGCCCGCAGGGACATGGCCCTTGTGGCGCGTGGTGCCGCCGGGTGATGCGAGCGTGCCGCCGCTTGATCGAACGTTGAACATGAAGGTCGGGGAAGGTGAGAACACGATCGAGATTCTGGGCTATTCGCTCGCTCGATCTTCCGTCGAAGCCGGTCAGCGAGCCTATCTCACCCTTGCCATGCGCGCGCCGCTCACGCCGACGCACATCCTCATGCCGTATAGCAGGTTAGGTGCTCGCGAGTTTCGCTGGACGACGGATTCGCGTCTGCTGACGCCGGAATGGCTGCCCAACGAAGTGATCGTCGAACGCTACGAAATCCCGATCGCATTTGATACACCCGCCGGTGACTATGATCTGCGCTTGGGCTTCAGCAATCTTTCGACAGGGCAAGACGTGCTGCTACCGGTTGTGCCGTTGCAAGCATTGCGCGTCACTGAGGCAACACGACCTCACGCCGTTGTGCCAGCCGACGCACTGGCCAACTTCAACGCGCAGATCGCGCTGACGGGGGCATCGGCCAATGGCGTGAGTAGCACACCAGAACTGCCGACGATCACCGTGAAGCCGGGAGAGACAATCGGTTTGGGGTTGAACTGGCTGGTGCAACAGCAAGTGGACGAGTCGTACACGATCTTTGTGCATCTCATCGACGGCGGCAATCGCCTGATCGCGCAGCGCGATTACACGCCCATGGGTGGCGCGTTCCCCACGCAGTTGTGGATTCCCAAATGGATCGCGGGACAAGTGTTGACCGATCCGTATCAGATCAAAGTGCCGGACGATCTGCCGCCCGGCGAGTATTTCATCGAAGCGGGGATGTACGGCATGACCAGCCAGCGCCGTGTGCCCATCATCGGGCGCGATGGCGGCCTCGCCGGCGATCGCGCGATTCTGTTCAAGGTCAACGTGCAACCGTGATGCCGCAGTAAGCCGGCCTGCTCATGGCACTTTGCCCGGCGATGTAATACACTCATATCCATCGTGTGCCGATCAATTGACCGTCAGGTTGGAGACGCGTTTGAGTCTTGATGCGCGTTTTATACCTCAACCAGATGGGAAAATGTGCTACTATGGTGACGATTAACGACGTTATTCAGAACGTCTCTTGAGTGACGACTGTGACCGAAGATCCCCCTTCTGAACAGGACCCTAACTCCGCCAAGTCACAGCAAACTGGCGGTGTCAACATCGATGCCGATCGAGTCAGCATCGATGGCGATGTCGTCGGGCGTGATAAAGTGACGCAGATCGACACGGGCGGCGGCGCTTACGTGGCCGGAAGTGTCACGGTCGAAGGTCAAGGCAAGTTTGTAGGACGAGATGACAACTCCGTTACCATCTCCGATTCACCTGGCGCGATTGTTGCCGATAAAGTGACCGTCAAAAAATACCTGTATGTTTTCCGTAGTGTTCGACAGGTTATTGCGTTTGTACTGATCTTGATTGCTGTCAGTGTCGTGATTGCCCTGGGTGTGTGGCGGACCAGGCAGCCGCGATGGATGGATGGCGACTTCAATATCGCCGTGGCTCAGTTTGACGAGGTGCCGACGTCGGACAAACCTACGATTGCACCCATCATTATCAGTGGCCTGTTTAATTATTTGGACAGTATCTATAAGACAGACAATTTAGGATTCGATATTCAGGTCGAACATGACAAGATCGATGTCATTCACAGTCCTGCCGAAGCAGCTAATCTGGCTAAACGGGTCAACGCAAACCTAGTGATTTACGGCACGGTGTCTGTATTAGGCGAAGGTGCATCGGTCACGCCAAAATTCTGGGTATACGACGCATTGAAGAACGATACTAGTGAAATGGTAGGCACGGGCCAACATCAGTTGGAATATCCTTTCCAGTTCACTCGTGCTGAGGTACTTGATATCAAGAGCGGAGTCAATAGGATACTTCAGCAGCGTGCCAATATGTTGATCGATTTTACGCAGGCATTGGTATATCGTAAGACCAGCCAGTACAAAGCCGCTCAAGACGCAGTGCAGCAAGCGATTGATGAAGCCAAAGTCTACCCAGGTTTCCAGGGCAAGGAGACGTTGTATCTAATCGCGGCCGACATTGCACGACTGAACAAAGACTTGGTCGCATCGCGCCAGTACGTGAGCGAGGCCCTGACGATCAATCCGAATTACGCCCGGGCTTACATCGCTCAGGCGAATATCTTCTATGATCAGCATGATTTTGAGAATGCGCTGCGATATTACGAACAGGCTACCCAGCTGCCAGATCAGCCTTACGGCGCTCACATTGCCGAGAAAGCCAACTTAGCGATGGGGAACATATTTAGTTTTCGGTTTCAGAATCAGCCCGACAACCTGGCGCTTGCCGATCTCGCGCTTTCTCACTACACCGTCGTCACCGATTCCTATCAACACACCGGAGATGCATACACTAAAGAGTTGGCTGCCTGGGCTTACTATGGTTCAGGCATTATCTTTCAGTATAGAAGGGATGCGGAACTGGCTAGCCGGGCATTTGACCAGGCCCTGGCGCTAACCACTGATGCAGACCTCAAGGCACGTGCCCAGAGGCGACTTGGCGAGGTGCGAGGAAATTGATCTATTGGTCGCTACGCAGCTGACGTACATCCTACTTCCCTTTTTAGGAGCGGGTCCAATGAATCACAAACTAATGTCGTTCGCACTTGTCTCAATTCTGCTGCTCATAGTTGCTTGTTCCCCGACACCCACTCCTCCTCCGGTGGAGACTTCACAACCTCGACTTGTAGCGTCGGCAACACCAACAAGCACTGCAGAGCTGCCGCCGCCTCCTGCGGCAACGCCTTCTGAATATCCGCCTACTCCACTGCCAGCAGTCACTGCGGAGCTGCCACCCCCTCCTCCTCCAACCGAGCCTCTGCCGCTGCCCACTCCACAACCAACACCCTGCGGCCCACCGCTGGGCTGGGCGGCGTATACTATTCAACCGGGCGACACACTGTATTCGATTTCAATTCGGACGGGCACATCTGTTGAGCAATTGAAACTGGCGAACTGCCTCATCAGCGACCAGATCTATTATGGCCAGCCGCTGTTTGTGCCTTATCTACCGGTATTCTCAGCACCAACGGTGGAACTGCTCCCACCACCACCAGTAGCTACTGCGGAATTTATTCCGGCACCTGCACCGGGAGATAAACACCTGGACATTGTGCCACCTGCTGGTCCAGCTGGCACTAAATTCACAATTTCGATTATAGAGTTTACGGCTGGTGAAGCAGTCAATGTGAGGGTCTTCTTCGGCCCGACACAGGAAGTGGTTTTCCGTACCTCGACCACGACAGATGCGAACGGCCAGCGCACTGTGGAGTTCGCTAGCCAAGCCAATAACCTGGTGGGCGAATACGTCGTCTGGGCTAATGGCACGCAGACGCGTGCAGTCGGAAAGTTTAGTATTACGCAGTAGTTTCCAGTATTGACTCGACACACATACTGAGGTCTTGTCAAGAGGGAGGTCGTCATGAATACTGAAGATAGACCAGAATCTCAGAATTTCGATCCTTGCGACGAAAGCGAAGGTCTCTATCGCGTACGCGTTGCGGTGAAGTTTCGTGATTACATCGAGATCCCGTATGAAGATGGTGTCGAAGAATATGTCCAAAAATGTCAGATTGGGCCGTGGGACGAGCTGGCCAAAGAGTATCCAGGCATTTCGCTCAAGCGGTTATATACCTCAGTGAGCCCAGGCAGACTGCTAGAGCTATTGAAGCAAGCTACGGAGATCGACCAGACGTATCATCCCCCCAATTTCTTCACCTTCTTCGTAATCGATGTCCCGCCTCGGCTTGATCCCGTACAACTAGCCATGGCGATCGCGGAGTGGCATACTATCGAGTATGCCTACGTCGAATCGCCACCCGCCCCGGCACCGGTTATCACTGAGAGCAATGAGAACTATGTGAGTCCGACCCTCGGCGGGAGAGGGTATCGTCATCTCAATCCAGCCCCGGATGGCGTTAACGCCCTGTTTGCCTGGCATCCCGATCCTGGCAATCTCAATTTCAGCCTGCCTGGTGCGGATGGGGCTGGGGTTCAATTCATCGATATGGAAAAGGGTTGGAAGATGGATTCCCAGAACAGGGTCAACCATGCAGACCTCCTGGACGCGGCCGGTCAGCCCAAGATCACCCTCATCTCCGGCGTCAACAGGGACGAATTGGAGCACGGCACGAATACACTTGGCGTCGTGGTCGCCACAGACAACAACATAGGTGTGGTCGGGATCGCCCCCAACGCTTCGGCGCGAGTGATATCCGCATGGCGCACAGCCTCTACCTGGAATCTGGCGGACACAATCGTGGATGCAGCATCACGCCTCAACTTCGGCGATGTATTCTTAATCGAGGCGCAAGTATACAAGACGTATGTGAATGGCCAAGGGCAGCTTCCGTATATGCCGATTGAATGGGAATCGGCGAACTTCGACTCGATTCGTTTGGCGACCGCTCTCGGCATCGTGGTGATTGAAGCCGCCGGCAATGGCGGCGTCGACCTCGATACTGTAGAAAAGCCTGTCGGAGTCAAATTTCTCAATCGCGCCAGCCCTGATTTCGGGGACTCTGGCGCGATCATGGTGGGTGCGGCTAGCTCTTCATCTCCGCACATCCGGCTACCTGCCGCCAGTGCACCTTCTTGCCTGATTCCAGGGCCGGATACTAATTATGGCAGCCGGATTGACTGCTACGCCTGGGGCGAATGTGTCCCAACGACCGCGACAAATACTCTGGGTTACATTGACTTCTTTGACGGCACGTCCAGCGCCTCAGCCATCATCGCCGGCGTGGCAATTGTCGTGCAGGGCATTGCCGGGCAGAATCCTCCCAGGCGGCGCTTCAGTCCCTATCGGCTGCGCACGATCCTCAGCGACCCGAACAATGGAACGGATTCAGCAAACGGACACGTGATAGACCGCATTGGGGTGATGCCCGATCTCAGAAAGATCATCGGCAACAATCGGTCTCAACCGCTCGGATCAGTGCTCAATATAGCTCCCGATATATACATTCGCGATTTCGTAGGCGACATGGGCGATCCACACACCGGATCGATCTCTGCCAGCCCCGACATCATTGTTCGTCCCACGGCGGTGCCAAACCCACAGGCGGCTTTTGGGCCGACGAGCGGCACAGCCAATAGCAATACGCTTAGCCACGAAGTGAGGTCTGGCCAGAACAACTATATATACGTGCGTGTTCTGAATCGGGGCGGTACTAGTGCGTCGAATGTCAACGCGATCGTCTATTGGGCGCCCATGGCCACACTCGTCACACCCAATCTGTGGACCCCAATCGGCTCGGTCACCATTCCAAACGTCCCAAGCGGCAATGTGTTGACGGTATCCAACGTTATTGTCTGGCCGGCAGCCAGCGTTCCAGCTGCAGGACAGTACTGCTTCGTTGGCCTGATCGGGAATGCCCAAGACCCCGTGCCAAATCGGGTAGACTTGTTGAACTTCGACAATTTTTACCGCTTCGTTCGCAACAATAACAATGTTACTTGGCGGAGCTTTAATGTCGTCAGCAACGCGCCACATAATCCATTCCCACTCGACGCAGTTGTTTTGCCATTTCTTGCGCCCGGTGCCCCGGACAAGGATCGGCGTTTTCGGCTGGAAGTGATGGCTCTGTTGCCTGAAAAGGCGCGCGTCTGGCTGGAGGGGCCGCAATACCTCATGGCAGATATGCTTGAGCATACACTGGATCTGGACGTTGACAAGAAACTTCCGGTAGCACGGCTGGAACTCAATCCGCATGGTCTCACACGCTTTCAGGAAATCGTATTTCCAGCCAACTCGCGCTCGAAACTAAGGCTACTCGTGCAGATTCCCGAGGAGGAACGTGAGCTTGAGTATGATGTGTACATCCGCCAGATTTACGAGAACGAAGAGGTTGGTCGTGTTACGTGGAGATTGTCACCTCCCAGTCGCATAGAGCAGCCCGTTCGAGGAGCACGAAGGCGCCGAAAATAAGGAACTACATTGAGCAATTCTGCACCTTGTTCAATCGCATCCAGGAGCCAGCCGGACGCCTGGCACGTAGAGCATAAGGCCGTTGATCTCGATCCGACTCCTGCAACAAAGCACGACACCACCGATCAGCGATCGGTGGTGTCGTGTGGATCGGTTTGTGCCCAAGCCTTCACCAACCTGCTATTCTTCATTCAAAATATGCCGCCGCGACAACCCAATCTACAAACTCCGGGGATGTCATCCCACGAACGCCCTTCAAAATTCGGCAACCAATCCGCCTGACAGGCACCCCCTTGCCAACGGGTGTATACTGAAATTAGAGCGCTGCGCGGGCTTACTACCCCTCGATTGTCGATCGTTGGATATAGCGAAACCAGAAAGGAGCACAGACGATGGCCGTCATCACCATTTCAAGGCAATACGGCAGCGAAGGCGACGAGATCGCCGCCAACGTCTGCCAGGTTCTGGGATACCGATCGTTTGACAAGCAGCTGATGGCGAAAGTCGCCACCGAAGTCGGGCTGACCGAAGGCGAGGTCGTCGACTTCACGGAGGATCAACACAAGGTGCGCGGCTTTCTCGATCGGTTATGGGGCGCTAAACCGATCGTGACCCAGACGCGCAGCTGGGGTGAAGATCGTTACGGCGTGCGCATGCTGGACGTGAAACAGATCGATGCGAGCGCATCGATCACACTGGTGCAGGCCGTCATTCATGCGGTGGTGAAACGCGGCAACGTGGTCATTGTGGGGCGCGGCGGACAGGCCGTGCTGCGCAACGAGCCGGGTGTGCTGCACGTACGCATCGAAGCGCCGCTCGAGACGCGCATTCAGCGGGTGCAGCTGCGCGAAGGCCTCACGTTCGAACTGGCGCGCGAGGTTGTGGCCGAGCGCGATCGGGCCGCGGCCGATTACCTGAAGCAGTTCTACGGCGTTGACTGGTCCGACTCGCTGCTGTATCATCTGATCCTCAACACGGGCCGCTGGGGCATCGAATCGGCCTCGCGCCTGATCGTCAATGCGGTCAGCCTGTTGCAGCCAACGGCCGCGCTGAACTGATCACAACAGGCTCAGCGCGGTAGACGATCGCCGGGACTCCCGCAGACGCGAGAGTCCCGTGTGTTGTCTCTCTTGCCGGGAGTGTCCTTTGACTATTCGCGTCTATTGCCTTACCTCACAAGAACTGCGCCTGATGGATCAGACTGGGCCGACCCTAGATGCGGTCTCGCTGTATTTGCCCAATGGCGCGTACACCACATTACGCACCTACAACACCGATCGCATCATCGGCCTCGGCGCGCACCTGCAACGGCTGATCGATTCGAGTCGGATGCTGCAGCGCCCGTACCCGATCGATCCGGCGGCGATCCGATCGGCCCTGCGCGACGTCATCGCGCGCGAGCGGCAGCCGGCGCTGCGCGTGCGTTTGACCGTGCCGCTCGATGTCGATCAGATCTTCATCAGCGTCGAGCCGTTCGAGATCTACCCGGCGGAATTCTACGAATATGGCGTGCGCTGTGCCACCACTCGCTTGAGCCGCCATACCCCGCTCGCCAAATCCACCGACTTCATCGCGCCCTCGCGTGAAAGCAAAGCCGCGATCGATCCCGGTATTCATGAGTTGCTGATCGTGAATCGTGCCGACGAAATTCTGGAAGGCATCTCCAGCAATTTCTACGCAGTGTTGGATGGCGTGCTGCGCACGGCGGGTGAAGAAGTGTTGGAAGGCATCACGCGCCGCATCGTCTTGCAGGCGGCGGCCTCGGTCATCCCGATCGATTATCGGCCCGTCAAGGTGAGCGATCTCGATCGGGTGGCCGAGGCCTTCATCACCAGTTCCAGCCGCGAAGTGATGCCGGTGGTCCAGATCGACGATCAGATCATCGGCACGGGGCGGCCGGGACCGATCGCGCAGACGCTGCTCGCCAAATATCGTGCGGAATTGGCACGTAACGCCGAAGTGGTGTGAGCGGTCTCCCCTCTCCTCGCGGCCGGTCGTCCCGTCGCGACGCAGACACGGGAAGGAGAGGGGCTGGGGGGAGAGGTATCCGGTATAATCGCGCCGATGATCATTCAGCCAACTTCTACGCAGTGGGACGCCTTCGTCGCCTCTCAACCGCATGGCCACATTCTGCAAACCTGGACCTGGGGTGTGCTCAAGTCGCACTTTGGCTGGACAGCCGATCGGGTCGCGGTCACGCGCGACGATCAGATCGTCGCCGGGGCGCTGGTGTTGTTTCGTCCGCTGCCGCTGCGGCTGGGCACGCTGGCCTACATCCCCAAGGGTCCCGTCCTCGACTTTGACGACGACGAGGCGGTCAGTGAACTACTGCAAGGACTGGAACGCCCGTTGAAGCGCAATCGCTCGATCTTGGTGAAGGTCGAACCCGATCGCGTGGATGATCCAGTCTTTGTCGCTCGCCTAGCTGGCCTGGGATTTCGCCCCAGTTTGCAGACGGTTCAACCTCCGCGCACGATCGTGATCGACATCGCCCACCGTGACGACGAGATTCTGGCGGCGATGCACCAGAAGACGCGTTACAACATCCGCCTCGCCGCGAAGAAGGATGTGATCGTGCGTGAGGCGCAGGCAACCGATCTGCCTGCGTTCAATGCGCTGATGCAAGCCACTGGTGAACGGGATGACTTTTTCGTGCATTCGGCGGAATACTACGCAGCGGCGTATCGCCTGTTCGTGCCGACGGACCAGGCGAAGTTGTTCGTGGCGACGTATCAAGAGCAGATCATTGCAGGCATCTTTGTGTTCGCGCAGGGCGATCGGGCGTGGTACTTCTACGGCGCATCCGGCGAAGCCGAGCGGCAGCGCATGCCCAATCACGCGCTGCAATGGGCTGGCATCCAATGGGCCAGGTCGCTGGGCTGCAGGGAATACGATCTGTGGGGCGTGCCCGACGAAGACGAGGCGACGTTGGAGGCGCAGTATCTCGAACGTCATGATGATCTGTGGGGCGTCTATCGCTTCAAGCGCGGTTTCGGCGGCAAGTTGGTTCGTTTCGCAGGCGCATTCGATCGGGTTTACGATCCGCTGCTGTACAAGGCCTACGAGCTGTACCTCAAATCGCGGGGAAGAACAGAATAGGGAGCAGTTAATCGAGGATCAGGACGCCGATCCCTGATCCCTGATTAACTGCTCCCCGATCACCTCTTCATGTACACCGCCGGTTTCAGCACCCCGATGTACGGCAGCGTGCGGTACTTGTTGTGCCAGTCCAGGCCGTAACCCACCAGCCACTCGTTCGGCACGTGGAAGCCGATCCAATCCACCTTCACATCCACTTCGCGCACGTCCGTCTTGCTGACCAACGCGCACGATCGCAACGTGGCCGGATGTTTGGTGCCCAGCATTTGATACAGGTAATTCAGCGTGTGTCCGCTGTCGATGATGTCTTCGACGATGAGGACGTGCTTGCCGTGCAGGCTGTTCTTCACATCCAGCAGAACGCGCACCTCGCCGCTGGCCTTGGTATCCGCCGTGGGATAGCTGCTCAACGACATGAAATCGATGTTGTGCGGCACGGTCAGGTGCTGCTCCAGATCGGCGGTGAAGCGGAACGCGCCGTTGAGGATGCAGACCATGACCAGTTCGTCCACGCCCTGGTAGGTGGCCGAGATCTGCGCGGCCATGTGCTTCACCTTGGCGGCGATGGTGTCGGCGTCGATGAGAACCCGTTCGATGGCGTCGTCTAGCATGCGGCTCCTTTGCCTGCGGAAACTGGCGGGATTGTAGATGGATTAACGGGAATGGGCAAGCGGTATCATTTTGCACTTGCGCCAAAACATTCTACAATGACCACACAGCGGAGGAGCCATGGATATCTTGAACATTGACACCGCGAACAAACGCGACATGCAGCTCTTTCTCGATTTTCCTTTTCAACTCTATCGGGATGTGTCGCAGTGGGTGCCGCCTTTTGATTCCGATGCCAAGCGGATGCTCGATCGGAAGAAGCACCCGTTCTATCAGCATTCGGCGGCGGAGTTCTTCATCGCCGTGAAAGCCGATCGGGTGGTGGGGCGGCTTGCGGTATTGGATCATCGCCCGTATAACGAGTGGAATCACTCGCAGACGGCATTCGTCTATCTCTTCGACGCTGAAAACGACCAAAATATTTCACGCGGGCTGTTCGAGGCGGCGTTTCAATGGGCGCGAGCACGCGGTTTGACGCAGGTCTATGGCCCCAAGGGCTTCTCCGCGCTCGACGGCATGGGCCTGTTGGTGAAAGGTTTTGAACATCGGCCCGCGCTGGGGATTGCTTACAACCCGGACTACTATGCTGCTTTGTGGGAAGATGCCGGATTTGAAAACACCGGCGATGTGGTCTCCGGCTATCTGGGACCCGACTTTGTGATGCCGGAGAAGGTCATGAAGGTGGCCGAGCTGGTGCAGCAGCGGCGCGGTCTGCGCATTGCGACCTACAAGACGCGCGGCGATTTGAAGCAGCTCGTCAAGCCGATGAAGAACCTGTATAACAGCGCCCTCAGCGGCACGACCGATAATTTTCCCATCACCGACGAAGAAGTAAACATGATGGCCGAACAGCTGATCAGCTTTGCCGATCCGCGCCTGATCAAGATCGTCATGAAGGGCGATGAGATCGTCGGGTTCATGTTCGGCTATCCGGATCCGTCGGCGGCTATTCAGCGCTGCAAGGGCAAGCTGTTCCCCTTCGGGTGGCTGGACATCTTGATCGAGTTGCGGCGCACCAAATGGATCAACTTGAACGGCGCGGGGCTGCTGGAGAAATATCGCGGCAGCGGCGGTACCGCCTTGTTATTCGCGGAGATGTACAAGAGCGTGCGCAGCAGCCCTCATTTCCTGCATGCCGATGTGGTACAGATTGGCGCGGAGAATGACAAGATGCAGCGCGAGATTGCCGGGCTGGGGATCGATTTCTACAAAGCGCACCGGATGTATCGGAAGAGTATTACTGCCACGTGATTGTCCACCGTTCGCTTTCAGGGCTAATCACGCCGACCACCTCACCCGCCTCGTCCACTTTCACGACGGCGACCGACCAGTTGTAGGCGCCAGGCGTGCCGTTCGGCGCGCCGCCCCAATCCCACCAGTTGTTGGCCGTCACCCGATCGGATACCACTTGCTGATCCTGGCGAATGCGCAAACGATAGCGCTCGTCGGGATTGAGGCCGCTCAAGCCGGGCACAATCCAGCGCATTTGAAAGACCCTGGCAGCTTCCACGATAGTGCCAGAGGCGGGCCGGTTCAAGATCACAACCGGATACACGATGCGCACGGCAGGCGTAGGCGGCGGCGTGTTGGTTAGAGTGCGCGTCACGCGCGTGCCGGTGAGGGTTGCTCGCGGCGTGCGGGTAGGCGTTCGTGTGGGTGTGGCCGTTGGCGCATAAGTGGCCGTCAACGTGCCGGGAATGTCGGGCGTGTTCGTCGGCGTGGGCGTGAAGGTCCGCGTCGGCGTGGGTGTGAAGGTCGCCGTGCGCAGGCCGATCAGCACGACCTGTGTGGGAACCGGCGGCGCTGTAACGCGGTAATCCACGATTTCCGCCGAGTTGGCATTGATGGCGCTGCTGACGATCCAGATTCCGGCAACAATAATCGCGATCAGCGCGAGCAGGCCAATCGCCGGCCCGATCGGCAGTCTGAACTCACGCCGGGGTTTGATGGGCGGCGGTTCAAAGGCTTCCGGCCACACGTGCCGCACGGCGCGCGTCACCCGATTCAGATTGGGCGACATGCCCACCAGTGTCGTGATCTGCTCGTCGCGCGTTTTGCCTAGTAAGTCCTCGACCAGGCCCAGCTCGGCGCACAATGCGCTGAACTGCTCGGGCGTCATGCGCTTGATGGTCTGTTCGATCTTTCTGAGATCGGGGGTTTCAGACATGATGGTGGTTGGCCGATTGCCTCTGGTCGTTGGCCTTAAGCCGCCGCAAAGAATCCTACAGCCAGAGTACCCGGTCCGGCGTGCGTGGTGATGGCCGGTCCCACGGAATACAGCGGAATGTCTTGGATGTTTAGCGTCGCACTGAGGTCAGCCCGCAGCCGATTGGCATCCTCCACCGCATCGGCGTGCATCACACTCAAGTGTGCTTCAGGCGTGCGCGGGCATTCCGTCAAGATCAGTTCCTTCAAGCGCTCCAACGCTTTTTGATGCGTGCGCACTTTGTCCAACGGTTCCACCCGCCCGCTGCTGATCTGCAAGATCGGCTTGATCTGCAGCACGCTGCCGATCAAGCTCGACGCGCCGCCAATGCGCCCGTTGCGCCGCAGATACTCCAGCGTGGCCACCAGGAAGTAGGTGCGACTGCGCGGAATCAGCTTTTTCAGATCGGCTTCGATCTGATCGATCGACTGGCCGGCATCGCGCCATTCGACCGCCAGCTTCACAGCTTCCCCGAGGCAGCCCGCGACTGTGCGCATGTCGATCACACGAATGTCGGCATTGGCGTACAGCTTGCGCGCCACGCTGGCTGAAGCCACGGTGCCGCTCACGTCAGTCGAGGGATGGATCGAAAGAATGGCCTGACCCTTCTCGGCGGCCTGCCGATAGGTGTTGTCGAACGAGCCAGGCGCGGGCGCCGCGGTGGCAGGCAGCTGCGCCGACGACTTCAACCGCTGCAAGAACGTCGGCTCATCCAGCTCCACGCCTTCCAGAAACGTCTCTTCGCCAAAGCGGATGATCTGCGGCACAACCTCGATGTCATGCTGCCGGCAATACTCGCGGGATAAAACGGCGGTGGTGTCGGTGACGATCTTGATCATGGTTTTCCTCGCAGTGAGGCACGGAGCAGAGATGGTGGAACGTTATGAGTATAACCCCTTCTCAACGTCACGACAAGGCACGGGAGGACAGAATACTTGTGACAAGCGGCAAGGTGCACGAGATCGATCGGGTTGGAGTTGTGCCGCCTGCCTCTTGCCCGTTTATGCCGCCTTTGCTATGATCGCAGGCAATGTTCCAAGCTCCTGCCACATCATGCCGCCTGCTCTTCTTTGACTGCAATAGCACGCTGCCGACGGATGAATTCATCGCGTGATGCGTGTTGGGGTTGGTCACGCACGACGCGCCTTGCCATACGAGGAGACACATGCACCGCATTTTGATTACCGACGACATCGGCCCGGCCGGGCTGGCTTTACTCGACGCGGCGAAGGACGTGCAGTTCGACGTCGTGAAACTGCCGCCGCGCGAGACGCTGATCGAGATCATCGGCGAGTATGATGCGGTGATCACCCGATCGGGCACGCCGCTGTTTGCCGAGACGTTTATGGCTGCGAAGAAACTGAAGGTGGCCGGGCGCGCAGGCGTGGGCATGGACAACGTCGACATCGACGCGGCGACGCTGCGCGGCGTGTTAGTGATGAATACACCGGAGGCCAATACGCTGGCCGCCGTGGAGCTCACCATGACGCTGCTACTGGCGGTAGGCCGTCATTTGCCGCTGGCCAACGCCTCCGTGAAGAACGGCGACTGGACGCGCGCCAGATTTCTGGGCACGCAGTTGAGCGAGAAGACGCTGGGCGTTATCGGATTGGGGCGCATCGGATCGCGCGTGGCAACCCGCTGTCAGGCGTTCGGTATGAAGGTCATCGCCTACGATCCATACATCGCGGAAGAAGTGGCCGAACGTATTCACGTGCATCTGGTGAGCGATCTGGAAGAGCTGTTGACCCAATCGGACATCATCACCGTGCACACGCCGTTGACCGAGGAGACGCGCGGCATGATCGGGGCGGCTGAGATGGCGCCGATGAAAGATAGCGTGATCTTAATCAATTGCGCGCGGGGCGGCATCTACGACGAGCAGGCGCTGTACGCCGCGCTGTTGTCCGGCAAAGTGGCGGGTGCGGGCCTTGACGTGTACAGCAGCGAGCCACCCAAAAATAATCCCCTGCTGCTGAAATTGCTGGCGCTGGACAACGTCATTGCCACGCCGCACATCGGCGCGAATACCGTCGAAGCGCAGCGCGATGTGGCCGTGCAGATCGTGCAGCAGGTCATCGACGCACTGCGCGGAATCAACTTCCGCAACGTGGTCAATCTGCCGTTTGCCGAGGGCGTGGACTATCGATCGCTGGCGCCGTACATGACGCTGGCCGAGAAGCTCGGTTCGCTGCAGATGCAGTTGATCCACGGGCGCATCGATCGCGTCGAGGTGGAATTCCGCGGCGAGGAGGTGGAGGCGCACGTCAAGCCGTTGACGGTGGCGCTGTTGAAGGGCATGCTCGCACCGATTTTGAGCGATGCCGTCAACTACGTCAATGCGCCGCGCCTCGCCGAAGAACGCGGCATCAGCGTATCGCACACGCGCCATCCGGCGGCCGAAGATTATTCTAACGTGATTTTGTGCCGCGCGCACTCCAACAAGGAAACGCGCCTGGTGGGCGGGGCGCTGTTCCTGCACACGCAGTCGCGCATCGTGCTGCTGGATGATTTCCGCATCGACGCGCTGCCGCACGGCCCGGCGTTGATTCTGGCGAATCGCGACGTGCCCGGCGTGATCGGCAACGTGGGCACGCTGTTGGGCGCGCACAACATCAACATCGCGGAATGGCAGATGGGCCGATCGGGTCCCGGCGGCGAGGCGGTGTCGTATATCAACATCGATTCGCCGGTGAGTGATGACGTGATGCGCGATCTGCGCGCGTTGTCGACGATTGTGGATGTGCGGCAGGTGACGCTGTGAAGTGAAACAATGTAGTACAATCACGTTACACGGTGCGGGGGAAAGATTCATGCTCAAACGTTTTTGGCTGTTGTTGTTAATCGTCGGGCTGGTGTTAGCGAGCTGTAACGTCGATCCGGCGACGCCTGCGCCGCCAGGAACGTCGGTACCCGGCCCGGGCGTGCTGAAGGTCGCTTTTCTGGACGTGGGGCAGGGCGATTCGATCTTGATTCAAGCGCCTAACGGCAAAATCATGCTGATCGACGGCGGGCGCACAACCGATCTGGCTCAGCGGCTGATTCTGCCTCAGATCAAGGCGTGGGGCGCGAACCAGGTGGATGTCCTCGTGGTGACGCATCCCGATGCCGATCACATCAGCGGACTCGTCGGCGTGCTGGAGAGCTTTCCGGTCAAACTGGTGGCCCTCACGGGCGATCAGCATGCCACGCAAATCTACGAGCGGCTGCTGACCAATATTCGCGATAAGAACATTGAGGCGCTGAAAGTCCGGACCGGCACCCCAGTTCCATTTGATCCGGCTGTGAAGTTGGAGGTGCTCGGCCCCGATGATGCTTCTGTAAATCAAGACAACACCAACGACGGTTCGATCGTGATCAAGCTAACTTACGGGCAGACGTCGTTCCTGCTGACAGGCGATGCGGAATTTGCCGAAAATCTTTCGATGTTGCGGCGCGGCGCCGATGTGCGCAGCACCGTCCTGAAGCTGGGCCATCACGGCAGTTCGTCCAGCACCGACGAGAATTGGCTGCGCGCCGTGCAGCCGCAGCTGGGCATCATCAGCGCGGGCGCGGATAACCCCTACGGCCATCCACACCGGGAAGTCATCCGGGCGCTCGATAACCTTGGCGTCCCGTACATTCGCACCGACGAACACGGCACGGTTACGGTTACCAGTGATGGAACACAACTGCGTGTGACCAGCCAAAGATGATCGGCGCAAAGTGAAACCGGCCACCCGCCGTCAACTTTCTTCTCAGGAGGCTCGCATGTCAAATTCAAACAAGCCGGCTGTTTCATCAAGTCAGCCTGCCGGCAAACGCGGGGTGATCGATCAGTTCGAAGACGAGCTGGCCACGATCGTGTTTGACGACAACGAGCAGTTGGTCGTCGCGCGGCAAACGCTGCCGGCCAACGCGCGCGTCGGCGATGTCGTCACGGTGCGCGTGCCCAACACTGGGGCGGCTGACGTGGCGGCGCGAGCGTTTTCGGCCGGGCCGGCGCCCGCGCCGTCAGTCGAAGTCGAGGCTGACGACACTGCCGCCAGCCAGAAGCGTGTCCGCGACCTGCTCGACGACATCTTCAAAAGGTAAGTCGGCCTACACCGGACGAAGAGGATGATCGCGTCTTCACACGCCGCCCACTTTGATCGATGATTGGCCAGGCGGGCTCAGCCTGGTGAACTTTCGATTGCCGATTTGGCGCACGCGCACTCTGCGGTAAAATAGCAGACGTGCGCGTGTTTCGATCAAACCCACAACCACTTTGTGACCACGGTGGTTCAACAATTCCGGAGGCGTCGTCATGCAAGACTACGAAAAACATGGCGAGTTTTATCTGGGCAAAGAATATGATCTGGCTAATCAGCAGCTGCGCGACAATCTGATCTTGTACGATTCGAAAGACCTGGTCACGCATGCGGTGTGCGTGGGCATGACGGGCAGTGGCAAGACTGGCCTGTGTCTGGCCTTGCTGGAGGAGGCCGCTATCGACAGCGTGCCCGCCATCCTGATCGATCCCAAGGGCGACCTGGCGAATTTGTTGTTGACGTTTCCGAACTTGCGCGGCGAGGATTTTCTGCCGTGGATCAACGAAGAGGACGCTGCTAAGAAGGGTCTGTCACCGCAGGACTACGCCAACAAACAGGCCGCCACGTGGCTGGGCGGCCTGGCCGATTGGGGTCAGTCACCCGATCGGATCAAGGTGCTGCGCGATAAAGTGGAGATGGCCATCTACACCCCCGGCAGCAATGCCGGCCTGCCCATGTCGATCCTCAAATCGTTTGCCGCGCCCGGCCAGGCCGTGATGGAAGACGGTGAACTGCTGCGGGAGCGCATCAGCACTACGGTCACCAGTTTGCTGGGCCTGCTCGGCATCGACGCCGATCCGATCCAAAGCCGCGAACACATTCTCATCTCCAACATTCTCGATCGCGCGTGGAAAACTGGTCAAGACCTCGATCTCGCCGCGCTCATCGGCCTGATTCAAACGCCGCCCATGACCAAGATTGGTGTGTTGGATCTCGACGCATTTTATCCGGCGAAAGATCGCTTTGCGCTGGTAATGGCGCTCAACAACCTGCTGGCCTCGCCCGGCTTCAACGCGTGGCTGGAAGGCGAGCCGCTGGATGTGAGCCGTATGCTGTATTCGCCCAGCGGCAAGCCCAAGATGTCCATCGTCTCGATCGCGCATCTCAGCGACGCCGAGCGCATGTTCTTTGTGTCGCTGCTACTCAATCAAACCCTCGGCTGGATGCGGCAGCAGTCGGGCACCACCAGCCTGCGCGCGATTTTGTACATGGACGAGATTTTCGGTTATTTTCCGCCCACGGCCAATCCGCCGTCGAAGCAGCCGCTGTTGACGCTGCTCAAGCAGGCGCGCGCCTTTGGCCTGGGTATCGTGCTCGCCACGCAGAACCCGGTCGATCTGGACTACAAGGGGTTGAGCAATGCGGGCACGTGGTTCATCGGGCGGCTGCAAACCGATCGGGACAAGCAGCGCGTCCTCGACGGTCTCGAAGGCGCGGCGGTTTCAGCGAGCGGCGGTTTCGATCGCGGGAAAATGGAGCAGATTCTCGCGGGCCTGGGCAGTCGCGTGTTCTTGATGAACAACACGCACGAAGACGCGCCCGTCGTGTTCCAAACGCGCTGGGTCATGTCGTATTTGCGCGGCCCGTTGACGCGCAATCAGATCAAAATGCTGATGGATCCGATCAAGGCCGCGTCGCCCGTCACACCTGCGGCGGTGCCCACAACCCCGATTGCGCCCGCGGCTCCCTTGAGCACGCCAATCCCATCGAGTGCGCCGACATCGGTCGCCGCTACTTCCGCTTCGATCGGACAACGGCCTGCGCTGCCCGCCGAAATCCAGCAGTTCTTCATCCCCGTGCGCGGCCGCGGCGATAACGTGCTCTATCGGCCCGTGATCTTTGGCGCGGCCAAAATAAACTTCGTCGATGCCAAGACCAAGATCGATGTCACCCAGGCCGCGGCTTTCACGACGCCCATCACCGACAACGCGATTCCGGTGACGTGGGACGACGGGCAAGCGATTGACGTGCCCGCCACCGATCTGGAGAAGGACCCGATCGGCGGCGCGCAGTTTGCCGATTTGCCGCCAGTGGTAGGCAAGGCCAAAAATTACGCGGCGTGGCAAAGAGAATTCGTCACGTGGCTGTATGGCACGCAGCAGATTGATCTGTTCTTCAGCCCCAGCACCAAGATCGTCTCCAACCCGGGCGAAGACGAGCGCGCTTTCCGCATTCGCTTGCAGCAGGCGACGCGCGAAAAACGCGACGATAGGGTGGAACAATTGCGGCAGAAGTACACGCCCAAAGTGACCGCGCTACAGGAGCGCATCCGCAAGGCGCAAGAAGCCGTGGCGCGTGAGAAGGCCCAGGCGGACCAGCAGAAGATGCAGACGGCCATCTCCTTCGGCGCAACACTGTTGGGCGCGCTGGGCGGACGCAAGATCAACAGCAGCGGCAACATCGGCAAGGCAACCACGGCGGTACGCGGCGCGAGCCGCGCGATGAAAGAAGGCCAGGACATTGGCCGCGCGGAAGATAACGTCGAGGTTCTGCAGCAGCGCTTGAACGAACTGAACGCCGAGATCGAAGAGCAAATTCAGGAACTCACGGCGGCGGTCGATCCGCAGACCGAAGTCTTCGACACGCTCACCATCCGGCCCAAGAAAACCAATATTAACGTGCAGATTTGCACGCTGGTCTGGGCGCCGCACTGGAAGGACGCGCAGGGGACGATCACCCCGGCGTGGGAGTAAGATCAACAAGTATCCTCTACCTATTGCGGAAGTCCGCTGCCCTGTGGTAATATCGTGACATGAGCACCGCTACGCTGTCGCAAGCCCGCAAGCAAAAATCCACGACGCGCCTGCCGTGGACTTTTGTTGTGTTGATCGCGCTAACGGCGTTCCTGGTCGTGCTTGCATTCGGCTTCATCGCCTTTCAGATCTACTTCTCCGCGCGCGTGCTGCCCGGCGTGTCCGTGTGGAACATCGATCTCAGTGGCAAGTCGCTGGATGAAGCGGCGACCGTGCTAGACGCTGCCTTCCAAACAAAGTTCAACACGGCGCGCGTCGATCTGAGCGACGGGCAGCAGGCGTGGATCGCCAACCCGATCGACCTCGGCATCACCTTCGACGCGCGCGCCACCGCGCAGGCCGCGCTCGATCTCTCGCAGCGCGGCGTGGAGGGGCAAACACAGGTGCTCTTCAACGGCGCCGATCTGGCTCCCCGCATCGTCTTCAATTCCAATATCGCTCGCGCCTATTTTGAGCAGATGGCCGCGCAGATCAATCGCCCGCCCATCGATGCCGGAGTACAACTCGACGGCATGACCGTGATCACGACACCTGCACAGATTGGGCGCGAGGTGAACGTGGGAGCAGCGCTAAAGTTGCTGCCGGACCTTGCTCGCACCGAGGGGCCCAAGCGCATCGTCCTGCCGATCGAGACGCAGCAGCCCCGCCTCACCGATGTGTCCGCTGTGGCTGCACAGTTGCAGACGATTCTCAATCGCAACATGACGTTGGTGCTGGCGAATCCATCACCCGGCGAGCCGGCCAGTTGGGATCTAACGCCGCAGCAGCTGTTGTCGTTCCTCATGGTGAACAAAGCGGTGGACGGCAATGCGATCGAGGTCAAGTTCAACGAGGAAGCACTGCGCGCCGGGCTGGCCGATCTCGCACAGCAAATCGATCGGGCGCCGGAGAATGCGCGCTTTGTCTTCAACGACGAGACGCGCCAATTGGAAGTGATCCAGCCGGGCAAGATTGGTCGCGCGCTCGATGTCACCACGACGCTGACACACATGACCGAGGCACTGACGCGCGGTGATCAACAAGTGGCGTTGGTCGTCAATGAACAACGCCCCGATTTCTATGACGATGCCAATGCTGCGAGTTTGGGCATCACTGAGCTGGTCTCGACGGGGCAGTCGTTGTACGCCGGTTCCAGCACCGAGCGCATGAAAAACATTGGCGCGGCCTCGACCAGCCAGCACGGCGTCATGGTCAAGCCTGGCGAGACCTTCTCGTTCAATCACAATTTGGGCGACGTAAGTTTGGACACCGGCTATGCCGAAGCGTTGATCATCTACAATGGGCGCACCATCAAAGGGGTGGGCGGCGGCGTGTGCCAGGTCTCGACCACGGCCTTCCGCGCAGCCTTCAACGGCGGCTATCCCGTCATCGAGCGCTGGCCGCATGCCTATCGCGTGGGTTGGTATGAGCGCGGCGCCGGCCCCGGCCTGGATGCCAGCGTGTTCAGTCCCTACGTCGATTTCAAATTCAAGAACGACACGCCGTATCACATCTTGGTTGAGGCGTACGCCAATGATCAAGCAGGCCGCTTGACATTCAAACTCTACAGTACCAATGACGGGCGGCAAGTGACAATCTCAGAACCGATCGTGGAGAACGTCATTCCGCACCCCGAAGACAAGATCGAAGAAGATCCCGCGCTGCCTGCGGGCACGCGCCAGCAAGTGGATTACGCTGCCGACGGCGCGGACGTGACCGTGACGCGCACCGTCACGCGCGGGGGACAGGTCGTCTCGGAAGATCGCGTCTTCACGCGCTATCAACCGTGGCAGGCGATCTTCAAGGTGGGCACGGGCGGAGCAACACAGTAGAAGCTGGAAATTGCGCCAAGCGGCCCACTCTGCTGGGCAGCGCAGAGACATGGGCAGGTTGGTGATTGGAGAGAAGCCTCGCGTAAGCGAGGCTTTTTATCCACCCCATTTCTCCTTTGACGCGCACCCCGGCCTGTGCTAGTATAACCCCATCTCACACCGGTTCTGACTCGAGCGCGCCATGCCATCTCTAGCGATCACCAACGATCAGCGGCCAGCATCCCTGAAGATTCTCTTCGTTGCGGCGGAGTGCGCGCCGTTCTACAAAGTCGGCGGCCTGGCCGATGTGATCGGTTCGCTGCCGCACGCGCTGCGGGCGCTGGGCCACGACGTGCGCGTGATCGTGCCACGCTATCGTTCCATCGATGCCAAGCGGTACAGCGTCAAGCGCGTCGAACGCTTCATCGATGTGCCCACGGGCGATAATGCCCGCACCACCGAAGTGCTCGAATCGAACTATACGGGCGTCCCCACCTACTTCGTGTGGGACGAGCGTTTCTTCGGGCGCGATACGGTCTACGGCCAGCCCGACGAGTTGATGGCCTTTGTCTTCTTCAGCCGCGCCGTGATCGAATTTTTGCGCGTCAGCGATTGGACGCCGGACGTGCTGCACGCCCACGATTGGCACACTGGCCCGGCATTGATGTACCTCGCCACACGGGGACGCCGCGAAGCGAAGTTCAAATCCGTCGCCAGCTTGCTCACCATTCACAACCTCTTCTATCAAGGCCAGGGCGGCAATGCGCTGTTTCGGTTTGCCGGGTTCACACAGACGCCGCCGCGCCTCATCGGCGAAGCGCCGGGCAGCGTCAACTGGCTGGCGCGCGGCATCGCCTATGCCGATGCAATCAACACCGTCAGTCCCACGTATGCCAGGCAAATCCTCACGCGCGAATTCGGCGAAGGATTGTATGAGCTGCTCCACACGCGGCGCGATCAACTCAGCGGCGTGCTCAACGGTCTCGATCTGCACGAATGGAATTCGCAGACCGACCCGCTGCTGGCCGAGCGTTTCGCAGCAACCACATTGAAAAAACGTGCGGCGAATAAGCGTGCAGTGCAGGACGAACTGCAATTCAAGCGCAAGCCGCGCACGCTGCTGATCGGCATGGTGTCGCGCTTGTTCGAGCAGAAGGGCCTCGACATTTTGGTGGAAGCGGCCTCGCAGCTGCTGCAGCGTGACGTGCAGCTCGCCATTCTGGGTCATGGTGACGAGCGGTATCACGCCGCCTTGCAGTCGCTGGCCGAACAGTATCCGGGCCGCGTGGGCGTCGATCACGAATTCAACGAGCCGCTGGCGCGCAAGATTTACGGCGGTTGCGATGTGTTCCTGATGCCTTCGCACTTTGAGCCGTGCGGCCTGGGACAGATGATCGCCATGCGTTACGGCGCAGTGCCGCTGGTGCGCGCCACCGGCGGACTGGCCGATACCGTAATGGATGCGGATCGATCCGCAAAACGCGGCACGGGCTTCACGTTCACAGCGTACACGGCCAAAGCGTTGGTCGGCGCACTCGATCGGGCGCTGGCAGCCTACGCGGATCCGGATCGCTGGCAAGCCGTACAGCGCCGCGGCATGGCGGCCGATTTCTCGTGGAAGGCTTCGGCGCAGCAGTACGCGGAACTGTATCGCCGGGCGATCGAGTTGCATCCGACAAGCAAGTAATTCCGGTACACGAATAACACGAATCTCACGCATGCGCAGTGCCTCACTTCGTTCGTGAAACTCGTTGAATTCGTGTCCTTCGACAACCCACCCCACAAGGATGAACCATGCACGCACTCGCCATGATCCTTGCCGGCGGAAGAGGCAGCCGGCTCAGCATCCTCTCGCAGAAGCGCGCCAAGCCGGCCGTGCCATTTGCCGGAAAGTACCGCATCATCGACTTTCCGCTGTCCAATTGCACTAACTCCGGCATCACCACAGTGGGCGTCCTCACGCAATATCGCCCGCACTCGCTGCACGAGCACATCCGCACGGGTGGCCCGTGGGACCTGGACCGCATGTATGGCGGCGTGTGGCTGCTGCAGCCCATCGAGCGCCTGGACGGCACCATGGAACGCTACAGCGGCACGGCCAATGCCATTCAGCGCAACTGGGATTTCATCCGGCGGCACAAGCCGGACTTCACGGTGATTTTGGCGGCAGATCACATCTACAAAATGAACTACGACGATCTGATCACGTTCCACCAGGAAAAGCGCGCCGATGTCACCATCGCCACATTGACCATTCCACCGGACGAAGCTTCACGGTTTGGCATTCTGCAGCTCGATGACAGCTACCGCGTTATCGACTTTGAAGAGAAGCCGCTGCAGCCCAAGAGCAATCAAGGCTCCATGGGCATCTACGTCTTCAACACCGACGTGCTGAACCAGATGCTGCGCGAAGACGACGCCGATCCCAAATCGTCGCACGACTTTGGCAAGAACATCATCCCCAAGATGATCCCGACCCACAAAGTCTACGCCTATCCCTTCGGCGGCTACTGGGTCGACGTGGGGACGGTGCAGGCGTACTGGGAAGCGCACATGGATCTGTTGGCCGATACGCCGCAGCTCGATCTGCTCGATCGCGAGTGGGTGATCCACACCCGATCGGAAGAGCGGCCCCCGGTGAACATCCGCACGGGCGCGGTGGTGGCGCACAGCATGATCACCGACGGCTGCGTGATCGAAGGCACGGTCGAGTACAGCGTGCTGGCGCCGGGCGTGAAGGTCGGTCGAGGTGCGGTGGTGCGCAACTCGATCGTTCTTACCGATACCGCCATTGAAAACGGCGCCATCGTCGATCGTGCCATCATCGACAAACAGTGCGTCATCAAGCAGAACGCGCACGTGGGCTACGGTGTCGATTACAGTCCCAACCCGGCCGGCGATCTCACCTCTGGCATCTCGTTGATGGGCAAGAATGCCGTGGTGCCGGAGAATGTGCGCGTAGGCCGTAACTGCGTCATCCCCGGTGACAGCCGGCCGGAAGATTTCGTCGGCAACATGGTGCCCAGCGGCACGACGGTGGGCTACGCGCCCTAAAGCTAATGAACAATGACAAATGACAAATCAACAATGATGTTTTCTTGACTACTTGTTTCCTCTTCTACTTACACCATGAACAAAATCTATCTTTCGCTCATTCTGCACAACCATCAACCGGTGGGCAACTACGACTTTGTGATCGCCGATGCATATCAGAAGACGTACGAGCCGATGCTGGCGGCGCTCGAAAAACATCCGGCGGTGCGCGTGGCGCTGCACTACAGCGGCCCCCTGCGCGACTGGCTGATCGTCCACCAACCCGATTTCATCAAACGCGTGCGCACGCTGGTGGGCCGCAAACAGATAGAGATTCTGACCGGCGGTTACTACGAGCCGGTACTGACCGCGCTGCCTGACGCCGACAAACAGGGGCAGATCGCCAAGATGAGCGAGGCGGTCCTCAAGGATTTCGGCGTGGAACCGATCGGGATGTGGCTGGCCGAGCGGGTCTGGGAGCCGCACTTGCCCAAGGTGCTGCATGAGGCCGGCCTGCGCTACACCATCCTTGACGATACGCACTTCAAATATGGCGGCTACGTCGACGATGATCTCTTTGGCCATTACGTGACTGAAGAGCAGGGCCACGCCATCAACCTGTTCAGCTCGCTGCAATTTCTGCGTTTCAACACGCCGTGGGCCCCAGTCGGCGACGTGATCGAGTGGCTGCGACAGCATGCGGCGCGTCCGCTGGCTGCCGGTGTGCCGCCGCGCGTGGCCGTGATGGGCGATGACGGCGAGAAGTTCGGCCTGTGGCCCACCACGTACGATCACTGTTGGAAGGAGGGCTGGGTGGAGGAGTTCTTCACGGCGCTGGAGCACAACGCCGATTGGCTGATCACCAGTCCGCCGGGCGATGTGTTGAAACAAGTGCAGCCGATCGGGCGCGCGTATCTACCCGCCGCGTCGTACGACGAGATGAATGTGTGGTCGCTGCCCGCGCAGCCTTCGCACGATCTGGTCAAGATCAAGCAGCAGCTGCAGGCCGAGCAGCGCTTCGACGTGCTGCGCTTCATCAAGGGCGGCATGTGGCGCTCGTTCATGGTGAAGTACCCGGAGATCAACACATTGCACAAGCGCATGCTGTGGGCCAGCACTCTGGTGCACCGCATGAAGCGCGCGGGCGCGCGCAGCGCCGCGCTGGATCAGCTGTGGGCCGGGCAGTGCAGTTCGCCCTATTGGCACGGCGTGTTCGGCGGCATTTATCTGTTCCACGTACGCGAGGCCAACTTTGCGCACCTCATTGCTGCGCAGACGCAGGCCGAGCAAGCGGCGCACACGACGGAAGAATGGCTCAGCGTCGATGTGACCGACATCGACTGCGACTCGCGCCCGGAGGTCGTCGTCTCAACCGATGCACAGTGGCTGCTGCTCGATCCGTCCATCGGCGGCACGCTGATCGAGTGGGATTGGCGCGCACGCAATCTGAACCTGGTCGATACGCTGTCCCGCTGGCGCGAGGGGTATCATCAGGATTTGATCGACGCGGCGGCGAACGGCTCGTTGATCGTGGCGGGCCAGCCGACGAAGTTGGAAAGCATTCACACGGCTCCCACCCGCGCCAAGGAACCGGGTCTGGAAAAGAAGATCCTGGTGGATTGGTATCGCCGCGCCAGCCTGGTCGATCACGTCTTCGGTCCGGCAGAAACGCTGGACAACTTCTATCGCAGCCAGTACAGCGAATGGGGCGACTTCGTCAATCAACCCTATCAGGCCAAGGTGGCGCGCACGGCCAAAAAAGCGACGATTACGTTGGAGCGCGACGGTGGTGTCTGGATCGACGGCGTTCGTCATCCGTTGCACGTGGAGAAGAAGATCGTCGTGGAAGCGGGCAGCGAAGCGTTCGACGTGTTCTATACGGTGACCAACACCGGCGAAGAAAAGATCGCTGCGCGCTTTGGCCTGGAGACCAACTGGGGCATCTCCGGCGGCGATGAAGCCGAAGGATCGTACACGCTCTATGCGGGCGGCATGTTACATCGCCTGAATGCGATCGAAACGGTCAACGGCTCGAAGGATGTGGCCGTGGTGGTGGAGCGGGTTGGGCGCGGCTTGATCCGCTCGAGTGAAGACGCCGATTGGTGGCAGTTCCCGCTGGAAACGATCTCGCTGTCCGAAGCGGGTTTTGAGCGTAACTATCAGGGCACGACGCTGATGGCGCACTGGCCGCTGGAGTTGGAACCGGGTGCCGCGTGGAAGTGCAAGATTCACTTTGAGTTGGTGAAGAGCGCGAAGTGACCCAGCCCATCGCCATTCACGGCCATTTCTATCAGCCGCCGCGTGAGAATCCGTTCACGGGGGAAGTGCCGATCGAGAAAGGGGCCGAGCCGTATCACGATTACAATGAGAAGATTACCGTCGAGAGTTATCGGCCCAATGCGTATGCGGGCAACCTCGATCGGATCAGCTTCAACTTCGGGCCCACGTTGATTGGCTGGCTCGATCGGCACGACCACGAGACGTATCGGCGAATCTTGGAAGCTGATCGGGTGCACGGCCAGGTCTATCGCGTGGGCCATGCGATCGCGCAGCCCGTGCATCACACCATTTTGCCCCTCGCGCGCCGGCGCGACAAGATCACGCAAATCAAGTGGGGCATCGCCTCGTTCATTCACCGCTTCAGACGCCAGCCGCGCGGCATGTGGCTGCCGGAAATGGCCGTCGATTTGATCACGCTGGAGATCCTCTCACGGCGCGGCCTGTCGTATACCATCTTGAGCGAAGAGCAAGTGCAGGGCGAAGTGCACGGCGACGCCGGGCCGTATCGCGTGCGCCTGCCGGGCGGCGGCTTCTTTGCGGTCTTCGTGCGCGATCGGCATCTGTCCGATCAACTCTCGTTTGACACTGATCGGATCGCGGATGGCCGCCGGTGGCTGGCCGATCAAGCGCGCGGGCGGCAGGGTCTGACGTTGATCGCGACGGACGGCGAGACATTTGGGCATCACCAGCGGCGCGGCGTCCAGCTGCTGGCAGACATGCTGCGCAACGACGCCGAATCGGCCTATCAGATTGTGACACTGTCCGATTATCTGCGCACGCATCCGCCGACGCGCGAAGTGGAGATTCTCGAGCGCACCGCGTGGAGCTGCAATCACCATCTGGGGCGTTGGGATCGCGGTTGTGGCTGCACTCTGGGCGATCACAGTTGGAAACCGATTTTGCGCTCGGCGTTGGATCTACTGGCCGACGAAATCGATGCAATCTATCTGTATGAATTGCAGCGCCTGTTTGGCAATCCGTGGCTGCTGGTGGATCAATACATCGACGTAGTATTAGGCGTAGCCGATCTGGGCATGTTGCTGCGTGAGAACACCGCGGCGCGGTTGACAACCGGGCAGAGCTTGCGCATTGGCAAGTTGGTGCAGGCGCAGCTGCATCGCCAACGTATGTTTACCAGCTGCGGCTGGTTCTTCGAAAAACTCGATCGGCCTGAGCCGCGCTACGTGATCGCGCAGGCCATGCGCGCCATTCAACTGGTCAAGCAAGCCGTTGGCACCGATCTGGGTCCTGACTTTCGCGAGGCGTTATGCGCGGCGAAATGCGGCAGGGGCAAGGCAATCCCCGGTGTGCCGACACACACCGCGGCCGATCTGTATGACGAGATCGCGGTGGCGAACCAAATTGGCTAGAAGAATACCAATTTGGTTCGCAAGTCCGTCACACCGCACTGCACGCAGTGGGTGCAAGTGTGCCCGAGTGCTTCGATCGAGCGTCCAGGCTGACGATTGACGGTGTGCACGCAAACGCTTTGCGTGCACACGATTGACGAGTCTGTTTGACCATCCGCTGGATTCCCGCTATGCCGTACCCGGACCTCACTGAGGCCTGGCGGTACGCACGCCTAGCGCGCCGCCGCTTTGCGGGAACGGCGTGAGCGACAGCGCGCGGGAATGACAGAAAACAAAACTGGCGAGACAGATGCTCTCGCCAGTTTTTCTAGTGATGGCGCTACGGTTTGACCAGCCGGTATCCGCGGCTGCGGATCGTCACAACCAGATGCGGCTCTTCGGCATCTGGTTCCAGCTTCTGACGCAGTCGCCTGATCAGGCTTTCAATCTGATAATCAAACACGTCTTTCTTGTATTCCGGCCAGACCGCTTTTGAAAGTTCTTCTTTACTGCAAATGCGATCAGCATGCTCATCCAGGTACAATAACAGTGCGTACTCTTTGGCGGACAGTTCGATCGACTCGCCGTTGACGCTCACGTGTTGGGTGTCGCGCGCGATCTTCAGTTTGGGCCAATTGTGTCCGACCAGCGTCGCCTGCGGATCGGTAAAGCGAAACACCACGTCGGCCACCTGCAAACGATCGCCGGGACGCAGGGCGTAAGCCGCAGTCAATTGCTGGCCATTGACGTAGGTGCCGTTGGTGCTGCTCAAATCTTCGACGGTACAGTACACGCCATCCCATGAGATCTGGCAGTGGCGGCGCGACACCAACGGATCGCTGACGATCAAGTCACACGATTCACCGCGGCCGATCAGCGTGACCGGCTTGCGGACGATGTACTCGTCGCCTTTGCCCAGCCCGTTTTCGACGACGAGCCGCGGCGCCAGGCGCGAGGTGCGAGGCTTAAGTGGTCGAGTCATGGCAAATGGATTGTAATGAAGTTTGGCGCGGCTGGCAAGTGGGCCGCCCGACCTGATTCGCCGGCCGTACTATAATTAGCCCGGTTCACACTATTCGACACCGGCGAGGGGTAACATGGTTTTTGCCGTGCGCGATCTCACCCAATACGAAGAGTTCCAGCAGGTGCGCGAAGTGCAGCAGCAGATCTGGGGCTTCACGCGGGGCGAGGGGCTGTATCCGCCCATGCTCAAAACCGCGGCCGAAAACGGCGGCACCATCATCGGCGCCTTCGACGGGGCAAAGATGATCGGCTTTCTGTTCGGCTTCCTTGGCTTGCACACCGATCGCCGGATCAAGCTGTGCTCGCAGACGATGGGCATCCTGCCGGAATATCGCAACAGAGGCGTGGCGGCTACGTTGAAGTGGGCGCAGCGCGAGCGGGTGCTGGCGAATGAGATCGATCTGATTACGTGGACGTACGATCCGTTGGAAGCGCCGAACGCCCGTTTGAATCTGCGCACCCTCGGCGGAGTGGCGCAGGTCTACAAGCAGAACATCTATGGCGAAGACTTTGGCGCATTGGGCAAAGGTCTGCCGACTGATCGATTCCTGGTCGAGTGGTGGATCAAATCCGATCGGGTGCAGCAGCGGCACGACGGGTTGCCGATGGAGCCGATCGGCCTGGACAGCCCGATCGCAAACGTCTGCACCGGCGCCACCAGCGATCGGTGCAGCACCTCGATTGATCTCAATCTTGACGCGCCGATCGTGCGCGTGGAAACCCCGAACGATCTGCAAGCGATCAAGAAATTCAACATGGCGCTGGCACAGGATTGGCGCTTGAAAACGCGCGAGTTGTTTGAAACGTACTTCGCGCGCGGCTACGAAGCGATCGACTTTGTGCGTGCGGGGGAAGTGTGGGGGCTGGCGCGGGCCGCGCATAATTGGTATGTGTTGCGACTCATCGAATGATGTGGTACATTTGAAACAGCCTTCACGAAACAAGCGCGCCCCGTCAGGTTGAGGGCGCGTTTGTTGTGTCAGGGAGAAGAACATGGCTTTCCGTGATTTGCGCGAATTCATCCAACTGCTGGAACAGCGCGGCGAGCTCGTCCGCATCAAGACTCAGGTCGATCCTGAACTGGAGATTACTGAAATCACCGATCGGATCAGCAAAGGCCCGGCGGCGAACAACAAGGCGCTGCTGTTTGAGAACGTCAAGGGTTCAGCGCTGCCGGTGTTGATCAACGCCTTCGGTAATGCCTCGCGCATGGCATGGGCCTTGAGTGTAGATGATCTGGAGGCGTTGAATCACGATCTTGCACAGACGATCGATCTTAAACTGCCGCAGGGCTTAAAAGCCGCCTTGAATCGCGGGCGCGATCTCTTCGGGGTGCTGAAGTCAATTGGATTGGGGCCTAAGGTCGTGAGCAGCGCGCCTGTGCAGGAGGTCGTCCTCACCGGCGATCAGATCGCGCTCTCGAAGTTGCCCATCCTCAAGTGCTGGCCGCTCGACGGCGGCAGGTACATCACGTTGATGCAGGTCATCACGCGCGATCCGCTAAGCAACATCCGCAACGTGGGAATGTATCGCCTACAAGTAAAGGATGATCGCACGTTGATGATGCACTGGCAGCGCCACAAGGGCGGCGCAGAGCACGAGCGTGTCGCTCAAGAAGAAAAGAAGCCGATCATGCCGTGTGCCATCGTTCTCGGCGGCGACCCGGCGGCGATGTGGTGCGCGTCCGCGCCGCTGCCGCCCAACATCGACGAATTTCTGCTGGCCGGTTATCTGCGCGGCAAGCCGGTCGAGTTTGTGAAGTGCGTGACGCAGCCCATTGAAGCGCCGGCGAATGCGGAGATTGTGATCGAAGGTTATGTCGATCCGAACGAGCACGCCGTGGAAGGCCCGTTCGGCGATCACACCGGGTTCTATACGCCCGCCGATCTTTTCCCGATCTTTCACGTGACGGCGATTACCCAACGCCGCGATGCAATCTATCCGACGACAGTGGTGGGCAAGCCGCCGATGGAAGATTACTGGATGGGCAAGGCCACCGAGCGGTTATTCCTGCCGTTGCTTCAACTCTTTCTGGGCGAAGTGGTCGATTACAATATGCCCGCCGAGGGCGTCTTTCACAATCTGGTCATCGTGTCGATCAAGAAGCGCTTCCCCGGTCATCCGCAAAAGACGATGTTTGGCATCTGGGGTCTGGGGTTGATGATGCTGACCAAGGCCATCATCGTGGTCGATCACAACGTGAACGTGCACGATCTGCACGATGTGATGTGGCGCGTGCTGGGCAACGTCGATTGGAAGCGGGATGTGACGATGGTGGAGGGCGCGGTCGATCAACTCGATCACTCGGCGATGCGTGATTCGTTCGGCGGGAAGATCGGCATCGATGCGACGGCGAAAAGTCCGCAGGACGGGCATCCGCGCAGCTGGCCAACGGAGTTGGAGATGGACGCGGCGGTGAAGGCGTTGGTCGATCGGCGGTGGAGCGAGTACGGGCTAAAGTGATCGACCGCGAATCAACGCGAATCTGCGCGAATGAATTAGATTCGCGTGAATTCGCGTCAATTCGCGGTGGAGTGGATAGCGACAATGAAACGACTAATCGTTGGTATCAGCGGCGCGTCCGGCGTCATTTACGGCATTCGCCTGTTGCAAGTCTTGAAGCAAGGTGGCGAAATTGAAAGCCATCTCGTGTTGAGCGCGGCCGCCAAAGCGACCATCGCGCAGGAGACGAATTGGAAAGTCAGCGAGGTGGAAGGGCTGGCGTCGGTGGTGCATCACCCCAACGACATCGGCGCGAACATCGCGTCGGGATCATTCATGACTATGGGAATGGTGATCACGCCGTGCTCGATCAAGACGCTGTCCGCTGTGGCAAATTGCTATTCCGCCGATTTGATGTCGCGCGCGGCGGATGTGTGCCTGAAAGAAGGCCGCCCGTTGATCTTGTGCGTGCGCGAGACGCCGCTGCACGTGGGTCATCTGCGCCTGATGACGCAGGCGGCCGAAAGCGGTGCGACGATCCTGCCGCCGATTCCTGCTTTCTACGGCAATCCTGCTACGCTCGATGAAATCATCGATGGTACCATCGGGCGCATTTTGCTGCGGCTGGGCATCGACAATGAGTTGTATACGAAGTGGAAAGGTATGAATAAAGCGTGAAACGTAAAACGTAACAAGTACCTTACGTTTTACGCGTTACGTTTTACGGTCCATGAAGCAAGTACGCGCGTTTTTTGATCTCATCAAGTTCGAGCACACCATCTTCGCGCTGCCATTCGCGTATCTGGGCATGCTGTTGGCGGCGGGCGGGCTGCCTACGTTCCACCAGTTCTTCTGGATCACTGTGGCGATGGCTTCGGCGCGCACGCTGGGCATGAGCTTCAACCGCTTGGCTGATCGGCACATCGATGCGCGCAATCCGCGCACGGCGAACCGACCGATTCAGACCGGCAAGATCAGCGTGCGCACGGTGGCGATCGGCGTGATCGTGTCGTTGATCGTGTTGACGTTGGCCGCGTGGCAATTAGGCCCGTTGACGCTAAAATTGCTGCCCGGCGCGATCGCGTGCTTGCTGGGCTACGCCTACGCCAAGCGCTTCACGTGGCTCTCGCATTTTATGCTGGGTTTCACGGATGGCCTCGCCCCGCTGGGCGCGTGGGCGGCCGTGCGCGGCTCGCTTTTCACGATCGGTGATCTACCCGCGTGGCTGCTGCTGTTCACCGTCACGTTCTGGATCGCGGGCTTCGATCTGATCTACGCCTGCCAGGACACCGAGTTCGATCGGCAAGAACACCTGCACAGCATTCCGGCCAAGTGGGGCAACGCCGTGGCCCTGCATGTGGCGCAACTCTGCCACGTGATCACCGTGGGGCTGCTGAGCGCGATCGGGTTGGCGATGAATCTTGGCCCGGTGTATTTGATCGGCGTCGGCATCGTCGCCGCGCTGTTGATCTACGAGCATTCGCTGGTCCGGCCCAATGATCTTTCCAAAGTGAACCTGGCTTTCTTCAACGTCAACGGCTACATCAGCCTTGCGATTTTTGTGGCCACACTGCTGGCCTTAACCATTCCGCGATAAGTTCGCGGCAAGCCAAAGGAGTAAGATGTTTCGCAAAACTGTTATCGCTCTCGTCCTGTCCGCCGTGCTGTTGAGCGCCTGCGGGGGCGCCGCTCCAGCGACACAGGAAGACCCCACCTTGAAGATCGCCGTGCTGCCGATTCTCGACGCGCTGCCGATGTATGTAGCGGATGCGCAGGGCTACTTCAAAGACGCCGGGGTCAAAGTGGAATTCGTGCCGGTCGCTTCCGCCGCTGAGCGCGATCAAGTGATGCAGGCCGGCCAGGTCGATGGCATGATCAACGATCTCACCTCGACGGTGTTCTACAACAAGGATGCGCAGAAAATCGCCGTGGTGCGGTTTGCACGCACCGCTTCGCTGGATAAACCGCAGTTCTCGCTGCTGGCCGCCAAAGACAGCGGCATCACCACGCCCGATCAGTTGAAAGGCGTCGAGATTGGCATCTCGCAAAACACGGTGATCGATTACTGGACGCAGCGCATTCTGGAAAACGCGGGGCTGACGACCGCTGACATCAAGACCATCAACGTGCCCGCCATTCCCGATCGGCTGCAGCTGCTCAACGAAGGCCAGCTCAAGGCGGCGGTGCTGCCTGAGCCGGCCGCAACGCTGGCCGAGCAGGGCGGCGCGATCCGCGTGATCGACGACACCAGCCTGCCGTCCATCGGCACCAGCGAGATCTCGTTCAGTATGAATTCGTTGAAAAGCAAGCCGGAAACGGTGAAGAAGTTCCAGGCGGCCATCGAGAAAGCCACGGCCGATGTGAACAATGAACCCGCTAAATGGGACTCGCTGCTTAGCGATAAGAAGCTGGTGCCCGCGCCGCTTATCGGCAAGTACGTGCTGCCCAAGTTCCCCACAGCCTCCGTGCCCAGTGAAGCGCAGCTCAAGGACGTGATGGCGTGGATGATGGCCAAAGGGCTGATCAAGCAGGAAGTGCCGTACGATCAGCTGGTGGATGCGAGTTACCTGCCCAAATGAAAAGTGACGGGTGAAAAGTGAATTCACTCTTCACTCGTCATTCATCAGCAATGATGATCGACTTTCATAACGTCACTTTTTCCTACGCCAACGCCCCGCCCGTCTTCGATCGCTTCAACTGGTCGATCGAGCGGGGCGAGGCGTGGGCCGTCATCGGCGGATCAGGCAACGGCAAGACGACGCTGCTGATGATGCTGGCCGGGCTGCGCCTGCCTACCTCGGGCGAAATCGTCGTTGAAGATCAGATCATCGATCGGCCGCGGCCGCGCACGGGGCTGGTCTTGCAGGAATACGGCTTGCTGCCGTGGGCGACGATCAAGCAAAACGTGTCGCTGGGCTTGAAGGTGCGCAACTTCTACGGACCCGACGGGCGGCACGCACCGGTGGAGCACGTCGTCGGCCCAATCGAGCCGCTGGTGGAAAAGTGGCTGAAACGCCTGGGAATCGCAGCGATGCGCGATCGGTTCCCGGCGCAATGTTCGGGCGGACAGCGGCAGCGCGCGGCCATTGCGCGCACGCTGGTGCTCGACCCTGACCTGCTGCTGATGGACGAGCCGTTCGCCGCGCTCGATGCCGCCACGCGCGAAGACTTGCAGAACCTCACGATCGAGTTGCAGCGCGAGCAGGCTTTGACCTTGATCGTTGTGACGCACAACATCGAAGACGCGGTGTTTTTAGGGCAGAAGATCCTGGTGCTCGATCAGCCGCCGCACGCTGCGCCGATCGTCATCGACAATCCGGAGGCGGGCGAGCCCGGCTATCGATCACAGCCCGCGTTTTTTGAAAGATGCGCGCAACTGCGTGAGGCGCTGGAAAAGTCCCAGGTCGTCCTTCGCTGATCAACACGCGTGCTGCTATGTCATTTGTCATTGATCGTTTCTCATGCGTAAACGCGATCTAATCACTACCACGCTGACCGTGCTGCTCATCTGGCAGACGATTGCCGTGATGCTGGACCGCGACATCCTGCCAACGCCCGTCGCGGTGGCGCAGTCGTTTGTCGAAAACTTTGGCGAGATTGCCAAGCACTTTGTCGCCAGCGGTTTCCGCGTGATCGTCAGCATCGTGATTGCCGTGGCGCTGGCCGTTCCAGCAGGGCTGGGCATGGGACAGATTCCACGGCTCGATCGCCTCTTTGCGCCGCTGGTCTACCTGACCTATCCCATCCCCAAGATCGTCTTCTTCCCGATCATCTTGTTGTTTCTCGGCCCCACCGAAGCGGCCAAGATTTTGACCATCGTGTTAATCCTTTTCTTTCAGATTCTGGTGCCCGTGCGCGATGAGGCGCTGAATCTGCGACCTGAGTTGTTGAACTCGGTGAAGTCGCTGGGCGCGGGCCGGCGCGCACTTTTCGGGTTTGTGTATCTGCCCTCGTCGCTGCCCATCGTGTTGACAACGGTGCGCCTCAGCGTAGGGACGGCGGT
>Ga0209254_10000294_pt1 | contig 38508 bp, 52 predicted proteins | sample FrelakmetDIP11DI_FD_187148 | JGI IMG/M metagenome (GOLD analysis project Ga0209254, IMG submission 187148) | Freshwater lake sediment microbial communities from the University of Notre Dame, USA, for methane emissions studies - DIP11 DI (SPAdes)... | ecosystem: Environmental > Aquatic >... | reverse complement strand
GCCGTGCGCGAGGGCGGCCGCACCGTCGGCGCCGGCGTCGTCGCCAAAGTCGTCGAGTAGGCATTCCTGCTCAACGATCCGCGATTGGTTTCTCGATCGCGGTTCCGGCCTCGCGACCACCGAACTTCGCGGCGCTTGATGCGCCACCCCGCTCTTTGATGAAGGAAGCAGAATGCAAAGCCAACGTATCCGTATCCGCCTGAAGGCATACGACTACAACCTGATCGACCAGTCGGCACTGGAGATCGTCGACACCGCCAAGCGCACCGGCGCTGTCGTCCGCGGCCCGGTGCCGCTGCCGACGCGCATCCAGCGCTTCGACATCCTGCGCTCGCCGCACGTGAACAAGACGTCGCGTGACCAGTTTGAAATGCGGACTCACCTGCGGCTGATGGACATCATCGACCCTACCGACAAGACCGTCGACGCGCTGATGAAGTTGGATCTGCCGGCTGGGGTCGACGTGGAGATCAAGGTCCAGTAAGCGCGGTCCGCGAGGGCCGGGTTGCCGGTCGATCCAAGGATTGGCTACAATCTGCGGCTTTCCGCCGTCCAGCCGCCTGAATGGGTGGGTCCGGCACGGGCGGAGATGAACATCGGTCCCGGCCAATCGAAGCCGGGGTTTGGAGAAATGATGAGCGAACAGACTCAGACGGATTCGCCGTCTGCCGGTCGCCTGGGCCTTCTCGGGCGCAAGGTCGGCATGACGCGCATCTTCACGGCCGAGGGCGAGTCCGTGCCCGTTACCGTGCTCGATGTCTCGCACAACCGCGTTGCCCAGGTGCGCACCGCCGAGGCCGACGGGTACAGCGCGGTGCAGGTGGCCTTCGGCAAGCGCCGGCCGTCGCGCGTGAGCAAGCCGCTCGCCGGCCATTTCGCCAAGGCCGGGGTCGAGGCCGGCGAAGTACTCAAGGAATTTCGCGTCGATACCGTCAGGGCCGAGGAGCTCAAGCCGGGGAGCGCGCTTTCGGTGGATCTCTTCAACGAGGGCCAGAGGGTGGATGTCACCGGCGTGACGATCGGCAAGGGTTTCGCTGGCGTCATCAAGCGTCACCACTTCTCGTCGAACCGTGCTTCGCACGGCAACTCGGTTTCCACCAATGCGCCAGGCTCGATCGGCATGCGTCAGGATCCAGGGCGGGTCATGCCGGGCAAGCGGATGGCCGGCCACCTCGGCGACGTGCGGCGGACGACGCAGAACCTGGTCATCGCACGCATCGACAAGGAGCGTCAGTTGCTTCTGGTGCGTGGTGCGGTGCCGGGCGCGGCGGGCGGCCGAGTCATCGTCCGTCCGGCAGTCAAGGCTTAGGGGGCGCGCGATGGAGCTGCAAGTCTTGAACGCTGAGGGCGAGGCCACCGCAACGGTGCCGGCGCCGGCCACGGTCTTCGGCCGTGAGTTCAACGAAGCGCTGGTGCACCAGCTGGTCGTCGCCTACCAGGCTAACGCGCGGCAGGGCACGCGGGCTCAGAAGGACCGCGCGATGGTCAAACACTCGACCAAGAAGCCGTGGCGGCAGAAGGGCACCGGCCGCGCCCGCGCCGGCATGACCTCCAGTCCGATCTGGCGTGGCGGCGGCCGGACCTTCCCGAACTCGCCGGACGAGAACTTCACCCAGAAGGTCAACAAGAAGATGTACCGGGCCGGCGTGTGCTCGATCCTGTCGAAACTGGCGTCTGACGGCCGCATCGCCGTGATCGATGGCCTGTCGGTCGAGGCGCCGAAGACCAAGCTGCTCGCCGGCAAGCTCAAGGCGATGGGGCTCGACTCGGCGCTGGTGATCACCGACGCGATGGACGAGAACCTGCTGCTGGCCTCCCGCAACCTGAAGAACGTGCTGGTGGTCGAGCCGCGCTACGCCGACCCGCTGTCGCTGATCCACTACAAGCGGGTCATCGTGACCAAGGGGGCGATGGCGAGATTGGAGGAGATGTGGGGATGAACAACGAACGTCTGTACAGCGTTCTGCTTGCGCCCATCGTCTCGGAGAAGAGCACGATGCTCGCGGAAAAGAACAACCAGGTCGCGTTTCGCGTCCTGCCCTCGGCGACGAAGCAGGAAGTGAAGGCGGCCGTTGAGTCGCTTTTCAAGGTCCAGGTCGAGAGCGTCTCGATCCTCAATAGCAAGGGCAAGACCAAACGTTTCGGTCGCTTTACCGGCACGCGCGGGGCAATACGCAAGGCCTACGTGAGCCTGAAAGCCGGCCAGGAGATCAACTTCGTGCAGGAGGCCAGCTGATGCCGCTCGTCAAAGTCAAGCCGACCTCGGCGGGGCGGCGCGCGTTGGTCAAGGTGGTCAGCCCACGGTTGCACAAGGGCAAGCCGCACGCAACGCTGGTCGAGAAGAAGGTGCGCGGCTCGGGCCGTAACAACCAGGGCCGGATCACGATCCGACATCAGGGCGGCGGTCACAAGCGCCACTACCGAATCGTGGATTTCCGGCGCAACAAGGACGGAATCGTCGCCAAGGTGGAGCGCCTGGAGTACGACCCGAACCGTTCGGCGCACATCGCGCTGGTCTGCTACGCGGACGGCGAGCGTCGCTACATCATTGCGCCGAAGGGACTCGCTGTCGGTGCCGAGGTTGTCAGCGGCCAGGACGCGCCGATCCGGGTCGGCAACACGCTTCCGGTGCGTAACATCCCCGTGGGGACGACCATTCACTGCGTCGAGATGCAGCCGGGCAAGGGTGCGCAGATGGCGCGGGCTGCGGGTACTTCGGTTCAGCTGCTTGCGCGCGAGGGCAGCTATGCGCAGCTGCGTATGCGCTCGGGTGAGATTCGCCGGGTGCTGATCGACTGCCGGGCGACCATCGGCGAGGTGGGTAACGAGGAAAACAGCCTGCGGCAGTTCGGCAAGGCAGGCGCCATGCGCTGGCGCGGCGTGCGTCCGACGGTCCGCGGTGTGGCGATGAATCCGATCGATCATCCGCACGGTGGTGGCGAAGGCCGCACCGGCACCAAGCGAGACCCGGTCAGCCCCTGGGGAACGCTGACCAAGGGCTATCGCACGCGCAAGAACAAGCGAACGGAGTCCCTGATCGTGCAGCGCCGTCACCGCAAGTAGAGGTCGTTCATGTCCCGTTCACTGAAGAAGGGCCCGTTTGTCGACGGGCATCTGTTGAAGAAGGTCGAGACCGCGGTCGCCGGCAAGGACAAGAGGCCGATCCGGACGTGGTCGCGCCGCTCGACGGTCGTGCCGGATTTCATCGGGCTGACGATCGCCGTGCACAACGGCAAGCAGCACGTGCCCGTGTACATCACAGAGCAGATGGTCGGACACAAGCTCGGCGAATTTGCGCTGACGCGCACTTTCAAGGGCCACGCTGCCGACAAGAAGACGGCCGCGCCGGCGAAGAGGTAGGAGTTGACGATGGAAACCACTGCATCGGTGCGCGGCGTCCGGCTTTCGGCACAGAAGGGCCGCATCGTTGCGGACCTGATCCGCGGCAAGCCTGTCGACAAGGCGCTGAACATTCTCGCCTTCACGCCGAAGAAGGCGGCGGGGATCATCCGCAAGGCGCTCGAGTCGGCGATCGCCAACGCCGAGCACAACGACGGCGCCGATATCGACGAGCTTCGCGTGACGAAGATCTACGTCGAGCGCGGCCCGGTGCTCCGTCGCTTTTCGGCGCGCGCCAAAGGGCGGGGCACGCGTATCGAGAAGAAGTCGTGCCACGTGTTCGTCACCGTCGGCGACGCCAAAAGCAAATAGGGTGATTCATGGGACAGAAGATCAACCCGACCGGTTTCAGGCTCTCGGTCTCGCGTAACTGGAATTCGCGCTGGTTTGCCACCGGCACAGATTTCGGCCGCATGCTCGGCGAAGACCTGCGGGTGCGCGAGTACCTCAAGAAGCGTCTGCGCAGCGCCTCCGTCGGTCGCATCCTGATCGAGCGGCCAGCCAAGAATGCGCGCATCACGATCTTCTCGGCCCGCCCGGGCGTGGTGATCGGCAAGAAGGGCGAGGACATCGAGGCGCTGAAGGCCGACCTGCAGAAGATGCTCGGCGTACCTGTGCACGTGAACATCGACGAGATCCGCAAGCCGGAGGTCGACGCGCAGCTCATCGCCGACTCGATCACGCAGCAACTCGAGAAGCGCATCATGTTCCGCCGCGCGATGAAGCGCGCGATGCAGAACGCCATGCGTCTTGGCGCGCAAGGCATCAAGATCATGAGCGCAGGCCGGCTGAACGGTATCGAGATCGCCCGCACCGAGTGGTATCGCGAGGGGCGCGTGCCTCTGCACACACTGCGGGCCGACATCGACTACGGCTTTTCCGAGGCCAAGACGACCTATGGCGTCATCGGCGTGAAGGTCTGGGTCTACAAGGGCGACAGGCTGGGACGCGGCGAAGCTCCATCAGCGGCTGCGCCCGAGCTCGCGCCGCCTCCGGAGCGGGATGACCGCCGGCCCGCCGGCCGCCGTCCAGCAGGCCCCCGCCGGGCGCCGCGCCGCGGCGACGCGCCGCGCGCCGAGGGCGCTCCGGCCGAGGCAGCGGGGGGCGAGGCGCCGGCCAAAGACGACGCAGCGCGGCCGGCCGTCAAGCGGGTGCGCAAGGTGGCCGCCAAGCCGACTGACCAGAAGCCCGACGGCGGCGCCTGAGAACGGAGACTGAGAGATGCTGCAACCTGCACGTCGCAAGTACCGCAAGGAGCACAAAGGCCGCAATCGCGGCCTGGCTACGCGCGGCGCTCATGTGGCCTTTGGCGAGTTCGGCCTCAAGGCTACCGAGCGTGGCCGGCTGACGGCGCGCCAGATCGAGGCCGCACGGCGGGCGATCACCCGTCACATCAAGCGCGGCGGCCGCATCTGGATCCGCATCTTCCCGGACAAGCCGATATCGCAGAAGCCGGCCGAGGTGCGGATGGGCAATGGCAAGGGTAACCCCGAGTACTGGGTTGCGGAGATCCAGCCTGGCAAGGTGCTGTACGAGATGGACGGGGTCAACGAGACGCTGGCGCGGGAGGCGTTCGCGCTTGCCGCCGCAAAGCTGCCGCTGAAGACGATCGTCGTCTCCCGGCAGCTGGGCATGTAGAGCAACCGGCTGCCGGAGAAAATGATGGAAACGAAGGAGCTGCGCGCCAAGGATGCGGCCGCACTGAACAAGGAACTGCAGGATCTGCTGAAGGCGCAGTTCTCTCTGCGTATGCAGAAGGCCACCCAGCAGTTGCAGAACACGAGCCAGATGCGCAACGTGCGGCGGGACATCGCGCGCGTGCGCACCGTGCTCACTGAGAAGGCAACGGCGAAATGATTGTGGAAACGAGCAAGCTGGCGCGGACCCTGGTCGGCCGCGTGGTAAGCGACAAGATGGACAAGACGGTCACGGTGCGGGTCGAGCGCCGTGTCAAGCATCCCGTGTACGGCAAGTATGTGGTGCGTACGACCAAGTACCACGCGCACGACGAGACGAACCAGGTCAACGAAGGCGATCTGGTGGAGATTGCCGAGACCCGGCCGATCTCGAAGACCAAGACGTGGACCGTCAAGCGTGTGGTTCAGCAGGCCGTCCAGGTCTGAAGTTGTTTCGCAGAGTTCATTCGAGTAACATCTAATGCTTTTCCGCGGCCGGCACCTTGGTGGGGCCGCGAAGACGAGGCTTTCCGGAATCGCGCTGGCAGGGCGCCACTTCGCGGCAGCGGAGGGCAGGCGGCCCGGCGGCGGGGTTCTCCCACCCGAACGGGACCAAGACTGTCCGCGTCGCCGAGCCCAGCCCCGGTGTGCGGCACAAGTTGGGAAGACAAGATGATTCAGATGCAGACGATTCTCGACGTCGCCGACAACACCGGTGCTCGCTCGGTGATGTGTATCAAGGTCCTCGGCGGCAGCAAGAGGCGCTACGCCAATGTCGGCGATGTGATCAAGGTGTCGATCAAGGAAGCGGCGCCGCGCGGCCGCGTGAAAAAGGGCGAGGTGTACTCGGCAGTCGTCGTGCGCACGGCGAGCGGCCTGCGCCGGCCGGACGGCTCGGCGATCAAGTTCGACAGCAATGCCGCTGTGCTGCTCAACAACAAGCTGGAGCCTATCGGCACCCGCATCTTCGGCCCGGTGACGCGTGAACTGCGCACCGAGCGTTTCATGAAGATCGTGTCGCTGGCGCCGGAAGTTCTCTGAAGGAGGCGCGATGCAACGCATCCGTAAGGGCGACGAGGTCATCGTGATCGCGGGCAAGGACAAGGGCAAGCACGGCGTCGTGCTGGCCCGCGTCGGTGCTGAGCACGTGACGGTCGAGGGCATCGGCGTGGTCAAGAAGCACGTACGACCGAACCCGATGAAGGGCGTGACCGGCGGCATCGTCGACAAGACGATGCCGATCGACGTTTCGAACGTGATGGTGTTCAACCCGGCCACAAAGGAAGGAGACCGGGTTGGCATAAAGGTCGTCGACGGCAGGAAGGTGCGCGTGTTCAAGAGCAACGGCGCCGTCGTCGGCAGCAAGAGCTGAGGGACAGGGCAATGGCGCGTTTCTTGACGCAGTATCGCGAGCAGGTCGTGCCGCAGCTCGCCAAGCAGTTCGGCTACAAGTCGGTGATGGAAGTGCCGCGCATCACCAAGGTCACGCTGAACATGGGTGTCGGCGAGGCGGTGGTCGACAAGAAGAATATTGAGGCGGCGGTTGCCGACATGACGAAGATCGCCGGCCAGAAACCGGTGGTGACGAAGGCGCGCAAGGCGATCGCCAACTTCAAGATCCGGCAGGGCGTGCCGATCGGCTGCATGGTCACGCTGCGCGGGCAGCGGATGTACGAGTTCCTTGACCGTCTGGTGACGATCGCCTTTCCGCGCGTGCGCGACTTCCGCGGCGTCTCGGGACGCGCCTTCGACGGCAAGGGCAACTACAACATCGGTCTGAAGGAACAGATCATCTTCCCCGAGATCGAGTACGACAAGATCGACAAGCTGCGGGGGATGAACATCAGCATCACAACGACCGCGAAGTCGGACGAAGAGGCCAAGGCGCTCCTTGGCGCGTTCCGGTTTCCGTTCCGCAACTAAGAGGCGGGGTATCAATTGGCAAAGCTTTCGCTGAAGAACCGTGAAGCCAAGCGCCAGGCGCTGGTGAAGAAGTACGACGCCAAGCGCAGGGGGCTCAAGGCAAGGGTCGCCGACCAGACGCTGTCGATGGAGGAGCGGCTCGAGGCGCGGCGTCAGTTGCAGGCGCTGCCGCGCAACGCCAACCCGACACGCCTGCGCAGCCGCTGCTCGCTCACCGGTCGGCCGCGCGGCACGTTTCGCAAGTTCGGCCTGGCGCGCAACAAGATCCGTGAGGCTGCGCTGCGCGGCGACATCCCGGGCATGGTCAAGGCCAGCTGGTAAGCGAGGAGATTGCATCAATGAGCATGAGTGATCCGATCGCCGACATGCTGACGCGCATTCGCAACGCGCAGCGGGTCGAGAAGACCGAGGTGGTGATGCCATCGTCGAAGCTGAAGGCGGCCATCGCCCAGGTCTTGAATGACGAGGGGTACATCGAGGGCTTCAAGGTCGAGGCGAACGAAGGCAAGCCGCAGTTGCGCATTGGCCTGAAGTACTACGCCGGTCGCCCGGTGATCGAGCGCCTCGAGCGGGTGTCGCGTCCCGGCCTGCGCATCTACCGCGGCCGCAACGACGTCCCGCAGGTGATGAACGGCCTCGGCGTCGCCATCGTGTCGACCTCGCGCGGGGTGATGACCGATCGCCGGGCACGATCGCAAGGCGTCGGCGGCGAAGTCCTTTGCTACGTTGCCTGATGCGTTAGCGGGAGAACATCGATGTCACGAGTTGCAAAGGTGCCTGTCGCCCTGACCAAGGGCGTCGAGGCCCAGGTCACCGAGGCGCAGATCGTGGTCAAGGGGCCACTGGGTACGCTGTCGCGTCCGGCTTCGCCGCTGGTCAAGGTCACCGTCGCCGACGGCCGGGTCAGCTTCGTCGCTGCTGACGAGACCGCGACGGCCAACGCGATGAGCGGCACCATGCGTGCGCTCGTTGCCGGCATGGTGCAGGGGGTCAGCAAGGGTTTCGAGCGCAAGCTGAATCTGGTGGGCGTCGGCTACCGGGCGCAGGCGCAGGGCGACAAGCTGAACCTGTCGCTGGGGTACTCCCATCCGATCGTCTATCAGTTGCCCGCCGGGGTGAAGGCGGAGACGCCCACGCAGACCGAGATCGTCATCAAGGGGGCCGACAAGCAGAAGGTCGGCCAGGTCGCAGCCGAGGTGCGTGGCTACAAGCCGCCTGAGCCTTACAAGGGCAAGGGTGTGCGCTATGCCGACGAGGTCGTGGTGCTGAAAGAGACCAAGAAGAAGTAAGGCGCGGAGTCAACGATGAGCGACAAGAAACTTTCCCGTCTGCGCCGCGCCCGCGCGACGCGCGCGCGCATCCGCCTGGCGCGGGAGAACCGGCTGACGGTGTACCGCAGCAACCTGCACATCTACGCCAGCGTGATCTCGGCCGACGGCGGCAAGGTGCTCGTCACCGCCTCCACGGTCGAGCCTGAGGTGCGCAGCCAGCTGGCTGGGACCAAGGGAAAGGGCGGCAACGCCTCGGCAGCGAAGATCGTCGGCGCGCGGCTGGCGCAGAAAGCCAAGGCGGCGGGCATCGAGTCGGTGGCATTCGATCGCGCCGGTTATCGCTATCACGGCCGCGTCAAGGCGCTGGCCGATGCCGCGCGTGAAGCCGGTCTGAAATTCTAAGGGGCAAAGATGGCAAGGGTGCAACCGAAGGGCGTTCCGAGCCAGGAACGCGACGACGGCCTGAAGGAGAAGATGATTGCGGTCAACCGCGTGACCAAGGTCGTCAAGGGCGGTCGGATCCTGGGCTTCGCCGCGCTGACCGTGGTCGGCGACGGTGATGGCCGCATCGGCATGGGCAAAGGCAAGGCGCGCGAGGTGCCGGTAGCGGTGCAGAAGGCGATGGAGAAGGCCCGACGCGGCATGCAGCGCGTGCCGCTGAAGAACGGCACGTTGCACCATCCCGTCGAAGGCAAGCATGGCGCCTCAAAGGTGATGCTGGCGCCGGCGGCCGAGGGTGCCGGCGTCAAGGCCGGTGGCCCGATGCGCGCTGTTTTCGACGTGATGGGCGTGCGCAACGTGGTGGCCAAGTCCCACGGCTCGACCAACCCATACAACCTGGTACGGGCGACGCTGAACGCGCTCGAGCAACTGCGGACGCCGGCGGAAGTCGCGGCCAAGCGCGGCAAGTCGGTCGAGGAACTGCTCGGCTGAGGAGCGCGAAATGACGAAGAAGACTCTGAAGGTGACGCTGGTCAAGAGCCCGATCAGCGCCAAGTCGGACCACCAGGCCACCGTTCGTGGTCTGGGGCTGAAGCGGATGCACCAGACCCGCGAGCTGGAAGACACGCCGGCCGTGCGCGGGATGATCACCAAGGTCGCCTACCTCGTGAAGGTCGGCTGAGCGCGGCAAAGGACAGGAACGATGCGTCTGAACGATCTGAAACCGGCGGCAGGCAGCAAGAGCGCGCGCCATCGCGTCGGCCGCGGCATTGGCAGCGGCTGGGGCAAGACTGCGGGACGCGGCCACAAGGGCCAGAAAGCGCGCGCGGGCGGCTTTCACAAGGTTGGCTTCGAGGGCGGGCAGATGCCGCTGCACCGACGTCTGCCGAAACGCGGCTTCACGTCACGGTCGCGCCGCTACGTCGAAGTCGTGCGTCTGGGCGAGTTGCAGAAGCTCGGTGTCGACGAGGTCGACCTCATGGTGCTCAAGCAGGCCGGCGTTGTCTCGGCGCTGGCGATCGATGCCCGCGTGATCAAGTCGGGCGAACTCTCGCGCAGGGTTTCGGTGCGCGGTATCGGCGTGACCCGGGGCGCGAAGGCGGCCATCGAAGCCGCTGGCGGGACCGTGGCGGCGCTGGTCGAGGCGAGGAAGGACGGCAAGAAGGCGGCGCGTTATGCCGAGCGGCGCAAGGCGCTCGAAGCGTCGATTGCGGCGGCCGAGAAGAAGCCGGCGGTGAAGAAGGCGGCCGGTGCCGCCACGTCGAAGAAGTCGGCCGGCGAGGCCGCGCCGAAGAAACCGGCCGGCGAGGCCGTGCCGAAGAAGAAAGCCGAGAAGCCGGCATCGAAGTAGACGGCTGAAGGAAACCCGTGTCCAGTACCCCGACAACACTCGGCAAGACAGGAAAGTACGGCGACCTGAAGCGTCGCCTGACGTTCCTGCTGCTCGCGCTTGTCGTCTACCGGATCGGCACGCACATTCCCGTGCCGGGCATCGACCCCGACCAGCTGCGCCAGCTCTTCAATTCGCAGCAGGGCGGCATCCTCGGTCTGTTCAACATGTTCTCGGGCGGCGCGCTGTCGCGCTTCTCGGTCTTTGCACTTGGGATCATGCCGTACATCTCGGCGTCGATCATTTTTCAGATGCTCACCTACGTGCTGCCGTCGCTGGAGGCGGTGCGCAAGGAAGGCGAGGCGGGACGGCGCAGAATCACGCAGTACACGCGCTATGCCACGCTCGGTCTGGCGCTGGTGCAGTCCTACGGCATTTCGGTGGCGCTGCAGTCGCAGCAGGGGCTGGTGCTAAGTCCGGGGCTGTTGTTCATCTTCACCTGCATGGTGTCGCTGGTCACCGGGACGATGTTCCTGATGTGGCTGGGCGAGCAGATCACGGAGCGGGGCCTGGGCAACGGCATCTCGATCCTGATCTTCTCCGGCATCGTGGCCGGCCTGCCAAGCGCCATCGGCGGACTGTTCGAACTGGTGCGCACCGGCGCGATCGGCCCGCTGGCAGCGATCTTCATCATCGCCCTGATCGTGCTGGTCACGGCGTTCGTGGTGTTCGTCGAGCGCGGCCAGCGCAAGATCCTCGTCAACTACGCGAAACGCCAGGTCGGCAACAAGATCTATGGTGGACAGAGCTCGCACCTGCCACTGAAGATCAACATGGCCGGTGTCATCCCGCCAATCTTCGCCTCGTCGCTCATCCTCTTCCCGGCCACGCTCGCGGGCTGGTTCACGACCGGCGATGCCACCCGCTGGATTCGCGACCTGGCCGGCGCGCTTTCGCCCGGGCAGCCGCTGTACATCCTCCTGTATTCCGGTCTGATCATCTTCTTCTGCTTCTTCTACACGGCGCTGGTGTTCAACAGCAAGGAAACGGCCGACAACCTGAAGAAGAGCGGCGCTTTCGTGCCCGGCATCCGTCCGGGTGACCAGACCGCGCGTTACATCGACAAGATCCTGATGCGTCTGACCCTGGCCGGCGCGCTGTATATCACGCTGGTTTGCCTGGTGCCCGAGTTCCTGAACCTGCGCTTCTCGGTGCCCTTTTACTTCGGCGGCACGTCGCTGCTGATCGTGGTGGTAGTGACCATGGATTTCATGTCGCAAGTGCAGGCCTACCTGATGACGCACCAGTACGAGAGCCTGCTGAAGAAGGCGAATTTCAAGGGCTTCGGCGGCGCCGGGATGCCGCGATAACGCGGCAGGGGAAGGCGCGCACTATCAATGTCCAAGGACGATGCCATCCAGATGCAGGGCGAGGTTCTGGAGAACCTGCCCAACGCGACCTTCAGGGTCAAGCTAGAGAACGGACATGTCGTCCTCGGCCACATATCGGGAAAGATGCGGATGCACTACATCCGCATCCTTCCGGGCGACAAGGTCACGGTCGAACTGACGCCGTATGACCTGACAAGGGCAAGAATCGTATTCCGCGCCAAGTAGCGCGGCAGGAGAAACCGATGAAAGTGAATGCTTCGGTCAAGAAGATGTGCCGCAAGTGCAAGATCATCCGTCGCAACCGCGTCGTGCGGGTGATCTGTTCCGACCCGCGGCACAAGCAGCGCCAGGGCTGAGCACCGACCACCACGCCAACTGAGGTCACGAGATGGCTCGTATTGCAGGCATCAACATTCCGCCGCACCAGCATGCCGAGATCGGCCTGACGGCGATCTACGGGATCGGCCGGGCGCGTGCGCGCGCGATTCTCGACGCGGCCAATGTGCCGCACAGCAAGAAGGTCAAGGAGCTGACCGACGGCGAACTCGAGCGCATCCGCGACGCGATTGGCCGGGTGGCGGTGGAAGGCGACCTGCGGCGCGAGATCCAGTTGTCGATCAAGCGCCTGATCGACCTGGGCTGCTACCGCGGCATGCGCCATCGCCGCGGCTTGCCCGTGCGCGGGCAGCGCACGCGCACCAACGCGCGCACGCGCAAGGGCCCGCGCAAGGCCGGCGTCGCCCTGAAGAAGTCGGCGTAAGCAGCGAGAACCGGAGAACGAACCCCGATGGCCAAGAATCCGACCAGCCAGCAGGTCACCGCGCAGCGCGCGCGTAAGAAGGTCAAGAAGAACGTCGCCGAGGGCATCGCCCACGTGCACGCGTCCTTCAACAACACCATCATCACGATCACGGACCGCCAGGGCAACGCCTTGTCGTGGGCCAGTTCCGGCGGCCAGGGTTTCAAAGGCTCGCGCAAGTCGACACCGTTCGCCGCGCAGGTCGCGGCCGAGCAGGCCGGCCGCGCTGCCCTGGAATGCGGCGTCAAGAACCTCGAAGTCCGTATCAAGGGCCCGGGGCCCGGCCGCGAGTCGAGCGTTCGCGCCCTGAACGCCCTCGGCTTCCGGATCGCTTCGATCCAGGACGTCACTCCGGTGCCGCACAACGGCTGCCGGCCGCCGAAGCGTCGACGCGTCTAGAGGCGGAGACCATCGAGATGGGCGTCGACAACCTCGTGTCTGTGCACTGAGCCCGGCCGCCCGAGGCGGCCGCGCGGCAGCGGCGCGGACTTAATGCAGATCACTGCAGGATAGGAAACAGAAAATGGCTCGCCACACCGGAGCAAAACTGAAGCTTTCTCGGCGCGAAGGTACCGATCTCTTCCTCAAAAGTGCGCGCCGGGCGCTCGACACCAAGTGCAAGGCCGACTCCAAGCCCGGCCAGCACGGCCGCATCTCGGGCATGCGCATGTCCGACTACGGCGTGCAACTGCGCGAGAAACAGAAGGTCAAGCGAATGTACGGGGTGCTCGAGCGCCAGTTTCGCCGCTACTTCCAGGAGGCGGCCCGGCGCAAAGGCAACACTGGCGCTCACCTGATCGGCCTGCTCGAGTCGCGGCTCGACAACGTCGTCTACCGAATGGGCTTCGGCTCGACGCGCGCGGAAGCGCGCCAGCTGGTTTCGCACCGTGCCATCGCCGTCAACGGCGAGACGGCGAGCATTCCGTCGATGGCGGTATTGCCGGGCGACGTAGTCAGCGTGCGCGAGAAGGCCAAGAAGCAGGGGCGCATAGCCGAGGCATTGTCGCTGGCCGAGCAGTCGGGGCTGCCATCCTGGGTCGAGGTCGACCCGAAGAAGATGGAGGGCAAGTTCAAGGCCCTGCCCGAGCGCGACGAGGTCGCCCGGGACGTCAACGAATCGCTGGTCGTCGAGCTGTATTCGCGATAGCGAGGAATCGACCGTCGGTTCGCCGAGGGGCGAAATCGACCAAGCAGTTTTTCCCGGCGCACGGGCAGCCGGCACCTTGCCCCCGACCATCCATCAGCCTTATCGGTGTAACGAGCCGAGGGTATTGAAAGAGGATCGTTCATGTCTGCTACTGCCATGCTAAAGCCGCGCGCGATCGAGGTCGAAGCCAGCGGCGCCAATGCGGCTGTCGTCACGATGGAACCGTTCGAGCGCGGCTACGGCCACACGCTCGGCAATGCGCTGCGCCGCATCCTGCTGTCGTCGATGATCGGCTATGCGCCGACCGAGGCGCAGATCGCCGGCGTCGTGCACGAATACTCGACTGTTCCCGGGGTACGCGAGGACGTGGTCGACATCCTGCTTAACCTCAAGGGCGTCGTGTTCAAGCTGCACAACCGCGAGGAAGTGACGTTGTCGCTGCGCAAGGAGGGCGAGGGGCTGGTCACTGCCGCCGACATCGAACTGCCGCACGACGTCGAAATTATCAATCCCGACCACGTCATTGCCCACCTGACCGGCGGCGGCCGGCTCGAGGTGCAGATCAAGGTCGAGATGGGCCGCGGCTACGTGCCGGGCAACCTGCGCGCGTTTCGCGAAGACCATTCGAAGACGATCGGCCGGATCGTGATGGACGCATCGTTCTCGCCGATCAAGCGCGTGTCGTACACGGTGGAGAGCGCCCGCGTCGAGCAGCGCACCGACCTCGACAAGCTGGTGATGACGATCGAGACCAACGGCGCGATCACTCCTGAAGAGGCGGTGCGCCAGTCGGCACGCCTGCTCGTCGAGCAACTGTCGGTGTTTGCCGCCCTCGAAGGCGTGGCCGAGCCGCTCGGCGCCGGCGGCGCACGCGCGGCGACGCAGGTCGACCCGATCCTGCTGCGTCCGGTCGATGACCTGGAGCTGACGGTGCGCTCGGCCAACTGCCTGAAGGCCGAGAACATCTTCTACATCGGCGACCTGATCCAGCGCACAGAGAACGAACTGCTGAAGACGCCGAACCTCGGCCGCAAGTCGCTGAACGAGATCAAGGAAGTTCTGGCTGCGCGCGGCCTCACCCTCGGCATGAAGCTCGAGAACTGGCCGCCGGCCGGGCTCGAGAAATAGGACGAGGGCCGACGGTCGGCAGGACTGACCGGCGGGTGGTCCGCAGCGGTAAGAGCATTAGACAGAACCGACCCGCCCGCCGCAGGGATCGAAGAGTCGGATTCATCGAAGACTGAAAGGAACAACGAAATGCGTCACGGACACGGCCTGCGGAAGTTGAACCGCACCAGCAGCCATCGCCTGGCGATGCTGCGCAACATGTCGAACTCCCTGCTGCGCCACGAGCGCATCAAGACCACCCTGCCGAAGGCGAAGGAACTACGCCGCGTGGTCGAGCCGCTGATAACGCTGGCCAAGGAGCCGACCGTCGCCAACCGGCGCTTGGCCTTCAACCGCCTGCGTGACCGCGAGATGGTGGTGAAGCTGTTCGATGAACTCGGCCCACGCTACAAGGCTCGCAGCGGCGGCTACACGCGAATCCTGAAGTTCGGCTTCCGGGTGGGCGACAACGCGCCAATGGCCCTGATGGAACTGGTCGATCGTCGGGAGATGCCGGCGGGCGAAGGCGAAGGGGCCGAAAAGGCCGAGTAAGCGTCCGCTGCGGGCTGATGCTTGCACGCGGTGCTTCTGAACACGACGGGTGAGGCGCCTGAATGCTGCATTTGCCCCCGTGGGACCTGACAGGATGGTCGCGCTCCCGGGCAGCAGCGGGCCGCGCCTGCATGGCATGCTCAGTGGCCCTGCTGCTGTTCATACACCACCAGCGATGGGCTGTACCAACTGAACAGCCAGCCGCCGATCAACAGCACATCCTGTCTGCCGATGCTCTGCGCAGGACCGTCGCGGCATGACCAAAACGCGGTTCGGCCATGGCGGGTAATGCGCTTGCACCCTGCTGTTCGCACTCCGGCGGCACCGCGCGCCGCCTCCTGGACGAGATCTGTGTCGACGTTGCGGTGGCGGCGGATGAGCGTTTCGAAGCCAGGCTCCTGGAGCTGCTGCGCAAGGCAGCCGCCCGCCTGGCGCCGTCGGTCAGTTGAGGCGCGAGACTCCACCGGGACGGGTGAGGAGGGAGGCGCTTAGACTTGGTCCGCGAATCCGAACCGACCTCCCGTGCCGAGGTGTGATCGTGTCCACTGAAGTACTGCTGGTGCTGACCAACTGCCCCGACGATGGGACGGCGCCGCGCCTTGCGCGGGCGCTGATCGAGAACCGGCTCGCCGCCTGCGTCAATGAACTGCCGCCGGTGAACTCGACCTATCGGTGGCAAGGCGCGGTCGAGGAGGCTACCGAGGTGCCGCTGCTGATCAAGTGCACACGCGAACGTTATGCGGCAGTCGAGGAGGCCATCCGCCAACTGCATCCGTACACGGCGCCCGAAATCGTCGCGCTGCCGGTGACGACCGGCAGCGCGCCGTACCTGCGCTGGGTGGCTGACGAAACAACGCCGCCGCAGGTCGCGTAGTCGGCGGGCAGCCTCGCCTGCCCCAGCCGTCAACGTGCCAGGTGCTGCCGCGCGACGTAGCTCACGAGGTCGACGATCAGCACGAGCAGAACCATCGCCAGCACGACGGTGGCCACCTGCTGCATCTGGAACCAGCTCAGGTGCACGTACAGCAGCTGCCCGAGCCCGCCGGCGCCAACCACGCCGAGCACCGTGGCGGCGCGGATGTTGTTCTCCCAGCGGTACAGCGTGTAAGAGATGAACTGCGGCGCCGCCTGCGGTGCGGTCGCATACAGGAAGACCTGCACGGGGGAAGCGCCGTTGGTGCGCAGCGCCTCGGCGGGTGCCGGCGGCAGGTTCTCCAGTGTGTCGGCGAACAGCCTGCCGAGCACGCCGGCCGTGTGCACGGCCAGGGCCAGCGTGCCGGGAAACGGGCCGAGCCCGGCAGCGATCACCAGCAGCGCCGCCCAGATCAGTTCGGGGATCGAGCGCAGCACGTTCAGCACCAGGCGTGCGGCGCGCCGCAGGCCGGGCCGTTGCACGCGCGAGGCGGGCAGGGCGAGCAGCAGCCCGAGCGTGGCAGCGATCAGCGAGCCCAGCGCCGACATCGCCAGCGTCTCGACCGCCCCTTGGCTGACGCGCCTGACGAACGCGGGCGAAAGGTCCGGCGGCGCAAAGCCGCCCGCAAACTCCATGATCTTGGCGACGCCGTCGGCTGCGAAAAACGCGCCGAGCTGCAGGTCGAGCGAGGCGAAGCTGGCGACGACCAACGCGACGATCAGCGCCAGTACGCCGAGTGCGTCGAGTCGCGGCGCGCCGCGCGGTGGGGCGTCGGTGCGCGGTGCCGCCATCAGCCCATCCTCCGGCGCAGCCATGCCGACAGCGCGTCGGCCAGGGCGACCAGGCCGATGAAGATCAAGAGGGTCGTCGCCACCTCGGCGCCGGCGAGCATTTTCATCGACGTGTCGATTTGCTGGCCAAGGCCGCCGGCGCCGACCATGCCCATGATCACCGAGCCGCGGATCGCGCATTCCCAGCGATACACGGTGTAGCTGACCAGCTCGGTCGAGCAGCCGGGCAGCGCGCCGTAGAAAAACGCCTGCAGGCGGCCGGCGCCGTTGCGCAGCAGCGCCTCGACGGCACCGCCCTCGGTCGACTCGATGATCTCCGCATAGACCTTGGCCAGCATGCCGCCGTAGGACAGCGCGATGGCCAGCACACCGGCGGTCGGTCCGAGACCCACGACGCGCACGAACAGCAGCGCGAACACCAGTTCAGGCACGCTGCGCAGGACGACCAGCAGGGCGCGCACGCCATGTCGTGCTGCGGCGGGCAGCGGCCGCATGCGCGTGCGCCCGATGCGCGAGATCGACAGCCGGCTGGCGGACAGCAGCGTCAGTGGCACCGCGATCAGCAGCGCCAGCGTGAGGCCGGCGGTGGCGATCGCCAGCGTGATCCACGCCGCCTTGAAAGTCTCGAGCAGGAAGGCCGGCTGCAGGGCAGGCGGAAGAAAGTCGGACAGGAAGCGCAGCGCGGCCTGCATGCTGGTTGCATCGGCCAGTTGCCAGGGTTTGAATTCGGTGGCGACCAGCAGTGGCCATAGCAGCGCCAGCGCCAGCAGCGTCCACGTGACGCGCGACCGCCAGGCCGGGTCGCGGTAGATGCTGCTCATCGGTTCAGCGGCAACGGGCGTCGCCTGTCGGCGCGGTGCTCGCGTCGACCGTGCCGGGTGGCGGCGCAACCTCGTCTTCGGCGCCGGCGTACAGCGCGGCGAGCATCTCTGCCGTGACCGCGTCACGCGGCAGATCGAAGCGCTTGGAGCCGTCGCGCATCCCGACCACGCGGGGAAACCACGCGTGCGCCAGTTCGACCTGGTGCAGGCTGCAGATCAGCGTCGCACCGCGACGCCGAGCCTCGACCTGCAGCGCCTGCAGCGTCTGACGCGCAAGGCGCGGGTCGAGCGCCGAGAGCGGCTCATCGGCGAGCAGGACCTCTGCGTCGGTAATCAGCAGGCGGGCCAGGGAGACGCGCTGCCGCTCGCCGCCGGAGAGCCGGTCGACGCGCGTGTACAGCTTGTCCTGCAGATCGAATGGCGCCAGCGCCGCCGCAGCGAGCGGCGCCTGCCGTGGGTAGATCAGCGACGCCAACGCCTGCGACAGCGTCCAGTTCGGCAGCCTGCCGGCGAGCACTGCCGTTACCACGCGCTGACGCGGCGGCAGCGGCGGCGCCTGTGGCGCCAGAAAGAGGCGACGCCGCAGCGCATGCCGCCCGCCGCTGGGCAGCGACCACGGCTGCTCGCGGAACAGTTCCAGCAAACCGGCGTCGGGCCGGCGGGCCAGCGACAGTGCCGACAGCAGCGTGGTCTTGCCGGCCCCGGAAGGCCCGATCACCGCGACCTGCTCGCCGCGCGCGACATCGAGATCGAAGTCCTTGAGGACGCATGGCGTCTGCGGGCTGCTGCCGGGATGGCGCACGCACAGGTCGCGGATGCGATAGACCGCTTCTGGCATCGTCAACTGGCGGCCGCGGCTGCTCGAGGCCGGCGGAATCGAGGCATCCCGCCGGCGGGAGCAACGGTTACTTCAGCAGTCCGGCCGCGCGTGCGGCCGCCTCGATCGACGCGTAGTTCTCGGCCCTGGTCGGCACGAAGCGGGTGGCCCGTTGCAGGTCGAGGATCTCCTTGCCCTCGACCGTAGCGGGTGACAGTTCGAGGAATGCCTTGGCGATGTCGTCGCGCAGCCTCGGATCGAGACCGCTGCGAACGGTCCAGTTGTAGTCGTAATACGGGGGCGTGGTGTAGAACACCTTGACCTGCGTCGGGTCGACCCGCTTCTCGTTGACGAACTTCTCCCAGACGGAGATGTTCAGCGCGCCGGCCTGCACCTTGCCGCCGGCTACCGCGGCGATCGTCGCGTCATGCGCGCCCGAGTACGCGAGCTGGCGGAAGTCCTTGTCGGGATCGATCTTCGCCTGCATCAGGAACGAGCGCGGCATCAGGTGGCCGGAAGTCGATGACGGGGAGCCGAAGGTGAAGGTCTTGCCCTTCAGGTCGGACAGCGCTCCGATGCCGGAATCGGCGCGGGTGATGAACACGGAGCGGAACTTCTCGTCTTCTTCCCGTTGCACCAGCGGGATGACGCCGTTGTTCGAGCGGATACGCGCCTGCACGAACGTGAAGCCGCCGTACCAGACCATGTCGACTTTGCCACCGACCAGTGCTTCGACAGCGGCGGGATAGTCGGTGACCGGAACGAACTCGACCCTGGCGCTGAGGCGCTTCTCGAGGTAAGCGCCGAGCGGCTTGAACTTGCGCACCAGTTCGGTCGGCGATTCGTCGGGGATCGCCGAGACCTTCAGGGTGACCGGTTGCGCGCTGACGAGACCGGCGATCGCGGCAAAGGCCACGGTCGCCAGCGCTTTCAGCGTGCGCGAGGCGGAAATGGAGAGCATCGAATCCTCTGCAGGCAGGTTGGATGGCCGGGAACGACGCCGAGCGGCGCCGCTGAACATTGTCGCAGAGCACGGCGCGGGCTTACGCGCGGAATATCGCGTACCGGCGCGATTAACATGAATGACATGAGGGAGATCTTGCGCGTACGCCTCGACAAGTGGCTGTGGGCGGCGCGCCACTTCAAGACCCGCTCGGCTGCCGCCGAGGCGATCGACAGAGGGCGGGTGCGCGTCGATGGCGAGCGGGTCAAGCCGGCTCGTGAGGTGCGCGTGGGCGATCGCGTTGAACTCGCGCAGCGCGATGCAATGAAGACAGTTGTCGTGCGGGCGTTGTCGGCCATCCGCGGCCCGGCGCCGGTGGCGCAGCGGCTGTACGAGGAGACGGCCGACAGCCGCGCGCGGCGCGAGCGGCGCTGCGATCTGCTTCACTACCGCGCCGAGCCGGCGCGCTCGATCAAAGGCCGCCCGACCAAGCGGGAAGGGAGGGCGCTGCGCTTGCTGCGGGAAGCGGACGTCGACGGCGACTGAGCCACCGTCGGCCTGGCTTCGTCAGGGGGCGCCCATCGGGCGGCGCCGCTCCTAGTGACGAAGCCGCCGCCGCCACCAGCGACTGAGCCCGCTCGGCTGGTCGCTCAGCACGCGGCGCACCCACAGCAGGATCAGCAGCATGACCGCCAGGATGGCCATGGTTGCGACGATGAGAACAAAGCCCTGCGGATGCTGCGCCAGCGGAATCCGCTCGAAATTCATTCCCCAGAGGCCGGCGACCAGCGTCAGCGGCGCAAAGACCGCGGTGATCACGGTCAGCATGCGCATGATCTGGTTGGTGCGATGCTGCGTGGCGGAGAAGTGCAACTGCACTGCGGTCTCGATCGAGTTCTCGAGCCGGCCGGCATGGCTGAGCACCCGCTCGATGTGCTCGATCACGTCGGCGACCCGCACCAGGTGCGCATCGTTGTGCTGTGCCTCGGGCGTCTCGTCCAGGTAAGCGTCGCGCAGTTCCTGGACCGCGTCGCGCTGCTCTTCGCACAAGTTCTCCAGCCGGCGCAGTTCTATGCGCGCGTCGAGGAGTGCCCCCCAGTCATCGAACGGCCGGCGGCGGTCGAGCAGTTCGCGCTGCCAGCGGTCGAGGCGTTCCGTCAGCGGCTGGCGAAGGTCGAGATAGCGATCGACCATGCCGTTGACCAGTCGCAGCATCAGGTCCTCGGGCCGCTGCGGCAGGCGCGTCGGCGTCGCGTCGGCGCCGTTGGCGGGAGAGGCTGTCTTGCCGCCCGCTCGCGCCTTCGGCTCGAGCAGCCGCTGGCGGACCTGCTCGATCGTGCGCGAACCGGTGTTGCGGACCGTGACCAGCAAACGCTCGAAGATGAAGAAAGTGACCGGGCGCGTGACGATCGGTTGCAGCCGGTGGCCGTCTCTGCGCTGCTCGGGGAGATGATCGATGTCGGCGAGCGGCGTCAGGCTGCGGTCCTCTCCCGGCGTCAGCTTGCGGAAGACCAGCATGTCGTAGCCGCCGGTCGAACTGAAGTACGACGGATGCTGCAGATTGACCGCATCCCGGATGTGCAACTCGTCGATATGCGTGCCGGCGAGCCTGGCGACCGCCGCCTGCAGTGTCTCGCAATCGGCGCGCAGTTCCTCGTGCGTCAGATCGAGCCAGAGGAAGCCGGAAACGGCAGGCGCCGCGGGCGCCGCATCCAGGCGGCTGGCGGACTCCGGCTGGATGTGGAGCCAGATCATCGGCGGGTCAGCGCTCCTGCGCCAGCCAGCGCGCCGCCTGCAGCGCGAAGTAGGTCAGCACACCGTCGGCACCGGCGCGTTTGAAGGCCAGCAGCGATTCGAGCACGACTTTCTTCTCGTCGAGCCAGCCGTTTATTGTGGCCGCCTTCAGCATCGCGTATTCGCCGCTGACCTGATAGACGTAGGTCGGCATCCGGAACTCGTCCTTCACCCGCCGCACGATGTCCAGGTACGGCATGCCGGGCTTGACCATCATCATGTCAGCGCCTTCGGCGATGTCGAGCGCCACTTCGCGCAGCGCTTCGTCGGAGTTGGCCGGGTCCATCTGATAGACAGCCTTGTTCGACTTGCCAAGGGTGGCCGCGGAGCCCACCGCATCGCGGAAGGGCCCGTAGAAGGCGCTGGCGTACTTGGCCGAGTAGGCCATGATCCGCGTGTGGATATGGCCTGCGGCCTCGAGCGACTCGCGGATGGCGCCGATGCGGCCATCCATCATGTCGCTTGGCGCGACGATGTCGACGCCCGCGTCTGCTTGCACCAGCGCCTGCCGGCGCAGAACCGCGATCGTTTCGTCGTTCAGCACGTACCCGATGTCGTCGATCAGGCCGTCCTGCCCGTGCGTGGTGAACGGATCGAGCGCGACATCGGTCAGCAGGCCGAGTTCGGGAAACCGGCGCTTCAGTTCTCGCACGGCCCGTGGCACCAGTCCTTCGGGGTTGACAGCCTCGCGGCCGTCGGCGGATTTCAGTTGCACGTCGATGACCGGAAACAGCGCCAGCACCGGGATGCCCGCGGCAAGGCACTGCTCCGCGACCGGCAGCAGCAGGTCGACCGACAGCCTCTGCACCCCAGGCATCGAGGCGACATCCTCACGCCGGTTCCGTCCGTCGAGCACGAACACCGGATAGATGAGGTCATCGGTGGTGAGTCGGTGCTCCCGCATCAGCCGGCGAGAGAAATCGTCGCGACGCATGCGGCGCATGCGTAGTGCGGGGTACCGAGCGGGTATCGACATAAGGGGAATTCCGAACTTCTCTTTGCGCCGAATTCGGCGACACTAGTTCCGGGCGATTCTCGTCGCCTCCCGCTGATCCCTCCCTGAGCGGGGCCTTAATCGGCATTGAGCCCCGAGGTCATCCCCGGGGCATTTTTTTCGCCCGGAGATGATACGCGCGGTGTCGGCGGGGATTGCACGAGGCGTCGCCGGCCGCGCGATTGCGACGGCAGCGTTGCCCGCTCAGCGCCCGGAGAGTTGCGACAAGGTCACGCGAAGTTCGTCGAGGCCCTCACGCTTCAGGCCCGAAAACAGCTGCACTGAGACCGGCATCGGCAGCGATTCGGCGCGCTGTTCGGCCCGGGCGAGTGCACGCACCCGCTCGGCCCGACCGATCTGGTCGGCCTTGTTCAGCAGCAGGTGAACGCGCAGTCGTTCGGCGTCGGCGCGGGCGGCAAGCCAAGCCAGAAGATCCTCGTCGGTTGCGGTCAGCGGCCGGCGCGCGTCCATCACCAGAACCACGGCCGCCAGAAGGCGGCGCGTGGCGAGATAGCCGCCGACCAGCTCGTCCCACCGTGATCGGGTGTCCTCATGCACGCGAGCGAAGCCATAGCCTGGCAGGTCGACGAGATAGGTGACAACCTGCGGTACACCCGCGTGATCGCGCTCGGTCAGTTCGAAGAAGTTCAGTAGCTGCGTGCGCCCGGGCGTCTTGCTGGCGTGCGCCAGCTGCCGCTGTGCAGTGAGCACGTTGATCACCGTCGACTTGCCGGCGTTGGACCGGCCGACGAATGCGATCTCCGGAACCATCGCCAGCGGCGCGCGGTTCAACTGTGCGAGCTCGGCGACCGACACGGTGAAGCGGGCGGATTCGAAGCGCAGCAAGGCGTATGAGCGGGAAAGAGGCGGAGGCGGCTGCGAGCCAACGAGGGTGCCGGTAAGGCTCCGGTAGAATACGCGGCTTTCATCCGGCGCCTGTAGCTGTCGTCAGGCTCTGCTCGTCAAGAAGAATCGGCCATGAGATCCATTTTCCTTTCGATACGTTTCGTGGGTCGCGCACGGATCCTGCCGACCGTTGCGCTGGGACTAGCGTTCCCGCTTGCCGCAATCGCGCAGGACAAGTCGGTCGTCCAGCCGGACCTGAAGCGAGGCCAGGAAATCGCCACTTCGATCTGTGCGGCCTGCCACGGCGCCGACGGCAATTCGACCATCACCGCCAACCCGAAGTTGTCGGGGCAGGACGCTGCCTACCTGCTGAAGCAGCTCAACGATTACGCCAAGCCGGCAGGCGACAAGGACGCACGCGTCAACAGCATCATGACCGGCATCCTTGGCAGCATTTCGGTGGCCGACCGGCTGCACGTGGCTGCGTACTACGCGGGTCAGCCGCACAAGCCTGGCGCCGCGCGCAACCGCGACTCTCTCGAAATGGGCCAGCGCATCTACCGCGCCGGTATTGCGGAGCGCGGCGTGCCGGCTTGCAGCGGCTGCCACAGCCCGTCGGGTGCCGGCATCCCGGCGCAGTACCCGCGCCTGGCCGGACAGCACGCCGAATACACCGTGGCCCAGCTGAGTGCGTTTCACGATGGCACGCGGCGCAACAACGCGCCGATGGCGCAGATTGCTGCGCGTCTTTCGAGTGCCGAGATGAACGCCGTCGCCGATTACGTGGCCGGCCTGCGCTGACCCCGCACGTCGGCTGCCTCCGGGCCGCGGAGACTACTGCCGGCCGAAGACGTCGTTGATCTGCTGGGTGACGCGGATGAAGGTCGTTCGCTTCGACAGTTCCTTGAGCCGGCGCGCGCCGACATAGGTGCAGGCCGAGCGCACGCCACCCAGGATCTCCTGCACTGTGCGCGTGACCTCGCCGCGATACGGCACCAGCACTTCCTTGCCCTCGGCCGCCCGATACTCGGCAACCCCGCCTGCGTAGAGCTCCATCGCCGCGCGGCTGCTCATGCCGTAGAAGCGCTGCAGCTTCTCACCGTTGCGCTCGACGGTCTCGCCGCCGCATTCGTCGTGGCCGGCGAGCATGCCGCCAAGCATCACGAAGTCGGCGCCGCCGCCGAAGGCCTTGGCGACATCGCCCGGCGTAGTGCAGCCGCCATCGGCGCAGATAAGGCCGCTGAGGCCGTGCGCGGCGTCGGCGCATTCGATCACTGCCGAAAGCTGCGGATAGCCGACGCCTGTGAGATTGCGCGTCGTGCACACCGAGCCGGGACCGATGCCGACCTTGACGATGTCGGCGCCGGAGAGGATCAGTTCCTCGGTCATCTCGCCGGTGACGACGTTGCCGGCCATGATCACCAATTCCGGGTGGCGGCTGCGCAGACGGGTGACAAAAGTGACGAAGTTCTCGTGGTAGCCGTTGGCGACATCGATGCATACGTACTGCACGGCGCCGGGCGCTGCCTGCACGAGCTTCTCGAACTTTTCCTCATCTGCCCGCGTGATGCCCATCGAATAGAACGCCGCACCCCTGCGCTCTAGGGTGGCGAAGAAGCCGGCGTAGTCGGTGACTGCATAGTGCTTGTGCAACGCCGTCGACAGTCCGAAGCGGTCGAGCGCCCTCGCCATCTCGAAGGTGCCGATGGTGTCCATGTTGGCGGCAATGATGGGAATGCCGTGGTACGGCGCCTTGGCATGGCGGAACGTGAAATCGCGCGTGATGTCGACCTCGCTGCGCGAGGTCAGTGTCGAACGCTTGGGGCGGATGAGCACGTCCTTGTAGTCGAGCTTGACCTCGTGTTCGATATGCATGGGCGTTTCTCCGGTAGCGTCCAGCGCGGCAAGTGTAGGGTTTAGGCGGATCGGAACCTTGGACTATGGTGCGGGTCAGAAGGAAATCTGGCGGCCGGACGGCAATTCGCTCGTCTTGCAGTCGACCTTCGGACGCGCGTTGATCCGGGAGATGTACATGCTGATCCGCTGCCGCAGTGATATCGCTCCATCCGAGATCACGCCGCAGGGCGTTTGGCGCGACCGGCGGGCCCTGCTGCAGGCAACAGCCGCGACTGGCCTGCTGAGCGCCATAGGTGGGGTGGTTGCGCAGGGCCAGTCGGCGCCCAAGCTGGCCGCAAGGCCGAGCCCGCTGTCGACAATGGAGCGGGCCACCGCCTACGACCTGGTCACGACCTACTGCAACTTCTACGAGTTCGGCACCGAGAAGGAAGACCCATCGCGCCATGCGCCAAAGCAGCTGCGGACGCGTCCCTGGCAGGTTGCGGTCGACGGAGAAGTGCGTCGTCCACGCACTTTCTCGGTCGACGAGTTGCTGAAGCTGGCGCCGCTGGAAGAGCGCGTGTACCGCCTGCGCTGCGTCGAGGCCTGGTCGGCGGTCGTGCCCTGGATCGGCTATCCGCTGGCCGAACTGATCCGGCGCGTCGAGCCGACCGGCAACGCCAAGTACGTGGAATTCACCACGCTTGCCGACCCGCAACAGATGCCGGGACTGCGGTCGCGCGTGCTCGACTGGCCTTACGTCGAGGGGCTGCGCCTGGACGAAGCGACGCACCCGCTGACGCTGCTCGCGTTCGGCCTGTACGGCGAGGTGCTGCCGAACCAGAATGGCGCGCCGCTGCGCCTCGTGGTGCCGTGGAAGTACGGTTTCAAGAGCGCCAAGTCGCTCGTACGCATCCGCTTCGTCGAGAAGCAGCCCGTCAACAGCTGGCAGAGATCGGCGCCGAACGAGTATGGCTTCTATTCGAACGTCAATCCGACCGTCGATCATCCGCGCTGGAGCCAGGCGACCGAACGGCGCCTCGGCGAGGATGGTCTGTTTGCCCGCCGCCGCCCGACGCTGATGTTCAACGGCTACGGCGAGCAGGTCGCCTCCCTGTACGCGGGCATGGACCTGAGGCGGCTCTATTGAGCGCGCCAGCGTGAGCGGGCGGCGAACTCCATTGCCGGTGCGGTTGCTGTCGATCGTGCCGCCGGTGCTGCGACCGCGCACCTTCGTCTGGTTGCGGGCAGTGCTGTTCGCCGCTGCGCTGCTGCCGCTGGTGCGACTGTTCCTTCTCGGCGCTGCCGGAGGGCTGGGTGCCAACCCGGTCGAATTCGTGATCCGCTCGCTGGGAAACTGGACGCTGATCGCGCTCGTCCTCACTCTGTCGATCACGCCGTTGCGGCTCGCCACCGGGTGGGCCTGGCCAATGCGGCTGCGACGGATGTTCGGCCTGTTCGCCTTCTTCTATGCGGTGCTGCACTTCGGCGCCTACCTGTGGCTCGACCACTGGTTCGACCTGACGGCGATCGGGCAGGATGTTCTGAAGCGGCCTTACGTCACGGCCGGCTTTGCCGCGTTGCTTCTGCTGGTGCCGCTGGCGGTCACCTCCACCCACGGCTGGGTGAGGCGACTCGGCGGACGCAACTGGCAGCGTCTGCATCGGCTCGTCTATGCGATCGCGGCGCTCGCGGTCCTGCACTTCTGGTGGCAGAAAGCCGCCAAGAACGACATCGGCGAGCCGCTTGTCTACGGAATGGTCATCGGCGCGCTGCTCGGTGCGCGCCTGCTGCGCTGGGCGCGGCGGCGCTACGGCAGCGTCGACTCGAGCGCGAACAACTCCTCGATCGTTTCCCGGCGGCGGATCTCGTAGACCCGTTCGCCGTCGACCATCACCTCCGCGGCACGGCCGCGCGAGTTGTAGTTGCTGGCCATGCTCATGCCGTAGGCGCCGGCACCGAGGATGGCCAGCAGGTCGCCCGGTTCGGCGGCCAGTTGCCGGTCGCGCGCCAGCCAGTCGCCCGATTCGCATATCGGGCCGACGACGTCGTAGGTGCGTGCCCCGCCATCGCGCGGCGCGACCGGCTGCACGTCCATCCAGGCGTCGTACAGCGCCGGTCGGACCAGGTCGTTCATCGCTGCGTCGACGATGAGGAAGCTCTTCTCGTTGCCGGGCTTGACGATGTTCACGCGGGTAAGCAGCGCGCCGGCCGGGCCGACGATCGAACGGCCCGGCTCGAACATCAGCATCCTGTCGCCGTGGCCGCGCGAATCGACGCGCGCGATGAGGGCGCCGATGAGGTTGGCGGGCGGCGGCGGATTCTCGTCGCGATAGCGAATGTCGAGCCCGCCGCCGAAGTCGATGTGCGACAGCCTGATACCTTCGCTGGCCAGCACGTCGACCAGGTCGAGCAGCCGGTCGGCGGCCTCGAGGTAGGGCGCGATGTCGCCGATGCGCGAACCGATGTGGCAGTCGATGCCAACGACCTCGACGTGCCGCATGGACGCAGCACGGCGATAAAGTGGCAGCGTGTCGCCATAGGCGACGCCGAACTTGTTGGAACGCAGCCCGGTCGCGATGTACGGGTGCGTTTTCGGATCGACGTCCGGGTTCACGCGTACCGAGATGCGCGCGCGCCGTCCGCTCGCCGCAGCGACGCGCTCGACCATCTCGAGTTCCGCCACGGACTCTAGGTTGAAGCACAGAATGTCGGCGGCGAGCGCGCGCCCGATCTCGTCCTCCGTCTTGCCCACTCCCGAAAACACCACCTTGCCTGGGTCGCCGCCGGCAGCGATCACCCGGGCCAGTTCTCCGCCCGAGACGATGTCGAAGCCGCTGCCGGCACGGGCCAGCAGGTTCAGCACGGCGAGGTTCGGGTTCGCCTTCATCGCATAGCAGACCAGCGACTTGCGGCCGTGCAGCGCGGCGGCGTAGGCCGCGAACGCGCGTTCGATCGCCGCGCGCGAATACACATAGGTGGGCGTGCCGAAACGAGCGGCGACCTCGGCCAGCGGCACACCTTCGCAGGCGAGGACGCCGGCGCGGCGGCTGAAGGCCTCGACCGGCTGCGGCGCGTTCACTGCCGGCGCTCCTGCGTCGGCGGTACGTCGTGGACGGGCGGCGGCCCCTGCTTCCGGCGTGCCTCCTCGGGCAGCACCAGCGGGCCCTTCTGGCCACAGGCCGCCAGAACGACGACGGTCAATACAATGGAACACACAGATCGAGGCACCGAGGCAATCTAGCATGGGCATGAACGAATCCGAGTTCCTCGCCGCCGCCGAGCGCACCCTCGCTGCTATCGAGGCCGCCGCGGAGGCTTGCGACGCCGACATCGAAGCGACGCGCGCCGGCAACGTGCTGACACTCGAGTTGGCCGACGGTTCAAGGATCGTCGTCAACAGCCAGGCACCCATGCGACAGATCTGGGTCGCCGCGAAAAGCGGCGGCCATCACTACGCATGGAGTGATGGTGCTTGGCGCGACACGCGCGATGGTTCGGAGCTCTTCGCGGCGCTTTCGCGCATCGTTTCCGCCCAAGGGGGTGTTGCGGTCGTGCTGCGCGCCGGCTGACGAGTCGTCCCAGCGCTGGCTTCGTTCGCTGGCCCGGGGGCGCTTAGAAGATCTGCTCGCGGACCTTGGTGGTCGCGCCCGGGTCGGCGCCGGGCAGTGCGTCCTCCAGGCCGACACTGGCGACGCCGTTACCCGGCTGGAACTCAGCGAAATACACCTCGCCGCCAACGTTGACGACGCCCTCCGGCTCCTGCAGCAGCACGGGCGGCCGGTTCGGCAGCACCTTGGCCATGTACGAAATCCAGATTGGCAGCGCGAGGCCGCCGCCCGTCTCGCGGTCGCCGAGCGGGCGCGGCTGGTCGAATCCCATCCACGAAACCGCGACGATGCCGCCTCCGTAGCCGGCGAACCAGGCGTCGTGCGAATCATTGGTCGTGCCGGTCTTGCCGGCGATGTCGTCGCGCCGCAGGCGGCTGGCGCCGGCGGCGGTGCCATAGCGAGTGACGTCCTTCATCAGGCTGTCCATCACGTAGGCGTTGCGCGCGTCGAGGACACGAGTGCTTTCGTCGCCGGTCTGCGCCCGCTGCGCGGACATGAGAATACGGCCGCGTGAATCGGTAACGCGGTCGATTAGCACCAGAGGCGCCCGATGGCCGCCATTCGCGAACACCGCATAGGCGCCGGCCATCTGCCAGGGAGTAACGGTCCCGGCGCCGAGCGCCATGGTGAGGACAGGCGGATGCCTGCTGGCCTCGAAGCCGAAGCGGGCGATGTGCTTCTGCGCGTACTGCGGCCCGATTGCCTTGATCACGCGGATCGACACCAGGTTCTTCGAGCGCGCCAGCGCCTGGCGCAGGCGAAGCGGGCCGTCATACTTGCCGTCGTAGTTCTTCGGTTCCCACAACTGGCCTCCGGTTTCGGCGGGATCGACGGCGAGGGGTGCGTCGTTAACCAGTGTGCTCGGCATGAAGCCACGCTCAAGGGCCGCCGAGTAAACGAAAGGCTTGAAGCTGGAGCCCGGCTGACGCCATGCTTGGGTGGCGTGATTGAATTTGTTGAGGTTGAAGTCGAAACCACCGACCAGCGCTCGCACCGAACCGTCGCGCGAGTCGGTGGCCACGAACGCCGCCTCGACCTGCGGCAACTGCGCGATCTCCCAGTAGCCCTTGCCATGGCGCATGACCCGGACGAGCGCGCCAGGCACGATGCGGCGGGCCGGTTGCGCCTTCGGATCGAGCGAGCGGGCGGCGAAGCGCAGCCCCTCGCCGCTCATCTCGATCGTCGTCCCGCCCTGAATGACAGCCCTGACCCTCATCGGCGACGCCTCGATCACCACCGCCGGAAACAGGTTCGGACTGTCGATCGCCTCGACGATCGCGTCTTCGATCCGCTGGTCGCGTTGCGCGGGGTCGCTCGGCAGATCGACGAAGACCTCGGGCCCGCGATAGCCGTAGCGGCGGTCGTAGGCGAGCACCTGGCTGCGCACGGCCTCGTAGGCTGCCAGTTGTTCGCCGCTGACCAGTGTCGTGTAGACGTTCAGTCCGAGCGTGTACGTTTCCTCGCGGAAAGTGTCGAACATCGACTGTCGGGCCATCTCGGCCGCAAACTGCGCATGGAGCAGCGATTGCGTCGAGTTCGGCGAGTAGGCAGCGAGCGCGTGGCGCGGCTTGAGCGCCTCGGCCACCGCGGCGTCGTGTTCGCTTGCCGAGATGAAGCCCAGCTGAAGCATGCGCGACAGCACATACTGCTGGCGGACCTTGGCCCGGCGTGGGTTGACCCACGGGTTGTAGGCGCTAGGTGCAGCCGGGAGCCCGGCAAGCATGGCCGCCTCGGCGACGGTCAGGTCCGGCAGCTTCTTGCCGAAGTAGGTCTGCGACGCGGCGGAGAAGCCGTACGCGCGCTGTCCGAGAAAGATCTGGTTGACATAGACCTCCAGGATGCGGTCCTTGGTCAGTTCGGACTCGATCTTGAAGGCCAGCGCGATCTCGTAGAGCTTGCGCAGATAGCTGCGTTCAGAACTGAGATAGAAGTTGCGTGCGACCTGCATCGTGATCGTGCTGCCGCCCTGGCCACGCCGGCCGGAGGCGAAGTTGGCGATGACCGCGCGCGCCAGCCCCGTGTAGTCGACGCCGCGGTGGCGGTAGAAGGCATCGTCCTCGGCAGCCAGGATCGCCTCCTGCACTCGCTTCGGAACCTCCTGGATCGGCACGTAGTCGCGCCGCTCTTCTCCGAACTCGCCGATCAGAATGCCGTCCGAGGTCCACACGCGCAGCGGAATGCGCGGCTGGTAATCGGTAAGCGTGTCGATTGGCGGGAGGTTCGAATACGCCAGCGAGAACAGGAACGCCAGCAGAAGGCCGGCAGACAGGAGCCCGGCGACGACGGCAAAGGCAGCGCCGAGCAGTGCCCGCGCCCACCAGGGAGCGTTGCGCAAATGCCGCATCGGCGAAGCTGCTGACGCTGAAGTTGGACTGGTCACCCGGGCAAGCCAAAGCGTGCGGCTGGCCGCCATGCCGCGACCCGCCGGGCAGCATTTTCCCGCTGCCGAACGTCAATGAGAGGAGAGCGAAGTCTAAGGGCTGGGAGGGACGGGCAGCGGCGGCGCCCGGCCGCGGCCTAGCCTGTCCGGCGGCCCCGCTTGGGAAGCATCGTCCGAGTTGCCGACACTTTGATCGTCCGTACGTAGGGCTTGTGAATCCTTCTGCCTTGTTGATAGGATTTCAAGTAGCATCAAACAAAATCGCGGTAAACATTCGAAAGATAAGGGAAAATCACCGCTGAGCCCGGCAGGCTTCCGGGCCTTTGCGGGCCAACTTTCCTAGGTTGGCTGGCCTCGTGCACTGAGGCCTGACAGTCGAAAGCCGCTGATCGTTTGGGAGCGTCGCCTTGGCATTTGAGTGGCCGTTGTTGTCGAACAAGACGCCGCCGCTGGTCGGTCTGGACATCGGATCGTCGAGCGTCAAACTGGTCGAACTGTCGCAGTCGACCCCGGGAACGCTTCGCCTCGAGCGCTATGCCATCGAGCCGCTGCCTCGCGGCGCGGTAGTCGATGGGAATTTCGACAAGATCGATGTCGTCGCCGAGGCGGTTAAGCGCGCATGGCGGCGCTCTGGTACGAGGATCAAGAGCGTGGCCATGGCGCTGCCGGCGTCGGCGGTCATCACCAAGCGCATCGCCCTGCCCGCGAACCTCCGCGACGACGAAATGGAGATGCAGGTCGAAAGCGAGGCGAACCAGTACATACCGTTTGCCCTCGAGGAAGTGAGCCTTGACTTCCAGGTACTGGGTCCGATTCCGAACGCGCCGGACGATGTCGAGGTACTGATCGCCGCATCGCGCAAGGAGAAGGTCGAGGATCGGATGGCGGTTGCGCAGATGGCCGGGCTGAAGCCGGTGGTTATCGATGTCGAGTCCTACGCGATGCGCAGCTCCGTCGAGCGCTTGATCGAGCAGTTGCCGAACCGTGGCGAAGGGCTGGTGATCGCCGCCTTTTTCCTCGGCGCCAATTCGACGATCGCCACGGTAATGCATGACGGCGAGGCCATTTATGAGCGCGACCAGCCCTTCGGCGGCCAGCAGCTGACCAGCGACATCGCCCGCGCTTATGGCATTTCGGTGGACGAAGCGGAGCAGAAGAAGCGCGCAGGCGACTTGCCCGCCAACTACGAATCGGATGTCGTGAGGCCGTTTGTAGAAGCGGCGGTCACGGAGATCACCCGCGCCCTTCAGTTCTTCTTCACCTCGACCCCGTACACGCGGATCGACCAGATCATGCTGGCGGGTGGCTCAGCGATTCTCCCCGGACTGGCGGACGAACTGATGGAACGCTCGCAGGTACCCACCTCGGTGGTGTCACCATTCAAAGGGATGGAACTGGGCGGCGGCGTGCGCGAGAAGCAGTTGCGGCTCGACGCGCCTTCGTTGCTGACGCCTTGCGGTCTGGCGATGCGGAGGTTCGACACATGAGTCGGCTGTCGGCCTGCGAACCGCTGGCGGCCTGCGACGCCCGGGCGATGGGTGCCCGCCGCATGAGGGGTCTGTCATGAGGATCCGCGTCAACCTGCTGCCACACCGGGCGGAACGGCGCGAACGTCAGAAGAAGGCCTTTTTCTTCTTCACGGCGATCAGCCTGCTCGTCGGCGTGGCTGTGGTCCTGGCGGTATGGAGCGTGCTGCAGGGCCAGATCGCCAGTCAGCGGGAGCGCAATTCGTTCATTGACGCCGAGAACAAGAAGCTCGACCTCCAGATCCGCGAGATCGCCACGCTGCGCGAGGAGATCGAGGCGCTCCGCGCGCGGCAGCGAGCCGTCGAGGACCTGCAGGCTGACCGCAACCAGCCTGTCTATCTGATGGACGAATTGACGCGGCAGGTGCCGGAGGGCATCTACCTGAGGTCGGCGAGGCAGGACGGCAGGAAGGTGAGCATTGCCGGCTGGGCGGCCTCCAACGAACGGGTGTCCGAGTTCCTGCGGAATCTGCAGGCCAATTCGAAGTTCCTCGAACGCCCCGAACTGGTCGAGATCCGTGTGTCCGGGCAGCAGTCGCCGGGCGTGCAGCGGCGGCTGTTCGATTTCTCGCTGAATTTCTCTCTGAAGCCCACTCCGGAACGCGCCAAGATGCAGCAGGTGCCGACGGTCGAGCCGGCGAAGAAGAAGTAGAGCACAACACGCGGCGAGGCATTACGCATGGCAATCGACCCCCGGCAATGGCTCTCCCAGTTTCAGGGCCTGCGCTTCGACAACATTGGTGGCTGGCCGCTGCTGCCGCGAGCCGCGGTATGGACCGCGGTCATCTTCGCCTGCGCGGTGGCTGGCAAGTTCCTGCTCTGGGATCAGCAGACCGAGGAGCTGGATCGGCTGCGCGCTGAGGAGCAGACGCTGAAGGATCAGTATCGCGCCAAGCTCCAGCAAGCGGTCAACCTCGATGAACTGCGACGCCAGAAGGAACTCGTCAGCCAGTACGTGTTGACACTGGAAAAGCAGCTGCCGAGCAAGGCCGAGATGGACCAGCTGCTCTCGGACATCAACCAGGCGGGCATCGGGCGTGGCCTGCAGTTCGAGCTGTTCCGGCCTGGCCAGACCAATCTCAAGGACTACTACGCGGAACTGCCGATTTCGGTGCGCGTATCTGGCCGTTACCACGACCTCGGCGCGTTTGCGGGCGACATCGCCAATCTGCCCCGCATCGTGACGCTGAACAACTTGAACCTGACCGCGCTGCGCGAGGGTGTGCTGGCGCTCGATGCGACCGCCAAGACCTATCGCTACCTCGACGAAGAGGAGCTGGCCGCGCAGCGCAAGGCACGGCAGCCCGCTGCCAAAAAGTAACCGACGCCGATGAACCGCGCACGAACGTTCTTGCCAATCCTGGCCACCGCCCTGGTCGCCGGTTGTGCACCGTCGAACGAGTCCGAATTGCGTCAGTGGATGGCCGAAGTGCGGCAGCAGGTGCGCCCGGTTGTCCAGACCGTGCCTGAGCCTAAGGAATTCACTCCTTACAGCTACGAAAGCCGGGGCCTGATCGATCCCTTCGACGTGGACAAGGTGGTGACTGCGGTATCGCGCCAGCAGCAGGTGCGTGCCACCGCAAGCACGATCCGGCCGGACCTTGAGCGCCGGCGCGAAACGCTCGAAGGTTTTCCGCTCGATCAGATCAAGATGGTCGGCACGATGCGCCAGAACAACGTCGACGTGGCTCTGCTGCAGAGCGGCGGAGCAACGCATATGGTCAGGGCCGGCAACTTCGTTGGGCAGAACTTCGGCCTCGTTACGCGCATCTCCGAGACGGAGGTGCAGATTAAGGAAATCGTTCAAGACGCTGCAGGCGAGTGGGTCGAACGACCCGCCAAGCTGGAACTGCAGGATGCGGCGCGAACCGGGAGCAGGCGATGAGGATGGCAGTCAACGTTTTTCTTGTCGCGGCGTGCATCACCGCAGCCGCAATGCCGGTCCTCGTTGCGGCCCCGGCGCAGGCCCAGACGGCTGCGGCAACCAACAGCATCGAGCGCGTCGAGGCCACGCAGACGGCGGCCGGGGTGCTGCTGACCATCGAGCTGAAGTCGCCGCTGCAGGGCACACCGCCCAGCTTCTCGATCGCGAATCCTGCGCGTATTGCGATCGATCTGGCCGGCACCGAGAACAAGGTCGGCCGCAATGCGGTGGAGTTCAACCAGGGTGATCTGCGCTCGGTCAACATCGTTCAGGCGCAGGAGCGCACGCGGCTGGTGCTGAATCTGCGCCGGTCCATCAACCATTCCGTGACGGTCAGCGGCAACCTGGTCCAGGTGGCGCTCGGGGGGCTGGTCGACACGACGAGCTTCCGCGCAGAGGCGGCCCAGCCGGCTGCCGCTGGCGCGCCGGTGGTTGCGGCAGCGGGACCGCGCGCACTGCGCTCGGTGGACTTCCGTCGCGGCTCCGATGGCGAGGGTCGGGTACTTGTCGACCTTTCCGACCCCAATACGAGCGTCGACATCCGCGAGCAGGGCAATCGGGTGATCGTCGACTTCCTCGGCGTCACTGCGCCCGAGGCGCTTCGCCGGCGCCTGGATGTCACCGACTTCGGCACACCGATCGCCATGGTCAATACGACCCAACAGGGCGGAAACGTGCGCATGGTGATCGAGCCACGCGGCGTTTGGGAATACAACGCCTACCAGAGCGACACGCGCTTTGTGGTCGAGGTCAAGCCGGTCAAGGAAGATCCGACGCGGCTGATTCAGGGCACGCGCCCCGGCTACCAGGGCGAACGGCTGTCGTTGAACTTCCAGAATGTCGACGTGCGTGCGCTGCTTCAGGTGATCGCCGACTTCACGGATCTCAACATCATCACCAGCGACTCGGTCGGCGGCTCGATCACGCTGCGTCTGAAGGACGTCCCTTGGGACCAGGCGCTCGACATCATCCTGCAGAGCAAGGGCCTGGACATGCGCAAGAACGGCAACGTGGTCCTCGTTGCCCCGCGCGACGAACTAGCGGCCAAGGAAAAGCTCGATCTCGAGGCGCGCAACCAGATCGCCGACCTGGAGCCGCTGCGGGCGGAGAGCTTCGTCGTCAACTACCAGAAGGCGGAAGACGTGCGCAAGCTGCTGATCGACGGCCAGCAGCGCATGCTGTCGAAGCGGGGCACCGTGGTCGTCGACCCGCGCACGAACCAGATGTTCGTGCGTGACACCTCGGCGCGCCTGGAGGAAGTGCGTCGCCTGCTGCAGCGCATAGACATCCAGGTACCGCAGGTGCTGATCGAGGCGCGCATCGTCGAGGCCGACGACCGCTTCAGCCGCAATCTCGGGGTGCGACTCGGCGGCTCCAGCGGCTATCCGCGCGAGATCGGAGGCTCCGGCGGTTACGGCACTGGCGGCGGGCTGGGCGTCACCTCGGCAACCGGCCCCGGGGGCTCCGTCACCACGACTACCGCGGCTCCAGGCGGCTCAGGTGCGATAGGTGTTCCCGGCTTAACGAGCAACGCCAACTTCGTCAACCTGCCAGCGGCGGGCATAGGCGGTTTCGGTGCTGCCGGGGCGGCGCTGACATTGTTCAACGCATCGCTGTCGCGCTTTCTGACGCTGGAGGTGTCCGCGCTCGAAGCGGATGGCCGCGGCAAGATCATCTCCAGCCCCCGGGTGATCACCGCCGACAAGGTCAAGGCGGTCATCGAGCAGGGTACGGAGATTCCGTATCAGGAGGCGACGTCGGCTGGCAACACCAACGTCCAGTTCAAGAAGGCCACACTGCGCCTCGAGGTGACGCCGCAGATCACGCCGGAAGGATCGATTTTCCTCGACGTCAAGGTCAACAAGGACAGCCCTGGGCAACAGACACTGTCGGGGCCGGCGATCGACACCAAGAACGTGCAGACGCAGGTGCTTGTCGACAACGGCGGCACGGTTGTGCTCGGCGGGATCTTCGAACAGCAGGACCGCAACACGGTCACCAAGGTGCCCTTCCTCGGCGACCTGCCGTGGGTCGGCTATCTCTTCAAGACCACGAGCACGATCAGCGACAGAAGCGAACTGCTGATCTTCATCACGCCGCGAGTTGTTACCGGTCAGGTGACCGGCAGAGAGGCCGTCGTTGCGCGCTGAGCGGCCGGCTAGCGCTCAAAATCTGGAGGCAGTGCGAATGCATGATCTTCTGAACTTTGCCCGCGTTCTGGTCAGCGAAGGGGCAAGGCGAGTTGGCCTGCCTGTTTCGGCATTGGCCGGTGCGTTGTTGCTGGCGGCGTGTAATGGCGACGAGGCGCCCGGCGCCTCGACTTCATCGCCGACCGACAAGGTCCCGATGGTCTCGCTGGCCTTGACCGATCCGTCGACCGGGGCGAGCCGGAACACGTTGACGCTCGCCACGCCGCTGACTGCGACGGCGACTGTGGTTGACGGAAATGGCAAACCGATCGCGAACTCCCTGGTTCAGTTCAACGTCACGTCGGCCGGATCGTCCCCGGTGGCCGTCCTCTCGCCGGCTTCTGGTAACGGCATCACCGATTCGAATGGCAAGCTTTCCGTTTCGCTGATCGCTGCTGGTTTGACCGCGCAGGGCGCGGGCACGGTTTCGGCGGCAGCCGTCAACGAAACGGGCACGCCTTCCGCACAGACCTCGTTCCAAGTCGGCGCCACGAACATCACGCTGGCAAGCGTCACGCTCTCGCCGGAGTCGATCAGTCCGCTGCAGACCTCCACAATTACCGTTTCGGTCGCTGGCGTGCCCACCTCGGTGCCCGTGAATGTCAGGTTCGCCTCACCCTGCGCCTCGTCGGGTCTGGCGGTGCTGCCTGAGTCCGCGGTGACGGTCAACGCAGTCGCCACCGCGGTGTACACGGACAAGGGTTGCAGTGGTGAAGACACGATCACCATTTCCGCGGAGGGTGCGACGTCCGTGCAGAAGTCGATCACCATCCTGCCGGCGCCGCCCGCCGCCGTTCAGTTCGTGAGCGCTGCGCCGGACGTGATCGCTGTGGCAGGAAGTGGTGGCCAGGCTTCATCGCTGGTGACCTTCAAGGTTGTGAACGCGGCCCAGCAGCCCGTGGCGAGTCTTTCCGTAACGCTGAGCCTCTCGACGTCTGTTGGGGGCGTGACACTCGATGGGCAAGCGGGTCCGGTCACGAAGCAGACCGCGCAGGATGGCACGGTCAGCACCACCGTGGTGGCGGGCACACAGCCCGGACCGGTGCGGGTGGTGGCAACGACAGCAGGTGGTCTGAGCACTGTATCGAGCCTGTTGACGATCCAGACTGGTCTGTCGACGCAGAACCGCTTCAGCCTGTCGTTCGAAACCTTCAACATCGAAGGGTGGAACGTCGACGGAACGACGACGAAGGTGACGATCCGCGCCGCCGATCGCGTCGGCAACCCGGTGCCCGACGGCACGACGGTCAACTTCCGCTCATCGGGTTCGCTGATCGAGCCGTCGTGCCGGACCGGCAATGGCGCTTGCTCGGTCAATTTCCGCAGCCAGGCGAATCGCCCGACGAGCGGCCGCGTTGCCGTCATGGCGTGGGCGGTCGGTGAAGAGACTTTCGTCGATGCCAACGGCAACAACCGCTATGACCCAAGCGAGTCCTTTGGCGACCTCGGTGACGCGTTTGTCGACGCCAACCTGGATGGGGTTTACCAGTCGACCGAGGAATACATCGCCTACAACCCGGCGGCAACCACAACCTGCACAGCCAGCGCCCTTGCGGCTCCTGGCCGGCCGAACAGTTGCGATGGCATCTGGGGGCTTGCGCATGTCCGGGCGAGCGGCCAGGTCGTCCTGTCCGGATCGACGGCGTTTGCTCCGGATCTGCCCGCGTCCGTCACCCTGTTCGGTCCGAGCACGACCTGTGAAGGGAGCGTCTTCTTCACCTTGCAGGACGTCAATGGCAATCCGATGCCCGCCGGCACTACGGTTGCGGCTTCGATTTCCGGGGGTACCACCCAAGTGTTCGGCTCGCCGGTTGCCAACACGACCAGTCGGACGGGTGTGAGCATCCAGCTGAGTGTGCCCGCGGAACCCGTGCCGGGCAGTGATCCGGTGGTGAATCGCTGCGAGGGGCAGGGCGCGAAAACGCTGCGGGTCTCCGTGACCACGCCACTGGGCAGGACGACGATCCTTCCCCCGGTTTTCGTGACCTACTAGTGCAGCGTTCGAGTCTTGATAGAACTTATATGAGCTGCCCCACTCCAATGCTCTACTTCGGTTTGCATTGGAGCGAGCAATTGCGAGTTGCCCC
>Ga0209254_10000293_pt1 | contig 38516 bp, 41 predicted proteins | sample FrelakmetDIP11DI_FD_187148 | JGI IMG/M metagenome (GOLD analysis project Ga0209254, IMG submission 187148) | Freshwater lake sediment microbial communities from the University of Notre Dame, USA, for methane emissions studies - DIP11 DI (SPAdes)... | ecosystem: Environmental > Aquatic >... | reverse complement strand
CGAGAAAGGCCGAATCGCCGCGGTGCCGCATGCCGCTGCCTGACGCTGTCGCGATCCACTTCGAGCGCCACGCGCAGGCGCTGCTCGGCTCGCTCGGCCGGCTCGCGCGCCAGCCGTTCGCCACTTTCCTGACGGTGGTCGTGATCGGCATCGCCCTCGCGCTCCCCGCCGCGCTCTACCTGACCGTCGTGAACCTGCGTGCGGTGACCGACGGGCTCGGCGACACCGTGCAGCTTTCCGCCTATCTCGCGATGCCGACGACCGCAGCGCAGGCGAAGCAGGCGGCGAACGCGATCGAGGCCCGGGAAGGCGTCGGCGACGCGGTGCTCGTGAGCCCGGACGAGGGCCTCGCGGAGTTCCGCAAGCGCTCCGGCATCGGCGACGCGCTCGAGGCGCTGCCCGACAACCCCCTGCCGTGGCTCGTCATGGTGCGACCTTCGCCGCCGCACGACACGCCCGAGGCGCTGGAGGCGCTGGCGGCAGAGCTGCGCAAGATCGAACGCGTGGACCTGGTCGAGGCGGATACGGCCTGGGTGCGGCGGATCCATGCGATCGAGGACACGATCGAGCGACTCGTGCTGCTGGTCGCGGCCGTGCTCGCGGCCGGCGTTCTCGCGGTTGTCGGCAATACGATCCGGCTCGAGATCAACGGGCGCCGCGCGGAAATCGAGGTTACCAAGCTGGTCGGCGGCAGCAACGCCTTCGTGCGTCGGCCTTTCCTGTACTCGGGACTCTGGCAGGGCCTCGGGGGCGGGCTGCTCGCTTTCGCGCTGGTGGTCGCGGGACTGGGCGCGCTCGAGCCCTTCGTCGAGCAGCTTTCGGCGGCCTATGGCGCCTCTTTCTCCCTGCGAGGCCTTGCACGCGACGAATGGCCCGTACTGGTTGGCGGCGGAGCGCTGCTCGGCCTGCTGGGGGCCTGGCTCGCCGCCACCTATCACCTGCGCCGCATCGAACCTCGCGCATAACCTACTGTTCTACAAGGGTATTAGCACTCATTATGGGTGAGTGCTAATATTGCCGTACGGAGGTTCACCAAAGAAATGACAGCTCAAGCGCTCGCACTTTCAAATCCCGCCCTGGCCCTCGCCGGCCCGCTCGGAAGCCTGGAGGCTTACGTCGACCGTGTGTCGGCAATCCCGGTACTGGGCCGCGAGGAAGAGTTCGCGCTCGCCCGCCGTTTCCACGACCAGCAGGATCTCCAGGCCGCGCATACCCTGGTGCTGTCGCACCTGCGTTTCGTGGTGCACATCGCGCGCGGCTACATGGGCTACGGCCTGCCCGTCGGCGACCTGATCCAGGAAGGCAACGTCGGTCTCATGAAGGCCGTCAAGCGCTTCGATCCCGACATGGGCGTGCGCCTGGTCAGTTTCGCGGTGCACTGGATCCGCGCCGAGATCCACGAGTACGTGATCCGCAACTGGCGGCTGGTGCGCGTCGCGACCACCAAGGCGCAGCGGAAGCTGTTCTTCAACCTGCGCCGCATGAAGAAGAACCTCGCCTGGCTGTCCGACGCGGAGACCGCGGCCGTTGCCGGCGAGCTCGGCGTCGACGTGCGCGAAGTGCGCGAGATGGAGCGCCGGCTCTCGGCGCGCGACCTCTCATTCGACCCGGCGCCGGACACCGGCGACGAAGAAACCGTCGCCTCGCCCTCGCTCTATCTCCCGGCGGCTGACGCAGACCCGGCGAAGATCGTCGAGCAGGACGAGTGGGACGGCGCGATGGCGGGCGACCTCGCGGACGCCCTCGAAGGCCTGGACGAGCGCAGCCGCACGGTGATCAGGTCACGCTGGCTCGCGGAAGAAAAGAAGACCTTGCAGGAGCTCGCCGCCGACTACGGCGTTTCCGCCGAGCGCATCCGCCAGATCGAGTCTGCCGCGCTCGGCAAGCTCAGGAGCGCGATGAGCGGCTGACCGCCGCCGCGACAGCCTCGTGCACTGCCCGGTCGAGCGGATCGGGCACCAGGTCGTCGCTTGCGAGTTCCGCGATCGCCCCGGCCGCCGCCAGCAGCATGGCGTCGGTGAAGCGCTTTGCCCGCGCTGCGAGCGCGCCCTTGAACAGCCCCGGGAATCCCAGCAGGTTGTTGATTCCCTTCCCGTCTGCCGCGAACGCGGCGCCATGCGCGAGCGCAACACTGGGCTCGATTTCCGGGTCCGGGTTCGACAGCGCGAGGATGATCTGGCCCTTACGCACGGTTTCCGGGGCGATCAGTCCGCGCCTGCCGGTCGTCGCAATCACGATGTCGGCTTTCTGCATGATCTCGACGAGCGTAGCGGCCTCGCCGCCCATGACCGCCAGGCGGCGCATTGCGCCCGCGTCCAGGTCCGTACCAAGCACGCGCCGCGCGCCCGCCTTCAGCAGCAGCCGCACGATGCCGATGCCGGCCGCGCCGAGACCGACCTGGCCGACGACGCAGTCGCCGATCGAGGTCCCGGAGCGCCGCGTGGCGTTCATCACGGCGGCGAGCGTGACGACCGCGGTGCCGTGCTGGTCGTCGTGCATCACCGGTCGGTCGAGCCGCGCGCGCAGGCCCTCTTCGATTTCGAAGCAGGCGGGTGCCGCGAAATCCTCGAGCTGGATCGCGCCGAAGCCGGAGGCGATCGCCGCGATGTGGTCGATGCAGCGTGCCGGGTCCTTTTCCTCCAGCAGGATCGGCACCGCGTTGATGCCAACCAGCGTCGCAAACAGCGCGGACTTGCCTTCCATGACCGGCAGGCCGGCAAGTGCCCCGATGTCGCCGAGCCCGAGTACGGCAGTACCGTTGGTCACGACCGCAACCGATTTGCCGAGGCTGGTGTAGTCCCAGGCGAGCGCCGGGTCCTTCTGGATCGCGAGGCATACGCGGGCGACGCCCGGCGTATAGATGTCCCGCAGGACCTGCTGCGTGGTGATCGGGATCGCCGATGCGGTGCGGATCTTGCCGCCACGGTGCCGGTCGAAGACGCGGTCCGACTTGCCGATGAAGCGTGCGACTGGCAACGCGTCGATGCGGGCGTAGAGGCTGCGGTCCGCCTCCTCGTCCATCTCGAGCGTGATCTCCCAATGTGTCCGGCCCTGCTCGCGGCGCAGCGCCTGCAGGTGGTCGATCGTGAGCCCCGCGTCCGCGATCACCTGCAGCACCTTCGCGAGGCTGCCCGGCTGGTGCACGGTCTCGACGATCAGGATCTCCGGTACCTTCACGCGCGGCATCCTACCCGATCGGTGGTAATCTATGCGGTCGACAAGTCCCCCCGGGAGCATCGCAATGATCATCCATGCATCGAAGGCTTTCCGTGCGGCGGCACTCGCCGCCGTGTTGCTGGGCCTCGCGGCCTGCGCCAGCCAGAAGGAGCCCGCCGAGGCGGCGCTCGCAGCCGTCGAGGCGAAGTTCAGTGAAGCGGGCGCCGAGGTGCAGAAGTACCTGCCCGAACGCTACGCGGAAGTGGAAGCGGCCATCGCCTCCCTGCGCGAGTCGGTCGCCGGCCAGAAGTACGGCGACGTCGTGACCGGGGCCGCGAAGGTCACGGACGATCTCAAGCGCGCCGTCGCGGAGGCGCGGATCAAGCGCGCCCAGATCCTGGTGGGGATGGAAACCGAGTGGACCGAACTGTCGAAGTCCATGCCGGCGATGATCGCGGCCATGGACAAGAAGATCACGACGCAGGGCGGCCGCCCGCCGAAGGGCATGACCGCGGACGCCTGGAAGCAGACGATTGCTGACTACGACGTGGCGCGCGACGCCTGGAGCAAGGCAGCCACCGAGATGACCAGGCAGACCTTCGAGGCGACGGTGCTCGCGGCCCGCGATGCCAAGGCGAAGATCACCGCGATCATGGAGTCGCTCGCCGTCAAGGCGACCTGAGGCTTCCCGTGAACAGCCGTATCCTGCTCGCCGCCCTGGCGGCCACGATCACCCTCGCCGCCTGCTCCCAGAAGGATCCCGCCGGTGAGGCCATTGCCGCAGCCGAGGACGCGCTGAACGCCGTCTACGAGGACGCGGAGAAGTACATTCCCGAGCGCTACGCCGAGGCCAAGAAGGGACTCGAGGCGGCGCGCACCGCCTTCAACGAGGAGCGCTACGCCGACGCCATCGCCGCGGTCAGGGACGTCCCGGCCCAGGCCGAAGCGCTGGCCCGGGACGCCGCGGCCGCCAAAGAGCAGCGCATCGCCGAGTTGAATGCCGACTGGGCGCGCATCACGGGCAGCCTGCCGGGGCTCCTCGCAGGCATCGGCGGCCGGCTCGAGGAACTCGGCCAGCTGCGCAAGCTCCCGGACGGGATGGACAAGCAACTGCTCGACGAGGCAAATGCGGCACTCGCGAGTGCGCGCAAGGCCTGGGAAGAGGCCGGCGCCGCGCACGTGCGCGGCGACCTCGAACCCGCGGTCGATGCGGCGCGCGGCGCGGAAGGCATGGCCCAGGATCTCTTCGGCCGCCTCGGTATGCCGGCCGCTTGAGCCCGCTCGACCTCTATGACGTCAGCGCATCGCTGACCGACGAGGAGCGCATGGTGCGCGATTCCGTCGCGCGCCTCGTCGACGAGCGCATCCTTCCGGTCATCCAGAAACACTTCGAGGAACACACGTTCCCGCGCGACCTCGTGCCCGAGATCGCCTCGCTCGGGCTGCTCGGCAGCTCGATCGAGGGCTACGGCTGCGCGGGGATGAATGCCGTGTCCTACGGGCTCATCTGCCAGGAGCTGGAGCGCGGCGACTCTGCGATACGCAGCTTCGTCTCGGTGCAGTCGAGCCTGTGCATGTACCCGATCCACGCGTTCGGCAGCGAGGCCCAGCGCCAGAAGTACCTGCCGGGCATGGCGACGGGCGAGCTGATCGGCTGCTTCGGCCTGACCGAGCCGCACGGCGGTTCCGATCCGGCGAACATGAAGACGCACGCGAAGCGCCGCGGCAAGGACTGGGTGCTGAACGGCGCCAAGATGTGGATCACCAACGCGCCGATCGCCGACCTTGCCATCGTCTGGGCCAGGACTGAGGAAGGCATCCGCGGCTTCATCGTCGAGAAAGGCACGCGCGGCTTCGCCGCTCCCGAGATCGAGCGCAAGTTCTCGCTGCGGGCGTCCGCGACCGGCGCCCTGTTCCTCGAGGACGTCGTCGTGCCGGAAGAGAACATGCTTCCCGGCAGTACGGTCGGCCTCAAGGCCCCGCTCTCCTGCCTGACGCAGGCGCGCTTCGGCATCACCTGGGGGGTGATTGGCGCCGCCCAGGCCTGCCTGGCGCAGGTGATCGACTACACGAAGACGCGTGAACTGTTCGGGCGGCCGCTGGCGCAGAACCAGGCGATCCAGATCCGCCTCGCCGAGATGGCTCGCGGCATCACCGGGGCACAGCTGATGTCGCTGCAGCTCGGCCGCCTGAAGGACGCTGGTAAAATGCATCCCACCCAGGTCTCGCTCGCGAAGTGGAACAACTGCCGCATGGCGATCGACGTCGCGCGCGACGCCCGCGACATGCTGGGCGGCTCCGGCATCAGCGCCGAGTACGTGCCGATCCGGCATTCGCTCAACCTCGAGAGCGTGATCACCTACGAGGGCACGGAGACCATCCACCAGCTCACGATCGGGCGTGCATTGACGGGTATCAACGCGTTCTGAGGCCTGGTTCTCGCGAGATCCGCCGCACCCCGCCCTAGACTACCCTCACCGACAGCACGGGAGGCACCCAATGAATTTAAGCAAGCACCTGCGGTCCGCCGCGCTGGCGGCGCTGGCCGCGGCCCTGACGCTGCCCGCTCTCGCCGACCCGCCGTCTCACGCGCCGGCCCACGGCTGGCGCAAGAAGAACGACCCGTATTACGTCGGCTACACGGGCCGCCAATGGAACGACGATTTCGGCGTCCGTTCCGGGCACTGTGACCGGGACCGCGTCGGTACCGCGCTCGGCGCGGTGGTCGGCGGGGCGATCGGTGCAGCCGTGAGCGACGGCGACGACCCTCTTATCGCCGTCCTTGTGGGCGCGACGATTGGAGCCGTGATTGGCCGCGAGATCGGCGACGAGATGGACGATCGGGATCGTGCATGCTTGGGTCACTCACTCGAACTGCTCGAGGACGGCCGTCGCGTCATCTGGGACGGGGCCAGGCCAGGCCTGACCTATACGCTTGCGCCGGATGGGCGCTTCGAGCGCGAAAGCCGGGTCTGCCGGAGCTTTTCGCTGCTGCGCCAGTCCGACGGCCGCCAGCTCACGAAGCGCGGCAGCGCCTGCCGCTTCGGCGAGGGCGACTGGCGGATGGTGAAGTCCTGACCGACGGTCCCGCCGTCGGATAGGCTACGCTGCGTTCCTTGGGGGACGCAGCATGAAGAAGACGGCGGCGCGCCTCGCGCGGGAAGCGCTCGAACAGCTCGGTGTCCGGCACACGTTTGGCATCCCGGGCGTGCACAACACCGAGCTCTACGACGAACTCGGTGCATCGAAATCCATCACCCCGGTGCTCGTCGCCCACGAATGCGGCGGCGCCTTCATGGCCGACGCCGTCAGCCGCACGGGCGCGGGGATCGGCACGCTCGTGATCGTTCCGGCAGCCGGCGTCACTCATGCGGCAAGCGGCATCGGCGAGGCCTTCCTCGACGGCATTCCCATGCTCGTGATCGCGGGCGGCGTACGTCGCGACCTCGGCCGCGCGTACCAGTTGCACGACATGGACCAGCACGCGCTGCTCGCCCCGATCACCAAGGCGCGCTGGCGAATCGAGCGCCACGCCGACGTGATCCCGGTCATCCACGAGGCCTTCCGCGTCGCGATGGACGGCGAGCCGGGCCCGGTGTTCGTCGAGATTCCGGTCGACCTGCAGCTGATGCCGGGCGACGCGGGCGAGCGCCCCGCCTTCACGCCCGCGCCGCAGGCCGGCCATCGCGCCGGGGCTGCCGACCTCGCGCGCGCAGCGGCGCTCCTGCGCGCTGCGCGGCACCCGGCGATCTTCTGCGGCTGGGGCGCGGTGGATGCGACTGCGGAACTCATCGCGATTGCGGAGCTGCTCGGCGCTCCGGTTTCGACGACGCTCCAGGGCCTCTCGGCTTTCCCGGGCAGCCACCGCCTGCACGCCGGCTTCGCGCTCGGCCGTGCGGCAGTGCCTGCGGTCGAGAACGCCTTCCGGGACTGCGATGCGCTGCTGGCGGTGGGCACCCGCTTCGCGGAGATCCCGACCGGAAGCTATGGCTGGGAGCCTCCGGCGAACCTGGTCCACGTGGACATCAACCCGAAGGTCTTCGGCGCGAACTACCCCGTGGCCGTCGCGCTCGAGGGCGACTCCCGCGCCGTGCTCTCGCTGCTCCGCGACGCGCTCGGAACCGTTCCCGAGTCCGCGCGCGCGAACGCCGCCGCAGCGGCGATCGCCCGGGACAAACAGGCCTACCGGGAGGAATGGCTGGCGCACGATTCGAATGGCCGGGTGAACCCCCAGCGATTCTTCAGTGCGCTGCGCGCACGATTGCCAGACGACGGAATCGTGGTTGCGGACGACGGCAACCATACGTTCCTGGTCGCCGAGCTGATGCCGATCCACGCGCCGCGCGCTTTTTTCTCGCCCTCCGACTTCAACTCGATGGGCTACTGCATACCGGCCGTCATCGGCGCGAAACTCGCGCGGCCCGACCGAACGGTCGTCGGCATCGTCGGCGATGGTGCAGCGCGCATGACCGGACTCGAGATGGCGACCGCCGTCGCGCAGAAGACGGGTGTCGCCTGGTTCGTGTTCAATGACGGCGAACTCGCCCAGATCGCCCAGGCGCAAGAGACGCCCTACAACCGCAAGACCTGCACCGTGCTGCCGGAACTCGACTTCGAGGGACTCGCACGCGCGAACCGCGTATGTTTCCACTTGATGCGAGACGATTCCGAGGTAGACGGCATCATCGCGGACGCCCTCGCGGCCGCCGCGCGCGGCGAGCCGGTGCTGGTGGATGTGCGCATCGACTACTCGAAGCGCACGCGATTCACCGAAGGGGTCATCAAGACCAACCTGAAGCGCTTCGGCCTCGTCGACCAGGCGCGGCTCGTCGGCCGTGCGCTATGGCGCCGGCTGGCCGGCTGAGAGACTGCCGCATGACACCGGGATTCGGCGAAGCGCTCGGGTCCGCGCCCTACTGGGCCCTCGTCGGAATCACGATGCTGGTCGTTTCGCTCGCGGTGGGACTGCATTACGAAGTGCTGCAGCACCTCAGCCGCCGCATGCCGCACTGGAAGCTGCCGCGCCACCCGCGCATCTACGTGATGATCCTGTGCATCCTCGGAGCTCACATCCTGGCCATCTGGCTGTTCGGGCTCACGATCTTCGCCCTGGTGCAGTGGCCACAATTGGGAACCATCGCCGGTGCCGACCCGGTCAAGCTGCTCGACGCGGTCTATGTGTCCGCGATCACCTATTCGACCGTCGGCTATGGCGACCTCGTGCCGAAGGGTCCGATCCGGTTCCTGCTCGGCACCGAGGCGCTCTCCGGGTTCGTGATGATCACGTGGTCGGCATCCTTCGCCTACCTCGAGATGGCCCGTTACTGGAAGGGCGGCGAATAGCCCGGGTCGCGCCGCGCGCCGGCAACCGGCACGCAGGATATGCCGGCGGCGACCAACCCCGCACAACGGGCACGCGCCGTGGTCTCGTCAAACGGCCCTGCGCGCAGTCGCCAGAGCGCATCGCCCGCCTCGCCCGGCCCTGCAAGCCGCAACCCAGCGCCGGCGAACACGTCGGTATGAGCGCCGATGAACCGGTCGAACCCGGCGCGGGCGAGTGCTTCATCGGACCAGGCGCCGAGCTGGATCTCGAAATCGACCAAGGGCTCAGGAGCAGTCAAGGGCGCCGGCCGCGGCGGCGGAATGAACGCGACGAGCAGTCGCCGCGCCTCCTCTGCAAAACGTCCTTCCGGCCATCCGGCGAGGTAATGCTGCCAGGCCTCGGGCGTGCCAAGACGTTCCGCCCGCTCCCACGCCTCGGCCTCGCGGCGTGCCTCGAGCTCCGCGCGCGCCTCTACTTCGCGCCGCGCATCGCGCCAGGCGGAATCCTGTCGGTCGCAGGCCGCCGAGACGAGGGCGGCGAAAATCCACGGCACGACTATACTTCCACGCATGCTGCCCGCCATCGTCGCACACCGGGGCGACGCGGAACATTTCCCGGAAAACAGCCTGCCGGCGCTCGCGGCGGCCTGGCGGCGTCTGAAGTACGCTGAATTCGACGTGCAGCTTTCCGCGGACGGGGTGCCCTTCGTGATCCATGACGCAAGCCTCGTGCGCACGACCCGCGGGGCCGGGGACGTCCGGCTCATGATGTCGGGCCAGCTCGACGGCATCGACGCCGGCGAGCCGGCGCGCTTTGGCCGCGTGCATGCGGGGACATCCTTGCCGCGACTGTCCGCAGTCGTCGAGCTGATGGCGGAACAACGCGACGCGCACGCTTTTGTCGAAGTAAAGCGCGCAAGCCTCGTGCACCACGGCCGAGTGCCATTCGTCGAGAAAGTGCTGGCGGCCCTGGAGCCCGTGCGCGACCGCTGCGTACTCATCTCCTTCGATGCCGATGCCTGCCGCATCGCGCGCGCGGCCGGGAAGCTGCCCATCGGCTGGGTGCTGGACGGCGACCCGGTGCAACTGCGCCCGGTGATCGAGCTGATGCAGCCCGAGTACCTGTTCTGCGATCACCGGCGCCTGCCCGCCGCACGGGCGCTGCCCGCGGGACCCTGGACCTGGGTCGCCTACGAGGTGACCGACGCGGGACAGGCACTCGAGCTCGCCGCGCGCGGCGTCGGCATGGTCGAGTCGATGGCACCGCTGCGGCTCGTTGGCGAGCTCGCGGCGCGCGAGTCGCTGCGCGCATGACGGGCGCCGTCTACGTCGCCATCGACCAGGGCGGCCACGCGACGCGCGCCAGCGCCTACGCCGCCGACGGCACGATCGAGGGCGCCGCCTTCGTCACGATCGCCACGCAGCGCAACGCCATCGGCCACGTCGAGCACGACCCGGAGGAGGTCGTCACCAGCGTCGGCACGGCGCTCGCCGAGCTCGCGCGCATCGTCCCGCCGGCGCGCTGGGCGGCTGCCGGTTTCGCCGTGCAGCGCTCCAGCATTGCCTGCTGGGACGCCGAAAGTGGGCGCGCGCTCGCGCCGGTCATCTCCTGGCAGGACACCCGCGGCGCCGCCTGGCTGCGTAGCCACGCCCGCCGCGCGGAGGACGTCCAGCGCCTGACCGGCCTGCAGCTCTCGCCGCATTACGGCGCGAGCAAGTTGCGCTGGTGCCTCGACCACGTGCCGGAAGTGCGCAGCGCCGCCGCGCAGTCCCGGCTGCGCGCCGGCCCGCTCGCCTCCTACCTGCTGCATCGCCTGCTGCTGGAGCGGCCGCTGCTCGCCGACGCGTCGACGGCGGCCCGCACCCTCCTGTGGTCGCCATTCGAGCGGGACTGGTCGGGCGAGCTGCTCGAACTCTTCGGCATCCCGCGCGCGATCCTGCCGCGCGCGACCGGTACCTCGCACGCGTTTGGCACCCTCCTCTGTGATGATTGCCGGATACCGGTCAACACCTGCAATGGCGACCAGTCGGTTGTCCCCTTCGCAGCCGGACCACTCGATTTCGAGGCTGCCTACGTCAACCTCGGCACCGGCGCCTTCGTGCTGCGCCCGACGCCGGACGCGCTGCACGCCCCGCCCCTGCTCACCAGCGTCATCCGCGCGGACGACGAGCACTACGACTTCGTGCTCGAAGGATCCGTCAACGGCGCGGGCGCCGCGCTCGCCTGGCTCGAGCGGCACCAGGGCTCGGCGGCGGACCGGCTGCTCGCAGTGCTCGACCGCGCGGAACTTGCCGACGACGACGCGCCGTTTTTCCTGAATGGCGTCGCCGGACTCGCCTCGCCGTTCTGGCGTCCCGAGTTCGAGTCGCGCTTCGTCGGCGAGGGCACGGACCTGCAACAGTGCCGTGCGGTGCTCGAGAGCGTCGCCTTCCTGATCAAGGCGAACCTCGACGAGATGGACAGGCATCGCGCGGCACCCACACGCCTCATCGCGAGCGGCGGGCTCGCAGAGAACCGCCTGCTCTGCCGGCTCCTCGCCTGCCTTTCCGAATCGCCCGTGGACCGCGGCAGCGACCGCGAGGCGACCTCACGCGGGCTTGCCTGCCTGGTCGCCGGAATGCCCGCGGGCTTCCGCGGCCCGCCCGTCGAGCGCTTCGAGCCGGAACATGAGCCGGGACTGCTCGCCCGCTACCTCAAGTGGCTCGGGCTGATGCGCGAGGCCGCGGGCGACGGCTGATCAGTCGCGCTCGAGTTCGAAGGCGATGCGCCGGTCGATCCAGCTCGGGCCCCGCAGCGCATCCATGTACCCGCAGTGCCCGCCGCGCGGCGTGACGGTGAGTTCGAGCGAAACCGGGCGCGCCAGCCGAGCGAGGTCGCGCCCGAGGATCATCGGGTCGTCGGCTGCAGTGATGAGCGCGGTCGGCGCCGCGAGCGACTCGAGCACTCCCCCCGTGATCGCGTAGCCCGAAAAGTAGCTCGCGAGGTCCGGGTATTCCGTGTGCCTCAGCACCATGCGCTCGGTCATGCTGCGCAGCGACGTGTCGCCGATCATTTCGCCGAAGTCGTACACGCCCGGCCAGGCCTCCTGCTTGAGGCGCAGGGACCTCCGCCACTTCTGCATGAAGTAGCTGTGGTAGATCGACGACCCGCGCTCCAGCGCGTCGATGGTCGTCGCCGGATCCAGCACGGGACAGACCGCGACGATGCGCGCAATCTCGATGCCCGCCTCTTCCGCGCGGGCGCCGACGCGCAGGCAGAAGTTGCCGCCGAGCGAGAAGCCGGCGAGCGACAGCCTGTGCTGAGGAAAGAGCGACTGCAGGCGCACCACCGCGCCGACCACCTCGGGCAGGCGGCAGGAGTGGAACAGCTCGCGGTTAAGCGCATGCGTCCCGCCGTGATCGCGGAGGTTGAGCCGGACGACGTCAAACCCGCGCTCGTGCAGGAGCTGGGCAAGCGAGAGCAGGTAGAGCGAGTCGGCGCTGCCTTCCCAGCCGTGCAGCAGCACCGCGAGGCGCGGCGTCGCGACCGGCACGCCGGCGGGAGGCGCGGCATGCAGCCCCATCAGACGCACGCCGTCGCCGCAGTCGAGCACGAGCGGCCGGCTTGCCGCGCGGACGGCCCGCGCGCGCCGCTCGATCGCAGGCCTCCGGAACGGCAGGCTCGGCAGGATCGACTGGACGTGCCGGTTCGCGATCCAGGCCGGCGGGCGGAATTCGCCGGGCGCGTCAGTCAAGACGGACCTGCGAGACGCCGGGCAGGCGCGTGACGAAGTCGCTGCCCATCAGGCGCGCGGGCGTGGTGAAGCCGACAGGTGCGCCACCCGCCAGCAACCGCTCCGCGATCGCGACTGCGGCATCCCGCGTGAGCGTGTAACCGTTCGGCACGCGGACCCGCGCGGTCGCGCGGCGCCCGGCCGCGTCCTGTGCCTCGCCCCAGACGTGAACCGGGGTCTGCTCGCGGGCCGCCTCGTCCGGACCGGCTGCGCGCTTCGCGATGCGCGACTTCAGGAAGTCCTGCACGAACTGACGGCGCAGCAGCCAGCCGAGGCGGCCGAGCCGGCGCAGGTTCGCGAGTGCCTTCGGCGAGACCGGCACGTAGACCTCGATATCCGGGATTCCGGTGGTGCGGTATGCCGTGCTGACGTCGCCCCAGGGAATGGCCGTCGCCAGCTTTTCGCCGGCGCCGAAGTCGATGCGCCGGCTGCGCGAGCCGAGCGGGATTCGCCGCAGTTCGCCGCCCTCGCGCACGCAGCTGCCGTTACCGAGACCCTCGACGCTGGTCGCCGCGGTGCCGCGACTGAGGGAGCTGCGGCTGTCAAAGCCAAGCGCGAGCCGCGTCGCATCCGGCAGCCTGCCTGCGAGCGTGAGCGCGAGACAGTCGGTCGGCACGACGTCGAAGCCGGTGCCGGGGCAAACGACGATGCCCGCGGAACGCGCAGCGGTGTCCTGCCGGAACGCGTGCTCGAAAACCCCGATCTCGCCGGTGATGTCGGTGTAGTGGACCCGCGCCGCGATGCAGGCTGCGATCATCGGCGCCGCGGTCGCCGAGAACGGACCGGCGCAGTGGATCACGACACTGAAGCCCGCGAGCGCTGCCGCCAGCCGGGAAGGGTCGGACAGATCGAACGCAAGGAACTCGCAGCCGAGTTCTGTCGCAAGCGCCGAGATGGATTCGCGCGAGCGACCGGCGAGCACGGGAGCGAGCCCGCGCTCCACCGCCGCGCGCGCGATCAGCCGGCCCGTGTAGCCGTTCGCACCGTAGATCAGGAGGCGCGGCTTCATCGCTCGACGATGCTGATCTCGATGCGGTTGTTGGCCTGCGCGGCCGCGTTCCACTGCCCCGCAGTCGCCTGCTCGATCGGCGGGTATGCGACCGCGAGCCGGTCGCGCTGTCCCGGCACGAGCTCGAGCTCGATCGCGCCGTCCGTGCGCTGGCGCACGGACGCGGCGAGATTGGCGAATGCGATCGGCTGGCGTGCGGCGCCCGCCTGCGTGTCATCGAAAGGATTGCCGACCTGCTCGCACTGCGCGGCGGGCGCCGTCGGCGGCGCGAGCGTGTAGCCGTCGGTCCCGGCGCTCGCGAGGCAGAAGCTGCCGGAGAAGCTCTCGATCCGCACCAGTCCGCTGATTGCCGCGCGCTCGAGCTGCGCCACCAGCGTGCGCACCGACTCGAGCCGCGTGGGATTGAGCGCCTGCTCGCCGAAGGGCACCGCGAGCACGAGCGGACGGAAGCCTTCCTGCGCCGCAGCGTCGGCCGAGACGTCTCCCGCGATGCGCCACTTTTCTATTGCCTTCGTCAGCGTGTCGTTGGAGGCGGTGAGCGCCTGGATTGCCCGCTCGGCCTGCTGGGCCTCGATGCGTGCCTGCCAGTAGAGCATGCCGACCGCGGCGAGCGCGATGGCCGCGGCGGCGGTCGCGACCATCCAGGGCCAGGACTTCGCAGGTGCCGTGGCTGCAAGGCCCGGCGCATCGTCACCGTCGACGACGACCGAATCCCTGGGCCTCAATTCGGCGACGACTCGCCGCACCGCGGTATCGAGCGTGGTGACGACGAACTTCCGCAGCTCTATATTCTGTTCCTTGAGCAGCGACTCCACCGACGCCACGGCGGGAATCGGGATCTGCTGCGGCGCGACTTCCGGCGCCGAGGGCGCACCGATAGCCTCGAGTCCGGTCGGTTCGCCGTCGCGTCGGTCCGGCAGGAGACCCAGCTGGTAGAGGGCTTTCGTCACGTCGATCGGGCGGATGGACTTCGGCAGCACGCCGACGGCGCCCGAGGCCTTCGCCTGGCCGCTGTAGATCTCGCCCTCCTGCGAGGTGTACATCATGATCGGGATGTCCGCGAGACCGGGATTGGCCTTGATCTCGCGCACCGCCTGCAGGCCGTCCATGCCCGGCATCAGGTGATCCATGAAGATCACGTCCGGGCGGCGGTCCTTGAGGTATTCGAGCGCAGTCTCCGCGGATTCGGCCGAATCGACGAGGATGCCGTATCGCTCGAGCATGCGGGACAGCACGACCCGTGCGGACCTCGAATCGTCGACGACCAGCGCTCGCTTGCCCGGGATCATCCAGCTCTCCTTGCTTGCGGCAGAGTATCGCAGGGGCAAGTCACAGCGTCACGGTCTGACCATGGCCGGCAACCTGGCACCGCCAGCCCGGCGCACTGCTGATCTCCTTCGCGAGCGCGGCCGATGCGGCGGGCTCCCCGTGGACCAAGTACGTTTGATCCGGCGCCTGGCCCGATCCACGCAGCCATGCAAGCAACGCTGTCTGGTCGGCGTGGGCGGAGAAGCCGTCGAGTCTCGCGATCTTCGCTCGCACGGCGACTTCCTCACCGAACATGCGCACCGCCGGCGCGCCCTCCAAGAGCCGCCGGCCGAGGGTTCCCGCCGCCTGGTAGCCGATGAACAGCACGGTCGTGCGGGGATCCGACAGGCGCTGCCGCAGGTGATGACGGATGCGCCCGCCGTCGCACATCCCGCTCGCCGCCACGATGATTGCGCCGCCGGTCAGCCGGTTCAGGGCCTTGGATTCCTCGACGCTCGCCGTGTAGCTGACTCGCAGGCCATCACTGGATTCCGCGGCCTCGTCGACCGTGCGACGGGCTTCATCGTCGAACAGCTCGAAATGCCTCGCCGTGATCCGCGTCACCTCGGTGGCCATCGGCGAATCCACGAACACCCGGGCCGACTGGATGCGTCCGGCCCGGGCCATCCGGTCGAGGTGATACAGGAGGTCCTGCGTGCGGCCGACCGCGAAGGCCGGGACGAGCACGATGCCCCGGGACGCCTTGAGCGCCGACTGCAGGATCGCGGCCAGCTCATCAAGTGTCCGCTCCATCGGCGGATGCTCGCGGTCCCCGTAGGTGGACTCGAGCAGCAGGACGTCGCATTCCGGCCTCGGCTCGGGATCGCGCACGATCGGACGGCCGGGCTGACCGAGATCGCCGGAAACGACCACGCTGACCGGGCGCTCCCGCTCCGTCAGTCGTAACGTCACGAACGCAGAGCCCAGAATGTGCCCGGCGTCCTGCAACGTCGCCGCGACGCCGGGCGCGGGGGCGAACGTATGCCCATAGGGCACGGGTTCGACCTGCCGCAGGATCGCGCGCGCCTCCTCGAGGCTGTAAGGCACGTCGTACCGGCGGCCGGTCTTCGCTGCGCGCGCGGCCTCGGCACTCAGCACGTAGGCGCTGTCGGGCAGCATCACGCCGAGCAGGTCGCGCGTCGCCGGCGTCGCGTACACCGGCCCCGCGAATCCCTGCGCACCCAGGCGCGGCAGCAGGCCGCCGTGGTCGAGATGCGCGTGAGTCAGGATCACGAAGTCGATCGCCGATGGGTTGAAGGGAAAAGGGGCAATGTTGAGCGCCCAGGTCTCGCGCGGTCCCTGGAACATGCCGCAATCGACGAGGAACCGCGTCGCTCCGGACTGGAACAGGAAACACGAGCCCGTGACCCGACCCGCGCCCCCGCAAAAGGTCAGTTGCATGCGATGTCTACGGGCGTCGGCGCGACGGCACGCGCCGCGCGACCCTCACGGCGAGGTCCACCAGCCGAGGAATTCCTCGAACTGAATCCGGCCGTCGTGATTCAAGTCGATCTCCTCGAAGCCGACGCGGCACTCCTCGCCGGTCATGTCCGCGCCGAGTCCGTCCATGAACTTCACGAACTCGTCGAACTGCATGAGACCATCGTGATCCTCGTCCAGGTACTCGAAGTCCTCGCGCAGTTCCGTCTTCTTTTCGGTTTCCATGGTTGATTCCTTCCTCTCTCGTGTGAGCGTTGCACGGACCGGGCCAGGCCGTCAGTTCCTGAGCCCGTATCCGGTGCGGAAAATCCAGGCGATGACGGCCACGCATGCCAGCATGAACACCAGCGTCATGCCGAGGCTCAGCCCGACCGGCACGTCCGACGTGCCGAAGAAACTCCAGCGAAAACCGCTGATCAGGTACACGACCGGGTTGAACAGGGCCACCGTGCGCCATCCGGGCGGCAGCATGTCGACCGAGTAGAAGGCGCCGCCCAGGAAGGTCAGCGGCGTCACGATCAGCATCGGCACGAGCTGCATCTGCTCCCAGTTCTTCGCCCAGATCCCGACTATGAAGCCTAACAGGCTGAAGGTGACCGCCGTTAGCAGCATGAACGCGATCATCCACGCCGGGTGGAGGACCGTGAGGGGCACGAAGAACGCGGCCGTCGCCAGGATGATCAGCCCGAGCAGGATGGACTTCGTCGCCGCCGCACCGACGTAGCCGAGCACGATCTCGAAGGCCCCGACGGGCGCGGACAGGATCTCGAGTATCGTGCCGGTGAACTTCGGGAAGTGGATCCCGAACGAGGCGTTCGAGATGCTCTCCGTGAACAGCGACAGCATGATGAGGCCCGGCACGATGAAGGCCCCGTAGCTCACGCCGTCCACTTCCACCATGCGCGAACCGATCGCCGCCCCGAACACGATGACGAACAGCGAGGTGGTGATGACGGGCGTCAGCACGCTTTGCATCAGCGTGCGCAGGAACCGCGCCATCTCGAACCGGTAGATGGCCCAGACTCCGTGCCGGTTGAAGGCGGGCCCGCTCATGCGCGCGCACCCCGCCCGACCAGGCTGACGAAGATCTCCTCCAGGGAAGTCTCGCGCGTATTGAGGTCACGCCAGCCGATGCCGAGTTGCTCGAGTCGCCGGAGCAGCGGGCCGACCCCGGTCTGCTCCACTGCGGCGTCGAAGGTGAACTGCAGCTCGTGGCCGTCGGCGTTCAGCGCGAGCTTCCAGTCGGCGAGCTCCTCGGGCACTGCGGCGAGGGGCACCTGCAGCGTCAGCGTGAGCTGTCGCTTGCCGAGTTTCCTCATCAGCGCCTTCTTCTCGTCCACGACCACGAGCTCGCCATGGTTGACGACACCGATGCGGTCCGCCAGTTCCTCGGCCTCGTCGATGTAATGTGTCGTCAAAATGATGGTGACGCCCTGGTCGCGCAGCCTGCGCACCAGGTCCCACAGGTCGCGGCGCAGCTCGACGTCGACGCCGGCGGTCGGCTCGTCGAGGAACAGGATGCGCGGCTCGTGCACGATGGCCTTGGCGATCATCACCCGCCGCTTCATGCCGCCCGAGAGCGTCATCAGGATGTCGTCGCGCCGGTCCCACAGCGAGAGGTCGCGCAGCACACGCTCCACGCAGGCCGGGTCCGGCGCGCGGCCGAACAGGCCGCGGCTGAACGCAGCCGCGGCACGCACCGTCTCGAAAGCCTCGATTGCAAGCTCCTGCGGCACGAGGCCGATCCGCTCGCGCGCAGCCCGGAACTCGCGCTGGATGTCGTGGCCCTCGACCAGCACCGTGCCGGAGGTCGGCCGCACGATACCGCAGACGATGCTGATCAGCGTGGTCTTGCCGGCGCCGTTCGGCCCGAGCAACGCGAAGATCTCGCCGGGCCGGATCTCGAGCGACACGCCCTTGAGCGCGTGCTGTCCGTTCGCGTAGGTCTTCGTCAGGTTCGTGATCGAGATGGCGGCGGCCATCGGCCTATTCTAACCGGGCGGAAGTTCGGCCAGCCGGCGCTCGAGGAAACGCCGCGCCGGGCTCTGCCGGGTCAGGTCGAGCGCGCGAACGTAGGCGTCCCGCGCGTCTGCGTACCGGCCGAGCCTGCGGCACAGGTCCGCCCGCGCGGCGTGTGCAGGCTGGTAATCCGCAAGCTCGCCGCGGGAGAGGATCGCATCGACGAGCGCGAGGCCGGCGCCTGCGCCGTCCCGCATCGCGACGGCGGCGGCACGGTTCAGCTCGACGACCGGCGAGGGTTCGACGGCCAGCAGCAGATCATAAGTGCCGACGATGCGGTTCCAGTCGGTCTCGGCCGGAGTCCCGGCCTCGGCATGCGCCGCGGCGATCGACGCCTGCAGCGTGTAGGGCCCGAAGCGCCGAGATCCGAGTGCCTGCCGCACCAGCGCGAGCCCTTCCGCGATCTGAGCGCGATTCCAGAGCGAGCGATCCTGCTCGTCGAGCAGCACGATCTCGCCGGCGGCGGAGGTGCGCGCCGCGCGCCGCGAGTCCTGCAGCAGCATCAGCGCGACGAGGCCCGCAATCTCGGGCTCGGGCAGCAGCTCCAGCAGCATGCAGCCGAGCCGGATCGACTCCGCGGAGAGATCCGCGCGCGTCAGCGTCTCCCCGCTCGTGGCCGAGTAGCCCTCGTTGAAAACGAGGTACACGACGCGCAGGACCGCGTCGAGGCGCTCGGGAAGCTCGGCGAGCGCCGGCACCTGGTAGGGGATCGCGGCGTCGCGGATCTTCGCCTTGGCGCGCACGATGCGCTGGGCGAGCGTCGCCGGCGGCACGAGGAAGGCGCTCGCGATTTCCTCGGTCGTGAGCCCGCAGACCTCGCGCAGCGTCATCGCCACCTGCGCGTCGGGCCCGAGTGCCGGGTGGCAGCAGGTAAAGACGAGGCGTAACCGGTCGTCGGGCAGCGTCTCGTCGAGCGCGTCGGCCGGGTCACCCTGCGCGGACTCGAGCCGGTCCGCGATGTCCTCAAGACCCGTGTCGAACCGCGCCCGGCGGCGGATGCCATCGATCGCCTTGAAGCGCCCGGCCGACACCAGCCAGGCGCGCCGGTTCGCGGGCAGACCGTCGCGCGGCCACTGCTCGATGGCCGCGGCAAAAGCTTCGGAGAGCGCCTCTTCCGCCAGGTCGAAGTCGCCGAGCAGGCGGATCAGCGTCGCGAGCACGCGGCGCGATTCGTCGCGGTAGAGCGCGTCGAAGTCGATCAGGCGTCAGAGCTCGACGATCGGCTTGAACCCGCCCCAGAACATGCGCTTGCCATCGAACGGCTGGTTCTTCGGATCCATGAACCTCTTCCACTTGGGGTCAGACATGAACTGCTTCATCACCTTTGCGTTGATGCGGTCGCGCTGGCCGCGCGAGCGGTAGACGATGAACGAGAACACGACGACCTCGCCGCGCTTCAGCTTCACGCTGCGCGGAAACGAAGTCCGCTTTCCGACGTCGACATCGTCGGCCACCGTCTCGACGTACTGGAGCGCGCCGTGCTGACGCCAGACCTTGCCCGCTTCCTTCGCCATGCGACGATAGGCCGCGAGCTTCCTGCGCGGGAGCGGCAACACGTATCCATCCACGTAACTCATGTCGTTCTCCTATTGCTTCTTCAGTATCGGATGCTGGGCCATGAAGGCCTCGTTGACCTCATGAATCGAACTCCATGACGGGGCGGACTTCGACCGATCCGTACCGCGCGCCCGGAATTCGAGACGCAAGCTGGATCGCCTCGTTGAGGTCGCGCGCCTTCAGCAGGTAGTAGCCGCCCAGCTGTTCCTTGGTCTCCGCGAACGGGCCATCGGTGGTGGCTACCTTGCCCTGGCGCACGCGCACCGTCGTCGCGGTATGCGTCGGCTGCAGCGCGTTGCCGCCGACGAGGTGGCCACTCTTGCTGATCGACTCCGTATAGGCGTGATACTCGCCGATGATCTTCTCCCCCTCGGCCGGGGGCATCGTCTGCCACGCACTCTCGTCTTCGTAGATCAGGCACAGGTACTGCATCGGGTCCTCCTGGGGGGCGCTGCCACGACCATATATGCTGGGTTGATGACAACCAATAGTCGATCGGACGGTGCCCCGATCGACACGACGCACGAAAAATCCGGAAGCGCCTGAATTTCCTGAAAGAAACCCTGGCGCAGGTTCAGGAAGGCGGCGCAAGTGCGCGCAGTAGCCGGCCGATCTGCTGGTCGAGCAATGTGCCCGGCCGACCGGACCAGTCCTCGCCAAGCCGCGCATGCAACCTGTCACGGTCCATCCTCGCGCGCGCCGCCAGTGTCACCAGCCCGATTTGCTCGTCGTGCTGCCGCGCGCGCGTCAGCGCGTCGCGCCTTCCGGCGATCGCGAGTGCATGCAGCCTGCGTGCCTTCTCGCGCGCGGCATCCTCGACATCGCGGGCGAGCTCGGCCTCGAGAATGTGCCGATCGTGCAGATCGCCCAGTAGATCCTGCAGCTGCCGGAGCATGCTCACCACGTCACGTGCTTCCGGCAGCTCCTTGCGCAAGGGCTCCACGAGATAACGCAGTCGCTTGACCTGGATTCGCGACCGGTGCACGTTCTTCACGTCGTCCGCTCCCGCGATCGCTTCCAACCGGGCGCGCATTCTCGCCGCGCCCACCTCGAGGAGTCCGGCTGTCGCCTCGCGGTAGGCGACTGGCTCGCTGTCCTCGCGGTCCTTGAATCGACTGCGGATCCTCTTCGCGACTTCCGCCGCCTCTGCGGCGTAATGATCGTCAATCGCGCGATACGCGCGCCGTTTCCTCCCGTCAAGTTTGCGGATCAACCACCTGCAGCCCGGCCGCTCGACGCGGTCCAGCGACGCGTACTGCCCGGCCAGCCATTCCAGCTGGACTTCGGCATCGCGCGCGGCGTTGGTTTCGCGTGTCAGCTCGCGCAACTCGCGCCGTACCCGTCCGCCGGCGACGCGTCCGATCCACGGCTTGTACGACCGCAACAGGGAGCGCAGCCGTCGGATGGCGACGCGAAACGCGTGCAGGCGCTTCGGATCTTCGGGATTCTCGAGCCGACTCAGTCCCTTGGCGGCGGCGGCCAGGTAACGGCCGGCGATGCGCCGGACCGCATCGCGCGTCGAGAGCTCGAGCAAAGGCCTCGTCGGGGCATCCATGCAGGCACATTAACCAATTGCAACCATTCCGCAACGAGCCGCCAGGCGCGACTGCGTCACCGCCTGGATGTCCGGTCGCTTGCCGCCGGTGCCTGGCAATTCGGGTTAGTCTGGCCGCATGCCTGGCGCACTGACGATGAGCGCAGCGCTTGCAGTTGCAGGTTTGGCCTATGGCTGGCTCGCCGCGTCGGCCGCGAACGCCGGCTCGGTGCAGTTCGAGGCCGGCAGCCTCGAGTTCGGCGGGCTCGAGATCAAGGGCCTGGACACGAGCTGGAGCGCCGCCGACGGAACAGGCGGCGCACTGCGGCTGCGCGCGGCGCGCGTACGCGGACTCGCGGCGACCGGACCGCTCGCCAATTTCGCACTCACCTGCCCGGAGTTGCGTATCGCCGGCGACGAGCTGCGCTGCGAACGCGGCCGCCTGTCAGGCGCCCTCGGCTCGCTCGGCGTCCAGGACACGCGTTTCACGGCGAGGCGAAGCGCGGGTGGCCGGCTCACGCTCGACTTCGAGGCGTTCTCGATTGCCGATGGCCGTGGCCGCCTGCAGGTCGAGCTCGATGGCGAGCGCTGGCAAGCGACGGCTCGCCTCGCGAGCCTCGACATCACCCAGCTCGCAGCGGTCGCCAAGCCCTGGGCCGCCCTGCCCGACGACATGACCGTTGGCGGCCGGGTCGCCGGCGAGTTTCGCGCAACGGGCGCGGGCGACGTGCTCGAGACCGCGGGTGCGGACGTTACGATCGAGTCGCTCGACTTCACGGATGCGGCGGGCGCACTTGCGGGCGAAAAGCTCGCCGGGTCGCTGTCACTCGAGGCCGTCGCGGCCGGCGCCGACCGGCTGCAGGCACGCGGGCAACTCGGGCTGGCAGCGGGCCAGGCGTACAGCGACCCGGTGTTCCTCGATTTCGGCGTGCTGCCAATGGATCTCGAGTTCGACGGCGTCTTCGAGATCGAGGCCACGCGGTTCGATGCCCGGTCGTTCATGCTCGATCACCGGGGGGCCCTGAAGGCGCGCGGTTCCGCGGCGCTCGATTTTGCAGGCCCGACCCTGCTTACTGACGCGAGCATCCGCATCGATGCCCTCACGCTCGGCAACGCGATGCCGGCCTACGTGCAGCCCTTCCTGGTCGATAGCGCGTTCCGGGACGTCACCGGCAACGGCGTCGTCCGCGGCGAGGTTGAAATCGCCGGCGGCCTGCCGATCCGCGCCACGCTCGATCTCGAGGGCGTCGGCATCGCGAGCGAGACGGCCGCCGTCTCGCTGACCGGCCTGCGTGGGCCGTTTCGCTGGTACGACGACGCTTCGCGCAGTGCGCTCGCCGGGGCTATCGACGATACGCTCTTCGAGTCGCGGCTCGCCTGGGATTCCGGCCGCCTGTGGGGTCTCGAGATCGGCCCGGCCGACCTGCCGTTCGCCACGACCGGACGGCACTTCCGGCTGCTTTCTCCTGCGACCGTCCCGGTGTTCGACGGCGCCCTCGCGATCGACACGCTGCGCGTGCGGAATGCCGGGACCGACGAAATGTACGTGCGCTTCGACGCGGCGATCCGGCCGATCAGCGTCACACTGCTGTCGCGCGCCTTTGGCTGGCCGGAATTCCAGGGCACGCTCGAGGGCAGCATCCCCGGCCTGCAGCTGCGCCAGGGCGTGGTGACCCTCGACGGCGCGCTCGAGGCGCGCGTGTTCGACGGGCGCGTGGCGGTCAGCGAGCTCAGCCTGCGCGAGCCGCTCGGCAAGTACCCGCGCCTGTTCGCGAACGTCGGCATCGAGAACCTCGACCTCGAACTCGTCACCCGCACCTTCGAGTTCGGCACCATCACCGGCAGGCTCTCGGGCCACGTCTCCGACCTCGAGACCTTCGACTGGATGCCGGAGGCCTTCGACGCCTTCCTGTTCACGCCACCCGGCGACCGCTCGAGGCGCCGCATCAGCCAGCGCGCGGTCACCAACCTCTCGAGCATCGGCGGCGGCAGCGGCGGCGGGGTCGCGGCCGTGCTGCAGGGCGGCGTCCTGCGTTTCTTCGACGACTTCGGTTATGACCGGCTGGGCCTCAGCTGCCGGCTCGCCAACGACGTGTGCGTCATGGGCGGCGTGCAGCCGGCACCCGGCGGCTACTACATCGTCAAGGGCAGGGGATTGCCGCGCATCGACGTGATCGGCAGCCAGACGCGGGTCGCATGGACCACGCTCGTGCGGCAGCTCGGCACGATGATGGAGTCGGAAATCGTCGTCGAGTAGGCGGATTCGCTGCGTTAGAATCGGTTCAGGATCTGTTCAGCCGCGGAGCCCAAGATGATACCCATGATGCGCTGGATCACCGCCACCCTTGCCACCTCGTGCCTCGCGCTCGCCGCCTGCGTCACGGTCAACGTCTATTTCCCGGCGGCCGCCGCGGAAAAGGCCGCCGACCGCATCATCGAGGACATCTGGGGGCCCGGAAAGGAGCCGAAGCCCGAGGGCAACGAGCAGAGTTCGATCGGCGAGTTCGCCGGCGGCGTTCTCGTGGCCGCGCTCGATTTCGTGGTACCCGCCGCGCATGCGCAGGCCGACATCGACATCTCGAGCCCGGCGATCCGTGCGCTCACCGCATCGATGAAGGCCCGGGCCGGCGACCTCGACCCCTTCTTCAGCTCGGGCGCCGTGGGCCTTACGGCAGATGGCCTGGTCGAAATCCGCGATGCGAACTCCGTGCCGCTCGCCGACCGCAATCGCCTGCGCAAGCTGGTCGCCGACGAGAATGCGGACCGCAACTCGCTCTACCGCGAGATCGCGACCGCCAACGGCAACCCGGGCTGGGAAGCGGACATCCGCAGCACCTTCGCCGCGCGCTGGATCGCGAACGCGCGCGCGGGCTGGTACTACCAGTCGGGCGCCGGCGCCTGGACGCAGAAGTGAGCCTATCCGGCTGAGGCGATCAGCTCGGGCCCCTGGTTGCGGGGCGCGTTGACGGCTCGGCTGACCGGCCACGCCTCGAGTGCGCCCGGCTCGAACGGCCGCAGCAGCTCCGACAACTTGCCGGTGTCCGAGAACGCCGGGTCGAGCCAGCGATCCCAATCGGCCTCGGCAAGCACCACCGGCATGCGGTCGTGGATCTTGCTGATCGACGCGGCCGCGTCCGTCGTGACGATCGTGCAGGATTCGAGCAGTGCGTTGCCGACCGGGTCCTTCCAGCGCTCCCAGAGTCCCGCAAACGCGAGCGGCCGCGCACCCTTCGCGCGAATGAACCAGGGCTGCTTGCCGCCCGGCGCGACCTGCCATTCGTACCAGCCGTCGGCGAGCACGAGGCAGCGGCGCTTGCGGTAGGCATCACGGAACGAAGGCTTCTCGGCGAGGGTCTCGGCGCGTGCGTTGATCATGCGGTTGCCGATCGCGCGCTCTTTCGCCCATTTCGGCACGAGGCCCCAGTGCAGCATGGCAAAGGCGCGCGCGCCCTCCTCCCCGGCACGCACCGCGGGCACGGTTTGGGTCGGCGCGATGTTGTAGCGCGGCTCGAGCTCCGGAACCTCGTCAAGCGCGAACGTGCGCCGCACCGCCTCGGCCGGGGAGAAGAACGCATAGCGCCCGCACATGGCCGGACCCGCCCTATTCCCGGATACCCGTGCCCCGGTTCATGAGCACGACCACGATCGCAAACATCGCGACGGCGAACGCACCCATGATCAGGAAGGCGAGGCCGGGGTCGACGTCACTGGTCCCGAGGAATCCGTGCCGGAAGGCATTGACCATGTACAGGATCGGGTTCAGGTGCGAAAGCTTCTCGGCCCAGGGCGGCAGGAGCGAAACCGAGTAGAACACGCCGCCGAGGTAGATGAGCGGCGTCAGCACGAAGGTCGGGAACCAGGAGATCTGGTCGAAGTTCTTGGCGAATATCGCGTTGAACAGGCCCCCGAGTGAGAACACCGCGGAGGTCAGCAGCATCGAGCCGATGATGATGAGCGGGTGCGCGACCGGCACATGCGTGAAGAACAGCGCGACCAGCAGCACGACGGCGCCGACCAGGATCCCGCGCAGCAGGCCGCCCACCACGTAGCCGAGCACGATCAGCCAGTTCGGCAGCGGCGCGACCAGCAACTCCTCGATGTGCTTGCCGAACTTCGCGCCGAAGAAACTCGAGACGACGTTGCCGTAGGAATTGCTGATGACGGCCATCATGATCAGTCCCGGCGCGATGTACTGCATGTAGTCCACGCCGCCCATCTGGCCGATGCGCCGGCCGATGAGGCTGCCGAAGATCAGGAAGTAGAGCGCCGCCGTGACGGCGGGCGGCAACAGCGTCTGGCCCCAGATCCGCATGATGCGCCCGTATTCCCGGCGCACGATGGTCTGGAAACCGATGCGCCGGATGCGCGAGAGGGATTGGGTCGGCAAGTCAGCGCGCCCCCGCTGCCGGGTCGTCCTTGCGCTCGACCAGCCGCATGAACAGCTCTTCGAGCCGGTTGACCTTGTTGCGCATGCTGACGACCTCGATCCCCTGCTGCGACAGGCGCGCGAAGATGTCGTTCAGCCCGCGCTCCCTGGTCACGTCGACCTCGATCGTGTGCCCGTCGACCAGGCGCGTCACGTAGCCCGGGAGCTGCGGCACCGCCTCCGTCGGGCAGCGGAAGTTCAGCACGAACGTCTCCTGGCTGAGCTTGCCGATCACCCCCGCCATCGTGTCGTTCTCGATGATCCGCCCGCCATCGATGATCGCGATGTGGCGGCAGAGGCTCTCCGCCTCCTCGAGGTAGTGCGTGGTCAGGATGATCGTAGTGCCTCGCTCGTTGATCTCGCGCAGGAACACCCACATGCTGCGGCGGATCTCGATGTCGACGCCCGCGGTCGGCTCGTCAAGGATCAGCAGGCGCGGCTCGTGCACCAGTGCACGCGCGATCATCAGGCGCCGTTTCATGCCGCCCGACAGCGAGCGCGCGATCGTGTCGCGCTTCTCCCAGAGCTGGAGCTGGCGCAGGTACTTCTCCGAGCGCTCGACCGCGAGCCTGCGGGGAATGCCATAGAAGCCCGCCTGGTTCACGATGATCGTGAACACCTTCTCGAACTGGTTGAAGTTGATTTCCTGCGGCACGAGACCGATGCAGGACTTCGCCAGGTCGAGCTCCCGGTCGATGTCGTGACCGAAGACCGCGACGCTGCCGCCCGACTTCCCGACCAGCGACATGACGACGCCGATCGTCGTCGTCTTTCCCGCGCCGTTCGGTCCGAGCAGCGCGAAGAAGTCGCCCTCGGCGACGTCGAGGTCGATGCCGCGGAGCGCCTGGACGCCGTTCGTGTAGGTCTTCGTCAGCCCGCGGATGGAAAGCGCCTGCATCAGGCGCGGGATTATCTCACGCGACAATGCGCCGGTGGCGACGTTGCAGCGACTGGCCGCGCGCACTCTCGGCGCCCTGGATCTGCAGCCCGAGCCGACGCAGCGAATCCACCCTGCCCGCGTCCGGCTGCGCCGCGCAGCCCTCGAACTGGAGCCAGAACCGCGTGCGCGATGAGAATCGCGCGGCAAGCGCGCCTGCGACGCGCCGTGACAGCCGCTCGACGGCCGCGACCGGCATCGCGGCGACCGCCGCAATCGTCGCCGGCGACGCGCCGAACACCAGCCGGGCACCGGCCGTGTGCGTCTGTGCCAGGTGCCACATCACCATGACCGCCGAACGCGTGAACGCGACGATTCGCTCGTCCGTTGCCGGCAAACAGGCTGCGTCCTGCACGCCCCCGGCAGCGGCGATCTCCGCGGTCCAGAAACTTCCGTCGCCGAAGCGCAGGTCGAACAACGCATAGGGCAGCTGCTCGCACAACCGCGTGCCTGCCTGCGGGTCGATCAATGCGTCGATGGCACGCGACGGCAGGCCCCCGATCTGCTTGAGCCGGCCCTCCTCGGCCAATTCAACCGCAAGGTCCAGGAACGCCAGGTTGATCGAGAGCAGGGCGCGTCGCGTCGATGCGTCGAGCACGCTGCGTTCCAGCCAGTCGGAATCGCCGGCGGGCGCCGCCAGCGCAAGCGGATGTTGGCGATGCATGGCATTTCTCCCCGTAGACGCGCCATTTCGCGGTTCGCCGGCTCTGTGACCGGCTTAGGATTGACTGGTACGAAACTACCAGTCCCATCATACTGCGTCAAGGCAGCCACCATGCGCATCACCGACGACCGCTACACCCGCGACCGACTCCGGCTCGACCTCGCCCTGCGACTGATTCGCCACGAGGCACGCACCCGCACGATTCGCAGCTGGACCGGGCTCACGGACGACCGGATCCGCAAGCTCTACCGGTCCTACGTCGCCGACGCGGGACGCCGTGACGTGCGCCGGCACCGCGGCAAGAGCCCGAGGCAAAGCGCCTATTTCATGCGCAACGCCAGCATCCGCCGCGAGGCCGCCGGGCTCGCCACTCTCCTCTGCGTCCTGGGCCTGCTGAAGCGGGACGGCGGGACCAGCCCTGGCGCCATGGAGCAGCTGCGCTTCGGCGAGAATTTCTGCCAAGCCTACGAGACCTTCCTGAGCCTGAACCAGCGACCGCAGATCTCCTTCGAGCACGCCTGCCACCTCCTGCGCTCGCTCGAGAAACAGAATGAGATCTGTCTCGACGACTGCGAGGGCTGCGGGAGCCTGCTGGTCATCATGCGTTACGCCGAACGGCCGAAAGTCTGCGAGTTCTGCGCCTCGAGCCGCCCGCCGGCCCGGCCCGGCCTGTCGGTAGGCGACTGCTAGAATGGCGACTTTTCCAGCACGGAACGGAGAAGAATGCGCCCCAACGTCTTTGCCGGGCCGCATGTCGATCGACTCAAGCTCGCGACGGCGGATTCGGACGTGGTCGCGCGGGCGATCGCGGGCGGCACCGCGCGCCTGATCCCGGTCTGGAAGTCGCGCTGCCCCGTGGTGCGGCTGCCGTCCCCGTCCGCCTATCTCCTGCCCTTCGACAGCGGCCCCTTCGCGGGCATCGACCAGGGCGGGCTGGTCCTGCTGGGCGATTACCGGGGACTCGTGATCTTCACGCTCGAGGTCGAGGCCGCGACCCCGCCCGCGCTCGGTGACGGCGTTGAGTTCGCCGACCTGCGTCTCGCGGCCGCGCTGCTTCCCCACGACGACGCCGGCCTCGTCGCTTACGCGCGCGCCATGATCTCTTTCCGGCATCGTCACCGCTTCTGCGGCAGCTGCGGCGCGCCCACCGTGCCACGCAGGAACGGCGGCGTGATGGTCTGTACGGGTCCCGGCTGCGAGACGGAATTCTTCCCGCGCGTGGATCCGGCGGTCATCGTGCTGGTGACGGATGGCGACCGCGCGCTGCTCGGGCGGCAGCCGGGGTGGCCCGCAGGGCGCTACTCGACGATCGCGGGATTCGTGGAGCCGGGGGAGAGCCTCGAGGACGCGGTGCGCCGCGAAGTGCTCGAGGAAACGGGCATCGAGGCCGGCGCGATGGCCTACCAGTCCTCGCAACCCTGGCCGTTTCCGCGCTCGCTGATGCTCGGCTTCCGCGCCGAGGCACGCACGACCGAAGTCTGCATTGGCGATGCCGAACTCGAGGACGCGCGCTGGTTTCACCGCGACGAACTGCGGAGCGGGACGATGCTGCCATTTCCGCAGTCGATCGCTTACCGGTTGATCCAGGAATGGCTGAACCCCTGAACATCCTGCTCTCGGTTGCGACCGGAATCGCGCTCGCCGCCGCCGCCGGGTTCCGCGCCTTCGTGCCCCTGCTGGCGGCTGGCCTTGCGATTCACTTCGGCTGGGTGGAGCCCGCGCGCGGTTTCGACTGGCTCGGCGAGCCGGTCGTTCTGGTTGCACTCGGAATCGCAACGACGGCTGAAATCGCGGCGTACTACCTGCCTGGCGTCGACCACGTCCTCGACCTGATCGGTGCGCCGGTTGCCGTCGCCGCCGGCATCATCGCCGCTGCCGGCGTCATGGTTGGCCTGCCGGACTGGCTGCGCTGGCTGACCGCCATCGGCGCTGGCGGGGCGATCGCAACCGCGGGACACGCCCTCAATGCCGTGGGCCGCGCGAAGACCGGTGCGGCGTCCGGCGGCATCGGCAATCCCGTCTACTCGACCGCGGAGCTCGCAGGCTCGGTCCTCATCTCGAGCCTCGCGTTCATCCTGCCCATCATCGTCGTCATCCTGTTGATCGGCCTCGGCGCCTGGTGGCTGCAACGACGGCGGCGGCGACGGGCCTGACCTTTCATGCCACTCGTCCTGCCCGCCGCCTTGTGCATGGCGTTCCTCGGCGCGTCGCCGACGCCCGCCAACTCCACGCCGCTCCCGCCCTGCGGCAAGACGTCCGCGGCCGCGCCATCGGTCGTGGTCGGGGTCGAGTTCAAGGGCGTCGAAGGTGCGTTGCTCGACAACGTCCGGGCGCTCTCGAGCCTGCACCGGCTGTCCGCCTCGGGCGACCTCGACGCGGAAATGATTGCGCGGCTGGTACAGCGCGCCCCGGCGGAGGTGCGCGCGGCGCTGCGTCCGTTTGGTTTTTACGAGCCGCGGGTGGAGACGGTTCTCAAGAAGGAGGAGGACGGCTGGCAGGCCGTCGTGAAGATCGAGCCGGGCACGCCGATCGTGCTCGTTGCGCAGGAGGTCGAGATCACCGGCCCCGGGCGCGACGAGAGCTTCCTGCAGCGCGTGCTCGAGCGCTCGCCGCTCACGACCGGCGAGCGGTTGAGCCACCCGGCATATGACCAGCTGAAAGGCGAGCTCCTGCGCGCCGCGCTCGGCAACGGTTTTCTCGATGCCCGCTTCACGACCAGCGAACTGGCGGTCGATCCGGCGGCGCACACGGCGCGTGCCCGCCTCTCGCTCGAGACCGGCGAGCGCTATCGCTTCGGGCCGACGACGATCGAGCAGAGCGTCATACGCGACAGCCTGGCGAGGCGTTACCTGAGGTTCCAGGAAGGCGACTGGTACAGCGCCGAGGCGCTGCTGCGCACGCAGTTTGCGCTCGATGACTCGCAGTACTTCTCGCTTACGGAGGTCCAGCCCGGGGAGCGTGACCGCGTCGCGAGGATCGTGCCGATCCGGGTCACGTCCGAGCCGAACACCCGGCACGTCTATACGGTTGCGGCGGGTTACGGCACGGACACCGGGGCGCGCGGCACGCTCGGATGGGAGAACCGCCGGTTCAACGATCGCGGCCACCGGCTGCGCGCCCAGGTGCGCGCTTCCGACATCGAGGACTCGGTGAGTCTCACCTACGTCATTCCGTGGGTCGACCCGGCGCTGGAGAAGCTGTCCTTCGAGCTGAAGGGCCTCGATGAGCAGCGCGGGGACGTCGCGACCACCGGCGGCACATTCACGGCCGGCCTGACCCAGGTTCGCGGCCGCTGGCAGCGCGTTCTGTCGCTCACCCTCGATGCCACCGAGGACGAGGTAACGACGGCCTCCGGCAGCTCGACCCAGGTCGACCGCAGCCGCAGCCAGCTGCTCGTGCCCGGGATTTCCTTCGCGCGGCTGCCGCCCGATTTCCTGGGTACGAATGCGGTGGCGACTGGCCTGCGCGCCGAACTGCTCGCCTCCACGAGCAATCTCGGGTCCGACACGGACTTCACCCGCATCAACGTCCGCGACGATCGCCGCTTCCGGCTGACCGAAAAATGGCAGGTCTACGTGCGCGCCGAGGTCGGCGCGAGCCTGGTCGGAGAGTTCGATGAGCTGCCGGCGAAATACCGTTTTTTCGCGGGCGGCGACCAGAGCGTCCGCGGCTACGGCTACGAGGAACTGTCACCGGTCGACGAGAACGGCAACAAGGTCGGCGGCCGGCACCTGTTGAGCGGCACCGTCGAGCTGCAGCGCAGCCTGCCGAAGAACCTTGTTGCGGCGGTTTTCGTGGACGCCGGCAACGCCTTCGACAACTTCGGCGACCCGCTCGAGTACTCGGTCGGCGTCGGACTCCGTTACCGGCTGCCGTTCCTGAGCATCGGCATCGATGTCGCGCAATCGGTATCGGAATCGGGCCGCGATCCACGGCTGCACATCAACTTCACGCCGGAGTTCTGAGGTGCGGCTGCGCCCATGGGTTCGCGGGCTGGTCGCGGGAGTCGCGGTGATCCTCGTGGTCGCGATTCTGGCAGCCGCCTGGCTCGTGACCACCGAGGCGGGGCTGCGTCGGGCGGTCACGTTCGTCGAATCGATCGGGGCCGTGACGATCCGCGTGGAAGGCGCAAGCGGGCGGCTGATGGGCCCGCTGCGAATCGCAGCCATCAATGTCGAGCATCCGCGCGCGTCGATCCGCGTCACGGACTTCGAGGCGGACTATGAACCGCTCGAGATCCTCGCTGGCCGGATCTCCGCCGAGGGCGCCCGCATGGCACAGGCGCGCATCGCGCTGCGGCCGGCGACCGGCCCGGCGGGTCCGCCATCGTTCATGCCGGGCTGGCTGTCGCTGGTACTCGACGACGCCGAGGTGGTCGAGTTCTCGCTGGTCTCGCCCACAGGAGCTGAAACCCGGTTCACGGACATCCGGGGCTCGGCGAAGCTGTCCCGGTTCCGCATCGAATTTGAAGGTGCGCGAGTCAGCGGCGCCGGCTGGTCGGTCGCGGATGCGGGCGGCACGTTGTTCGCGCGCGAGCCGCTTGCGCTCGAGGTGGAGACTGCCTGGTCGCTCACCGACGACAACCTGGTCGCCGGCAGCGCGCACGCGGTCGGTGACCTCGACCGGCTGCTCGTCGATGCCCGCATCGCGAAGCCAGGCATCGCGCGCGTCAGGGTCGAACTCAGCGATCTCACTGAAGCCCTGCGCTGGCGCGGCAATGCCGAGATCGAGCAGCTCGACCTCGCCGAGTGGATGGAAAGCCCGCCGGCTGGCCCGCTTGCCGGAACTCTCGAGATCGAAGGCGATCTGGCGCGCTATGCCGCGCGTGGGGTCCTCCGGGGCGCGGGATTGCCCGATGCCGGCGTCGGCATCGAAACCTCGATGCGCTACGCGGACCGGCTCCTGCACTTCGATTCGCTGGTGCTCGAGACCGCGCCCGGCTCGGTCGTCCGCGCCGAGGGCTGGATGGCGGTCGGCGAAGAACCCGCATTCTCCATCGCGGCCGAGTGGACCGGTTTTCGCTGGCCGCTGACTGGCAAGGCGCTCCTGGCGTCCCCGCAGGGCAAACTGACGGCCGAGGGCTGGACCGAGTTCTCTTACCGCGTGAGCGGCGACTTCCGGCCCGCGGCCGGGCCGCCGATCGCTGGCGAGGCGACCGGTCGCGTGACAGCCGCCGCCATCGCGGTCGACGAATCGTCGTGGCGCCTCCTCGGCGGCCGCGTCGCACTCAAAGGCTCGCTCGGCCGCGACCCCGCGCAGGCCTGGTCGGCCGCGGGCCGGGTAACGGATGTCGATCCTGCGGCGCTGCGCAAGGAACTGCCGGGCCGGCTCAGCTTCGAGTTCGAAGGATCGGGCCGCGGCTTCGACGCACAGGGCCCCTGGACGGCGAGCATCCATGAACTGCGCGGCAGCGTGCGCGGCCAGCGTGTGAGCGGCAGCGGCGGTATCCGGCGAGCGCCGGGAGAGACCGAGTTCAGGGAACTCGCGATCGAACTCGGGGAAGCGCGCCTGGAGGCGGATGGCGTGCTCGGCCGCGGCGCCGACTTCCGCGCCCGGTTCACCTCGGACGACCTGTCGGCCCTGTTGCCGGAGCTGGGCGGCGAGCTCGAAGCGGAGCTCACGCTGCGCGCGGGCACGCTCGATGTCGGCATCACCGGCCATGGTCTCGCATGGGGCGAGCACCGCGCGGTCGTGCTCTCGGCCGACGCGCACATCGACCGGGAGGGGCGTCAGCATTCCTGGCTGCGCCTCCGGTCGAACGGCATCACGCTCGGTGGATTCGCGATCTCGGACACGCGGCTTGCGCTGGACGGTCTGACGGGGGACCACACGCTCGGCTTTCGCATTGGTGCCGGCCAGGACGCGGTGTCGCTGCGCGGCCGTGGCGCCTACTTGGATGGCCGCTACACGCTGCAGCTCGAAAACCTCGAAGCAAGCGGTCCGCGCCTCGTGCCCTGGCAACTGGAGTCTCCGGGGCAGCTCGTCGCGGGCCGCAGCGACGCTGCGCTCGATTCTGTCTGTCTCGTCTATCAGGCGCGCCGCATCTGCCTGGAGGGACGCTGGCAGTCGGGCGGCGAATGGTCGTTGCAAGCCGCGACGGAGTCATTTCCGCTCGAAGCACTCGACCCGAAGCGTCTCGGCGCGCCGCGCTACCGCGGCCTGCTCGCCGTCGACGCCCGGGCGGCCGGCCGCGCTGGCGAACCGTGGACCGCTGACTTCCGCGCCGAAGTGCGGGACGCGTCGCTTTCCTACCAGTCGGCGGGCGGAGAGGATCGCCGGGTCGAGCTCGGCCAGACACGGCTCACCCTCGCTTCCGGCCCCGAGCGTCACCGGCTCGACCTTCGCGTTTCGGACGCCGACGACATCGACCTTGCCATCGCACTCGAGGCGATCCGCACGCCCGGCGTCGATCTCGGCGACCTGCCGGTCCGTGGCAGCATCAAGGGGCGGACGAGGCAGTTGAACCTGCTGCCGCTCCTGGTCGATGCGATCGACGGTGCCTCGGGACTTGCCGAACTCGATTTTTCGGTGGCGGGACGGATTGCGGCACCGGAAGTCGAAGGTGTCGCGCGTCTCAGCGAAGGCAGTCTCGACTTCTACCAGACGAACCTGCGCCTCAGGGACCTCAAGAGTTCTGTCCGTCTCGACAATTCGTCCCTGTCGCTCGATGCGACCGGCAGGGCCGGCGACGGGACGCTCGCAATCGATGGGCGCCTCGGCTGGCGCGAGCGGCGGCTGCAAGGCGAGCTCACGCTCACGGGGGACCGGCTGCTGGTCGCCAACGTCCCGGAGGCGCGCATCTACGCATCGCCCGACCTGCGATTCAGCATTGACGACCGCCGCATCGCGGTAACGGGTGAAGTCGTCATTCCGGAAGCCTGCATCCAGCCGGCGGACACGGCGGGCGCCGTGCTCGTGTCCGCGGACGAGCGCATCGTTCTGCCTGACGCCGGACCCGGCATCGACGAGCGGTTCGAGGTGACGAGCGACATCCGGCTCTCGCTCGGCAAAGCGGTCCAGGTCAGGGCCTTCGGACTCTCGGCGGCGATTGCAGGCAGCGTGCGCACGCGCATGACGCCCCAGGGCGGCACGACCGCCACCGGCGAGCTCGAGGTCGCCCAGGGCATATACCGCGCCTACGGTCGCGAACTCGAAGTCGAGCGCGGACGCCTGCTCTTCACCGGCGGACCGGCCACGGATCCGGGCGTCGACCTGCGCGCGACGCGGGAGCTTCCCGGCTACACGGTCGGCGTCATCGCCCGCGGGCCACTGCGCCGTCCACAGCTCACGCTGTTCTCGGAGCCGAGCCTGCCGCAGGCGCAGATCGCCTCGATGCTGATCGTCGGCCGCTCGAACATCCAGCGCGATCCCGGCGCGGCAGACGACGATTTGACCGCGGCCGAGCAAGGCGGCGCGTTCCTCGCGGGCCAGCTCGGCAAGTACGTGGGGCTCGACGACGTCGGCCTGACCGAAGACGAGGACACTGGCACCGAGCTGGTGATCGGAAAATTCCTGTCGCCACGTCTCTACGTCAGCTACGGTATCTCCCTGGTTGACGAGATCAACACGCTGAAGTTGCGCTACACGATCGGCGACCGCTGGGTGATCTCCGCGGAATCGGGACAGGAGTCCGCCGCCGACGTCGAATACCGGATCGAGAAATGATGAAGACGATCATCGTCGACAAGATTGCGTCAGTGACACAGGCCTGCGCCCTGTCGCACGAGCTGCGCGTTTCGAGCGAGATTCCCTGCGAGGAAGGCATCGTGCTCGCGGTCGAGATCCTGACCAACAAGTCGCAGTACAATACGCTCGAGCTGACCAGCGGCCTCGCCGAGGTGTTTACCAAAGAGGGCACGGGCACGATGATCGTCGCCGACGTGAAGGCACTCACCCCCGCCGAGCAGCATCCAGAAGGAGACAGCAAGCCATGAACAGCAAAGCCATGACCATCGCCGGCATCGAGCTGTCCGTGAAGGACAAGGAGACCGTCGCCGTGCCGCAGTGGCTTTCGATCGGCGCGATCGCCGCGGGCGCGCTATTGTTGGTGTTCGGCCGCCGCAAATAGGAGTCCCCATGAACGAAAATACCGGCAAGCTCATCCTGCGGATCACGCTCGGCGTGCTGGTCCTCCTGCACGGCATCAGCAAGCTGCGCGGCGGCATCGGCTGGCTCGACGGCATGCTCGCGAACGAGGGCCTGCCTGCCTTCTTCAAGTACGGGGTCTACGTCGGCGAGGTGCTCGCACCGCTCGCGGTGATCGCCGGCTGGTACTCGCGCATCGGCGCCTGGCTGATCGCCGTCAACATGTTGTTCGCGCTCGGGCTCGCGCATGGCGCTGAGCTGTTTTCGCTGAGTGAGCACGGCGCGCTCGTGCTCGAGACGCAGTACATGTTCTTCTTCTCCGCGATCGCCCTCGCCCTGATCGGCCCGGGACGCCATGCCGTCAACCAGAAATGAGGGAGCGGCACGGAACGCACCGGACGGGCTGGCTGCGCGCCACCGTCCTCGGCGCGAATGACGGGATCGTCTCGACCGCCAGCCTGCTGATCGGCGTCGCGGCCGCCGGCGCCGACCGCGCCGCCGTTCTGACGGCGGGAATTGCCGGCCTCGTCGCCGGCGCCATGTCCATGGCCGCGGGCGAATACGTCTCCGTCAGCTCGCAGGCGGACAGCGAGCGCTCCGACCTCGCGCGGGAGCGCCAGGAGCTCGAGGACGATCCCGAGGCGGAGCACCGCGAGCTCGCCGCGATCTACGTCGGCCGGGGCCTCGATCCAAGGCTCGCGTCCGAGGTCGCGAGGCAGCTCGCCGCGAAGGATGCGCTCGCTGCGCACGCTCGCGACGAGCTCGGCTTCACCGAAATGCTCCGGGCGCGCCCGATCCAGGCGGCCCTGGCGTCCGCTGCCGCATTCGCAGCCGGCGCGGCGTTGCCACTCGTCACGGCGCTCCTCGCCCCGCCCGCGGTCGTCATGACCCTGGTGGCCGCGCTTTCACTCGTATTCCTCGCGGTCCTCGGCGCCATCGCCGCGCGGGTCGGCGGTGCGGGCGTCGCCAAGGGCGCGTTGCGGGTGACGTTCTGGGGCGCGATCGCCATGGCGATCACCGCGGCGGTCGGGCGCGCATTCGGCGTCGTCGCCTGAGGCGCAAGCCGTGGTCGCGCACGTACTCGACAATCCGGTCTGGCATTCGCTCACGACCCAGCACGCCGGGCTCGCGCTCACCGCCGATGGCGCCGCGCGTTATCCGGCGGCCATCGTTCCCTTCGCGGCCGTTGGCGAGCCGTCCGGCCGTGCCGCCGACCAGCTCGCGAGTCTCGTGGATGATGCCGAATCCGTGTTCGTCGTCGGCGTCGCCCCGGAGCCGCCGCCGGGCTGGCAGCTCGAGCCGAAGAAGCCGGTGCTGCAGATGGTCTGCAATACGCGCGCGAAGGAGGTCCCGGGCCCGCCCGTGACGGAAATGACGGCGGAGCAGGTGCCCGACATGGTCGCCCTGACGGACCGCGTGTTTCCCGGCTTCTTCCGCGAACGCACGCTGGAGATGGGCCGCTACTTCGGCATCTACCGCGGGTCGCGGCTCGCGGCGATGGCCGGCGAACGCATGCGGCTCGACGGCTACCAGGAACTGTCCGCCGTCTGCACGCACCCGGATTTCACTGGCCGGGGATACGCGCAGCGCCTGCTCGGCATGCTGTGCAACTCGGCCTTCGACCGCGGCTTCACGCCGTTCCTGCACGTCTACGCGGACAACAGCCGCGCCATCGGCGTCTACCGTCGCATGTCCTTCGTCGACCGCGCGGTGTTGCCCTTCTGGGCGCTGCACCAGTGACCGCGCTCGAGACGGAGCGCCTGCTGCTGTGCGAGTTCACCGCGGACGATGCGGCTTTCGTGCTGCGGCTGGTCAACGAGCCCGCCTTCCTGCGCTACATCGGCGACCGCGGCGTGCGCACGCTCGACGATGCGCGCAGCTACATCGCAGACGGTCCGGTCGCCAGCTACGCTCTGCACGGTCACGGGCTGATGCGCGTCGTCCGCAAGGACGATGGCGTGGAGGTCGGCATGTGCGGCGTGCTCAAGCGCGAAACGCTGCCCGAACCGGACATCGGGTTCTCCTTCTTCCCGGAATACTGGTCGCAGGGCTATGCGCTCGAATCCGCCCGCGCGGTCATGCACCACGCGCGCGCGACGCTCGGGCTGGGACGCATCCTCGCCGTCACGACCGTGGACAACGAGCCCTCGATGCGCCTGCTCGGCAGGCTCGGCTTCCGCTTCGATCGCATGGTCAGCCTGGGGAGCGAGGAGCTGCGACTCTTCGTCTCCGAGCCATGAAGCGTTGCGGCTGGGCCCGGTCGCCCGCGATGGTCGAATACCACGACCGCGAGTGGGGCGTGCCCGTGCACGACGACCGCGTGCTGTTCGAGTTCATCACGCTTGAAGGCGCGCAGGCCGGCCTCAGCTGGGAGACGATACTCAACAAGCGCGACGCCTATCGCCGCGCCTTTGCGGGCTTCGACCCGGCGAAAGTCGCGCGATTCACGGCCGCCCGGCGTACCCGGTTGATGCAGGATGCGGGCATCGTGCGCAACCGGCTCAAGATCGACAGCACGGTGACGAATGCCGCGGCGTTCATCGCCGTACAGCGCGAGTTCGGCAGCTTCGACAGGTACCTCTGGAGCTTCGTCGGCGGCAAGTCCATCCGCGGCCGCTTCCGCACTTCGAAGGAACTGCCCGCACGGACTGAGCTCTCCGACGCGCTCAGCAAGGACCTGAAACGCCGCGGCTTCCGCTTCGTCGGCACGACGATCTGCTACGCGTTCATGCAGGCGGTCGGGATCGTGAACGATCACACGGTCGGCTGTTTCCGCAGGAAAGTTTCGTGAGCGCGCGAATTTCGCAGCTTGCGCTGCTCGTCCGCGATTACGACGAGGCGATCCGCTTCTTCACTCGCGCGCTCGGGTTTGAACTGCTCGAGGACAGCCCGCGCGGGGACGGCAAGCGCTGGGTGCGCGTCGGGCCAGCCGGCGACGGCGGCGCTGCGCTGCTGCTGGCGCGCGCTGCCACGCCCGGGCAGGAGCTCGCGATCGGCAACCAGTCCGGCGGGCGCGTCTTCCTGTTCATCGAGACCGACGACTTCGGGCGCGACTACGCGCGCATGCAGTCTGAAGGCGTGCGCTTCACGGAACAGCCGCGTCACGAGGAGTACGGCACCGTCGTCGTATTCCTCGATCTCTACGGCAACAAGTGGGATCTGATCGGGCGCAAGCAGGCCGATTGCACTGCAAAACCTGCCAAGGGGTAAGATTCGCGCAAAGGGGGATCCATTCATGAACAAGAAATTCCTGGTCGCCTGGCTGGTCCTGTTCGTCCTTTACATG
>Ga0209254_10000292_pt1 | contig 38555 bp, 24 predicted proteins | sample FrelakmetDIP11DI_FD_187148 | JGI IMG/M metagenome (GOLD analysis project Ga0209254, IMG submission 187148) | Freshwater lake sediment microbial communities from the University of Notre Dame, USA, for methane emissions studies - DIP11 DI (SPAdes)... | ecosystem: Environmental > Aquatic >... | reverse complement strand
CACCTCGACTGGACCGGCTGGCAGGCCGAAGAGCCGGTGCCCCATCTACAGGCAATCCAGCAGGCGGTGTGGGCCGACCACCGGCTGTGGCTGATCTACCGGCGGCAGGCCGGGCCGGCTGTCCAGCGGTTCGAGCGGCTGGCCGACCCCTACGGCCTGGTAGCCAAGGCCGGGGTGTGGCACCTGGCCTGCCTGCCCGTCCTGGCTCGCGCCAGCGGGCGGCTGCGCGTCTACCGTGTCTCCGACCTGCTCGAGGTACGGCTGACCGGCGAGCGGTTCGAGCGCCCTGCCGATTTCGACCTGGCCGCCTTCTGGGCCGGCTGGTGCGCCGAGGCCGAGGCCTGGCGCTGGCTGTTTCAGGCCACGGTGCGCGTCTCCCCCGCGCTCGCCGCCGAGCTGCCTCGGCACTTTGGCGACCGCGTCCGCGACCAGATCGCCGCCGCCCCGCCCGACGCCGAGGGCTGGATCACCGTGGCCCTGCCGTTCGACACCTTTGAATCGGCCCGATCGCGCCTGCTTGGCTTTGGCCGGGCCGTGGAGGTGCTGGCGCCGCCGGAGCTGCGGCTGAGCCTGGCCGACCATGCGGCCCAGATCGCCGCGCTGTACGGGGGGTAGGAGAAAAACTCGAGAGAAACTCGGTTTCTTGAAGAAACCGAGTTTCTTGCGTTTGGGAATGATCGCTTCTGCTAATCGTGTATTGTGCCGTCAGGCATGGTGGCGCCTTGGAGGCTCTTGGCCTGGGCCAGGTGCTTGGCGGTGACCGTCGCGCCGCTCAGGTTGGCCCTTCTCAGCCTGGCCCCGGTCAAGGTGGCCGAGGTCAGGGTGGCGCCGCTCAGGTCGGCGCCGCTCAGGATGGCTCCGGTCAGGTTGGCCTTCCTCAGGTCAGCCCCGGCCAGATTGGCTCTCTTCAGGTAGGTGTCGCACAGATTGGCTCCCTGCAGGTCAGCGCCGTTCAGGTCGGCGTCGTTCAGGTTGGCCTCGCTCAGGTTGGCCGCGCCCAGGTTGGCCCTGTGCAGCTTGGCCATGTACAGGCTGGCGTTGCCCAGGTTGGCCCCGGTCAGGTCGGCCCCGGTCAGGTCGGCCCGCGCCAGCTTGGCCCGGCCGAGGTCGACCCCGTGTAGGTCCTGCCCGCGAAAACCCCTTTCTCCGGCCTTGTACCTTTCGATAATCTCCCTTGCGTCCATCGCAGCCACACTTTCCTGATCGCAGCGAGGAGAAAAGGTCCCACCTTCTTACTGCGATCGCCGATCCGGTCTGCCCTGTCCTCTGTTCCACGCCCCGCGGCACGCGCTGGACGTCTGCCGCTAGGGCTGACCCAAGTCAGGCGCCAGTGACGCCAGCGCCGTCTCGACCGCCTCCACCCGCAGGCCTGTCCTGGCCTGCAGGAGATCGTAGACCCGCTGCAGGGGTTCTCTCTGCTGCTGCATCCTGGTCACCGCCTCAGGGCGCATCCCCAGCCGCTCTGCGCCCTCCGACAGAGAGACGGTCACATCGAACAGCCGCCGGGCGCAGGCAAGGGCTTCGAACAGCTCGATCTGGTCGACCCTGGCTCCGGCCAGCCGCTCGTACTCGTGCAGGATAGGGTCGCGCCACTCAGCGCCGGCGTAGGCGCTCGTCAGGAGCAGTGTCCAGGCCAGATCAAGGCGTGCGTCTGTGACCTGGAGCCCGGCCCAGTCGATGACCACCGGCGAGCCGTCAGTGCGCAGCAGGATGTTGAAGGGATGAAAGTCCCAGTGCACAACCGACGGCTCGGGGCAGGGCAGCAGATCCCGCCGCTCCTGCAGCCAGTCCACGAGACGCTCAAATCCAGGCAGAGAAAAATGGGCGACGGCAGCGCGCGCTTCGCCCAACCAGCCATCCACAAAGGCGTAGGTTGGCCTGTCCCGCTCGTAGCGCGCCGCGTCGGCGACAAAGGGGCGCCAGTCCAGCCTGTGCAGCCGGACGAACAGCTCGCAGAACAGGGTCAGCATCTGCCGCTGCCGCTCGCCGGTCGAGCCCATGAGCAGCGGCCATAGGACCTCCCCGTCGATCCGTTCCATGAGGATGAACGGCCTGCCCAGGGGCGCGCTGTCACCCACCAGGGCGAGCGCCCGGGGCACGGGATAGCCGCTATCGTACAACTGCCTCATGCTGCGAAACTCGTGAGCCGCCTTGGCCGCCGCGCCGTTGCCGGGATAGAGGCGCACAACCACCCCCTCGCGCCGAGACTGCGTCGCGAGCTGGTACTCGATGTCGAAGGAATGGATCTCGGTCTCCCAGCCGGCGCCGATGCGGGCCAGGTTGCTGACCCGCACCTCCTGCCTGTCAGGAAAGGCCCGGACGCAACAGTCCTGCAGGCGCTGCTGCATGTCGTCGTTCACTGCCTCCTCCGTTCGCCGATCCACCTAAATCCTTCCTCTCTCCTGCGCCTCGCGGTGCGCCTCGGCCATGTCCTCGTCGGTCAGCCTGGCATAGATCCGCGTGGTGGTCGGCGAGGCGTGGCCCAACAGGTCCTGCGTCGCCGCCAGGTCGTGGGTGGCCAATAGCACTCCCGTAGCAAAGCGATGTCTCAGCAGGTGGGGGGTGATCGATTCGTCCAGGCCGGCAGCTTGACATAAATTATTGAACACCGTCCGCACCGAGTTGGTCGTCAGCGGCAGCACCCGGTCGCCGGCCCCCAGGTCGTGACGGCTAAAGAGCGGCAGCGACGCCAGCGACCGCCCGCCGGCTCCATCCACCCGCACCTTGAGGTAGTGGGTGAGGGCGCCCCACGCCCTGTCGTCGAAATAAACGATCCGCTGCTTGCGTCCCTTGCCGGTCACCACCGCCCCACGCCGCTCGTAATCCAGGTCGCCCCGCCGCAGCGCCACGATCTCGCCCACCCGCGCCCCCGAGCTTCTGAGGACCTCGAGCAGGGCGATGTCGCGCAGCCGGCGCAGCGACGCCCGCCGGCCCTTGTCGGTGTTTGCATCGTCGGGCAGGGGGATGGCATAGGCCGCCTGGATCAGCGACTGGACGGCGTCCTCGGCCGGGACGTGGGGCAGGGGCCGGGGCGGCCGCCGCCCGCGCACATCGGCCAGCCGTTCCTGGAGCCGGGCATAGTCGGCCGTGGCAAAGCTGGCCCTGCCCTCCAGCATCAGCCAGCGGTAAAAGCGGCTGATCGCCGTCAAATAGTTGTCGAGCGTCGTGTGGCTGACCGGGTTGCTGGCCTGCAGCCAGCGCACGAACGCCATGGCCACGTCGGGGGTGATCCCCGCCGCCGGCACCTCTCCCGGCGAGCCGATCGTCTCGGCGCAGAACGCCTCGAAATGCCTAAAGGCCGTCGTATACGCTTCCACCGTATGGGGCGACCGCCGGATGGCCAGGTCCCGCCGGAACGCCTCAACCGCGTCGGACACCGTCTCAACTGGTGTCATATCAGAACTCGACATAATCATACCTCTTTCCTAGCTCCCCCCACCGGGGTAGGGGGGCGATCCCTCCCGGGCACTGTTCCGTCACCGCCACTCCGAGACAGCTTTTCCCAGCAGGGCGGTGGCGATCCTGTCCCGGCGGGGTCGCCCGCCGGCCATCTTTGTTCAATCGCCGTGCCAAGCCCGTCGATAGCCCATGCCAGCAGGGGAGTGGTTCAGCCCTTTGCCCTGCCGGTCTCACACCTTTATGGTTTGCACAACTGATATTGTGCCAAGCTACCCGGATTATACCACGCCCCGCCAACCGTGTCAAAATGGCGTGGGCGATAGGCCTGACAGGTCTCATCCCCTGATGGGGATCTGTGTGAAGACCTGTCAGGCCTGGATGAGCCAGACCACTCACCCGATATTGGATCTTTTTCGGGGGGGAGCTGGTTCTATAGAACCAAACAAGCGCAGCGCTGTGGGTTTTTGCGCAGATCACGCCTGGCTTTGGTTCTATAGAACCAAAAAACTGCAGGGCCGGCGGGCTTGGCCCGCGAGTCAGGGCCGGCGCTGGTTCTATAGAGCCAAAACACTGCTGGTCTGACGGGTTTCCTCCAAGAGTCAGGGCCAATGCTGGTTCTATAGAACCAAGAAACCGCAGTCACGCGCCAGAGCGCGTCCAGTGGCCTGAAAGCCACTCTGGCGATGCCAATACCTTTATTATGTCCACTACCCGCAATTCGGGAAGCGGGTATCGTGGGGGGCGGATTGCCATATTATGTCAATATACCAACCGACGCCTTACACCCCCTCCTCACGCCCCCCTGCCCTGCCGCCCTTCCTCCTCCCCTGCTCGACCGCCACACGGCGCACACGATGCACATCATGCACATCGAGCGGCGCGCCGGACAGCGCACGCTGCGCCGATCAACCAGATTAGGCGCAGTGCATAGCGCACACCACACCACTCCCCCACTCGACGTTCACCACACGAGGCACGCCTTGCACATCGTGCACATCTGGCCTGCGCACGTGTCGCGCCGGCCTCTCTATGGTGCCTGGGGCAGGGGTGGGTGCTACATTCTGGCCCTGACTCAATGAAATTTGTGAAATATGTCGGTTCGGGCAAGCAGGACCTGAGGGAAGAGGAAGCAGGAACGACGGGAGCGGGCAGGCCGGGGCCTTGCCAACCTGCCAGGTCTGGCGTATAATAGGCCCAGCAGGTTAGTGTGAGACCCATGACCATGGCACAGGGTTCGCAACCGCAGCGCCAGTCGGGCGGGCTTACCCGCCAGGCATCGGCCCTGCCCGGCATCGAGCACCAGATCCTGCTCCTCCGCTGGCTGGGGCTGCTGACCGTCATCGCCCTCCACTGGTTCGACCGCTCCACCGCCGGCGTCATCGTGCCTGTGCCGCAGATGACGCTGGTCGTCGTCGGCTACAACCTGATCCTCCTGCTGCTCATGCGCTACGTGGCCTGGCTGCGCCGGCCGCTTAACTACCTGGCCCTCGACACCGTCGTCGCCACCCTGGCCGTGTGCCTGACCGGCGGCTACCACTCTAGCTTTTTTGTCCTGTACATCTATATCACCATCGGCGCCGCCTTTCAGTTGGAACTGGTGTCCACCGTCATCGTCGCCCTCGGCATCGGCCTGATCTACATCGTCGCCTGTTACGTCGGCCCGGCCGGCCTCCAGTCGACCGACGCCCTGTACATCATGGCCGCCAAGCTGCTCGGCCTGCTGGTGGTGGCCGTCACCTGCGCCCTCCTCCTGGAGCAACTGCGCCGCGAGCAGCGCGAGAGCGAGAGCGAGCGCGAGCTGAGCCGGCGGCTGATCGCCCTCAACGACCTGTTCCAGCAGCTCAACGCCGCCGTCGACCTGGAGCTGATCCTGCAGCAGGTGGCCGAAGCGCCCAGGACACTGCTCGGCGCCGACCTGGCCAGCATCGCCCTGCTCGACGACGAGGGCAGCCAACTATCGGTCGTCGCCGCCGCCGGCTCCGATCCGGCCTATCTCAGCCCTCAGCGCTGGGCCGCCGACGACCCTCGCCTGGCGGCCATCCTGCCCGCCGGCCAGCCCCACGTCATAGAGACCCGCCGGGACCTCGACGCGCTGCCAGGCACGCTGACCGGAAACCCGTCGCCCGGCGCCGTCGCCTCGGCCGTGGCCATCCCCCTTCTCCTCGACGGCGCGCCTCTGGGCCTCCTCGTCGTCGCCTTTCACCAGCTCCGCTCCTTTACCGAGGAGGACCTCACCTTCCTCAGCGCCCTGGGCCAGGAGGCCGCCCTGGCCATCCGCAACGCCCACCTGTTCGAGCGCGAGCGGGAGCAGGTGGCCCGCCTGCGCGCCCTGGAACAGCTCCAGGCCGGCTTTGTCAGCGCCGTGTCGCACGAGCTGCGCACTCCGCTGACCTGCATCAAGACCTCCGTCGAGCTGCTGCGCGCCACCCTGCCCCCAGACGCCGGCCGACGCCCTGAGAGCAAGCAGGCCGGGCCACAGGTGGAGCTGATCCGCACCATCGAGGATCACACCAGCCACCTCGAAGCCCTGGTCGCCGATCTGCTCGAGGTCACCCGCCTGGAGGCCGGCCAGGTCACCCTGGCCCGCCAGCCCACCGACCTGTGGCCCCTGGTCAGCCACGCCGTCGACGCTCTGCGCCCTCTGTCCGACCGCAAGCGCCAGACGGTGCGCCTTCACCTGCCCGACGCTGCCGGCCACCGCCCTGGGGGCACCAGTGCCTACGTCACAGGTGCAGGCGGTACTCCGCAGGTGGAGGTTGACCGGCGGCGCATCGAACAGGTGCTGACCAACATCCTGTCCAACGCCATCAAGTTCACCCCCAAGCAGGGCCAGATCGACGTCAGCCTGGCCGACACGCCCGACGCCGTCCAGGTGTGCATCGCCGACAACGGGCCGGGCATCGCCGAAAGGGACCAGGCCCGCATATTCGACAAGTTCTTTGTCGTGGCCGACGGCCGGGGCCTGGCCGGCCTGGGCCTGGGCCTGTACCTCGTCCGCCAGAACATCGAGCTGCACGGCGGACGGATCTGGGTCACCAGCCAGGAGGGGCAGGGCGCCACCTTCTGCTTTTCGCTGCCCAAGGAGCAGGAACCATGAAAGTCCTGGTCGTAGACGACGAGCCCGACGTGATCAAGGTCATCACCATGAGCTTTCAGATGCACCAGCCGGCCTGGGAGGTGATCGGCGCCCAGGATGGCCCGGAGGCCCTGGAGCGGATCGAAACCGAACAGCCCAACGTCATCCTCCTGGACGTGGGGCTACCGGAGATGAGCGGCTTTGACGTGCTCAAGGCCGTCCGTCTCTTCTCCGACGTGCCGATCATCATGCTCACCGTCAGAGATGATGAGCTGAGCAAGGTGCAGGGCCTCGAGCTCGGCGCGGATGACTATGTCACCAAGCCGTTCGGCCACCTGGAGCTGCTGGCGCGTGTCCGGGCCGTGCTGCGCCGCGCCGAAGCCCTGCCACTGGCCCACGAGCGCCCCTTTGTCAGCGGCGACATCCAGGTCGACTTTACCCGGCGCGAGGTCACCGTCCGCGGCCAGCCGGTCGCGCTCACCGGCACCGAATACCGCCTGCTCTACTACCTGGTCCGCAACGCCGGCCAGATCCTGACCCACGAGACCCTGCTGGCCCGTGTCTGGGGCCGCGACTATACCAACGAGATCTCTTACCTCAAGAGCTACATCAACCGCCTGCGCTCCAAGCTGGAGCGCGATCCCCACCACCCCGAATATATCGTCACCGAGCACACCGTCGGCTACTGGTTCCGGCCCGAGTAAGGGGTATTTGCCCTCTGCTGATCCTGATCCTGCCGCTGTTCACCTGCCTGGTGAGCGGCTCGCCCGTGGCCGTTTGGACGGGCGCAACCATGCTGCTGCTGACCGTCGCCAAGCGGCTGGAGGCCAACCGGCGCCCGCTGCCCCCTCCCAGCCCCCAGCGGCGCCGGGTTCTCCTCCGCCGCCTGGTCTACGACCGCGACATCGCCTCCCACCAGGATTGGCTCAGCTGCAAGCCTACCTCATAACAGTAGGACTATAAGGGGATTGACAGAACGGAGGCCGCCGTATATACTAGAGGATAGGGAACTAAGGCCAGGGCCACCTGGTATACGTTAAGACGGCGCTCCTTGCAGGCAGCCGGCGATGGAGATTGCCTGCAAGCCAACGCGCGCCCATCGCTTCATCGCGACCTGCCCTGCGCCACCTGGGCGAGGGCTCAAGGAGGAGTACCATAATGAACGCTCGCCATCTTTTTTCAGGGCGCCTGGTGACACTCATCAGCCTGGTGATCCCCCTGGTGCTGTTCCTGCCCACCCCGGCCGTCGCGGCCGACGTGCCCTTTTCCCCGGCTAATACCATCACGGACTCTTTTGGCGGGGCCAAGTCAGTCTATGCTGCCGACGTGGACGGCGACGGCGACCTGGACGTGCTCGGCGCGGCGGAATACGGCTCGGGGAGTGAAGGCTACGTCACCTGGTGGGAGAACACGGCCGGCGATGGCACAGCCTGGACCGGGCACATCGTTAGTAGCGCCTTTTCCGGCGCCAACTCGGTGTATGCCGCCGACGTGGACGGCGACGGCGACATGGACGTGCTCGGCGCGGCGGAATATGTCGACACCATTGCCTGGTGGGAGAACACGGCCGGCGACGGCAGCGCCTGGACCGAGCACATACTGAGCAATGCCTTTTCCGGCGCTTACTCTGTCTATGCCGCCGACGTGGACGGCGACGGCGACATGGACGTGCTCGGCACAGCGTACTATGGCTACACCGTCGCCTGGTGGGAGAACACGCTCGGCAATGGCAGCGCCTGGACCGAGCACATACTGAGCAGCACCTTCAACGGGGCGGCCTCGGTGTATGCCGCCGACGTGGACGGCGACGGCGACCTAGACGTACTCGGTGTGGCACAGTACGCCGGCACCATCGTCTGGTGGGAGAACACCGCCGGGGACGGCAGTGCCTGGACCCCTCACGACGTGGGCGGCAGCTTCATCACGCCCTTTTCGGTCCATGCCGCCGACGTTGACGGCGACGGCGACGTGGATGTGCTCAGCGCGGATTTTGATACCAACAAAATCATCTGCTGGGAGAACACGGCCGGCGATGGCCTCGTCTGGACCCCTCACGACGTGGGCACCGGAGTTGATGCCATGTCGGTGTATGCGGGCGACGTGGACGGGGATGGCGACCTGGATGTGCTCGGCACGTCGTTTGATAGCAGTACCGTCGCCTGGTGGGAGAACACAGCAGGCAACGGCTCTGCCTGGACGCAGCACACCCTGAGCGACATGTTTGGAGGCCCCAAGGGTGTCTATGGGGCCGACGTGGACGGGGATGGCGACCTGGACCTGCTCGGCGCGGCCTGGGGTGACAGCACCATCGCCTGGTGGGAGAACGAGACGATCCACCGCAGCGCCGCCTACCCACCAGCCGGCATGCACACACTCGACAGCACCCTTAACGCCGCCCTGTCGGTGTATGCTGCCGACCTGGACGGCGACGGCGACATGGACGTACTCGGCCAGGAGTACAACCCCCCCGGCCCCATCAGCTGGTGGGAGAACACCGCCGGCGACGGCAGCGCCTGGACTAAGCGCACGGTGGACAGTGCGTTTGTCAACGCCATCTCGGTATATGCCGCCGACATAGACGGCGACGGCGATCTGGATGTGATCGCGGGGTCGGCATATCTCGCCTGGTGGGAGAACACGGCCGGCGATGGCAGCGCCTGGACCAAGCACTCCGTGGCCACCGGCTTGGGTGGCAAGCTCTCTGTCGCCGACGTGGACGGCGACGGCGATCTGGACCTGGTCGGCCACTACTCTTTTGGCGACACCGTCGCGTGGATGGAGAACACCGCCAGCGACGGCACCACCTGGACCCAGCACGTCGTGAGCAACACGTTTGATGGCGTCGAGTGCGTCTATGCCGCCGATGTGGACGGCGACGGCGACGTGGATGTGCTGGGTGCAGCGTGGAATACCAGCACCATCGCCTGGTGGGAGAACACGGCCGGGGACGGCACGGCGTGGACCGAGCACCTGGTGGCCAGCGGCTTTACCAGCGCTTCGTGCGTCTATGCCGCCGACATGGACGGCGACGGCGACCTGGACGTGCTCGGCGTCGCGACCAATGGCAGCACCATCGCCTGGTGGGAGAACACCGCCGGCGACGGCAGCGCCTGGACCCAGCGGATCGTAAGCAGCGCGATCGCTGGCCCCCGGTGGGCCTTTGCCGCCGACGTGGACGGCGACGGCGACCTGGACGTGCTCGGCGCGGCCTCCTCTTCCAACGCCATTGTCTGGTGGGAGAACACCGCCGGCGACGGCAGCGCCTGGACCCAGCACATCGTAAGCAGCACCTTTACCAGCGCCATGAGCGTCTACGCCGCCGACGCGGACGGCGACGGCGACCTGGACGTGATGGGCGCGGCGTGGACCCAAATCGCCTGGTGGGAGAACCTCGGCGGCCAGTTCGCCCTGGCCACGACCAACACCGCGCCGACGGAGATCGTGTCCGGCCAGGCCGACGACCTGCTCAAGGTGACAATGACCCATCTCGGCCGGGCGGGCGATAGCGACGAAGAGTGGGCCACGGCCGCGCTGCTGTTCGAGGACCAAGCCGGGACGCCCCTGGACAGCGGACCGGCCAATGCCCTGATCGCCTCGCTGGACGTCTATGGCGACGATGGCTCGGGCGCGTTCGAGCCTGGCGCTGATACCCTGGTCACAACCGTCGACACACTGGCCCTGGTCAATGGCGTCCAGACGGTCACCTTTGCCGACGGCGACCCAAATGTGCAGGTGGCCTATGGCGCGCCACGCACCTATTTCGTCGTCGTTGAGCTGACGCCATTCGCCTGGTACCAGCTTTTCAACAATTTCTGCGTCACCCATCTGACCGACCCGGCGACGGGGCCGACCAGCAGCGCTGAGGACCGCGATCACGACCTCGGACTCACGCTGGAATACGCGGCCAACACTGCCTCCAGCCTCGTTTCGCCCAGCGCCCTGGCCGATCTGGCCATCTCCCAGACCGCGAGCGACGACCTGGTGGTGCCCGGCCAGACGTTGACCTACACCCTGGTGTACACCAACTATGGGCCGAGCACAGCGGACTTTTATGCACTCGGCCCCACGGGCACCATCGTCATCACCGATCTCGTGCCGGCGATCCTGACCAACGTGACTTATACCGCCAGCGACCCAGCCCTCACGCCCCGGCCGGGCAGCACCTACATCTGGTCGCTGTGGCACCTGGATCCAGGCGAGAGTGGAATCGTTACCATCACCGGAGTCGTCGATCCGGCCCTGTCCGACGCTCAGCCCATAAGCAACACCGCTGCGATCGATGCCTTTCCGCCCGATCCAGACCTGTCGAACAACTCGGCCTCGACTCTAAGCGTCGTCGAGATCCCGATCGCCGGGCTGGCCGCCGCCAACAGCGGCCCGACCACGCTGGGGCAGGCCACTGCCCTCACGGCGACCATCGGGGTGGGCAGCAACGTAGCCTATGCCTGGGCCCCTGGCGACGGGGGTACGGCCTACGGGGCGGCCGCCACACACCTCTACTCCGCGGCTGGTAGCTACATCGCCGTCGTCACCGCCAGCAACCCGGTGAGCGTGGTGACCGCCACCACGGTGGTCGAGATCACCAACCTGGCGCCGATCGCCGACGCCGGGCCGGATCAGGCGGTGATCGTCTATGACCCGGTGTCGCTCGACGGCAGCGCCAGCGCCGACCCCGACGGCCACCTGCCGCTGTCGTACGGCTGGGCCCAGACTGCCGGGCTGCCGGTGGTGCTGAGCGATCCGGCGGCGGCGCAGCCAACCTTTGTCGCGCCGGCCTCCCCCACCACCCTGCAGTTCAGCCTGGTGGTCACCGACGCCTATGACCTGGCCGCTTCGGTGCCCGACGCCGTGCTGGTCACGGTGGGCGACACGCCGATCGGCGGCCTCAGCCTCGCCACCAGCAGCCCTACCCCATTCGGCCAGCCCACCTTCTTTACCGCTACTGTAGAATCGGGATCGAACGTGGTGTTCAGCTGGGATTGGGGCGATGGCGGACAGTTGTCCAAGCCCGGACACGCTGCGCAGCGAGCGCTGGAACAGACGGTCGTCATCAGCCACACCTACTCTGCCGCCGGCACCTATACCGCCGTCGTCACCGCCGCCAACGGCGCGGGGGCAGAGAGCCTGGGCACGACGGTAGAGATCACCGCCCCGCCCGCCTGCCTGGTGCCTCTCACCGGGGCAAGCCTCGCCGGCCTGCCCGAAGCCTATGTCGACCTGACCTGGTTCTTTACCGCCACACTGGAGCCGGCCGATGCCACCGCGCCAATCACATACACCTGGTCTCCAGAGCCGGTCGGCGGCCAGGGCACCGGCGCTGCAGCCTACTCCTGGGCCGCCACCGGCACCGTGACGCTGACCGTCCTGGCCCAGAACTGCGGCGGCGAGGCCAGCACCTCCTTTGCCGTGCAGGTCCTGTCGGACATCACCGCCACCGTCGATCCCGGCGTGACCACCACCATCGTCTACACCGATCCGCAGCAGGTGACGACGACCATCATCATCCCGCCCGACTCGATCTCGCAGAGCATCACCCTGGTCTTTGCACCCAATCCGACGCCCACCCACCCCATCTCCGATGACCTGGTCTTTGCCAACCACTCCTTCGACCTGGACGCCTACCTCGGCCAGCAGATCCTGCCCGGATTCGTCTTTTCCGAGCCGATCAGCGTCAGCATCCACTACACCGACGAGGATATCGCCGGCATCCAGGAGACCGGCCTGCTGCTCTACTACTGGACAGGCTCGGCCTGGGCCGACGGCGCCGGCACCTGCTCCCCGCCGTCGACCTACAGCCGCGACCTGGCGCTGAACCGTCTGGCCGTGGCCATCTGCCACCTGACCGAGTGGAACATCCAGGGGCCGGACAGCCTGCACATCGTTCACCTGCCGCTGATCGTCAAAGACTGGACCTCGGCGCCCGACCTGGTGGTCGAGCGGATCGTCGCCGCCGCCGGCGACGTGCAGGTGGTGATCAGGAACCAGGGCAACGCCCCGGCCGTCGGCGAGTTCTGGGTGGACCTCTATGTCGACCCCAACCCGCCTCCGGCCCGCGTCAACCAGACCTGGGACCAGCTCGGCGACGAGGGCCTGGTGTGGGGCGTGAGCGGCGGGGCGCTGCCGCTGGCGCCCGGTGAGGCGATCACCCTGACGGTCGGCGACGCCTACTTTTGGGTCGAATACAGCCACGTCGACTGGCCGCTGCCGCCCGGCACGCCGGTCTATGCCCAGGTGGACTCGGCCGGCGAGGGTACCTATGGCGGGGTGTTGGAGACTCACGAGATCCGGGGCGAGCCGTACAACAACATCAGCGGGCCGGTGTACGTCATGCCCGGCCTCGGCCGGGCCGCGCCTGTCGCGGATCCGCCTGCCTTGCAGCTGCACCTGCCACCCCGGTAAGCTCCGGCTGGCAATTCGGCAGTTGCCAAACGAAAGATAGGAGGAGACCATGTGCACACTCATTGTCGAGATTCTGATGTTGATCGGAGGACTGATTGCGCTCATCGCCGGCAAGGTGAAACTGACCAAGAACCTGCGCCTGGAGGGGTGGCGGGCCCGGGTGGCCGGCCTCATCCTGGCTTCTCCCATGCCGCTCGCATTCGTGATTGGGGCCCTGCTTGGCGTCCTGGTCGGGGCGGGCGTCCTGTCCGAAGAGGTCGTGGATTATGCCGGGTTCATAGACCTGGCGCTGGTGCTGCTGGCGCTGGTCGCAGTGGTGATCTTTGGCTATGCGGTGCGGCCGAAACCTGCACCGGCAGAGTCCGAACCGCCGGCCGAATAGCCTAGGGCCCCACCCGGCCGACGCCCTTGATCTCGGAGGTCTGGGATGCCTGGAATTTGGTCTTTCCCCCCCACCCATGATATAATGCCGGCTTGGCGCCCAAAAAACTGCCTACCAAGGAGGACAATCAATGAAGAAAAAGCTGCGCGCCGGTTTTTACCTGTTCCTGCTGCTGGGATATGTCGCCGCCACCGTGGCCGTGCTATCCCCCACCCGCGCCCAGACTCCCAAACCGGTCGCCCCGTCCCAGGGCCCGATCGTCAACGGCCCCTTTTACCCCACCGCTTACAACGGCGACCTGCGCGACCTGCCGCAGGTGGATGTCCCGTTCGAGCCGCGGAATATGCCCGAGGAGATGGTGCCCACCATCAAGGCGGCGCCCGCCCCCGCCTCATGGATCGACACGCTGGCCCAGGCCGGCTCTGGCGCCGGCCAGATACCGGATCCAATCATCACCTTTGAAGGGCTGAACGTCACCGACGGCGGCGGCTGGCATCCGCCTGACACCGACGGCGAGGTGGGCCCCAACCACTATGTCCAGGTGGTCAACATCGCCATCGGCATCTATGACAAGGCCACCGGCACCGAGCTGGTCAACCTGCCCTACAACAGCTTCTTCTCGCCCGCCCCGGCGCCGTGCAACACCCAGAACCGCGGCGACGTGGTGGCGCTCTATGACCCGCTGGCCGATCGCTGGCTGGTAACCGACTTTTCCCTGCCCTCCACCGGCCCTGTGTACGAGTGCATCGCCATCTCCCAGACCGGCGATCCGGTAGCGGGCGGCTGGTGGTACTATGCCGTCGTGGCCGACGCCGACGGCTCTCCCTGGAACGACTATCCCAAGCTGGGCGTGTGGCCCGACGGCTATTACATGACGGCCAACATGTTCGACCCCTGGTCGGGCGCCTACATCTGGGCCCTCGACCGCGCTTCGATGCTCACCGGCGGTCCGGTCAACGCCCAGGAGTTCCACGCCGGCTCCGCCTACGGCAGCCTGCTCCCGGCCAACCTAAAGGGCGGCCTGCCGCCCGCCGGCTCGCCCAACTACGTGGCGTCGTTCGATTTCCCCAACACCCTGCACATCTGGAAGCTGTTCATCGACTGGACCACGCCGGGCAACTCGCACCTCGACGGGCCGTTCGACCTGACCACCGCTCCGGCGGGCATGGTCGACTGGACCTCGATCCCGCAAAAGAACGTCACCCAACTGCTCGACTCCCTGGGCGACCGGCTGATGTTCTCGGCCCAGTATCGCAACATGGGCGACCACGAGTCGCTGTGGCTCAACCACACCGTCGCCTCGGGCGGCACGGCCGGCGTGCGCTGGTACGAGGTCCGCGACCTGTCGGCCACGCCCACGCTCTACCAGCAGGGCACCTACGACCCGGGCGACGGCCACTATCGCTGGATGGGCTCGCTGGCCGTCGACCAGGACGGCAACATGGCCCTCGGCTACAGCGTGTCCAGCTCTACCCTGTTCCCGGCGGTGCGCTACACCGGCCGGCTGAACGGCGAGGCATTGGGACAGCTCCTACAGGGCGAGAATTCGATCATTGAGGGCACCGGATCGCAGACCGGCTCTAACCGCTGGGGCGACTATTCGCGGATGAGCGTGGACCCGGTGGATGATTGTACCTTCTGGTATACCCAGGAGTATATGAAAACCACGAGCGGCAACTGGACCACCCGCATCGGCTCGTTCAAGTTCCCGTCGTGCGGCCTGCCCAAGGGCTGGATCGAGGGCACCGTCTATAACGCCGACTCGATGGCCGGCATCCCCGGCATCCCGGTCGTGGCCCAGGGCGTGGACACCACCCTGACCGTCGAGACCGATGCCACGGGTCACTACTACATGATCCTGCCCGGCGACACCTACACCCTGACCGCCGGCCCGCTGCCGCCTGCCTATCCCAACCCGGCTACGGTGCCCGACGTCGCCGTGACCGCCGGCCAGACGACCACCGTCGATATCCCGATGACCGGCATGCCCAGCCTGATCGAGGACGCCGCCACCGTGGACGACGACGTCGCGGGCGGCAACGACAACGGCTACCCCGAGCCGGGCGAGCACGGCCTGCTGCTGTGGAACAGCGTCACCAACAACGGTGGGGCTACATCCACCGACACCGGCGCCTACCTGACCGCCCTGACGCCGGGCGTGACGGTCGATGTCGGCGACAGCACCTATCCCGACATCCTGCCGGGCGACACGGCGATCAACAACACGCCGTTCGTCATCTCTATCGCACCCACCGTGACGTGCGGCGCCAAGCTCGACTTTCAGGAGCTGCTGGCGACGGCGCAGGGCAACTTTACGGTCACCTTTAGCCTGTACGCCAAGGTCTCCCTGCCGCGCGAGAACGCCTTCTCGGACGACATGGAGAGCGGCGTGAACGGCTGGACGACCGGCGGCTCGCCCAACACCTGGGCGCAGACCACTTCGCAGTCACACAGCCCCACCCATTCCTGGACCGACAGCCCGGCGGGCAACTATGGTAACAACGTCAACAACTGGGTGCGCTCGCCGGCCATCAACCTGTCGGGCAAGGTGGAGACGCAGGTCAGCTTCTGGCACCGCTATGCCACCGAGAGCGGTTGGGACTTTGCCTATCCCGAGTACTCGATCGACGGCGGCAGCACGTGGCAGTCCTTCTACCCCGCTGGGTACACCGGGGACTCGGGCGGCTGGCTGAACGAGTCGTTCGACGCCTCGGTCCTCGACAACCAGGTCAATGTCCGGCTCCGCTTCCACATGACGACCGACGGCAATACAGTCTCCGACGGCTGGTACGTGGACGACGTGCAGGTAAGCTACGAGCCGTTCGAGTGCACCTTCCTGATCGACCCGCCCGGCGTCCCGGTCCTGATCTCGCCGCCCGACGCGACGATCACCACCACGCATCAGATCACCTTCACCTGGCAGGCAGGCGCAGGCGGAGCGCCGGACGGCTACAACCTGGAGCTGGACGGAGAGGTCATCACCACCACCACCACTTCGTGGGCCGCCACCCTGGACGAGGGGGTCCACACCTGGCGTGTCCGCGCCTTTAACACCGCCGGCCAATCCGCCTACACCTCGCCCTGGACCGTCGAGATCATCGACCCACCCGGCGTCCCCGTCCTGATCTCGCCGCCCGACGGCACGATCACCGCCGCCCACCAGATCACCTTCACCTGGCAGCCAGGCGCGGGCGGAGCGCCCGACGGCTACAACCTCGAGCTGGACGGCACCGTCATCACCACCACCAACACCTCGTGGCCAACCAACCTGAACCCGGGAGCCCACACCTGGCGCGTGCGGGCCTTCAACCTGGCCGGTTACTCTGACTATACCACGGCGTGGAGTCTGATCGTCAGCTACCGCACCTACCTGCCGCTCCTGATCCACAACCCGTAACTGTTCGTAGGTGCGATTTCCGCTTCAAGAACCGAGCCCCTGGACCCCCAGGGGCTCGACCTTTTTTCTTGTCAAAACACCTCGCTTGTGCTATACTGCTTGGGCGCTCTATGCAGGTTGAGCCCTCGAGCCAGAAGAGGTCTGGCAGGAGAAAGGGAATGGCCGGCAACCCGCCAAGGCATGACACTGGCGCCATCCGCGAGCTGCTCCTGGCAGCGTTCACGGCCGGCGACCTGCCCCGCTTCTGCCGGGATCGCCCTCTTCTCCGCCCCATCGTGGATCGCTTTGGCCCTGGCCACGGTCTCGACGACATGGTCGCTGAGGTGATCGATTACTGTGAGACCCAGCGCGTGTTTGACGAGCTCCTCGCGCAGGTCAAAGCGGTAAATCCCAGCCAGTACGCGCGCTTGGCACCTCGCCTGCCGATCCCTGCCGAAGCGTTGGCCGAGATCCCTTGCCCCTACCGCGGCCTGGAGGTCTTTGGCATCGAGCACGCGCCCGACTACTATGGGCGCGAGGCGATGGTGCGCAAGCTGCTGGACAAGCTGGGGCAGGCCAATTTCGTGGCCGTGGTTGGACCGTCAGGCTGCGGCAAGTCCTCGTTGGTGCGGGCGGGCATGGTCCCCGCCCTGCGCCGGGGCGACCTGCCCGGCAGCGAAGCGTGGCAGGTAGAGATCCTCCTGCCGGGCGACGACCCGCTCCGCGCCCTGGCGCTGACGCTGGTGCACCTGCTCATGCCCGATGCCACGCCGGTGGACCGCCTGGCCGAGGCGCGCAAGCTGGCCGATCACCTGCGCGACGGCATGCTGCCCATCGCCGACGTGCTGGCTCAAGTGAAGGACCAGTGCCCAAGCCTGCCGCGCCTGATCCTGGTCGCCGACCAGCTCGAGGAGGTGTTTACCCTGTGCGGCGACGAGGCCCAGCGCCGCGCCTTCTTGCAGGCGCTGCTCCAGGCGGCCAAGGCGCCGTGGGTCACGGTGGTGTTTACCCTGCGCGCCGACTTTTACGGGCGGGTGCTGGAGGACGAGGCCTTTGGCCGGCGGGTAGATGCCGGGCTGGTCAACGTGCTGCCCATGAGCCGCGAGGAGCGCCGCGAGGCGGTTGAGCAGCCGGCGCTGCGGGCCGGGCGCCGCTTCGAAGAGGGCCTGGTCGAGCGGATCCTGGACGCGGTGGAGGGCTCGCCCGGCGACCTGCCCCTGCTCGAGTTCGCCCTGACCGAGCTGTGGGAGCGGCAGACCGCCGGCGGCCTGCTGACCCACGACGCCTACGAAACGATCGGCGAGGTGCGCGGCGCCATCGCCCGCAGCGCCGACCATACCTTTGCCCGCTTGAGCCCCGAAGAGCAGCGGACGGCGCGGGCTATCTTTACCCGGCTGGTGCGCGTCGCCCGGCCGGACGAAGGCGCCGAGGACACCCGGCGGCGGGTCGCCCTGGCCGACCTGCAGCCAGAGGTCCAGACCGTGGTCAAGGAGCTGGCCGACGCCCGCCTGCTGGTGACCGGCCGCGACCCGGCCGGCAGCGGCGAAACGGTGGAAGTGGCCCACGAGGCGCTGATCCGCGGCTGGCAGCCGCTCCAGGACTGGCTCAACCGCGACCGGGAGTTCCTGCTGTGGCGGCAGCGGCTGGACACCCTGGCCGACATTTGGGGCGAGAGCGGGCGGGGGGAGGGGGCGCTGCTGCGCGACGCCCTGCTGGAGGAGGCCCGGGTGCGGAGCGCCGGCCGCCTGGAGGAGCTGAGCGGGCTGGAACGGGCCTACCTGGAGGAGAGCGAGGCGGCCGCCGGCCGGGCCCAGGCAGCGCAGGAAGCGGCCCGGCAGCGGGAGCTGGCCCAGGCCCAGGCCCTGGCCGAGGAGCAGCAGCGCCGCGCTGAGGAACGGACACGGGCGGCTCATGCGTTGGGCCGGCGCAACCGGTTCCTGGCCGTGGCGCTCGTCGTGGCCGCGCTGGCGGCGGTTGGGGCCGGCATCTTTTTTCTCCGAGAGCGTGCTGCCCGGAAAGACCAGGCGAGTGCGGCGAATGCGCTGGCAGCAGAAGTGACCGTCCGCAGCACGGCCGAGGCCATGGCGGTCACACGCCAGGCGGAAGCGCAGACTGAGGCAGACGCTCGAGCAGCAGAAGTAGTCGTCCGCAGCACGGCCCAGGCGTTGGCCGTCACGCGCCAGGCGGAAGCGCAGGCCGCGGCGACCGCAGAGGCATTGCAGCGCCAGATTGCCGACCAAGAAGCCAGAGAGGCCGAATACCAGACGCGGCGCGCCAAGGCAGGGGAGCTGGCGGCCGGCGCCCAACTGGAGCTGGCCAAGCCGGTCTATGACCCATCGCTGGCCCTCCTGCTGGCCAGCGAAGCGGTGAACGCGACGTGGAAAACCGATGGCTATGTGGTGCTCAGCGCCGACACGGCCCTGCGCGACACAGTAGCCAACGCCCAGGCGCTGGGCTGGCGCATGAACCTGCCGCGCCATCGCCACGACGGCATTATCTATTCGGCTGCGTTCAGTCCAGATGGGAAGCTGGTACTGACAGCCAGCGACGACCAGACCGCCCGGCTGTGGGACGCCACGACCATAGCAGAAGTGTGCCAATTCCAGGGCCATACGGGCCCGGTCACCTCCGCCGCCTTTAGCCCCGATGGGCAGACGGTGGTCACTGCCGGCGGTGATGGGACGGCTCGGCTGTGGGATGTCGCCTCGGGCGCCGAGCTCCGCCGGCTCGAGGGCCACACAGGCACAGTCAACTCGGCCGCCTTTAGCCCAGATGGGCGGACAGTCGTAACCGCCGGCGAGGACGGGACGGCCCGCCTGTGGGATGCCGCCTCTGGCGCCGAGCTCCGCCGGCTCGAGGGCCACACAGGCGCAGTCACCTCGGCCGCCTTTAGCCCTGACGGGGCGATGGTCGTCACTGCCAGCGCTGATGGGACCGCCCGACTGTGGGACGCCGCCTCGGGCGCGGAACTCCGCCAACTCCAGGGCCACTTGGACACAGTCAACTCCGCCGCCTTTAGCCCCGATGGAAGGATGGTCGTCACTACCGGCTACGACAGGACCGCCCGGCTGTGGGATGCCTCCTCAGGCGCCGAGCTCCGCCAGCTCCAGGGCCACATGGACACAGTCAACTCGGCCGCCTTCAGCCCCGATGGGACGACGGTCGTCACCGCCAGCGACGACGGAACCGCCCGCCTGTGGGATGCCGAGACCGGCACCCAGCTCCGCCGGCTCGAGGGCCGCATGGGCCGGGTCACCTCCGCCGCCTTTAGCCCTGATGGGGTGATGGTCATCACCGCCAGCGCTGATGGGACCGCCCGGCTGTGGGATGCCACCTCGGGCACGGAACTCCGCCAACCCCAGGGCCACACAGGCACAGTCATGTCCGCCGCCTTTAACCCCGATGGGCGGACGGTTGTCACTGCCAGCACGGACGAGATTGCCCTGCTGTGGGATGCCGCCTCCGGCACCGAGCTGCGCCGGATCGAAGGCCACACCGGCTACGTCTACTCGGCCGCCTTCAGCCCCCATGGAGGGATCATCGTCACCGCCAGCCTGGACGGCACTGCCCGGCTATGGGACGCCGCCTCGGGCGCCGAGCTGCGCCGGCTCGAGGGTCACACAGACCAGGTCAGGTCTGCTGCCTTTAGCCCCGATGGGCGGACGGTTGTTACTGCCAGCTTCGACCAGACCGCCCGGCTATGGGATGCCGCCACCGGTGCCGAGCTGCGCCGGCTCGAAGGGCACGCGGGCTGGGTCATGTCCGCCGCCTTTAGTCCCGACGGGCGGACGGTCGTCACCGCCGGCACCGATGGGACCGCCCGGCTGTGGGACGCCGCCTCAGGCAGGGAACTCCGCCAACTCCAGGGCCACACAGGCACAGTCTACTCTGCCGCCGTTAGCCCTGATGGGCGGACGATCGTCACTGCCGGCGGTGACAGGACGGCCCGCCTGTGGGACGCCGCCTCCGGCGCCGAGCTGCGTCGGCTCGAAGGACACACGGGCTGGGTTGGGTCCGCCGCCTTCAGCCCCGATGGACGGATGGTCATCACCGCCAGCGGCGACGAAACCGCCCGCCTGTGGGATGCCGCCACCGGCGCCGAGATTCGCCAGCTCCAAAGCCATACGGGCACCGTGAACTCTGCCGGCTTTAGCCTCGATGGGGGGACAGTCGTCACTGCCGGCGAGGACAGGATCGCCCGCCTGTGGGACGCCGCCTCCGGCGCCGAGATCCGCCGGCTCGAAGGGCACACGGGCTGGGTCATGTCCGCCGCCTTTAGCCCCGATGGGCGGACGGTCGTCACCACCGGCGCCGACCAGACCGCCTGCCTATGGGATGCCGCGTCGGGCGCCGAGCTCCGCCGGCTCAAAGGGCACACGAGCATGGTCCTCTCCGCTGCCTTCAGCCCCGACGGGGCGACGGTCGTGACCGCCAGTTGGGACGGCACTGCCCGGCTGTGGGACGCCGCCTCGGGCGCCGAGCTCCGCCGGCTCGAAGGGCACACGGGCTATGTCAACTCTGCCGCCTTTAGCCCCGATGGGCGGACGGTCGTCACCGCCAGCGACGACGGGACGGCCCGGCTGTGGGATGTTGCCTCGGGCGCCGAGCTCCGCCGGCTCGAAGGCCACATGGGCCCAGTCACCTCCGCCGCCTTTAGCCCCGACGGGCGGATGGTCGTCACCGCAGGCAATGATGGAACCGCCCGCCTGTGGGATGCTGCCTCGGGCGCCGAGCTCCGCCGGCTCGAAGGTCACACGGGCTATGTCAACTCTGCCGCCTTTAGCCCCGACGGGCGGATGGTCGTCACTGCCAGCGCAGATGGCACCGCCCGTCTGTGGGATGCCGCCACCGGCGCCGAGCTCCGCCGGCTTGAAGGCCATGGGGACATGGTCTTCTCCGCCGCCTTTAGCCCCGATGGCCGGCTCGTCGTCACCGCCAGCGCAGACGGGATTGCCTGGCTGTGGTTGGCATCTCCCATCGACGACCTGCTGGCCCAGGCCCGGTCGCTCATCCAGCGCGATCCACCCCTCTTGACGCTGGAGGAACGGCAGCAGTACGGGCTGGACTGAGAAATAAAGAAACCGGGTTTCTCTCAGAAACCCGGTTTCTTTTCAGGGATTTTCCTTGGGGAGAGGGGCACCCTCTCCCCAATCCCCACTTGCCTTTTTTGCAGGTTCTGGTATAATCTCCATGAGCAGCTTATAAGAATCTTCTTATGGAGGTTGCATGGTCCACTTTGTCGACCGCCAGCGCGAATTCCAGGAGCTCGACCAGGTCCGGCAGGAGCCGGGGGCCCATTTTATTGTCGTCTATGGCCGGCGCCGGGTAGGCAAGACCACCCTGCTCCTCAACTGGGTGCAGCGTACCGGCTCGCCGTACCTGTACTGGGTCGCCCGCCGCGAGACGGCCGAGGCCTCCCGTCACAGTCTGGCCCGCGCCCTGTGGCGCTGGGCCTACCCCGACGTGCCCGATCCGGAGCCGCCCCGCTTTGACTCTTGGGCTCTTTTTTTCGAACAGATGGCCCGCATGGTGGCCGACCGGCCGCTGATCCTGATCTTTGACGAGTTCCCCTACGCCGTCGAATCGGACCCGTCGCTGCCTTCCCACCTGCAGGCCGCCTGGGACCACCTGCTCAAGGACAAGCCGCTGACCCTGATCCTGTCCGGCTCGCACATCGGCATGATGGTCGACCTGCTCAACTACCAGGCTCCCCTCTACGGCCGCATCACCGCCCAACTGCCGGTCGACCCGCTGCCCTACGCGGCGCTGGCCGACTTTTTCCCGCGCTACTCGGCCGCCGAGCGGGTGGCAGCCTATGCCGTGCTGGGCGGCGTGCCGGCCTACCTGGAACGGTTCGACGACCGCACAAGCCTGAGCGCCAACATCCGCCACCACCTGTTCCGCCGCGCCGGCATGTTCCGCAGCGAGCCGCTGGTCCTGATCGGCGACCTGGTGCGCGAGACCCGCACCTACGAGGCGATCCTGCGGGCGATAGCCACCGGCCGCCACACCCCGGCCGAGATCGCCGCCGTGACCGGCCTGACCTCTTCCAACCTGTCGCCCTACCTGGCCCGCCTGCGAGAGCTGGGCCTGATCGAGCGCCGCATCCCGGCCACCATCCCCCCCGATCAGCGGCGGACCACCACCCGCAGCCGCTACCACCTGCGCGACTCTTACCTGCGCTTCTATTTCCGCTTTGTCGAGCCCAACCTGGAGCTGGTCGAGCTGGAGCTGACCGACATCCTGTGGGAGCGGATCAGCGAGCAGTTTCGCGCTTTTGTCGGCCTGACCGCCTTTGAAGAGCTGTGCCGCGATTGGCTGCTGGTCCAGGCCCGGGCCAGGGCGCTGCCCTTTTCACCCGAGATCGTCGGCAGCCACTGGGCGCCCAACGCCCAGGTCGACGTCGTGGCCCTCAACTGGCGGGACAAGGCCATCCTTCTGGGCGAGAGCAAGTGGGGCGTCGATCCGGTCGGCCGCACCGTCATCCGCGACCTGGTGGCCAAGGCGCCGGCCGTGGCGCCCGGCGAGGGGTGGCAGGTCCACTATGCCTTTTTTGCCCGGGCCGGCTTTACTGCCGCCGCCCGCGCCGAAGCGGCGCCGCTCAACGCGCTGCTGGTCGACCTGGAGCAGATCGACGCCGGGCTGCGCCGGGCGCTGGAGACCTGATAGGAGAAGAACACTATGATGCATGGCGGTGGTTGGCACAGCTTCATGCAGTACGACGAATCGAAGGGCAGGGCCAAGGTCAACCGGCAGCTCCTGGCCCGCGTCCTTACCTATGCCCGGCCCTACTGGCGCTCGCTGGCCTTGATGCTGCTGGCTATCGGCGTGACCGCCCTCATCGGCCTGATCCCGCCCCTCCTCTACCGCGACCTGATCGACAACGTCCTGCCGAACGGCGATGTCAAGCGGCTGAACTGGCTGGCCCTGGGCATGATCGCCATCCCCGTCGTTAGTGGGCTAATCGGCGTGGGACAGCGTTACCTGAGCTCCCGGATAGGCGAAGGCGTCATCTGCGACCTGCGCCAGAGCATGTACGACCACTTGCAGCACCTGTCGCTGCGCTTTTTCACCCACACCAAATCGGGCGAGATCGTATCGCGCTTTAACAACGACGTCGTCGGCGCCCAGAGCGCCGTCACCGGCACCCTGCCCGACATTGTCACCAACGGCATCACCCTCATCTCCACCCTGGCGGTGATGATCTCGATCGAGTGGCGGCTGGCCCTGCTGTCGGTGGTGGTTCTGCCCCTCTTCCTGCTGCCCTCCCGCCGGGTGGGCACCATCCTGCGCCGCATCCGCCGCCAGGCGATGGAATACAACGCCGCCATGAGCAACATCATCACCGAGACGCTGGGCATCAACGGCGCGCTGCTGGTCAAGACCTTTGGCCGCCAGCGCCAGGAAGTGGCCCGCTTCCGCGACGCCACCCACAACGTCCGCGACACCGGCGTGCGGCAGGCGCTGGTGGGCCGCTGGTTCTTCCTGGGGCTGGGCATCGCCAGCGCCATCGGCACCGCGCTGATCTACTGGGTGGGCGGCCACCTGGTGATCGGTGGAGCGATCACCGTCGGCACCATCGTCGCCTTTGCCGCCTACCTCAACCGGCTGTACGGGCCGATCTCTTCCCTGTCCAACGTCCAGGTCGAGTTTGCCCAGTCGATGGTCAGCTTTGAGCGGGTGTTTGAGTACCTGGACCTACCAGTGGAGATCCAGGACCGGCCCGGCGCGGTCGAGCTGGAGCGCGTGGCCGGACATGTCCGCTTTGAAGACGTGTCGTTCAGCTACCTGGCCGAGGACGAGTCACCGGATAGCCCAGATGACGCCGATGACAAGCCGAAACTGGCCGCGGGGGTCATCACCACCCGGCGCTGGGCGCTGCGCGACCTGACCTTCGACATCCCGGCTGGGAACCTGACCGCGCTGGTGGGCCCCAGCGGCGCCGGCAAGACGACGGTGACCTACATGCTGCCCCGGCTGTACGACCCCACCGAGGGGCGCATTACCCTCGACGGACAGGATCTGCGCGACGTGAGCCAGGAGTCGCTGGCGCAGCAGATCGGGATGGTCACCCAGGAGACCTACCTGTTCCACGACACGGTGCGGGCCAACCTGCTCTACGCCCGCCCCGGCGCCAACCAGGCCGAGATGGAAGCCGCCTGCCGGGCGGCCAACATCCACGATTTCATCGCCGGGCTGCCCGACGGCTATGACACAGTGGTCGGCGAGCGAGGCTACCGCCTCAGCGGCGGCGAAAAGCAGCGGCTGGCCATCGCCCGGGTCATTCTCAAAGACCCGTCGCTGCTGATCCTGGACGAGGCGACGTCACACCTCGATTCGCAGAACGAGGCGCTGATCCAGGCGGCGCTGGAGCCGCTGCTGTCAGGCCGCACCAGCCTGGTGATCGCCCACCGGCTGTCGACGATCCTGGCCGCCGACCAGATCCTGGTGCTGGAGGAGGGGCGGCTGGTGGAGCAGGGCACCCACGCCGAGCTGCTGGACAAGAATGGCCTGTACGCCGACCTGTACGAGACGCAGTTCAGGCCGCAGCCGGAGGCGGGGAAGTGACAAAAGACCTGACAGGTCTTGGAGACCTGTCAGGTCTGATACGGTCCGAAGGGAGGGACTGTGAGGAAAACGCTTCTCGTCCTCATCGAGATCGTCCTGGGCATCGTGGTCCTGGCGGCTTGCAGCATTCTCATCGCCGGGATAGCCCTCCCTGTGTGGGTCACTATCGTCTTGATGGTTGTCGCCTTTGGCGGGCTCCTCCTGTTCGCCGCCATCTTGTACAACCCCAGGAGCTCCAGGGCCTACGATAACCGGGGCCTGGCCCGCGCCCGAAAGGGGGACTGGGCCGGCGCCATCGCCGACTATGACCGCGCCATCGAGCTCGATCCCAACTGCGCCATGGCCTACTTCGACCGGGGTCTCGCCCACGCTCGAAAGGGGGACCAGGCCGGCGCTATCACCGACTATACCCGCGCCATCGAGATCGACCCCCACCTCGCCCCGGCCTACCACAGCCGGGGCCTTGCCCGCGCCGACGAGGGGAACCGGGCCGATGCTATCGCCGATTACACCCGCGCCATCGAGCTCCGCCCCGACTTGGCCGCGTCCTACTACAACCGGGGCGTCGTCCACGCCGAGCAGGGGTACCGGGCCAGCGCCATCGCCGACTATGACCGCGCCATCGAGATCGACCCCCGCCTCGCCCCGGCCTACGGTAGCCGGGGCCTTGCCCGCGCCGAAGAGGGGGACCAGGCCGGCGCCCTCACCGACTATGACGAGGCGATCCGCCTATCCCCAACCGACGCCGACAAGGCGTGGGCCTATGCCTGCCGGGCTTACGCTTGCGTCGTCATGGGCGATGTCCCGGCCGCCTGCGAGTCCCTCGCCACTGCCATCGCCCTCGACCCGCAGTGGCGCGACGTGGCCCGCACCGAGCCGGCCTTCGACCCGATCCGCCACGAGCCCTGCTTCCAGGCCCTGATCGCCGAGCCAACCACGTCGCCGTAAACGCAAGGTTTGGGCCGGTGCGTTGCACCTGCCATTGGTGCGACGCACCTGATGCAGGTTTCACCTTTTCCACCAAATCTCCCGCCAATCTCCACATAACCTCCATACCCATGTGCTACAATAGGGCACATGATTCGAATTGAGCGCGTGTCGCATGTCAAACCTTAGCCATATCGTCCGCACCTTCAACCGCTTTGAGCTGAAATACCTGGTTCCCATCCAGGCCGCCGAGAGGTTCAAAGAGGCGCTGAGGGCCAACCTGGTGCCCGACGATCACGGCGACTCGATGGGCCGCTATGACATCTCCAGCCTCTACTACGACGGCCCTGATTTCCGCCTCTACTGGGAAAAGATCGACGGCATCAAGCTCCGCCGCAAGCTGCGCATCCGCCACTATGAATCGGCCGAGCCGCCGACCGCCGATGCCCCTGTCTTTGTGGAGATCAAGCAGCGCGTCGACCGCGTCACCCAGAAACGGCGCGTCCTGCTACCCTACCGCGAGGCGCTGCGGCTGTGCAACGAGCGCCGGCCGCCCGACGCGGGTTCTTTCGCTCCGCCTGGCGCCTCTCACGACGCCGACGTGATCGACGAGATCCTCGGCATGGTGTGGCACTATAACCTGCGCCCGGCCAGCCTGGTCCGCTACGCCCGGCAAGCGCTGGTCGGCACCGACTATGACATCGGCCTGCGCGTCACTTTTGACACAAACCTGACCTACCGGGCCGGCGACCTGGATCTGCACGAACAGAAAAGCGGCCTGCTCCTCTTTCCGCCCGACTGGACGGTGGTTGAGATCAAGGTCAACGAGCGGATCCCCTACTGGCTCACCGAGCTGGTCGCCGTCCACAACCTGAGCCTGGTGCGGGTGAGCAAATACTGCCGCAGCATCGAGCTGGCCCAAAACCTGGCCACCCTGGCCTGGCGCGCAGCGGTGGCATAACATGCGGATTGGAGGCATCTCATGGATGCATTGAACTTTCAGGATCTAACCGGGGTCTTTTCGGTCGCCGACGTCGTCATCAGCCTGGTGCTGAGCTTTGTCCTGTGCTCGGCCATCGGCTGGGTGTACCAGATCACCCACCGGGGCGCCTCGTACACCCAGAGCTACGTGCACACCCTGGTGCTGAACGGCATGGTCGTCGCCGTGATCATGCTGATCGTCGGCTCTAACATCGCCCGCGCTTTTGCCCTGCTCGGCGCCCTGTCAATCGTCCGCTTTCGCAATGCGGTCAAGGAGTCGCGCGACGTGGGCTTTATCTTTTTCACCATGGCCATTGGCATGGCCGTTGGCACCAAGTTCTACCTGCTGGCGGTGGTGGCCGCGGTGGTGATCTGCCTGGTCATCCTGATCATGACCCGTTTCAACTGGTACGCCCGCCGGGTGGTCAGCCAGATCCTGAAGGTGCAGGTGCCGAACGACGCCCAATTCGACACCCTCTTTGACAACTTGTTCGTGAAATACACCAGCAGCTCCGAGCTGATCAGCGTCGATTCGATCCACGGCGGCATGCTGACCGAGCTTACCTACAGCGTGGGCCTCAAAAAGCCGAGCAAGATACAGAGCTTCTTGACCGAGATCAAAAAGCTCAACGGTAACAACCGCGTGACGCTGATCGCCGGCTATAACAACACCGACCTGTAATGCTCCGCCATCGGGTGCGAGGGAAGGGTAGATGAGCATCACCTTCAAGAGAAACTACAAGCTGCTCGTCGTGCTGGCGGTGGTCGCGGCGGTGCTGCTGCTGGCCCTGCGAGACCAGCGGATCATCGCCTACACCACGGGCGGCGGCGCCATGCAGGTGGCGGCGCAGGGCGTCACTGGAACAGCGGCAGTGCTTTGTGACTATGGCAGCGATGTGGCCCTGTTCGACGAGTCGGTCGTGCACACCATCCAGATCCTGATCTCCGGCGCCGACTATGAACAGATGATCACCACCTACAAAGAGACAGGCGAGAAGGACTATTTTCACGCCGACGTCATCATCGACGGCGTGCAGGTCACCAACGTCGGCATCCGCCTCAAAGGCTTCTCCTCGCTGCGGACCGCGCTGGGTGGCGGCGGCGGGCCTGGCGGGGGACAACGGCCCGGCGGTAACTGGCCGCAGGTCGATCCCGAGAATATGCCAGACATGGGTGACTGGCCGCAGGCCGATCCCGGGAACATTCCCGATATGGGCGACAGGCCGCAGCGCCCCGACGCCGGACAGGTCCCGGCCTTTCCGGGCGGGCAGATGCCGGGAGCACAGCCCGGCAACATGGCCTCTGACCAGGCGGATGGAGACGCCAAACTCCCGTTCCTGATCAAATTCGACAAATTCGTCGACGGCCAGACCTATCAGGGCTACAGCCGCCTGGCCGTCCGCACCTACGGCGGCCCGTTCGACGCGTCCCTGCTCCAGGAGCCGGTCACCAACGCCGTCTTTCGCCTGGCCGGCCTGCCCGCCCCCCGGACCGCCTATATCGGCCTCCAGATCAACGACGAGGCCGAACAGCTCTACACGATCTCAGAAGTGATCGACGAGACCTACCTGGCCACCCACTTTTCCAACCCGGACGGCGTCCTCTACAAGGCCGAGATCGGCTCCTCTCTCGGCTACTCGGGCGAAGACCCCAGCGCCTATGCCAGGAGCTTTTCCCAGGAGACCCGCGTCAACGACGCCGACATGGCCCCGCTGATCGCCTTCATGCGCTTCCTGACCGAATCGGACGACGCGGCATTTGAAAGCGACCTCCCTGCCTGGCTGGACGTCGATGCGTTTGCCACCTACCTGGCGGTCAACAACCTGCTGGTCAACATCGACTCGATCGCCGGCATGAACAACAACTATTACCTCTACTACGACGACGTCGCAGAGCGCTTTACCCTGCTGATGTGGGACGGCAACGAAAGCCTGGGCAAAATCGCCGGAAACAGCCGTGCGGCCACCTACGATCTCTACTACCAGAGCCAGCAGGGCGACGGCCGGGGCATGGGCCACTCGATGGGCGACTCGAACATCCTGGTCAAGCGCTTCCTGGCCAACCCGACCTTCACCGCCCTGTACGAGGCCAATCTCCAACAGGTCTACCAGCAGGCCTTTGTCAGCGGGGCGATCAGCCAACAGGTGGAGCAGTACGCTGCCCTGGTGCGCCAGGCCAACGAGCAGCGCAGCCTGGTCGAGTCCGATGCCTACGAACAGGACGTCGCCAGCGTGCTGGATTTCATCACCCGGCGCAGCGCCTGGCTGGCCACTACCCCGCTGTTGGGCGGGCAGGCCGGCGCTGCGAGCGACTAGAGGGGTTTTATCCTCCCGTAGCGCAGCGAAGTGGACCATCCGTGCTGTCAGAGATGGTCTAGGGCAAATGCATTTAACCAATCACGCCGGCTGCATTCCCTGAGACAGGCCTAACCGAGCCGCTACGTGGAGGGCATGCGCCGTGTGAGCCGCGATTTCTGCCTGCAAGTGAGCAACGGTTTTCCAAATGCGTTTGCCCTAAGAGACGGTCGTCGCGGCCCATTGACGATAAAACAATCCTGTGCTATACTCGATGATGGTGGCGTCCGCCCCGAAGAGGTGAAAGCAAGAGAGAAAACAGGACAGACAGAACCTCTGTTGCAGCAATCGTGAATAGGTAGCACAACCTGTCGATCGCTAACCGATCGGCTGAATACGCCTCAAACAGGAGAGAGGACAATGAACAAAAAGACCTACAAATGGTTCCTGGTGGGATTTGGCTTGACGCTCGCACTGCTGCTATCCATCGTAACGGCTTGGCCCCTCGCCGGCTCGGCACAGGAGGGTGCGAACCCCAATGGCGCCGGCGGCACACACAGTGAAGCATCCAATAGCTCGCGGACCGACGATCCGCTCGGCAGGACCGCCATCCCCATCGCCCAAGATGTTCTTCCTGGCCCCAACAACCCTGCTCCGGGTGGCGACCTTGCTTCGACCACCCAGCGGACTGACGACCTTCTTGGCCGGATGGGCGTTGTGCCGCCGGCCGGCAGCGAGCCAGGGACCAACAATCGCCCTCCGTCCGCGGAGCCGGCCGGGCCAGGCCACATTGTGCCGCCCGAGACCGAGGGGCAGCGGCACGTTGACACCGTGCCCGGCTCGCCGTTGGTCATCCCCAGCGCCGACTTTCGCAGCGATGGGTTTGATCCGGCGAGTATGTGGTTCTCTTTCTGGGGTGGCTACCTGCGGGGCGGGAACATAAATACCTGCACGATGGCGCCCGCCTACCTACCGAACGGGGCCACCGTCTACGACATCTATGCCAGCGTTGTGGATAACGACGCCGCCGCTAACGTGTGGATCAACCTGTTCCGCGTGGACAACTATGACGGCTCGATGGACGTGATGGCCCAAATGTGGACCGACGACGCGTACGCATCGCCGGATATTGTTTTTCTGGAGGACTATCCGATCGATTATCCGCTCGTCGAGTATCCCACCTATTCCTACTACCTCGGGGCGTGCATGTCCTCGTCCAGCGTCGAGCTGTTCTCTGTCCGCCTGTGGTACTATTAGCCAGGAAAGGAGGCTACCATGTTCAAGTGCAGCCACGCCTGGCAAGGGTTGGCGGCCGGAGTGCTTGCAGCGCTGATCCTGGCCCTGGCGTTGGGCCCGATAGCCCTGCCCGCCGACGCGCAGCCGGCGGTTGGACCGGCCGGCCTGCCCATCTATGGCACGTCGCCCCTGGTCATCCCCGCCGCCGCGTTCAGCAGCGACGGATTTGATCCGGGCAGCATGTTTTTCTCCTTCTGGGAGGGCTACCTGCGGGGCGGGAACATAAATACCTGTGTGAAAGCCCCCGTGTACTTGCCCCGGGGCGCCAAGCTGATCGATATGTGGACCTCGGTGTACGACAACGATGCCGCTGCGTCGATGTGGGTCAGGCTGTACCGCGTCGACAACTATACCGGCGTCGTAGACGAGATGGCCTACGTGGGGACGAGCGGCGCCGCGGACTATATCCAGACACCGTGGGGTTGGATCGACTATGCCATGGTCACGTATCCCCAATACTCCTATTACATCGGCGCCTGCATGGAATCGTCTGACAACCGCCTCTACTCGGTGCGCATCTATTACAACCTGTACCGGACGTACCTGCCCGTCATCTTTAAGCAGTTCGGGATGGTGCAGGTCGTGGACGGCGACTCGCTGCCCGACGACAGTGCCAACCAAGACGTCTACTCGTTTTCAGGCACCGCAGGCACGCACCTCGACATCCGGGTGGACACCGTATCACTGGCGACCGCCTTTGACAGCGAGGCCTGCCTGTCGACAGAGGATAACTCGGGCAGTTGCTTCGCCTTTGGTGACGACCAGATGACCTGTACCTACCCGCCGCCCACCTTTGCCTGCCCGCGCTTCCCAGCAGTGCTGCCGGCCGACGGCGATGGGGTGTACTACCTGCTGATCGAGTCCGGCAGTGGTGCCGGCGGCTACGCCGGCCCGGTAGGCCGGTACAAGGCCCGCGTGTAGGCGGGCGGATACATCTCGCCGCTGCAGTTGATTCACGACAACCAGCCGGGCTCCTTCAAGGGCAAGTAGGTCTGGTTTTTCGGCCGAACGGCACTGTGGAAGCGAGCACCACCTCCAGCAGCGAAGTGGCCCTGTTCGGCGACACGGTCGTGCCCGTCATCCCGATCCTGGGCTACGATGGCTTTTGGAAGCAGGTAATCACCACCGATGTTTTCTGGCGGAAAGCCGCCAGGGTCACTGATTCAGGACACAACAAGACAGGTCCGGTCAGGCCGGACCTGTCTTGTACAACTCCTCAAACGCACTATTCTATTCCCCCTCGATCACCTGCCCGTTGGTGTCCACCGAGCCCAGCCACATTAAGCCGGCCGCCGGGTTCTCGATCGTGATGTTGAACACCATCTGGTCGGGCGGCACCACCGGGTAGGTGATCGTCGCCACCCAATCGCCCGCGGTGTAACGCCAGGTCTCGGCGCCGACCAGGTCTGCGGGCGTGATCCGCTCGCCCACCCAGGCCAGCCCGGCCGGCGGCGACTCGCCCTCAAATTGGTCCTGGACGTGGGCCAGCGCCACGTTGAACGCATTCAGCAGCAACTGCTCCCCTTCGATCACCTGCCCCCCGGCGCTTACCTGGCCCTCCCAGCCAAACCCGGTCGCCGTGTTGGCCATCTTGACCGTATAGACCGTCAGCTCCGGCAGCACCACCGGGTAAGAGATCGTGATCAGCCAGTCGCCGGCCGTGTACTGGTACACCTCCCCGCCGACCATCTCCGCCGGCCTGGCGTACTGCTCGGTCCAGGTCAGGTCTGCCGCCGGCGCGTCAGCGCCGTATCTGGTCCGGACGTATGACAGCGCCCCGTCGCGGGCGCCCACCCGGTCAACCGTCGGCCCGGCCGTTGGCGCCGGCGATTCCTCCGGTTGCACTGCTGTTGGGCTCGCCGCCGGCGTCGGCGTCGCCGTCGCTCCGCCGCACCCGGCAGCGACCAGCGCCACCGCGACGAGCAGTAACCCTATTCCCCACAATCGAGCAATCATCTCCCCTCCACTGGCTCTAACGCACACACCCACGAAAAGGTTCCTCGCAGAAAGAAATCCGGTTTTCTCCCTATAAAACCGGATTCTGACCCTTTCCAATTTCGGGCCTTTTTGACAGAACAGAACATATGTGCTACATTATTCTCGATATCCCGTACTTTAACAACCGAAAAACACCACTATGATTCTGGTTTCGGCTCGCCGGCCGTTTCCTCCGGCTTTTGCTCGGCGCCTGTGCCGGCGTCCTGCGCGCCGGTAGGCGCCGGCTGCTCCGGAGGCAACTGGGCGATGACGTTGTCCAGCGCCCGGTGGATGGCCCGGATCACCGCCCACAGCGCCGCCGGCTCGTCCTGGGCCTCCTCACGCACCTCGGCCAGCGATACCCGCTCCAGCCGGCCATAGATCGCCCACAACAGCGCCTGTACCGTCGACCGGGTCCGCACCTGGGGCTTGGCCCCCGCCGCCGCCTCGACCGCCGGCCCCACCTCGGCCTCAACCAGATCGGGCGCGATCTGCACCGGCGCCACCGGTTGGGTAATAACGACCGGCGGCCGCCGCGCCTCGACCAGCGCCTCCTCCACCGTCGCCCCCTGCTGCAGCGCCTGAGCGGCGCGGTAGACCTGCGGCTGGCTCAACCCCTCCTCGCGGGTCGCCCGCGTCAGCTCCCGCCGCGCCTCCTCATCCTCCACTGCCACCAGGTAGCGGGCGTGGCGGATCGCTTCCGGCCGCTCCTGCACCAGCTCTTTCACTTCGGCCGGGGCCTGGGACAGGGCCAGCATGTCCCTCACCCAGGTCCGCGACTTGCCGGTGCGCCTCCCGATCTCCTCCTGCGACCAGTGCAGATCCTGGCTCATCCGCGCCACCATCTGCGCCGCCTCGGTCGGGGTCAGATCCTCACGCTGCACATTCTCCACCAGGCTGACCGTCAGCACCACGTTCTCGTCCCACTCGGGGTGGACATAGACCGGAATATGGCTGATGCCCGCCAGTTGGGCCGCCCGCAGCCGGCGCGCGCCGTAGGCAAGCTGCACCCGCCCGCCCACCAGCCGCCCGTCGAGCGACCCCATAAAGCCGTGCTCCTTGAGCGACTCTACCAGCTCGCTGACATCCACCACCTGCCGGGGATTGTACGGATTCGGGTCGATATCCTCGATCCGGGCGTTGATCAGCTCCGCCCCCCGCCGCGACCCCACCAGCCGGTCGAGCGCCTCATCGCCGCCGAAAAAGTCGGGTGAAATATCAGGATTGCGCTTTGTCACCTTTCGCCTCCTTTTGGGCCAACATCTCGGCCGCCAGATCCCGATAGGCTCGCGCCCCGGTCGACGTTGGCGCGTGGGCCAGCACACTGCACCGCGCCGCCGAAGCGTTGGCCAGGTCGACGTTGATCGGGATCGTCGTCTCAAACACGTTATAGTAGCGGCTCAGCGTCTGTCGCACCTGGTTGGCTATCGTCTGCGAGTGAACCGTCCGCCGGTCCAGGTGGGTGATCAGGATGCCGCCCACCTCCAGCCGGTAGTTCAGGTCGCGCCGCACCCGAGCCACCGTCCGCAGCAGCGTCCGCAGCCCGGCCATCGCCAGAAACTCGGCCTGCACCGGCACCAGCACCTGGTCGGCCGCTCCCAGGGCATTGATCGTCAGCAGCCCCAGGTAGGGAGGGCAGTCGATCAGCACGTGGCCGTAGAGATCGCGCAGCGGCTCTACCAGGCGGGCCAGCCGCCGCTCACGGTTAAACGCCTGCAACAGGTCGGCGTCCGCCTGCGCCAGGTCCAAGCTGGCCGGCACAATGTCAAACGGGTCCTTGGCCGTCCGCCGCACACAGTCGGCCAGCGCCGGCCCCTTGTGGGCCGCCGTCGCGCGCGCCGGCCCGTCGGCAGGCCACAGATCGGGCAGATCCTCGGCGTGCAGGTCGGCCTGGATCGCCGACCAGACCGTCGGCTCCCCCTCCTCGATCTGTAGTCCCGCATGCAGCGTGGCGTTCGCCTGCGGATCGAGGTCCAGCACTACCACCCGCTCTCCGGCCTCGCCCAGCGCCGCCGCCAGGTTGATCGCCGTCGTCGTCTTGCCCGTGCCGCCCTTTTGGTTGACTATGGCATAGACTATCATCGACCCTTCCCCCGACCCTTTTTCTGATTTTCTAATTTTATAAAATCGACCTGGTCCATCGTCCAGGCCTGAAACGCCTCCAGCTCGTTGCTGGTCAGCGCGTCAGAGGCCACCGCCGCATCGACCAGCTCGGCCAGAATCGCCACGGCCACGCCCACCAGCTCGCTGCGGTTCACCGCAAAATAGCGCTGTAGATCCACCTGCAGCCGGCCCAACATCTCCCGCTCCGCCTCGGTCAGATACACCGTCGTCGCCTCGCGGCGCACCCCTTTCAGCGGCCGTCCCCGGCCGCGCGGCTGGCGTTGCTGGCGCTTGGCCAACTCGGCGAACGGATACTCGCCCTTGATCTCGTCGGCGCTCATCGCAGCCCCTCGGCCACCCGCATCACCAGGTCCTCGTCGATCATCTGCACCCCGGCTATCACCGCCGCCGGCAGCACATGCAGCCCCAGCCGGCACACTCGGCGGGGGACGCCCCGGCTATAGTCGAACACGGCGCCCATCCCCCGGTCGGTGAACAGCGGATCGCGCCGCCCGGCCACCATCAGCCGAAACTCGACCATACTCCGCGTGTCGGGGAAATCGAGCGGGTCGAGCGTCGACAGCGCCGCCGCCCGCGACTCGAGCTCTGGCTTTTGGTCCAGCTTGTAGCGCAGCTGATTCTGACCCAGGATCACGATCTGTAGCAGCTTGCGGTCGTTCAGCTCAAAGTTCAGCAGTTGGCGGATCAGCTCGAACTGCGTGCCGACCAGCAGTTGCGCCTCGTCCACGATCAACACCACATTCTGATTCCGCTCCAGCGCATCGACCAGAAAAGCCTGAAACGTGCCCATCTGCGCCGGACGGCTGGCCTTGGGCGGCAGCCCAAACTCGGCGCAGATCGCCTTCAGAAACTGAAAGGCCGAGCGATAATGGGGCGTAGGGATATAGGCCACGCTGTAATCGGGCCGGTCGTCGTACTGCTGGAACAGCCGCCGGGCGATCGTCGTCTTGCCTGTGCCGATGTCGCCAAAGATCACCGCCAGCCCCTGCTGCTGGGCGACCGTATAGTTGGTCTTGGAAAGTGTCGTGCGGTGCTGCGAGCTGAGATAAAAATAGCGGGGGTCGGGCGACAGGGAAAAGGGTGGTTCCTGCACCCCCAACACCGACAGATCGACATTCATATCCACATCATTGGCCGCCGTCGTTGCCATACAACCCTCCGTCTGAACAGCACGGTCATTCTGCCTGTCCTGCGGAGTACCGCTTCCTCTGCGGTAGCCGGACAGGCCAGGGAGCGGAGCGAAGAATCTCCCCGCTGACCGCTGATAACTGCTCCCCATTTTACCACGGGGGCTCAGAATTTGCAAGATTTTAACTGTCTGGTTCAAAAACGATTCCAGTTTAAAGTTGCACCGTACATCCTGAGATTGGGAACACTATGGATGCTGTTTTCTGGGACTTGAAAACACTAGATGTGTATGAGCTGAATATGGTTTAGGGAGGGGGGTCCTCAAATGGACTTTGGAAATTTGACCCTATCTCAAAACTATGCTACAATACAGTCCAGTTTGAGCGGGACGGCGCCCGGCGCGGACGACCAGCCGGTTGTTTGCCGTCCATGGGACAGGGTCATGTCTGCTGAGAATCGCCGGGCCCTGGAATACCTGGAGATCCGGGGCTACTATAGCACAAGCTATACCAAGATCGTCCAGCCGGAGCGGATCTTTGCCGTCACCGACTATTTCCGGCGTTACTGGGTGCCGCTCCTCAAGCCCGGCCCGGCCTGGCTCGCGGTCGCCCTGCGCCAGCGCTGCTTCTGGAACGGCCAGCGCGACTGGTGCGTCGTCAGCCGCGACACACTAGCCCGCGAGAGCGGCATCGCCATCCGCACCGCCGACAACTACCTCGACCTGCCCCTCGTCGACTGGTTCGTCACCGGCCGCCAGCCGCGCTACAGCCGCACCCACGAAGGCGCCAAGCGCCGCGACTGGACCCACTATGACCTGCGCCTCGACGAGCCGCTCACTCCCGCCCACCAGGCCGCCCTGGCCGCCCTGGCCGCCGAGATGGCCGCCGGCTGCCCGTCTACCGATCCCACCACCCGCGCCCTCCAGATCGCTCAGAAGCTCCTCGACCTGGACCCCAACGATCTCCGCCGCCGCCTCGACGAGACCACAAAGGACGTACCTATCCGTACCGGACAGGTGCGGGCAAAGGCAACGAAGGTGGGCGATCAGCCGCGCACCGTACAGGAGATCATCGAATCCGCCGCCGATCCGAAATCCGGCATCCAGCCATCCTCACCGGCTCTCGCCACCGCCTGCGACGCCCTCTACACCCGTATCGTCCGCCCCGACAAGGTCCAGATCGCCACCCAATACTTCCGCCTCCACTGGCTGCCTCTCCTCGGCGCTGCCCGTGCCTGGCTCATCCTCCACCTTCGCGCCCACTGCTACCTCAACACCCAGAATCTGGAGCTGCGCGACATAGCCCATGTCGCCGGCCTGGCCGAGCTGGCCGCCGCCCTGGGCGTCTCGCTCAGCACCGTCAAGACCTGCCTGGGCGAACCGCCCGCCGCCGACTTTATGACCCACCTGGCAACCCACCGCCCGGCTGCCGGCCGCGTCGAGATGAGCTTTCGCGTCGAAATGCTCGACCCCCTCACCCCCGCTGACCGGCAGCGCCACGCCGATCTGGCAGCCCTGCCCGGCGCGCCGGCTGGCAACGGGGCTGCCGCTGCGCCGGACGGCCAACAGCCAGATTTTGCAGGTAGCTTTTCCGATCAAAAGCCGGATTTTGCAGCCAGCCCACCCTCCCAAAAGACAGATTCTGCACCCCACCCCGGCCAACAGCCAGAATTTGCAGCCAGCCCGTCGGACCAACAGCCAGATCCTGCCGCCATACACGGCCCGACCAACGGCCAGAATTTGCAGAATACAAAAACACTTCTTATTACTTCTGAATCCATAAACACACATCAGCACCAAGTACTTATTCCGGCTGACCATGAAACACTGCCGCTTGCTGCTGCCGCCGGTTCTTTAGCAGATATTCTGGCTGTTCTAAACATCCAGGAACCGGTGCGCAGCCGTATCCTAGGCCTCAACCCACCGGCGACAACCGTCCTGGCCTGGGCTTTGGAGGCTGCATCCTCAGACCGGATCGAAAACAGACCCGGCTTTCTTGCTGCGATGCTCCTGTCTGCTTATGCCCCGCCGCCCGATCTGGAGCAGCTCGCCCGCCTGCCGGTGTCAGACTGGCTCCTCCTGGCCACCGCCGCCCGCGCCGCCCGCGTCACCGGCCGGGCCGAGCTCCCTCCCCACCTGGCCTCCCACTTTGAGGCCCTCTACGCCCGCTTCGGCCGCCTCGATCCCTCTCACTGGCCGATCCTGCTGCCCACACCCGCCGCGGCCTCTGATGTCGAAGAAGAAAAGGGCACAGCTGAGGCAGAGCAGAGCACGCCATCCAGCGATCCTGACAATTCAAACTCGGTTTGGTCTTCTGTCCTCGCCGACCTGCGCACCCAGATGGACCCCTCCACCTTCAACGCCTGGCTCAAGGGCACTGAGGTCATCCGCGTCGACGGCAACCGCTGGACCGTCGACGTCCGCAGCCAGACCGCCGCCGACTGGCTGCAGCACCGGCTGCTATCGGTCATCGAGCGCACCATGCACCGGGTCGCCGGCCAGCCGATCGAGGTCGAGTTCGAAGCAGCGATCTAGAGTGTTGGAAGGGACTAGATGTCTTCAGACCTGGACAAGGCCGTAGAGTTCTTTCGTCGGGCATCCGAGCAAAGGGATCCCATATACCCGCCGCG
>Ga0209254_10000291_pt1 | contig 38568 bp, 29 predicted proteins | sample FrelakmetDIP11DI_FD_187148 | JGI IMG/M metagenome (GOLD analysis project Ga0209254, IMG submission 187148) | Freshwater lake sediment microbial communities from the University of Notre Dame, USA, for methane emissions studies - DIP11 DI (SPAdes)... | ecosystem: Environmental > Aquatic >... | reverse complement strand
CAAATTCACTGCATCCGTGCCTAGCACACCAGACAGTGTCCCGCCTGTCAGGGTGGCATTCGTGGTTGCGTCATACACCTTGTTGTTCGCTGTTTGACCGCTTAGGGATAAACTCGCAGGTGTAACTGTGCCCACATTTCCATTGGCAGTAGGACTTGACAATTGGTAGCCAAATACCTGTTTTGTGCCATTCGTGGCACCGGTAATCGAGAGTGCATTTGAAGTGACTGTTTTACCTGTACCCGCATTTTTATTATCGTAAGTAGCACTGGTAAATGCAGAGATGTTTACTGTGTCACCATCTATCGAGCCGCTTTGTCCAAGCGTAAGGCCGCCGATTGCAGCGGTAGTATTGCCATCATATACTTTGGTTGCTGCACCGCTTAAAGTTGCGGTAATGGTGGGCGCAATGGTGTAAATGAAGCCATCGTTACTGCCTAAAATCGCGCCGCCAAACGCGGTGTTATATTGCTTAAAGTCATAAGCAGAAAGCAAATTCGCACCACGGGTATCATTAGCCGGATTAGTCGAATAAATCAACCAGCGAGAACCAGCACCTGGAGTCAGGTTACTGCTTCCTGGATTCAAGAAGTTTTGTGCGGAAGCCAACGTGATAGAAGTTCCAGAGCCAGTTCCCGTTGCCGTAATATTGCCGCCAAGTGTCAAATTATTGCTAAGTGTACGTGTAGAAATCGTTCTTACGCTCGAAGTGTTTATTGCTATGGCATTAGCATCTACCAATGTCACATCGCGGCCACTGGTAATTGCAACTGCATTAAAGTTATTGGCAGCATCATTCAGCGTAATATCGTTTGCAGTGCCTGCGTTGAGGGTGGTGGCTCCACCTACCGTAATTGCGCCGGTTTGCGTAATTGCCCCAGTGGTTTGCACGCCAAAAGTACCTGCTACATTGCTGGCACCAAGCACAATTGCATTGGCGTCACGCAAGCTCACATTATTAGCGGAGGTAATCGCTACATTACTAAAATTGTTTGCTACATTCGTGGCGGTAATATTGCCAGTACCGGCAGACATGGTTAGCGCATTGCCAGCAGCATTGATACTATTTGCAAAAGTAATCGCACTGTTGGTGGTATTGAGATTAGTGATTGCGCCCAAAGTTACAGCATCATTGTAGGTTTGCGTAGTGGTTGTGGTCACAGTGCTGCCGTTAATTGTAGTGGTGCCGCCAGTATCTGTTGTAAGCGAACTTAAAGCGAGTGTGTTTCCGATAGCGCCGTTTATGGTAGTTGCGCCGTTAGTGTTAATGGCAAGTGTGCGATTTGTGCCACTGGAATCGATGCTGCCCGCAAGGTTGACATTGCCACCCACACCGCCGCCGGCCGCGCCAGTTGCGGTAATGGCCGTATTGGCAGAAAGCAGTGCATTGCTGTTTACATTGATAGTGCCGCCGTTACCGCCTATGCCAATACCTGTGCGTGCGCCACCTCTGGTATCGATATTGGCATGGGTAATAGTGTTGCCAGCACCAGCGCTTAAATTAACGGTACTGGCAGTACCCCCATTTTGATTGGTTCCCAGCCCCGCACTGCCCGTAGATGCAATCGCTCCGGTGACGGCATTGCCGCCAGCGCTGATATTGATTGCGCCTGCATTTCTACCTGCGTTGCCGGTTAAGCTAGTGCCGCCGGAAGTCGTGATGGAGCTATTAACAGAAACATTACCCAAAGCGCTTAAACTGATATTACCGCCATGCCCCAAAGTGCCGCCTTGTGTAGAAAGTGTAGTCGTGGTCACGTTGCCGGCTGCTGCATTATTGGCGATATTAATTGCACCAACAGCACCACCTGTGCCTGTGCCAGCGGCATTGCCATTGCGTGCGGTAATCGTAGTGGTGGTGATATTGCCCGTGCCGCTATTGGTTAGGCTAATGCTGGCGGCATTGCCGCCGCTACCATTGCTTGCGGTGGCAGCGCCACCAGAGGCTGCAACTGTGGTGGTGGTAATGCCGCCGATTGCACCAATGGTGATGTTGGCAGCATTCCCGCCGGATTGGCTCGTTCCGAGGCCATTGCTTCCGCTGGCTGCAATCGTTGTGCCTGTGAAACTGCCGCCAGCGCTGATATTGATTGCGCCTGCATTTTTACCCGAATTGCCACTGAGCGCCGTGCCGCCGTTGCTCGCCAGCACACCCACTGAAATATTTCCAACAGTCGAATTTAGCGTGACGTTGCCACCATTGCCATTGTTGCCGCCTGTGGTGGTAATTGCGCCAGTGGTAACATTACCGGACGCAGTGTTTGCCACGGTGACAGTGGCCGCGGAACTCCCGGCTCCGGTGCCGATAGCGTTGCCGGTTCTGCTGGCCAGTGCGCCGGTAGAGATCGCACCGGCTATGCCATTGTTAATGGCAATGACACCAGCGTTACCGCCATTGCCGTTACCCATACCCGCATTGCCGCCAGAGGCGGTTGCCGCGCCCATCGAAATGCCATTCGTACTGTTAACGCTAATGCTGCCTGCATTGCCGCCATTGGTGTTTGCACCGCTACCGGCGCTACCTGATGCGGTAATAACACCTGTGCCAGTATAGCCCGCAGCGCTAATGGTAATTGTGCCGCCGTTGCGTCCGGCATTGCCTGCGCTGGCTGTTCCGCCATTTGCCGTAACAGTTGCCGCCCCCAAGTTGGTAGTGCCGGTTGAAGTAATGCTGATATTGCCTGCATCGCCATTACTGGCGCCAGTAGAAGTAATGTTGCCTGCACTGCGTGTAATAGTCGCGCCAGAAAGCGAGATTCCACCCACCTGCGAGGTGATATTGCCACCAATTGCCAAATTACCAGCGCCGACAGCATCTGCATTGGCCTTGAAATTGATGTTACCTGTCCCGCTCACAGCCACAGCGGCGTTAACGTTGATGTTGTTATCGGCTTCCAGCCGAATGCTGTTATTGGCAGCCATAGTGAGCGCACTTGCAATGGTAATATCATTGGTCGCTTGAAAGTAGGCTTCTGAAAACCCGGTAATATCGGAAATTTGCACGATAGTATTTGCTGGTGTATCACCAAATGCGATATCCGGTGTGCCATTAGCATTATTGGGCGGACTGGCCTGAGTTGTAGTGTTAAACGTAATATTTGTCGGATCAAGCAAGAAAATGCCCCCCATACCGTTGCTGGCGGATAGGTTCACCTTACCGACAAAATCTAGACTCTGCCTACCGGAAACCTCTACAAAGCCACCGTTGCCACCATTGATGCCACCTTGCGCTGAGATATTGCCGTAATATCGCGTAATATCGTTTGACCAAACAATCGCTTTGCCACCGTTACCTTGATTCTTGGCATCAACATTGATGCTCGCATCGCTATCCATATAAGTAGTACGGGAATTGTAAATTTTTGCGTTTTTGCCTTGGTAATCGCCGCCAACCAATACCGTACCACCACCCGCATCGCCTGAAGCATCCAGCTTGGCGGCTTTGAATAGCGCGACTTGTTCGCCGGTTGCTTCGATAATACCTCCGGTTATTCCGGCCTCATTGCCAGCGGCGCTTAATTTGCCATGTATACTGACTTTGGCGTTATTGCCACCTTCCAAGCGAATCACGCCATTACGCTCCACCAAACTGTTAGCTTGAATAACGCCATCTACATTGATGGCAGCAGTGCGCGCGTTGGTAGCGAGTTGTATCTCGCCACCATCGGCAGTAATATTGCCCGTTTGTTTAATTACCGCATTTAGTGCATCACCATCCAGCTTAACACGCACCAAGCCATCACCATAAAAATCCAGCATGGCAGATTGTGCCGAGCCTAATATGACACTGCCATTATTGGCTTGCAGCGTACCACTATTTTCGACAGTGCCGCCAAGCAACGCAATGTAGCCTCCGTCTTCTGTGCGAATCACACCCTGATTATTGACAGTAGCATCGCTATCCGCGTGAAATTGGTAATTACCAGCTAAAAAATCGTTGTCGTTGATGCGCATGCTAGTCGCAACCAAGCTGCCTACATCCACCTGTGCACCACGCCCAAACAAAACACCATTGGGGTTGCTTAGAAACAGGCTGCCCGTCGCGCTTAAATTGCCAAAAATCAGGGATGGATCAGAGCCTATAACTCTAAACAAAGCAATGCCTTGATTAGGTTGATTGAGCCTAACCGCTTCATCAGCAGCGATGCTGAAAGATTGCCAATTGACAATGGCTTTTTGACTGGTTTGATTGATATTTAAAGATTGCGCATTGCGCACAAAGCTCGCGCTTCCTGCCTGCACCTGCTCGCCAAACGGCAAGGCCTGTGCTTGACCAAAAGCACTGCAAATAAATGCGGACAGCATAATTCTGTTGCGCGCTTGATTTGTTAAAATAAGTCGCGGTAAATTAAGACTCTGCTTTGATTTCAACATCCTTTTCATACCTTGCTTGCTCCTAAGCCTTATTTTCTAAAACTCAGCTCTAATCTGCCCCCATACTCTGGTCTCTGATTCAGAATCGACACCTTCAACCTTGCTTCTTTGATGAGATGCTGCTAAATCTAGCATCCATTTTTTTGCAAACTGTATATCAATACCAATTCCACAATGTGCCGAATTGACATGGTTGTTATTACTCAATGCACTGTGATCAATAATGCCCCTGCCATAATCAAAAAACGCGTAAGGACTGGTTTCTGCACTTTTTAAGATAGGCAAAAAACTTGCCAGCGTCGTCATCGGCAACATGGATCTTCGTAACTCTATCCCAGCGATTAACCCTCTATCTGAAGAAGTTGGAAGTTCGCCGAATTCGCGCCAGCGATTGATGCCTCCAATCGCCAGGTTTTCGGTGCTATCCAAATTTTTATCTGTACCTTGATACTCTGCTCTCAGAATGAGGTTGAACATGGGGTTCAATGGCTGGATGCGGGATCCGAACAAACTGTACTTAACAAAATTACCCGCTGTTTTCGCACCAGCATCATCCAATGATTGGGCTAAGCTATTTTTTAAATCAACTTCTGCAAATTTCAGATTTAAACCTAATTGATTAAACCCTTTCCATAACGAGTCCCGCCAGTCGCCAAACAATCCGAATTCTATCGCATTGATTCCACGGTGATTTTTTAACGAAAATGCCGAAACATCGTCAGAAATATCTTTATGAGAAAAACCAATTCTTGAAGTTATATTTCCTTGCCTAGACCTCAACACTGGCTGATCTAAAAATACGCTTTGGTACGAACTCTGTCCAAAAGCATCCAGTTTGGAAAATTCGCCACCCAAGCGATAATCTGAGTATCCGGCGTTTAGATTAAGTATAGTACCGGATTCATGAATAGGTACACTATAACCAACCTGTGCGCTGCGTTGGCGTTCGCCATTAGAGTCTTTCAAATTCAGCCCCAGGCGGTCTCCTCTGCCAGCAAGATTATTAAAAAACAGGCCCGCGATTAACGTCTCTCTACCTGTAAAGCGATTGCCATAAGTATTCGCACCGAGATATCCAGTTAAAAGTGGTAGCGCTTGCACTTCTATTTCCACATCGCTATAGCCGACATCTGCACCAGGCGATAACTCGGAGATAGCTTTAATGCCAGGCAATGAGTTAATTAAAGTAATATTTTTGACTAAATTAGATTCTCTAATCACATCTTTGTTTGCCAAATCACGCGATGCCATCTTTTTCAGAAACGCCTCGTCCAACCCACCCTTTGACTGCATTCTCAACTCGCCCAAATAGCCCTCGACCACGGCGATTTCTAGTGTGTTTTGGGTAATATCCTGCTCCGGCAGATATGCTTCAGCAAGCATATAGCCAAGTTGGCGATAATATCGCGTAACTAGAGCAGTCATTTGATGTAGCTCTTTGATTCCCAAAGACAGCCCTAAATATGGACTCAATAAGGCTGTCAGTTCAGTATTGCTCACATTTTTATTGCCGGTAAATTTAAGATGTTCGACTTTGACTTTAATATCTGAGGTTTCTGACATTACCGCAGGATAATTCGAATCTTCTTTTTGCTCGATTTTCGGACTGACAATAACTGGCGGGCTTGGTTGCGTTTCGATTCGCGGCAGATTAGCAGGGTCTGGCAAGTTGGGTGCGGCAAAAGCAGTCACTGAAACAAGTATACTAACCGTCATTACCAGACGTGATAACCAATTAGAAGTTCTTGACCCAAATTTCATAGGCCCTATTCTAACTCATAATATATTATTAATACTAAATTTTCATTTAGTATTAATGTGTTACATTGGTTTCCACATAAATTACTGGAAATACTCGCAGTAACTAATGATTAAAAATTGACCATCAAGGCCAAGTCAGGTAGCGCTTGTATTCCCAATCACTGACTGATCGGCAATAATCTATCCATTCTGGGGTTTTAGTGGCCAAATACTCTGTGACGTAGTCATCGCCCAATGCCTTGGCAAGTGTAGTGTCGGTTGAAAGTGCTTGCAAAGCTTCGCCCAAGGTTTGCGGCAATGTTTTTACCCGATGCCGTTTAAATTCTTTGTCATCCCATTCGTAGAGATCTTCATCAACTGCTACCGGGGCTACTAATTGCTGTTCAACACCATCCAGCATGGCTGCAATAGTAGAGGCTAACGCCGCATATATATTACAGCTCCCGTCGGTTAACCTAAATTCCATACGACCTGCAACTATGCGTACAACAGTCGTGCGATTATTGTAACCCCAAGCGATATGGGCAGGCGCCCACGTCGTACCAGAAAGTGATCGGCCTACTACCAAACGCTTGTATGAATTGACTGAAGGTGCATGAAAAGCAGCCAATGCTGGGCTATGTGCCAGCATGCCCGCAATACATTCACGTCCTATCTTCGACAAGCCGTGCGTGTCCGCTTTGTCTGCCATCACAGCATTGCCTTGTGCATCTGTAAGCGAAAGATGCAGGTGCAAGCCGCTACCAGGACGGTCCGCAAAAGGCTTGGGCATTAGACTAAAGATCAGGCCTGCCTCTTCGGCAATGTGGCTAGCAGCCATTTTAAATAAAATGAAATTATCGGCCGCTTTAAGTGCGTCGCTATAATGGTAATTCAGTTCATATTGTCCGCTGGCATCCTCGTGGTCGATTTGAAATATATCGAAGCCGCATGCTGCAAGTCCAGTCTCCATACTATGCAGCACATCACGCACCCGTGCCAAGGCACTTAAATCGTAAGAAGGCTTATCTTGGTCGTCTTTAGAGCATGAGATTGGTTGACCGTTTTCATCTTTATTAAGCAGAAAAAATTCTGGTTCTATACCTACATTGAGCGTCCATCCTCGTATTTGCAAGCGCGCAATCTGACGTAATAGTAAACGGCGTGAACAGCCATCAAATGGTTTGCCATCCACCACGCCATTGCATACAATCCGCGCATAACCCGGCATCCATGGCAGCACCTGCAATGTATTTAAATCGCCTTGTCCATAAAACTCAGAGCGTGCACCATGTCGCGGCAACCCTGTACCCCAAATGGAGGGTCCTGCAAAACCGGCACCCGCACTCACAATATCGTCTAAATGTGTGAGTGGAATATATTTGCCTTTTGCAGCTCCATAAATATCCACAAACTGAGCAATCACAGTATGCACACCAGCCTTAGCCAGCCTGGCTTTCGCAGCTTCAATCGCACTTACTTGCTTTGTCGCATCATCCATCGTTAACCCCATTAAGCCTTAGCTAAGGCGCGGTCAAGAATATCCAGCGCCTCATCAAACACATTTTCTTGTATCGTCAGCGGATACAAAAAACGCAGCGCATTCACATACACGCCACAACTTAACAATATCAACCCTTCTTCCAATGCTGCGGCTTGCACACGCTTCATCGCATCTGTTGAAGGCTCACCAGTTTTAGGGTCAAAAAATTCAGCTGCGATCATCGAGCCTAAACCACGCACTTCTTTAAGTGCAGGCACTTTCGCTTGCGCTGCTTTTAATCGGCTGGTAAGTTTTTCGCCCAAATAATTGGCGCGCGCTACCAGTTTTTCTTCTTCAATCACGTCAATTACCACATGTGCTGCTGCGATTGCCAATGGATTACCTGCATAAGTACCTCCCAAACCGCCAGGCGAAGGACCATCCATCACTTCCGCCTTTCCACTCACTGCAGACAAAGTGGTACCTCCAGCCATACTTTTCGCCATCGTGATGATGTCAGGAATTACGTCATAATGTTCAGCGGCGAACATTTTGCCTGTGCGGCCAAAACCTGTTTGCACCTCATCATAAATAAGCAAAATACCGTGTTCATCACATTCTTTACGCAACGCTTTCATCAAAGCTGGCGGTGTGACATAAAAACCACCTTCACCTTGCACAGGCTCAAGAATAATTGCAGCAACACGCTTAGGATCTATATCCGCCTTAAACAAAGTGTGTAGCGCGTGTAAGCTATCTTCGATACTAATACCGTGAATATCAATCGGAAAAGGCAGGTGGTAAATTTCAGCAGGAAATGGACCAAATCCAATTTTGTATGGCGCCACTTTCCCCGTAAGCGCACAACCCATCATGGTGCGTCCGTGAAAGGCGCCTGAAAAAGCGATGATGCCAGAACGACCCGTGCTGGCGCGAGCAATCTTGATTGCGTTTTCAACTGCCTCGGCTCCGCTTGAGAAAAAACAGGTTTTTTTTGCATGTGTACCTGGTGTGAGCTTATTGATGCGCTCAGCTAAACTGACATAGCTTTCGTAGGGCAACACTTGATAACAGGTATGTGTAAATTTTTGCAATTGTGCTTCAATCGCAGCCACAACCTTTGGATGACGATGCCCAGTATTTAACACCGCAATGCCACCTGCAAAATCAATATAACGGCGACCTTCCACATCCCATACTTCAGAATTAAGTGCTCGCTCGATAAAAAAACTGGCCATCACACCAATGCCACGCGGAGTTGCGGCAAGGCGACGCCTGTGTAATTCCTGGTTGCTGGCTAATTTATCAGTGACTGTATTCATCATGTTTTCCTTTAAATTAAGTCAGCCGAATCCAAGTGGTTTTCAGTTCGGTATATTTTTCCAATGCATGGAGTGATTTGTCGCGACCATTTCCGCTTTGTTTAAAGCCTCCAAATGGTACAGTGATGTCATCTTCATCATAACTATTTACATGCACAGTGCCTGCACGTAATGCTTTTGCCACTAGGTGCGCACGCGAAATATCACTTGTCCACACTGCTGCTGCCAAGCCATAATGGGTATCATTGGCAATGCGAATCGCTTCTTCCTGTGTGTCAAAAGTAATAATCGACAGCACCGGACCAAAAATCTCTTCTGCAGCGATTTTCATGTCATTTTTTACGTCATCAAACACGGTCGGGCTCACATAAAAACCACCCGTCTCAGAGCGCACACGTGCTCCACCAGCCAATAGGGTCGCGCCTTCCAGCTTACCTGATTCTATGTACTTTAAGACTGTATCCATTTGTCCGCAATCCACCAGCGCGCCCATGCTGGTATCCTCATCCAGTGGGTCGCCAGGCTGATAATTTTTGAGCTCTGCGAGTACTTTTTTAACGAACGCATCTTTAATCGATCGCTCAACTAACAGCCGTGAAGGGGCATTGCAGCTTTCGCCCTGATTGTAAAAAATTGAACCCGCAGAAGCTACTGCGGCCTTATCCATATCTTTACAATCCGCAAACACGATGTTGGGCGATTTGCCGCCCAGTTCACACCAGGCACGCTTGAGGTTGCTTTGCCCTGCCATCACCTGGATTTTTTTGCCCACAGCGGTCGAGCCAGTAAATGCGATGCAATCTACATCCATATGCAAGGCGAGCGGCGAACCAGCTTCTATACCAAAACCTGGAATCACATTCAGCACACCAGCTGGTATGCCTGCTTGCAACGCCAAATCCCCTAACCGCAAAGCGGTGAGTGGCGATTTTTCTGAAGGTTTGAGCACTACGCTATTACCAGCAGCCAGTGCTGGCGCTATTTTCCAAGCCGCCATGGCAATCGGGTAATTCCACGGCACAATAGCCCCAACGACGCCAATTGGCTCACGGGTAATCATGGCCAACGTATGGCCAGCTGTCGGTGCAATCTCGTCATATACCTTATCTATCGCCTCACCGAACCAGCGTAAAGTATTCGCTGCAGAATTCACATCTGTATTCAAACTGGCGGTGATGGGTTTCCCCATATCCAGCGTTTCCAGTAGCGCCAATTCTTCCCGGTTTGTCAAGATTAAATCAGCAAAACGAATCAAGGTCTGCTTGCGCTCTTTTGGTGACAAACCAGCCCAGCGCCTGTCATTAAAAGTCATACGCGCGGCAGCAACGGCCATATCAACATCGGTAGCTTTACAGTTCGCCACATCAGCGAGTTTGCGATTATCAATTGGCGAAAAACATTCAAAAGTTTGACCGTCAGCGGCGGCTACGCGCTTGCCATTAATCACGGCCCGTCCATCAATTTTCAATGCTTTGGCACGTTCATGCCAATCAATAGCGTTAGAAGTATCCATGATTACCTGTCCAATCCTGCCATGGCGATATATTTAATTTCGAGATACTCATCAATACCGTGATGCGAGCCTTCACGTCCCAGTCCCGATTGCTTCACACCGCCAAATGGCGCAACCTCGTTGGAGATCATGCCCGTATTGACGCCCACCATGCCGTACTCCAGCGCTTCTGCCACACGCCAAATACGACCGATATCTCGGCTGTAGAAATATGAAGCCAAGCCAAACTCAGTGCGATTGGCCAGCTCAATCACTTCATCATCAGTTTTAAAGCGGAACAGCGGCGCGACGGGGCCAAAAGTCTCTTCTTTAAAAATCAGCGAGTCTGCAGTCACGCCTGCAAGCACTGTGGGCTCATAAAACGTGCCCCCCAGCGCATGGCGTTTACCGCCCTGTACAAGTTTTGCACCTCGACCGACAGCATCTGCAACATGGCTTTCAATCTTTTCAATCGCAGCGTTATCAATCAACGGGCCCTGTGTCACCCCTTCTACCGTGCCTTCGCCCACTTTGAGCGCGCGGACTTTAGCGGCTAATTTTTCAGAAAATGCATCAAACACGCCGTCTTGCACAAACAGTCTATTAGCGCACACGCAGGTTTGGCCCGCATTCCGGAACTTGCTGATCATGGCACCTTCTGCCGCAGCATCCAAATCAGCATCGTCAAATACGATAAATGGCGCGTTACCGCCTAACTCAAGCGATAGTTTTTTAATGGTATCCGCACTTTGACGCATCAAAATGCGCCCTACTTCTGTAGAGCCTGTAAATGAAAGCTTGGTGACAATGGGGCTTTCGCACATTACAGCACCGATTTCTCGTGCTTTCCCAGTGATTACCTGCAGTACGCCAGTCGGAACACCAGCTTCTTCCGCCAAGACAGCCAATGCTATCGCAGATAAGGGCGTTTGTTCGGCGGGCTTGATAATCATGGTACAGCCTGCTGCCAATGCTGGTGCAGCTTTACGTGTAATCATCGCGATTGGAAAGTTCCACGGTGTGATTGCCGCAGTCACACCGATCGGCTGCTTGATGACCAGCAAACGGCGGTCATTCGCAGGGCTCGGGATTGTTTCGCCATACACACGCTTGGCTTCTTCTGCGAACCACTCGATAAAACTTGCGCCGTAATTCACTTCACCTTTGGCCTCAGCCAGCGGCTTGCCTTGCTCGCTAGTGAGTATTAATGCCAAGTCATCAGCGTGCAATTTAACAAGATCAAACCAGCGCCTTAAAATAGCCGCACGTGCTGCGGCGGTGAGATTTTTCCAAGACTTTTGTGCTGTTTCTGCGGCAACAATCGCACGCTCGGTTTCTGCTTTGCCCATGCGCGGCACGTGCGCAATCACATGACCGTTGGCAGGATTCGTTACTGCGATTGACTCACCGCTATCAGCGCCAATCCATGCGCCTTCCAGCCATGTTCTGTTTTGTTTAAGCAGTGCAGAATGCTTGAGTTTAAGAGGGATTATTGGGTCACTCATGTATATTACCGTTATTTATTGGCGTCGCTATAGGCCAATGCCATTTCACGCTTACGTTTGCGCTCAACGTGTGAGGTGTAAAAGCTGGAAGCCACTACTGCAATGGCCACCACAGTAATCGTTACCGTAGCAACCGCATTAATCGTAGGGTTTAGGCCTAAACGCGCCCGGGAGAAAATCACCATCGGCATCGTATTGTATCCGGGGCCAGACAAGAATGATGATAGGACGACATCGTCAAACGACAAGGTAAACGTGAGTAAAAATGCGGAAACCAAAGCAGGCAGCAACAATGGGAATGTCACCAGTGTGAATACCTGCATGGGTTTGCAGCCCAAATCCATTGCAGCTTCGTCCAAGCGTTTATCCATCTCTTTCAAGCGCGATGTGACCACCACCGCGGCGTAAGCCGTGCCCAAAAGCGCATGACCGAGCAAAATGGTAAACAAGCCACGCTCTGGAAAGCCCAGCCAATGTTGCAGCGAGACCAGCATTAGAAGTAGCGACAAACCCACAATCACATCAGGCATCACCAGCGGCGTGCTGGCCATAGAATCGAGTAAAGTGCGGCCACGAAAACGCTGATAACGATTGAGCGCAAACGCTGTAAATGTGCCAAAAAACACTGACATCAAGGCAGAAAGAAAGGCGATTTTTAGTGACAAAAATATTGCAGCAATCAGGTCACGATCTTCCAGCAAAGCGCTATACCAGCGTGTGCTGGCGTGGCTCCACACCGTAACAAGCTTGGAATCGTTAAACGAAAACACCACCAAAGTGATAATCGGCAGATAGAGGAAGGCGTAAACCGCAAACATCCACCCTTTGGCAAACAATTTATTGCTTGCTTGATTCATGATTTTGCCTCCTCCAGCTTCGCCTCAGCACGGTTGAGAATCGCCATTGGCACTAAGATCAATGCAATCATCACCACCGCAACAGCCGCCGCCATCGGCCAGTCGTTATTACTAAAAAATTCATCCCACAGCACACGGCCTATCATGAGCGTATCAGGCCCGCCTAATAATTCCGGGATCACGAACTCGCCCACGGCAGGAATAAACACTAACATAGAGCCCGCAATTATGCCCGCTTTGGAAAGCGGCACGGTGATGAGCCAAAACGCTTTAAATGGGCTGGCGCCGAGGTCGGCTGCAGCTTCAAGGTAACGTAAATCGAGCTTAGATAAATTGGCGTATAAAGGCAGAATCATGAACGGTAAGTAGGAATACACCATACCGATTATCAACGAAAAGGAGTTGTTCATCATCGCAATTGGCGAATCAATAATATGCAAGCTCATGAGGATGTTGTTAATCACGCCATTGCTGACCAGCAGCGTTTTCCATGCGTAAATGCGCAGTAAAAACGATGTCCAGAACGGCAGCATAATCAACATCAGCAGCATCGGCTGCAAGTGCTTGGGCGAACGTGCCATAAAGTAGGCAAACGGATAGCCTATCGCCAAACAAATCAAGGTAGTAAGCACCGCGTATTTAAGCGAAGAAATATAGGTTTTTACATATAATGCATCACTAAAAATAAACTGATAATTGGCGAAATTAAGCTTAAGTGTCGGGAAGCCATCAACCCAGCTAATCATATTTGAAACGGAAGTCGCCTCCATTTCTGACAGGCTGATCTTCATTACAATGAGTAGCGGAATGGCCACTAGCAGGATAAACCAGCCATAAGGAATGCCAATCACCAGCTTATCGCCGCTAAACAAACTTTGGAAGAATTTATTCATCGCCACTCTCCCTAGTGTGTAAGCACAACCATCGCCAAGTCATTCCAGTGCATATACGCGTGGTCGCCCCAAGTGAGGCCACAGCTTAAATCGCGCGTATTGTTAATCTCTTGCGCTTTTATCACCATGCCGGTTGGTGTTTTCAGATGATAAGTCGTGTGGTCGCCAAAATACACAATTTCAACCACTTCGCCCTCACACCAGTTATATTTGCCTATTGGTTTATCTTTGGAAAGCATGATTTTTTCTGGCCGTAGTGCCACGCCAACCGCTTGTCCGCTATGCCCCGAGATACCATGGCCCACATAATGCGTGCATTCGGCGCAGTTTATCGTAACGTGATCCGGCTCATCTTCATCCACAACGCCTTCAAACATATTCACATTACCAATAAAATCGGCCACTTGTCGGCTATTTGGCATTTCATAAATTGTGTCAGGCTCACCAATTTGCAAGAAATAGCCTTCCGCCATCACCGCGATGCGGCTGCACATCGTCATAGCTTCTTCTTGGTCATGCGTTACCAGCACACAGGTGACACCCACTTTTTCAATAATATTCACCAATTCCAACTGCGTGGTCTCACGCAATTTTTTATCCAGCGCACCCAGCGGCTCATCTAGCAACAAAAGTTGTGGCCGTTTTGCCAAACTGCGCGCCAAAGCAACACGCTGCTGCTGTCCGCCTGATAGCTGATGCGGTTTACGTTGCGCGAATTTATTCAGTTGCGCAAGCGAGAGCATTTCCTCAACCCGCGTTGCAATTTCACCTTTAGGCATATTGTCACGCTTAAGGCCAAATGCAATGTTTTCCCACACGCTTAAGTGCGGAAAAAGTGCATAGGATTGAAACATCATGTTAATGGGACGCTGGTAAGGCGGCACATCGGTAATATCTTGACCAGCAAGATAAATTTTGCCTTTGGTCGGCCTTTCAAAACCTGCCATCATCCTCAACAAAGTAGATTTGCCGCAACCAGAACCACCTAACAGACCAAAAATTTCGCCTTTGCTAACCTCAAGCGAAACATCATCGACAGCTTTCACGGTACCATCGTAAATCTTAGTAATGCCTTCAACCCGTAACAACACTTCTTTTTCGGATTTATTTTCTGTTTGTGATTTTGGTGCTGTCGCCATATGAGCCCCGAACTAGGAAATGGTTAGTTAAACACTTAAAATTAAATATAGCTTATAAAACAAGGGCTTGCAATCAGCAAGCCCTTGTCGTCAACTTAAGTCCCAGTTTTAAATTGGGTGAATAAACGTGTCTCGATGCGACGTGTGGCGTTATCCACATTGCCAGGTGGAATCAAGTTTTTCACGTCCGCGTCTGGTAAGAAAATAGTTTTGTTGTTTTTAATTTCAGGGTCAACAAACTCCGTAGCTGCCTTATTCGGGTTGGCATAGGTCACCGCGTTAGTTAAGCCAGCATGAACTTCCGGGCGCAAAATGTAATTGATAAATTTATGCGCATTATCGGGATGTTTTGCGTCCGCTGGAATCGCCATGGTGTCCATAAACATATAGCCGCCCATTTTAGTAATCAAAGCCTCAATATTTTGCTCGGATTTATTTTCTATGGAACGTTTACGAGCCAAGTTGAAATCACCCGCCCAGCCTAGCGCCACACAGATATTACCGCTGGCCAAATCTTCGATCTGACCGCCCGAGTTAAAGCGTTTAATGTCCGGACGCACTTTCATGAGCATATCAAATGCCGCCTTGTAGTCGTCTGCGTTATTACTAAACTCAGGTTTACCTACATAGCGCAATGCGATTGGGAATACTTCTGATGGCGCATCTAAAATGGAAATGCCACACGATTTCAATTTGTTGGTATATTTGGGGTCAAATACTAGATCCCAAGTGTTTTCCGGCATCGGCATATCGCCCAAAGCCGCTTTTACCTTTTCTACGTTGATACCCACAGTGGTATAGCTCCACAACCAGTCCACCAAATACTCATTGCCTGGGTCGAGCTTAGCCATTTGCGCCAAGACATTTTCATCTAAGTTTTTCCAATTTGGTAATTTGCTCTTGTCCAATTTTTGCAGCAGGCCGCCTGCAATTTGCATAGCGCCCCAGTTTGAGGATGGCACCACGATGTCGTAACCGGTATTTTTGGCAATCATTTTGGCATGCAAAATCTCATTACTGTCAAAAACGTCATAACGGACTTTAATGCCGGTTTCCTTTTCAAAGTTCGGAATCGTGTCTTCAGCCAAGTAATCCGACCAGTTATAAATATTCAATACTTTTTCCTCTTCCCCAGCTGCCGGAGCAGGTGCGGCCGTTTCCGCCGGTGCCGCTGCGGTGGTTTCTTCGGTTTTCTGTCCACAAGCAACCAAGGTTAAGCCTGCAAGGCCAAAAAGCAAACTGAGCAGGGTGTTTTTATAAGGTAAAGGCATAGTTTAATTACTCCCTAAAGTTAAAAAAGTTGAATGACGAATCCCGATTTAGCCACCGCTACACATTGCAACAATGCGTGCGTTTGAGCGTATTTCTTGATTACAATCTTACATCATGTCTTTCGCAATCGCCACAGTAATAGTGACCCTAATTTAGCAATATGATTAAAAATTTATTCCAGCAAGCCTAGCTTTTGTAAATCCAATAAAGTATTGTCCAGGCATAGGCGAATTAATGCCATCATTTCATCAATTTGCGCCTTGGTTGTTACCAGCGGAGGTGCGATAATCATGCGGTCGCCCACGGCGCGCATAATCAACCCATTTGCAAAGCAATGTCCCCGGCAAATCATACCTACCTCTAGCGCTTCATCAAACGCAATGTGATTTTGTTTGTCCTTCATCAAAACAAAACCAGCTACCAAACCGCAGGTTTCCGCGCCGCCCACCAGCGGATGTTTGGCCAGTTCAACATATTTCTCAGCCAGATAGGGACCTGTTTCATTCAATACCCTATCCACCAAACCTTCGCTCTCAAGAATTTCAATGTTGGCTAAAGCGACTGCACAGGCAACAGGATGGCCTGAGTAGGTGTAGCCATGGTTGAACTCACCGCCTTTATCTATCAGCACTTCGGCAACACGCTTACCAACTACCACACCGCCAAGCGGTATATAACCTGAAGTCACACCTTTGGCAAAAGTCATTAAATCTGGTTTGGCGCCTAATAATTGTGAGCCGAACCATTTTCCGAGTCGACCAAAACCGCAAATCACTTCATCACAAATTAGCAAAATGCCATATTTGTCACAAATACGCTGAATCTCCGGCCAGTAAGTCCTAGGCGGAATAATCACACCGCCCGCGCCCTGCACCGGCTCACCAATAAATGCGGCAACTTTATCTGCACCCACTTCTAAAATTTTATCCTCCAGCCACGAAGCCGCTCTAATGCCAAACGCATCTCGATCCTCATCTGGCGCTAAACCATAATGATACGGTTGCTCAATATGCACAATGCCAGGAATCGGCAAGCCACCCTGCGCATGCATACCGCCCATGCCGCCAAGAGAAGCGCCTGCCACAGTTGAGCCATGATATGCGTTATTACGGCTGATAATTACTGTGCGTTCTGGTTGGCCCAATGTCGTCCAGTAATGACGCACCATGCGCAGGTTAGTATCGTTGGACTCCGAGCCAGAGCTACTAAAAAAAACGTGGCTGTAATTATCGCCCGCCAGCTTGATAATTTTTTCTGCCAACTTTACTGCGGGTACGTTCGTAGTTTGAAAAAAGCTGTTGTAATAAGGCAACTCCTGCATCTGCTTGGAAGCTGCGTCAATCAAGGCTTTACGGCCATAGCCGACATTCACGCACCAAAGCCCTGACATCGCATCAAAAATCTTTGCACCTTCTGAATCCCAGATATAAACGCCTTCAGCTTTAGTAATAATACGCGCGCCTTTGGCTGCCAAGCTTTTATGGTCGGTAAATGGGTGCATGTAATGCGCCGAGTCTATTGCTTGAATATCTTTAGTGATTGTCATATCGTTCTCAATTTATAGTTTGCCTGACATGAGTGATTTATACATGCATTAATAAATGCTCTCGTTCCCAAGGGCTAATTACGCGCATAAATTCATCATGTTCGGTTTCTTTCACTGCTAAATACACATCGATAAAATTTTTGCCTAGCACTTCATGCAAGGCCTTGGCATCTTCCAGTTCACGCAATGCTTCGGACAGACCACGTGGAAGTTGGTAATCATGGGCATAAGCGCTGCCCGTTGTCACTTCGGTTGGTTTTAGTTTTTCTGTAATACCCAAATAACCGCAAGCAAGCGTAACTGCCATTGCAAGGTATGGGTTGGCATCTGCGCCAACTACACGGTTTTCTACACGACGTGCATTTGGATCGGAAATTGGCACACGAATCCCCACTGTGCGATTGTCATAACCCCATTCAATGTTAATCGGCGCTGCGCCATTACGCACAATGCGGCGATATGAATTCACATATGGAGCAAGCAAGGCCATGGCAGCAGGAAGATACTTTTGCAAACCTGCAATGTAGTGGTAAAAAAGCGGTGAAGCCTCACCATCCGGTTTGCTAAAAATATTCTTCCCAGTTTTAGTGTCAATCACGCTTTGGTGAATATGCATGGCAGAGCCTGGCTCATGCTCCATAGGCTTTGCCATGAACGTGGCATACATATCATGTCGCATGGCCACCTCCCTTAACGTACGTTTAAAGAAAAACGCCTTATCTGCCAACACCATGGGCTCATCATGCAAGAAATTAATTTCCATCTGCCCTGCACCAAACTCATGAATCAGCGTATCGAGCTCTAAACCCATGATTTCACAATAGTCGTAAATATCTTCAAACAACGGATCAAACTCGTTCACAGCATCAATACTATAAAGCTGACGACTGGTTTCTTTACGCCCGCTTCTGCCAATTGGCGGGGTTAGCGGCAGATCCGGATCAGTATTCCGCGCTAGCAGATAAAACTCCAGCTCCGGCGCTACAATTGGAGTCCAGCCTAAATCTTTATATAAACCAGCCACACGCCGCAATACATTTCTAGGCGCAAAATCAATCGGCTTTCCATCATGTCCCACACAATCCATGATCACTTGCGCGGTTGGATCAACCGCCCATGGAACCAGCCTTAACGTCGTAGGGTCAGGCAATAACACCATATCCTTATCAGTAAAGCCCATGACATTGTCGTACCCCTCATGCCCCTCGGGAGACTCTCCCGTCACAGTAACCCCGAGCACCGCTTCGGGCAGACGCATCATCCGTTCTGTCGAAAATTTTTCGCGCGGTAAAATTTTGCCACGCGCTACCCCGGTCAAATCGGGGACTAGACACTCAATTTCAGTGATATTGTTTTCTGTCAGCCAACGATCCATATCAGCAAGATCAAAATTTTTACGTTCAGGCATTTTTGTTCCCCAATTTCACTCTTTATTTAATTTAAACTAACGTTAGGTATTGTAATTATGTACAACCATTTTTGTTATTGTATTTAGCGTTTATTCGCTCCAAGCAAGCCTCACCAAAAGCTCTAAAAATCGCCAAATATTGCGGATTTTCCATTACTCTCCACTCCGGATGCCATTGCACGCCTAAAGCAAAAGATTGGGCACCGTCCACATGCAGAGCTTCGATTAAGCCATCTGGCGCAAAAGCTTCTGCCGTCAACCCTTTGCCAAGTCTATCTATCCCTTGGCCGTGAATCGAATTAACCATCATTTGCGTACTGCCAACAATAGATGCCAGTTGACCGCCAGCTAATAAGCTTACAGGATGTGATGGTGCGTATTGCATTTCTACATCTGCGTCTTTTGCTTCACGATGATCACTCAGGCCGGCTACAGCATGTACTGTTTGATGCAAACTGCCTCCAAATGCCACGTTCATCTCCTGAAAGCCACGGCAAATTGCTAATAGCGGAATGCCGGCCTCAATCGCCGTGCGAATCAGTTTCAGCGTGAGCGCATCACGTGCAGGGTCCAGCGGCAGCGATGGATCGTGCACCTCTTGTCCAAAATGCGAAGGATGCAGATTAGAAACTGAGCCTGTAAGCAAGATGCCGTCAGCCATTTCCAGAAGTTCTTCTAACTCAATATGGTTACTAATTGCAGGGATGAGCAGGGGTAAAGCGCCCGCTGCTTCAGCCACTGCCAAAATATATTTTTGTCCGACCGCATGAAAAGGATGTGCGCCCAGCAATTTCACGTCAGCTGGCAATAATACTACTGGTTTTCTGTATGCTAGTTTATTCATCGTTTACTACTCGGCAACCCTATCAACATAGCCATATTGCTTGTTATACCACTAGTTTCAAGGATTGCAACAATTCAGTTACAAGTATACTATTCTTTTAATTGGTAACTCTACAAGAGCCATTTAACTTATTTTGATAGAACCACTTTAAACCCAATATGACCTGATGAAACAGCTAATACTCTCCGAATGGCTACTCACACAGCTTAGCCAGAATAAATTCCCGGCTCGTATGCCTAATCACAGGCGTGTTTATGAAGCTATCCGCCGCGCTATTACAGAGCAAGTATTGTCTTCAGGCAGCCGATTACCTTCTACACGCAGCCTAGCTGCCGATTTAAGCGTATCACGTAACACCATTCTAGCTGCTTTCGATCAATTGCTGGACGAAGGTTATGTGGCAGCCAAAACAGGTAGCGGCACTTATGTTGCCTACAATCAACCGGATGAGTTTTCAAAAGACCTGCCCGCTATCATACCTGTCAACACTGAGACAAAAATCGAGCTATCTAGACGTGGTTTGGCTGCATCTGACATGCCCAATCTTCCAAACAGTCACTCTGGCAACCATGAAGTGCAGCCATTCACACCAGGTGAAGACGATTACTCCAGATTTCCATTCGAGCTTTGGCGGCGCTTGCTAAACCGCCAATGGCGCACGCTAAACCCTACTCTGCTTGACAGCAGCCATAACGGCGGCTATTTACCATTACGACAGGCGATTGCCGATTACTTGCGCGTATCTCGTGCGGTAAATCTCACTGTAGATCAGGTATTGATTACCTCTGGCACGCAGCAATCCATTGATTTATGCGCTCGCTTGTTAACTGATCACAATGACTTTGCCTGGATAGAAAATCCCTGTTATTGGGCAGCACGGCGAGTGCTGGAAATTAACGGCTTACAGCTGCATCCCGTATCCGTAGATAAAGAAGGCATGGCACCCACCACACAGGACTTTCGAGTAAAGCCGCGTATTATTTATACCACGCCATCGCATCAATACCCCAAAGGCATGGTCATGAGTTATGGCCGCAGGCGCTTACTGCTGGATTACGCGCAAAATAATGGCGCATGGATTATCGAAGATGACTATGACAGCGAATTTCGCTTTGAAGGCCGTCCCATCTCATCGCTGCAAGGCATGGATCAGGATAGCCGCGTACTGTATTTAGGTACGTTTTCGAAAGTAATGTACCCGGGAATTCGTTTGGGTTATATGGTTATCCCGCCGCAATTAGTAGCTCCATTCAAAAACGGCCTTTACGAGCTGCAACGCCCTGGACAGGTCATGATTCAGGCCGCCCTCGCAGACTTTATAGAAGAAGGCCATTTTGCCAGCCATATTCGGCGCTTGCGGCAGCTTTATGGCGAACGCAGACGTTTGCTGCAAACATCACTGGCACCAATCTCTTATGCAGGCGCACGCTTGTCGCCCGTAGATTCCGGTCTGCATCTGGTAGTGGAATTTGATCAGAACGTTGATGATATACGTGTAGCCGAAATGGCTACGAAATATGGCTTGCGCGTATACCCGCTTTCAAATTACAGCGTAGGGGAAAAACGCGAAAAAGGCCTGATTATTGGTTATGCCTATGCTGCCACCGAAAAAATTACAGAATACGGCAGTTTGCTGGCTGACGTGATTCAAAACGCTTTAATGACATCATGACCACTCGACTTGCAAACATTCACGACCTTGAAGCGCTCACCATTTTGTTCGACCAATATCGTCAGTTTTACGCGCAAACGCCAAATATCGCGCAGGCTAAAACATTTATCGCTGAACGCTTAAAAAAACAAGATTCGGTGATTATTGTGGTAAAAAATTATGAAGGTAAATTAATTGGTTTTTGCCAAATTTACCCCAGCTTTTGCTCGGTGATTGCCGCAAAAATCGGCGTACTGTACGATTTATTTGTCGACTCAACAGCACGTAAAACTGGCGCAGGACGCGCTTTAATGCTGGCTGCACACGAATACGCTGCCAACAATGGCATGGCGCGTTTAGATTTAAGTACCGCAAAAGATAATTTGAAAGCGCTAGCGCTGTACGAATCGCTCGGCTGGGTGCGCGATGAAGTATTTTATGTTTATAACAAAGAAATAATTCGTTAAAAAAGCTTATCACCGCATTACATTCGCGGTTTACACATGCAGTTGCAGGTGTTCGCGCTCCCAAGAGCTAATCACGCGATTATAAGTAGCATATTCCAAGGCTTTTACTTCGCCAAAGGCACGCAGAAAATTTTTGCCTAGTAATTGCGCTAAAGCATCACAATTTTGCATGCGCAGCAGCGCATCTTCTAAATTACGTGGCAACTCGACGTCAGACTCCCAAGCGCTTTCAGTGAGTGGCTCAGAAGGCGTTAACTGTTCCATTATGCCCAAATAACCACATGCGAGCGTGGCGGCAAAGGCTAAATAGGGGTTCACATCAACGCCTGGCACACGGTTTTCTACGCGCCTAGAAGCGGGCTCTGAGTTAGGCACCCGAATGCCGCAAGTGCGATTATCAAAACCCCAGCGCACGTTAATCGGCGCAGACATGTAGCGTGTTAATCGGCGGTAAGAATTGACATAAGGCGCAAAAATCGGCATCGCGAGCGGAATGTATTTTTGCAAACCCGCAATATATTGAAAAAAAATAGGGTCGGCGCTGCCGTCCTCGTTTGAAAAGATATTTTTTTTAGTGTGCGCATCTTCTATGCTTTGGTGAATATGCATGGCACTGCCCGGCTCGTTTTCCATTGGCTTTGCCATGAATGTGGCGGATATGCTATGTTTTAAGGCCGTTTCTCGAATGGCTCTTTTGAACAAAAAAACTTGATCTGCAAGTGCTAACGCATCGCCATGTGCAAAATTAATCTCCATTTGCCCTGCGCCAGCTTCATGAATCAAGGTTTCCACTTGCAGTTGATGCAACTTACAAAAGCTCGATACATCTTGAAAAAATGGGTCAAAATCATTTACTGCATCGATAGAATAAGATTGGCGCCCAGATTCTGCCTTGCCAGAACGCCCTAATGGCGGCAGCAATGGCTCGTGTGGGTTGCTATTGCGCGCAACAAGGTAAAACTCCATCTCTGGCGCAACGATTGGCTTCCAGCCTTTTTCTGCATAAAGCGCTAGCACGTTTCGTAATACAGCACGCGGCGATAAATCCACAGGTGAACCATCAAAGTTGACGCAATCATGAATCACCACCGCAACTTGCTCAACAGCCCACGGCACTAAGCGTATCGTGCTTGCATCAGGCACGCAGCGCATATCAGGGTCGGTCGGTCCAACAAAAGGGGTGTTGTCCGGCTGATCGCCGCTCACCGTATTAAGCAAAACGCTTTTGGGCAAACGCATTTCGCCTGCTTCTAAAAATAAATCTTTAGGTAAAATTTTGCCACGAGCGATGCCCGTCATGTCGGAAATAATGCACTCCACTTCATGAATTTTATTTTCTTCGATAAACTTTTTTAAGTCAGACATGTGTTCTTTCTTAAATTTGCGTTTAGCCTGTATAAGGCGTAATTAGCAAACTATTTTTCTCTTCAAGCCAATACCTATGAGGCTCTCAGGGCATATTATTTAATAGATAAAAGACAATTATCCGAATTTCTCTTTCAATTGATACCACGCCATGCCTAAAACTAAAGCAGGCGTGCGTAGCAATTTTCCACCTGGGAAATCGTGATGTTTGATTTTAGAAATCACTTCTAAACGCTCAGCTTGGCCGCTTATAGCCTCGGCCACAAGCTTGCCTGCAAGCCCCGTTAATGCGACGCCGTGGCCGGAAAAACCTTGCAAGTAATACACATTGGGCGACACTTTTCCAAAATCCGGCGCGCGACTCATGGTGATGTCGACAAAACCGCCCCAGGTGTATTCCACTTTGGTATTTTTTAACTGAGGGAAAGCCGCCACCATGCGCACTTGCATCTTTTCGGTGAGATTACGCGGCGTCATCGTGCTATAGCTAACGCGACCGCCAAACACCATGCGCGGACCTTCCAACTGCTTTTTGGCTGAAAATCTAAAATAATCCAGCGCCACACAGGTGTCACACACCGCAGCATTCGTTGGAATGAGCTTGGCGGCTAAATTTGGGTCAATTGGCTCGGAGGCAATGATATACGTGCCAACAGGCATGATGCGCTTAGCCAGGTTTGGTGCGAGTTCCGGCGCAATCTCCGGCAGAAATATATTGCCAGCCAGCACAACGAATTTTGCCTTAACTTGACCGTTCTCAGTTTTCAGAATAACTGTATCGCCTTGTTGCATGGCGCTGACAGGAGAATGTTGAAAAATCTGCACACCCAAACTTGCCGCGCCGCGCGCTAACCCAAGGCAATAATTGAGCGGGTGCAAATGACCTCCGCTTTTATCATAATAGCCATTGAAATAGCGCGGACTGTCTATCCAAGCCTTTAAGTGCTCGGGTTCTATCCATTTTGCGACTGAATCATAACCATACTTTTTCGCCATGCCATCGTACCAATTGTTCAGTCTATTGCCCATTTTTTCGTTGGTAGCAACGCCCAAAAATCCATCCACAAGGTCACAATCAATGTTAAAGCGTTTCACGCGGTCGCGCACCAAATCCAGTGCTTCCAGTGTCATCACCCATACTTGCTTGGCAGCCTCAAAACCCAGCGCGCTTTCAATCACATCCTGCTCACAGGCCAAACCCGCAATCAGTTGCCCGCCATTGCGTCCGCTCGCGCCAAACCCGATGTGATGCGCTTCTAACACCACCACTTTATAGCCACGGTCAGCCAGCTCAATCGCCGCACTCAAGCCTGCAAAACCGCCGCCCACCACGCACACATCCGCCTCAATATCACCCTGCAATTTGGGGTAATTTGGCTGTTCATTCACGCTGGCGGCGTAGTATGAGTTTTGCGTGGCCTTTAAATCAATTGCAGACATGGTTTCCTTTAAAAATACCAACTCAAATTTAGAACAACAATGTACAGATGTGACATTATAGGTAGAATACTAATTAAATGTTGGTCTTAAAAATAGTGCCATTTATATAAAACGATTAGAGCCATTTGTAGGTAGAACTCCATGCAAAAATTAATTAACAAAGCCCAGCAAATTATAGAAACCGAGCGTGAGCGCTACCTAGAGCTGCATCCGCGTTCTCATGAATTATCTCAACGTGCAAATCAGCATTTTCTATATGGTGTACCGATGCACTGGATGAATGATTGGGGCACACCTGTGCCACTGTTTGTGAAGCATGCGCAAGGCGCGCATTTTAGCTGTGCGGATGGCATTGATTACACGGATTTCTGTTTGGGAGATACGGGCTCCATGTTCGGCCATAACCCGCCAGCTGTGGCAAAGGCAATAAGCACCCAAGCAAATAATGGCTTTACTGCCATGCTGCCTTCTACACTAGCACCTGCCGTGGGTGAGGCTTTGAGCGATTTTTTTGGCTTACCTTATTGGCAGCTCGCCACCACAGCTACAGATGCCAATCGCTTTGTATTGCGTTGGGCACGCGCCATAACGAATCGCAAAAAATTATTGGTCTTTGACGGCTGCTATCACGGCACTGTTGATGATACTGAAGTTGATGTAGCCGATGGCAAAACCATCAATCGCGCCAGCTTGCTCGGGCAAGTGTACGATTTAGGCTTATATACAGTGGCTGTACCGTTTAACGATTTAGCAGCAGTTGAGCACGAATTAGCCAAAGGTGATGTTGCCTGCCTACTCACCGAGCCGGCACTTACCAACTGCGGAATGGTGCTGCCTAACGCTGGCTTTATTGAAGGTTTGCGTGCACTCACCACAAAATACGGCAGTTTGTTGGTGCTGGATGAAACGCACACAATCTCTACAGGCCGTGGTGGCTGGGCAAAAAACAACAACGTCACATCGGACTTTTTAGTTGTCGGCAAACCAATCGCTGGCGGATTGCCTGCTGCCGCTTACGGCTTTAGCGCAGAAATGGCAACCCAAATGAAAACTGCCAAAGACAGCGCACCGCCTGGACATTCTGGCATTGGTACAACACTCTCCGGCAATTTAATGACAATCGCAGCCATATATGCAACTCTCGCAGATACTGCCACAGAGGAGGCTTACGGCCACATGCTGGCATTGGCAAGCCTGCTGGAGCAGCAATTATCAACCTCAATCAAAGCGCACAATCTGCCTTGGACCATTACGCGACTTGGCGCGCGCCTAGAATTACAATTTTGCGAAAACCCACCAATCAATGCAAATCAGGCGCGTGATGCACAAAACGACATTTTAGAAAGCGCCATTCACCTATATTTACTCAATCGCGGCGTATTGCTGACACCCTTCCATAACATGATGTTAGTTTGCCCCGTTACCAGCCAGTATGACGTTAACAAACTGATACAAGCGTTTAATGATTGTTTAAAGGAATTAACGAATGACTAAGAATATTAATGACGTAATAGATTTTTCAACAAATCATGTAGAAAAATAATTTGGCGCAGTGCCACATGAGTTAATAAAGGCAGGCATCGCAGGGCATGCCGTAAAAGAAATAAATACAGTTACTTTGAATCATTACACCGATCCCACCGCGCAATTTTTTGCAGGCATTTGGCAATCGAGCGTGGGAGCAAAAACCGTGAATTACACCGAGGAAGAAGTTTGCGTTATTTTAGAAGGTCGTGTGCGTTTAAGCGATGTAGAAGATAATGCAAAAGAGTTTGACGCTGGCAGCACATTTGTAATTCCCGCAGGTTTTAAAGGAATATGGGAAACCTTAGAAGCAGTGAAAAAGATTTATGTGACTTGGCAGACTAAATAGTCTTAGCCTTATCTAACATCCAGTTAAAGACCTCATTCGCAACCTGTGTGCGGGGCGTCAACCGTGAACGCATCATCCATAATCGAGGTAGCGATTTTGCAGGAACTTGCGTTAACACTTTGACTTTACCCTCTTTAACCGCCTGACTTGCAAGGGCGTTTGATACAAATCCGATTCCTAATTCATGTATAACCGCTTCAAGCAGTAATCGACTATCGTCTATTGTGGCACCACGTACCAACTGCAAGTCTTTGAGCTCGTTACCAGATAATCTGCCTCTCCATGCTGGTTCACTTTCTAGAAGTAGCACTGGTGCTTTTTCTAATAGCTTTGGGTACGGAAAATGGCGGATGCGCTGCGCAGTTTGCACACCACAAATGGCAATTAAATGATCTTCTAACAACGCCGCACATTCAACATCTTCAGTATGAATTGGCCTTCTAGATATGACTAAATCGACATCAATACGGTCAATTTCCCGCACATCTTTCTCAGTCATAATCCAGACTTCAATCGCAGGATAAATGAGCTTAAGCTTCCCTAATCGCGGCATTAACCAGCCTTGTGCAAAATCAGGTGGGCAAGCAATCAATACAGAATCATTACTTTTGTATGGCTCAATTCGACCAATACCTGTTGACAATCTAGACAAAGTATCACGCACTGTTTCATATAACAACTCACCTGCTGCAGTTAAAGTGACGCCTTTACCATTTCGAAAAAATAAGCTCTGACCTAATAGCTCCTCTAACTTTAGCAATTGCTGACTAATGGCAGATTGCGTAAGCGATAACTCTTCAGAAGCCTTAGAAAAGCTGCCTAATCTAGCGGCGGCATCAAAAGTAATTAGGTATTTAAATGGTGGTAGAATTTTGCTCATGGTATTAAAAAAATTAATATCTAACCCAGTATAACTAATTGCTTAAGTGATGTAAAACTGCCAACATACCTAAATATTTTAAGGGGAATGAGATGGCTACTTCTGACACGTTTGGTGATAGCGCTATCGTACGTAAAAACCAAAAAGGTTATGACCGTGAAAACACCTACGCAGGAGTTTTATCGTTCATGCGCAGGCAATACACCAAAAATCTAGATGGAGTAGATGTCGTGGTTTCCGGCGTCCCGCTGGATTTAGCGACTACCTTCCGCAGCGGTGCGCGCATGGGTCCTGCGGCCGTTCGTGCCGCATCAGTGCAGATGAACGAGCTAATACATCCATGGGGATTTGGGCCTTGCGATAGATTGTCCGTCATCGATTATGGCGATTGCTGGTTAGATTCACATAATCCGCATACCATATTCTCATCCATCTATGAGCATGCAAAAGCCATATTGAAATCCAATGCAAAAATGCTTACTTTAGGTGGCGATCATTACATCACCTACCCGCTTTTAAAGGCGCATGCAGAGAAATATGGTGCGCCACTCTCACTGATTCATTTTGATGCACACTGCGACACTTGGGCAGATGACGAGCCAAACTCACTTAACCATGGCACAATGTTCTATAAAGCGATTAAAGATGGACTAATAGACCCAACAACATCCGTTCAAATAGGCATCAGAACATGGAACGAAGACTTTATGGGCGTGAATATTCTAGGTGCGGACTGGGTGCACGAGCATGGCACAACTGCCGTAGTGAACAAAGTGCATGAGATTATTGGCAAGCGAAAGGTTTATTTGACTTTTGATATTGATTGCCTGGACCCTGCTTTTGCACCTGGCACAGGCACGCCTGTTGCTGGTGGCTTAAGCTCTGCGCAAGCACTGGCCATTTTACGTAAATTCGTCGGGTTAAATATCATCGGTATGGATGTGGTAGAGGTCGCCCCAGCCTATGACCACAGCGAAATTACTGCTTTAAGCGCTGCACAAATTGCCGCAGAGATGCTGTGTGTCATCAGCGCACAGCAAAAATAAATGAATACGCATTTAAATTTTTAATGAGGAATCTCAAATGACTTTGAATCAATTGTGTAAACATTCTTTGTCGGTCTTTATTGTATTTACACTCGCACCTTCTTTCTCCTTGGCCGCTTCAGATAAAGTGTTAAATATTAACAATTGGGCTGAGTACATAGGTGAAAACACAGTTAAAAACTTTGAGGCTGAAACAGGCATTAAGGTGCGTTACGATAACTTTGATTCAAACGAAGTGCTGCTCGCTAAGGTGATTGCAGGCCAGACTGGCTATGATATTGTGGTGCCATCATCTGATTTTGGCCGTATTATGATAGATGGCGGCAAAGTGCAAAAGCTAGATCGCAAAAAACTCACTAACTGGGGCAATTTAAACCCAGCGGTGATGCAGCAAATGGCAAAGCTTGACCCGGGAAACCAGTATATGGTGCCTTGGCTAGGCGGTTCAGTGAGCGTGGGCTACAACGTGGATAAGGTAAAAGCAGCACTTGGCACAGAGCCTATTCCGGCCAACCCGTTTGAGTTGGTATTTAATCCTAAATACACTTCTAAACTCAAAAAATGCGGCATTTCAATGCTCGATAGTGCCAGCGATGTGTTCCCATCTGCGCTTATATACATAGGCAAGCCTGCCTTTAGTAATAATGCGGCTGATTACAAAGTTGCCTCAGACATGCTGCAAAAAGTACGTAAAGATATCAAGCTTTTCACTTATAACGGCCATATTACCGATTTAGCAGTTGGTAATATTTGTGTGGCACTGGGTTACGGAAGCGATTTTAATAATGCGGCTTTTCAAGCGAAAGAAGCTAAAAACGGCATCCGCATAGAAGCACCTCTACCACCCAACGGCATACAGTTTGGCTTTGAGTCGATGATGATTCCCGTAGACGCACCACATCCTGAAAATGCGCTGCTATGGATAAATTACATCTTACGTCCGCAGGTGCAGGCAGAAATTACCAACTACACCATGTTTACCAGCCCCAACTTGGCTGCGCGTAAATATATAGACCCTGAAGTACTTGCCAATAAAATCGCGTTTCCGCCAGATGCATACTTAAGCAGCAAAGCGCAGTTTTACCAAGTACGCAGCAATGCCACACGCAGAGCCATGACCAGGGCATTTACCAAGTTAAAATCTGGTCTTTAATTCAAAAAATGCCCATGAGATTAATCGTGGGCGTTTAACGTTTATAACAAAATCATTTTTTAAAGAAGCAATAGCTTCAATTCCCACTAATACGTCATGTGGCAATTTAGCCACTTGCAGGGTAGAGCGCGCAGATGTATGGCTAGGGCTGCAGTTTTGCAAAAATCCGCCCACAATTGCTATAGAAGCGAGAAATGCGCAAAACGACACAGTTGAATCTGCCATTCACCTTTACTTATTGAAGCGTGGCGTATCACTCACGCCGTTACACAACATGACGTTAGTTTGTTCCACTACTTCGGAAGCAGACTTAAGCAAATTGGTGCAAGTATTTAATGATTGTTTAACTGATCTGACCAGACCCTAGATTCCGTCATTCTGAGCGAAATGAAAGAATGACGAAGTTAAATATAAATTGTTATTATAAAGGTGAAAATGAATGACTAAAGCAATAAACGATGTGATTAGTTTTGCCACAAACCAAGTATAAATTGAGCGGCATGGTCGCAAAGGATAAAGTAGTGGCAGGCGTTGCAGGGCATGCTGTAAACACCATTCACGCTGAAACACCCAATCAGCATACCGATCCCCCGAGCAATTTTTTGCAAGCATATGGCAAAGCAGCGTAGGCGCAAAAACCGTGAATTACACCGAAGAAGAAGTCTGCGTTATTTTAGAAGGTTGCGTGCGCTTAACCGATTTAACAGGCAATGCCAAATAATTTGGTGCGGGTAGCACCTTTGTTTTACCACCAGGTTTTAAAGGAACTTGGGGAAACGCTAGTAGCAGTGAAAAAATTATGTGTTTGGCAAGCTAAGTAAACTTGATAGAAAGTACTAATTTAAAACCGATAATTAATGCCCGCACGAATAACATCATAATCTAGATCGACATTAAAAGTTTCAATGTAGCCTGGAAAGGCACTAGTTCTATACACTGTTGTGTAGCTTGTGTCATCCCCATTAATTTTTAGATATTCTAATTTCATACTAATGTTATCGAAAAATTTATGTTCTGCACCTACTCCAAAAATGGCGCTACTTAAAGTTTTAGACTTTTTCCCAGCCTTACTGTAATTTACATTGCTTAATAAATCCGAGCTAAAATCTGCTGAGGTCCAAGCATAACCAACAGTTGCATAAATCATTGTATTATCAAACGCATAGCCTAATTTGGGGCGTAATGAAAACACATGATCAACGTCTACTTTATTGCTAAAAGAATAATCTAACCCGAATGCATATGTAATGGGCGCTGTTTGACGACTTTCATCCATGTTTAGCTTCGTGTAATCCACCTCTAAACCAAGCACAAATTTGTTAGCTAACTGATAATCATAACCAAGTTGAACTCCAAAACCAACACCCCTCGGACTTTGATTTTTTGATGAGTTACTCACTATAAAATCACGCAATGTTTGAGGCTGAATGCTCCACTGACCTCCTAAGCTAGCTATCGCATCGGCATCGCCATCCGCATAGCCAAGATTCGCACCAATATAAAATCCCGTCCAGCTATTTTCTGCTGCTAAAACACTGCTGGAAAACAAACCAGCTACTAAGAATAAAGACAAAAATAAGCTTTTCACTACATATCCTTTTTAGACCAACTCCGTAGAATCATATCCAATAAAAATGGTGGGTACAAGCCCAACTTAATAAAAAGACAACAATAGAGAGCTGTCTTTAAAATGTATTTCTATCTAATTGATTACAATGATTTTAAGTGCAACGCTTTTACAACTTAAATTCATAATGAAACAATCGCTTCAATTTCCACCAACACATCACGCGGCAGCTTGGCCACTTGCACGGTAGAGCGCGCAGGCGTGTGGCTGCCAAAGGTATCACCATACACTTTGTTCATGGCGACAAAATCATCCAAATTCTTCATAAACACGGTGGTTTTAACCACTCTATCAAGGCTCGCACCGGCGGCTTCAATCACGGCTTTTAAATTAGCCAGTACTTGCGTAGTTTGCGCGGTAATATCGCCTTCCAGCAGTGTGCCATCTGCGCGCAGTGGAATTTGGCCTGAGGTGAAAAGCAAATCTCCAATCTGCATGGCTTGCGAATAAGGGCCAATGGCGGCGGGTGCGTTGGGAGTTTGAATGACTTTCATTTTAAAACCTTTTTAATTAATTATCTGAGTATTTAAATTGTACCCGCTTAGTGTTGCAAAACAATTCGTAAGCAATAGTGCCTGCGGCCTTTGCGACGTCGTTCGCCAGCACTTGGTCACCCCACAATTCAACCGTTGAGCCAACTTTAGCATTGGGTATGCCGGTTAAATCCACAAACAGCATGTCCATGGAAACGCGACCAATCAGCTTTGTCGTTTTGCCATCTACCGTAGCGGGCGCGCTAGTTGCGGCTCTTGGATAACCATCCGCATAGCCGCAAGCCACCACGCCGACGATTGTTTCTTTATCCGCAATAAAAATACTGCCGTAACCGATCGATTCACCTTTATGAACCATGCGAATCGAGATGATTTGCGAAGTCAGTTGCATCACCGCGCGAAGCGGCGTTTTCGTGTCGTAAAGTGGATCTGCACCATAAAGCATTATGCCGGGCCGCGACCAGCTTTTGTAAGATTGCGGCCAGCCAAGAATAGCGGCAGAATTGCTCAAACTTACCTCATTCGCAGCCAAATTTTGCGTGACCTTTTTAAATATCTCAATTTGCTGCAACGTATGTTCTGACTTTAAATTATCCGCATTGGCAAAGTGACTCATGAGCACAATTTCTTTTACATTGACATGCCCAGAAAGGCTTATGAATGCTTGCTCGTAGGCCATGTAATTTAAGCCGACACGATGCATGCCGCTATCCATTTTCAGCCAAACATACAACGGTTTTGTAAGCTTCGCCTTAAGTAAAATCTCGATTTGCCACTCGGCGTGGATGACAATCCACAAGTCGTTCGCGACAATTTCAGGCAATTCAGCGGCTTCAAAAAAGCCTTCCAGCAATAGAATAGGATTTTTGATGCCAGCCTGACGCAGTTGCAGCGCTTCTTCCAAACAGGCAACGGCAAAGCCGTCCGCTTCGCCATCTATCGCTTTGGCGCATTGTACTGCGCCATGACCATATGCATTGGCCTTAATGACTGCCAGCGCTTTACCTCCATGCATATGCTTGGCAACGCGATAGTTATGACGAAACGCATCTAGGCGAACATGCGCAATAGCGGGACGGGACATTAAATTACACTTTTAAAAGTATGTGTTTTGCACTGACAGGTTTTTGAACGCCTTTATTGTATCGGCTAACGGCGTATCGTCCAAGCGCCAAATCATCACTTAGAATTGCCGGTTTATGGTTTGCCACCAAATCCGCCAGCAATTGGCCTGAACCGCAAGCCATGGTCCAGCCCAGCGTGCCGTGGCCGGTGTTAAGCCATACATTGTCATACATTCCAGAAGCTTTGCCGATAATCGGTGTACCATCTGGCGTCATGGGACGCAATCCAGTCCAGAACAGTGATTTTGAAACATCACCCGCATTGGGAAACAATCCATTTAACACCATTTCCAGCGTTTCTCGACGACGCGGGTTGAGGCTTAAATCAAAACCTGCGAGTTCCGCCATGCCGCCAACGCGAATTCTGTCATCAAAACGTGTAATGGCAACTTTATAAGTCTCATCCATCACAGTAGAAATAGGTGCCGCATCGCGATTGAGGACCGGCACGGTGAGCGAATAGCCTTTGACCGGATAAACAGGTGTTTGCACACCTAAACCTTGCATGAGTTGACGCGTATAGCTGCCAAGCGCCACTATATATTGATCTGCATACAGCATTTCAATGCCTGCATCTGTTGTAACTTCTACACCACTAAGTTGGCTATTGCCTTTGATTAAACGATTGACCGACACATTGTGAAGAAATTTCACCCCTAGTGCTTTCGCTTTCTCGGCCAGATTGGTTGTGAATAGCTGGCAATCACCTGTTTCATCGCCAGGCAAGCGCAGGCCACCCAATAACTGATCTTTCACCAAAGCTAAGGCAGGCTCAGCACGGGCGCAACCATCAGGGTCAAGATGTTCAAAAGGAACCCCTAAGCGTTCAAGTACGGCAATGTCTTTCGCTTCAGCATCCAATTGCTTTTGTGTGCGAAACACCTGCAAAGTACCCTGTGTGCGGCCTTCATACTTGATACCGGTACTTGTGCGCAGCTCGCCTAGACAGTCTCGGCTATACTCGGCCAAACGAACCATACGTTCTTTATTGCAATCATAGCTTTTTGCGTTGCAGTTTTGCAGCAATCTAAACGTCCATTGCAGTTGCCATAATGTCCCGTCTGGCTTAAGAGCGAGTGGTGAATGGCGCTGAAATATCCATTTAAGCGCTTTCATCGGCACACCTGGTGCAGCCCATGGTGCTGAGTAACCTGGAGAAATTTGCCCTGCATTAGCAAAACTGGTTTCTAACCCTACCGCTGCTTGACGATCAATCACCGTAACATCAAACCCTTTTTGCGCCAAATAATACGCACTGGTCACGCCAACTACGCCAGAACCCAATACAAGTGCTTTCATCACAACCTCAGCATTCAAAAGACAATAAGCACAGTCTATTGAAAATCAATCCAACTGATTAACCAAATAAATAGTTTTTATAGATATATTTAACTATTTATTATTAATTAATAGTAATATTTTCTATATTTTTATAAATAAATAGTTTTATACAATTTCAAGGAGAAATCATGCGAATTCGTACCCATGCCGTGCGCGAGATAGATCGTATTGATATGAAAATTCTATCGGTGCTACAAGCCGATGCACGCATCCCCATTACAGAGCTTGCAGAGCGTGTTGGCTTATCAGTCACACCTTGTGGCGAACGTGTTAAAAACCTGGAAAAAGAAGGTGTAATTATGGGGTATCAGGCACGTCTGAACCCGCATGCAATGGGATTAGGGCTACTGGTGTTTGTGGAACTCAAACTATCCACAAAATCTGGAGCGATTTTCAGCAAATTTAAGCAGGAAATTCTCAAACTGCCCAGCGTGCTAGAATGCCATTTGGTCTCAGGTGATTTCGATTACCTTATCAAGGCACGCATCGCTCAGATGTCCGATTACCGCACCTTGTTAGGCGATATATTGCTTACACTACCAGGAGCACAGGAATCACGCAGTTATATTGTGATGGAAGAAGTAAAAGAAGGCTTTTCACTGCCTTTAGAAGAGGCCAAAGATTCAATATAAAATGACTTTCAAGTGGTTCTAGAAAAATATTCCAAATGGCTCTTGTCGCCTATCCAGTTTAAGAAAACAATGCTATTGTAATTAGCATCAATTTGCTTGAGTTTTAGTAATCTTTATCGATCGCAATAGTTTTATCACTTTGGCTTTATAACTTTTTTTAAGGGGTTAAAAATGATTTCAATTTCTATAAAGCAAGTTTTAATAACAGGACTTACAGCAGGCTTGTTAGCTTCCATGTATAACGCTCAAGCAGAACATATGAGTAAAATTGGTGCGGGTGAAGGCAGATTAGATATTGTCGCTTGGCCAGGCTACCTTGAAAACGGTGCCACAGATAAAAATTACGATTGGGTAACCGGCTTTGAAAAGGAAACCGGCTGCAAAGTAAATGTAAAAACTGCTGCCACCTCCGATGAAATGGTTTCACTCATGAACAAAGGCGGTTACGATTTGGTCACGGCTTCTGGCGATGCTAGCCTGCGGTTAGTTGCCGGCAAAAAAGTGCACGCGATTAATATTGCATTAATCCCTTCTTGGAGTACGATAGACTCACGCTTGCAAAATGCACCTTGGCATACGGTTGGCGGAAAACACTATGGTGTGCCTTACCAATGGGGTCCCAACGTGCTGATGTATAATACTCAAGTATTTAAAACCGCACCTACATCATGGGCGACAGTGTTCGAGCCGCAAAACTTTCCAGACGGCAGGCCGAATAAAGGCCGTATCCAGGCTTATGACGGCCCAATTTATATCGCTGATGCTGCACTGTACTTGATGAAAAAAGACCCGTCTCAGGGTATTAAAGACCCCTACGAACTCAACGAAAAACAATACGCAGCCATATTAAAACTGCTGCGCCAGCAAAAAACGTTAACGCACCGCTACTGGCACGACGTCACCGTGCAAATGACCGACTTTAAAAAAGAAGGCGTAGTGGCTTCTGGTGCATGGCCATATCAAGTAAATGCACTAAAAACCGAAAAACAGCCTATCGCCTCTGTGATTCCTGCAGAAGGTGCAACCGGCTGGGCCGATACCACCATGCTGGCAGCGGGTGCGAAACACCCGAATTGCGCGTATAAATGGCTAGAGCACTCACTCAACCCAAATCTGCAATCTGGCCTAGCCGAATGGTTTGGCTCTAACCCTGCCGTGCCTACAGCCTGCAAAACCAAGGCGCCGGGTGGCAGCGATTTCTGTGCAGATAACGGTTTTGAGCGCTTTACAGAGATTAAATTCTGGAAAACGCCTCAGGCCAAATGTTCTCTTAAAGAAGGCTGTATACCCTATAGCCGCTGGACTTCTGACTATATCAGCATCATGGGTGGAAGATAACAGTAGCTTATGGTTGCAGCTGTTGAGTTTTCCGCTGTCAGCCGCCATTACGGCACAGTAAAGGCGGTTGATGATGTGACGATTGCTGTCGCCGAAGGTGAATTTTTCTCTATGCTCGGGCCAAGCGGATCGGGCAAAACAACATGCCTCCGCCTGATTGCAGGCTTTGAGCAGCCCAGCAATGGCAGCATCAGAATATTTGGTAAAGAAGCTGCCGGCACACCACCTTACGAACGCGAAGTAAACACGGTATTTCAGGATTACGCATTGTTTCCGCATATGAACGTGCTTGATAACGTCGCCTATGGTTTGCACGTAAAGGGCATTGCAAAGCAAGAGAGTTACAAAAGAGCCAGGCAAGCTTTGGAGCAAGTAGCGCTGACAGACTATGGTCAGCGCAAACCGGGGGAACTCTCAGGCGGGCAGCGTCAGCGCGTAGCATTGGCAAGGGCTTTGGTGAATGAGCCGCGCGTATTGTTGCTAGATGAACCGCTAGGCGCGCTTGATTTAAAGCTACGTGAGCAAATGCAGTTAGAACTAAAAACTCTGCATAAAAAGCTTGGGATTACCTTTATTTACGTCACTCACGATCAAGGCGAAGCGCTGTCAATGTCTGACCGGGTGGCGGTATTTAATCGAGGCAAAATCGAGCAAATCGATGCACCGCGCAATCTTTACAGTCATCCAAAAACCAGCTTCGTAGCCGACTTTGTAGGCACTTCAAATGTTATAGGCAACAGTTTGGCGCAGCAAATTACCGGCAATAATCAGGCATTTTCGATTCGCCCTGAACATATTGATATTTATAACAAACAAGCTAAGGTTCTGAAAGTTAGCGGCGAAGTGGCAGATATTCAATACCATGGCGCGACCAGCAAAATCGAAGTTGCCGTGAATGGTCAATTACTGTCCATGGTACTTTCTAACACTGAAGTTAGCGAGACACAACTGCCGAAAATCGGCCAAAAACTAACTCTATGCTGGGCGCAAAACCGCATGGTGATCTTGGAAAATTAAATCGTTATTTTCAGTCATGCAATTTTCTGCCAGTTTAATCCCATCTACAAACCCACTCCTAAGATGGTTAAGCAATAAGCTTTATAGCAAGCGCAATCTGTTTCTATTTTTACTGCTCACCCCGCCACTACTATGGTTTGGTGTGGTTTACCTTGGCTCATTGTTTGCCTTACTTTGGCAAAGTTTTTATACTTTTGACAGCTTTAGCATGGCGGTTTCAAATGATTTAACACTCGAAAACTACCGCAGCCTTTTCGATGCTACTAACCTTGACATCATTCTGCGTACGCTAAGCATGGCGATTGCAGTAACGCTGGCCTGCGCCTTAATCGGGTTTCCTATCGCCTATTACATGACTCGTTATGGCAGTCGCGCCGAAAAAGGCTTTTTTTATATCTCAGTTATGCTGCCAATGTGGGCAAGCTATATCGTGAAAACTTATGCGTGGACGGTAATTTTGTCACAGCAAGGCGTTTTATATTGGTGCGTTAACCTTTTAGGTTTAAATTCCGCGCTCAACTACATTCTACAATTGCCAGTAATTGGCGGAAACACACTCGCCACCTCCAATCTCGGGCGCTTTATGGTGTTCACTTATATCTGGCTGCCCTTTATGATTTTGCCGATTCAAGCCGCGCTGGAGCGAGTGCCAACAAATCTGCTTCAAGCCTCCGCTGACTTAGGGGCAAAACCCACGCAAACATTTCGCAAGGTATTGTTACCCCTCGTGTTTCCTGGTGTTGTTGCAGGTTCCATTTTTACTTTTTCGCTGACGCTTGGTGATTACATCATCCCGCAGCTTATTGGCCCGAGCGGCTTATTCATTGGCACGATGGTATACACCATGCAAGGCTCTGTGGGCAATATGCCGCTAGCTGCAGCGTTTACCGTAGTGCCCATTGTGATAATTTTTACCTACCTTACGCTTGCCAAGCGTACAGGAGCTTTCGATGCTTTATAAAATAAAGCAGCCAGATAAATGGTTGCGCTCTAAATCAAACGAAAATCAGTCTCCTATTTGGCTCAAAATACTCGCCTATGGTGGACTGGTATTTTTACATTTCCCAATTGCCGTCATACTTATCAATGCATTCATTGCAACCGATGGCGGTAATACTTACTTTACACTGCGTTGGCTTTATGCAGCTATTGCACGTGAAGATGTGATGTCAGCAATCGCGCTATCGCTCAAAGTAGCGACTGTGGCTACTTTTCTGGCTTTAATCATGGGCACGATGGCGGCAG
>Ga0209254_10000290_pt1 | contig 38583 bp, 35 predicted proteins | sample FrelakmetDIP11DI_FD_187148 | JGI IMG/M metagenome (GOLD analysis project Ga0209254, IMG submission 187148) | Freshwater lake sediment microbial communities from the University of Notre Dame, USA, for methane emissions studies - DIP11 DI (SPAdes)... | ecosystem: Environmental > Aquatic >... | reverse complement strand
AGAGGAAGCAAGGAGTCGAGACGGGGAGTCATCGTTCTCGGCACGAAGAGAGAAGTTCCAGTAATGACTGTCGGCAACTTGCCGACACTGCGTCTTGGTCCACAATACGAACTCGTCGCTCGGCAGCGCTTTGCTGGCGAGGAAGCCTTGCATCAAGTCACAGCCCTGACGTCGGAGATATTCCCACTGTTCGCGTGTTTCCACGCCCTCGGCGATTACCTGCAGACCCAGACTCTTGGAAAGGTTGATGATGGCTTCGCTGATTGCGCGGTCGTCCTGATCCTTCGGAATGTCTCGGATGAAGGAGCGGTCGATCTTGATTACATCGACGGAGAGTTGTTTCAAGTAGTTCAGTGCACAGTAGCCCGTCCCGAAATCATCGATGCTGAGACGAACTCCCATGTCGGCCAGCTCCCGTGCGGTCGGGTTGATCGTGCCTGGATCGAGCAGAACGCTTTCGGTAATTTCGATTTCCAGGTATTCCGGGCTGAGCATCGTCTGCCTCAGAATGTCGTGGATCATACCGGTAAGATCGGGTTGTTGCAGCTGGCGCGCTGACAAGTTAACAGCGATACGGAGCTTCGGAAGGCCCATGTCATGCCAAGAGCGGATCTGTCGACAGGCGTTTTCCAGAACCCATCCGCTCAGATCCTGAATCATCCCCGAATCTTCGAGTATGGGTATGAACTTGCCGGGCGGGATAAGACCAAATTCGGTGCGCCAGCGCAGGAGCGCCTCGACACCCGCTAGTTTGCCGGTTGCAAGCGAAAGTTGCGGCTGAAAGTGAAGAGCGAATTCTTTTTTCCGGATGGCACTCCGGAGCTGATTCTCGAGAGTTAGACGCTCGTGGGCCTCTCGGTTCATGTCCGGTGTGTAGAAGCGGTAAAGGCCGCGTCCCTCGGCTTTGGAACGGTACATTGCGACATCGGCGTTCTGCAGGAGAGCGGTTACATCCGTTCCGTCGTCGGGGTAGAGCGTGATTCCGACACTGCACGAGGTGCAGAGGTCCCGTTCTCCGGCGAGAGCGAAGCCCTCGGAAAGTGCTTCTACAATGCGTTGAGCGATGGTTACAACATTTTGGTGATCGACGATGTTTTCGAGGATGATCGTGAACTCGTCTCCCCCTAAGCGTGCGACCATATCCGTGTCGCGGATCGTCTGCCGGAGGCGCATGGCAGCCAGTTTCAAGACGTCATCTCCTACCGAATGGCCGAGAGCATCATTTATTGCTTTGAACCGGTCGAGATCGAGGAAAATTACCGCGAGCCGACTGCGGTGTTGCGCCGCGCGGCTGATGGCCTCCTGCAATCGATGGTGGAACATGTGCCGATTAGGCAACCCAGTCAACGTGTCGTAATTAGCCAGATAGTTCAAGTTTTCTTCAGCGGCTTTTTTTTCCGTTACGTCCTGTAACGTGCCAGTCCAAGTGATAAAGTCTGCGGCTTGTTCGTCGAGGGGTTGCCCATGAATGCGGAGCAAGCGAAGATCTCCGTCGGTGCGCCGAAACCCGATATCCAGGTTGAAGGGTTGAACCGACACGTGCGGCTTAAGGAGTTGGAGGATAGGACGCCGGTCGCGGCGGACAATCCGCTTCAGGAGGCCGATGAGCTTCGGTTGCTCGCGCGAGGACGAATAGCCCAAGATCTTCAGCGCCTGAGGCGACCAATTCGGCTGGCGGGTCCGTCGATCCCATTCCCAACTGCCGAGGTTTGCGATCTCTTGGGCTTTTTTCAACATAGTGCCTGTCTTTTTCATGTCTGCAGCCATTTTGTTGAGCGATTGCGCGAGCCGGCCCAGTTCGTCATTGGATCGGACTGACAGTTCCACGTCGAGATTACCAGAAGCATATTTTCTCGCGGCTTCAATCATTTCGTGCAAGGGTCTGGCGAGCGATCGGGAGAGGACAAAGGTCAACATTACCGTCAGACTAAGGACCAGGGATAGCGCGATCGCACCGATTCCGATCAGGAAGGCGGAATAGTAATTCCACACCTCGGATATGCGCAGGTCCAGAGTTTCCAACGCCTTGGTGGCCATAGAACCGGCTAGTAGCACCTTAGCGTAGCCATAAACCCGTCCGGATTCCCCGATAACGAAGCTGAGCTCCCTACCTCCTGGCTGAGCACTTGATACTGAGCTGCCAAACTGGAAATTGCCGGGGAGTCCCGTTTGTTCAAGACGTCTCGTGTTGGCGGCAGTTCCGTCGGTAATGATGCGCCCCTGTTTGTCCAGGATCAGGAACGACGCAACTGGCAACCAGGTCGACACTTCGTCGATCTGTTCGTTAAGTTTCTTGATATCCAGGCGAACGAGGGGTCCCTGCAAGCGATGGCTCAAGTACGAGCCTGTTCGCCGCAGTTCCCGTTCTTCATTCATCGCCTGGGCGTTCGCGACCGCTTCTTGAACCTGGTAACGGACCGCCTCGGATTGACTGAAAGTAATCGTCCCGGCCGAAACAAGGACAACCGTGACGGTAACAATGACCAGCAAGGCAAACAGCAGTGAGTACTTGGCACTGATGCTGCGCGCCGTGGCTCTGGTCAGTCGGTGAATGATTGAGGCCATAACATCACGCAATTTGGCGAAGTCGACGTCTTAAGCACTTGCCTCAACGAGGGTTTTCGGGAGGCGCTTCGTCTGATGACCGTGTTTTGCTAATCTTGTCGACCAACGTTGATTGTCTGGCGAAGTGTAGCCGGGGGGGCGTGCAAGAATCAGCCTGGTTGAGGTTTCTGGATGATCGAACATGGGTTTCAGAGATCCCAGCGGTGGTCGTTTCGGGTGGCATGGCGTTTGATTCAAGCTTAGATGATTTTCGGCTCGGGCTTTGTGCCCCGCAAGAGTCGGAGAGTCAACGAGGATGATGTGGGTTGACTGATCCCCGGGGCGTTCCCTGCCAACAAGTTTTGAGTCGCTTGATGAGCGGCCGATCGGCACATGGTAGGCCGGTGCCCGAGACTTTCCCCAGGCAGCCTCTCCGGTGGGCGGAACCCGTGTCGCGGTTCGAGATCGCCTCGGAACGCGCAATGCCAATGGACGCCGGATTCCGCATCAAGCGTTCACCGTCCTTGTATTATTAACCTGGCCCTTGAATACAACCCCCAAAGATCCGCCCAACTCTTTGTTTTCATTAGGGGCTCTTGTCAGATAATTAAGGGCCGGAGTAATAACCTCGCGAGATGTGTATGTCTGAGTCCAACAGTTTTCCATCAGATTTTCTTTGCGGGGCGGCGACTTCTGCTTATCAGATAGAGGGCTCGCCGCTCGCGGATGGCGCGGGTCCCAGCAACTGGCATCAATTCTGCCGCGAAGGCGGGCGCATCGCTCATGACGATAATGGCGATGTGGCGTGTGATCACTACCGGCGTTACGGTGACGACGTCGCCATCATGGCCCAGCTCGGTCTTCAAGCGTACCGATTCAGCATTTCCTGGAGCCGGCTCTTGCCGGAGGGGCGGGGGCGTTTGAACCTCAAGGGCTTGGAGTTCTACCGCCGCCTTGCGGAGTGCTTGGCAGAGCGGGGAATTCAGCCGTTCGCAACACTCTATCACTGGGATTTACCCTTCGCGCTCGAGTCCGAGGGTGGATGGGCCAATCGGGATAGCGCTCACTGGTTTGCCGACTACGCGCACACGGTGTTTCGCAGTTTGGGCGAGTACATTTCCCATTGGGCGACCCTTAACGAGCCTTGGGTGGTAGTCGATGCCGGGTACGTGCAAGGTGTTCACCCGCCCGGCGTCTCCTCGCCAGAGACGGCACCTCGCGTGGCCCACAATCTCTTGCGGGGACATGCACTCGCCGTGCAAGCATTCCGTGCGGACGGCGTTGGAAAAATTGGTCTGGTGGTCAACCTGGAGCCCAAGTATGCCCTATCGAGCGATCCAGCCGACGTTGCGGCCATGACGAGATCGCACGCTTACATGAATCGGCAGTTCCTCGATCCCGTTCTCTTGGGGGCCTATCCGGACGAGATGGCGGAGATCTATGGTGCGTCGTGGCCGCGGTTTCCCGACTCGGAGTTGAAGCTCATTCAGGAGCCGATCGATTTCCTGGGGGTCAACTACTACAGCCGTTCCGTCGTGCGCGACGACCCGCGTGGGGGGCTCTGCGCGGCATTGCCAGTTGTGCAGCACGCGGCGGAACACACCGCGATGGGCTGGGAGGTGTTTCCGGAGGGCCTCGAATCGGCTCTACGCTGGGTCAAGCGGCGCTACGGAGACATCCCCATCTACGTCACCGAGAACGGGGCCGCGTGCGACGATCCAGCGACGTGTCAGGGCACAATCGAGGATACGCAACGGATCGCCTACCTACGCCGGCACCTCATTGCCGTTCGGGATGCGATGCGGGCCGGGGTCAATTTGCGGGGTTACTTCGTGTGGTCGTTGTTGGACAATTTTGAATGGACCTACGGCTACTCGAAGCGTTTCGGGATCGTCCACGTGGATTTCGTTACCCAACAGCGCTCCTTGAAAGCGAGTGCCAAATTCTACGCGCGTGTGATCAGCTCTCGTGGGGCCGCGCTGGATAATTGATTACGCTGGATCGGAAAGCCCAGGTATTGTCGACGGCCTGCCGGGTTACCCCTAGGTATCGGGACAGTGACGCAGATCCGGCTGACTGCGCAAACCCTCGAAGCGTCCCCATCGGCCCCGCGCAGACTTCGGAGAGGGCGCCTTCGCGCGATGTCTGCCCGCCCCCGGTTGCGGACCGTTGGGGCTGTAATTGCGATGCGGTGAGTCGGCCAGGGATGCGAGCCGCAGCGCAATAGGGCCGGAAAATTTCACACCGTGGGTCTTGAAAAACAGGTTCGAATGCTTATATGCTTAGCAGCACTCGCTAGTGAGTGCTAACGAGAGCTCGTTAGCCATACGCATTGTTAACCGACAGGAGAGAATCACCATGAAAATTCGTCCCTTACATGATCGCATTGTGGTAAAGCGCGTCGAAGAGGAGAAGACTTCGCCGGGGGGGATTGTGATCCCGGACACGGCTAAAGAGAAACCCATCCGGGGCGAAGTCGTGGCCGTCGGTCACGGCAAGCTGCTCGACAATGGCCAGGTTCGCGCGCTCGATGTGAAAGTCGGCGACAAGGTGCTGTTCGGCAAGTATTCCGGCACCGAAGTCAAGATCGATGGGATCGAGTATCTGATGCTTCGCGAAGACGACATCATGGGTGTCCTCGAAGGTTAAGGGCACATTTGACGATTACTGGAGGAATTCACTGATGGCAGCAAAAGAAGTCCGTTTTTCCGATGATGCACGGCAGCGCATGCTGACCGGGGTAAACATTCTGGCCGACGCGGTCAAACAAACGCTTGGCCCGAAGGGGCGGAATGTCGTACTGGAGAAGAGCTTCGGTGCGCCCGTAGTGACGAAAGACGGAGTGTCCGTAGCTAAGGAAATTGAGCTGAAGGACAAGTTCGAAAACATGGGCGCGCAGATGGTCAAAGAGGTCGCCTCGAAGACGTCCGATGTGGCTGGCGATGGCACCACCACGGCGACCGTACTGGCGCAAGCCATCGTCCGCGAGGGTCTCAAGTCGGTCGCGGCGGGCTCCAATCCCATGGATATCAAGCGCGGTATCGATCTCGCAGCCAACACCGTCGTCGAAGAGCTGAAGAAACTCTCCAAGCCATGCACCGACCGCAAGGCGATTGCCCAGGTGGGTACCATCTCGGCCAATTCCGATGAGTCCATCGGCGAGATCATCGCCGACGCCATGGACAAAGTAGGCAAAGAGGGTGTGATCACGGTCGAAGAGGGCTCTGGGCTCGAAAACGAGTTGGAAGTCGTCGAAGGTATGCAGTTCGACCGCGGCTACTTGTCCCCGTATTTCATCAACCAGCAGGAGACCATGAGTGCCGAGCTGGAAGAGCCTTATATCCTGCTTCACGATAAGAAGATCTCCAACATTCGCGATCTTCTTCCCGCCTTGGAAAAGGTGGCGAAGTCTGGACGCTCGCTGCTGATCGTTGCCGAAGACGTCGAAGGTGAGGCCCTGGCCACTCTGGTCGTCAACAACATGAGAGGCATCATCAAGGTTTGCGGTGTGAAGGCTCCGGGCTTCGGCGATCGTCGAAAGGCCATGCTGGAAGATATCGCGGTCCTCACGGGTGGACGGGTCATTGCGGAAGAGTTGGGTCTCAGCCTCGAGAAGTTGGATCTGGCCGATCTCGGCAGCGCGAAGAAGGTTCAGATCAACAAGGACAACACCACCATCGTCGACGGTGCCGGCAAGACCGACGAAATCAAGGCTCGGGTCGAGCAAATCCGTAAGCAGATTGAGGAAACCACCAGCGACTACGACCGCGAGAAACTGCAAGAGCGCGTGGCCAAACTCGCGGGCGGCGTGGCGGTCATCAAAGTCGGCGCTGCGACGGAAGTCGAGATGAAGGAAAAGAAAGCACGCGTGGAAGACGCACTGCATGCCACGCGAGCGGCTGTCGAGGAAGGTATCGTTGCCGGTGGCGGAGTGGCGTTCATTCGGGCGCAAAAGGTCCTGAAGGACCTACAAGGCAAGAACCACGACCAGACGGTGGGTGTGGCTATTTTGCGGCGTGCGGTCGAAGAACCGCTTCGCCAGATCGTGGCCAATGCCGGCGATGAGCCATCGGTCATCCTGGCGCGCGTTCAGGAAGGAGACGGTACCTTTGGCTACAACGCGGCGACGGCCGAATACGGCGATATGATCCAACTGGGCATCTTGGATCCGACCAAGGTGACCCGTTCGGCGCTCCAAAACGCGGCTTCAATAGCCGGCTTGATGCTGACCACCGAAGCGATGGTGGCCGAATCGCCGAAAAAGGAGAAGCCGATGCCCGGTGGCCACGGCATGGACGACATGATGTAATCCCGAACGTCTGGAGTTCGCTCAAGACGAAACCCCGCCCACGTGGCGGGGTTTTTTGTTGGTATCGGGTCAGAGTCGGCGCTTTGCCGCAGTTGCGCGTAACACATTCTCGAGCCAAGAAATCCCCGTCAGCTCGACGTGGAATGGAGCAGTTTCGCTGCCGGGCAACTCTCCGGATACCGTCATCAGTTGAAATAGTGCTTGGGGCGGGGTCGTGCTTCCAACTTTTCCCGAGCGCGAACGACTACCTCACCCGACTGCCATGCTCAGTTATCGTCACGGCTTTCACGCCGGGAATTTCGCCGATGTTTTCAAGCATGCCGTATTGACTCTCATCATCACAGGCCTCAGAAGGAAGGACACCCCGTTCTGTTACCTGGATATGCACGCCGGTGCGGGTTGTTATGATCTGCGCGACGGACTGTCGCTGAAGAATCGCGAGTTCCTGACTGGAGTGATGAGGGTGTGGAGTGCTCCAGAGGTTCCGGCTTCTCTTCAGGATTACCTGACGGCGCTGCGCGTAGCGAACGGCAAGGGCGGCGAGTTGCGCTGGTATCCGGGATCTCCCCAGATTGTTCGCCAGCTGCTAAGACCGCGGGATCGGATGATTCTGTGCGAGTTGCACCCGACCGAGATCAGCCGGTTGCAAGCACTGTTTAGGGGTGACCGACAGGCCGCTGTGCATTACGGCGATGGCTATCAGGCACTCAAGGCCTTCTTACCGCCGTCCGAGCGCCGTGGTCTGGTGCTGTGCGATCCTCCGTATGAATTGAAGGATGAGCGCACCCGTCTCGTCAATGCCTTGATTGCGGCCTGGAAGCGCTGGCCGACCGGGATCTTCGCCATTTGGCACCCGATCCAGGAGCGAAGCGCGACGGACCGCCTTTACCGGAAGTTCAAGAACAGCGGGATCGGCAAGATTCTCCAAGCCGAGCTGTGCATACGGCCCGATGATTCGACGAAGCAGTTGAAGGGAAGCGGGATGATCTTGCTCAACCCCCCCTACCAGCTTGATCTGCGTCTGCGATCTCTGTTGCCCTGGTTGTGGGCTGCCTTGAGCACCGAGGGCCAGGGAAGCTGGCGGGTGGAATGGCTAGTGTCCGACTGATACCCGGTTTCGGGGCGTTGTCAGCCATCGTGTGGTTGCAAGAGCCCATGGGCGCCATTCCGAGTCTTATTGACAATTTTGAGAGTGTTATACTCAAAACTGAGTGCCCATGAAGGGCCAGCCGCACCGGCTTGGCACCAGGAGGTTTTCCCGAATGTAACACCCACAGGAGGCTGTCGTGATAGCATCCGAATGTCCTGCTGGAGCTTTGGTTACCGACGTGAATGTCAGGGAACACTTCAAGGATTCGATTCAATCGGCCTTGTCTAATCAAAAGGTCGAGGCGGGCGAGGACACCGTGTTTTACGTGGTCAATCTTCTCGCCTATTACACCCATGCGGACCATCTGTTCTCCCAGACCGCGGAAGGCGTAGATCTCAAACCGCTCGCGCTGATCTACGCCGAGGCAGTGGAAGCTAAGTCACACAAGGAGAGGCACGCAGCACTGAAGCGGCTGGGCGACATAGCCCTCCTAATAGCCGGCCTATTTTCCTCGAGTCTCAATCGTAAGGTGGTCGATGTGGGTTACTACATCGCCATGGGAGGCAGCGCCTACGGTTACCTCAGCGACATCAGCCGCGGTACCGTGCGCGGGCGGGCCTTCTGTGCGATTTTCGGCGAGCTTTCCGACAAGTTTCCGAATTTCGTGGATGTGCTGGCGGAGGTTGGCGAGCAATCGCGATTGGGTTCTCACTCCGATATCATGCGGCTCTACGAGATTTGGCTTCGGACCGGCAGTCGTCGTGCCGCCGAACGGTTGCGCAAGCTCGGCATAGAGCCTATGCAGGGTTCCATCAGTCGCCTCCAAAATTGAAGGAGACGTAAGATGAAGCTCAACATCCTGCAGCAGATGCTGGAAGGCCTGTATCACATTGAGGTGGATTACTCGGTCGAGGACTTTGTCATTACCGATCCGGAATTGGCGCGACGCTTGGATGCGAGCGTCAATTCCCGGGATAACCGGGAAAAGCTTCTGGTCTCGCAGGAGGGTGACGAGCTTCACCTGGCGCTGTACCTGGATAGCTCTGTCGTGGATCGGTTAGCCGACGACTGTCCGCTGGACGAGCTTCACAGCGAAAATTTCTCGGACTTTCTGCTCGCGCTCGAAGGAGTCAGCCACTTTCTCTACGTCAGTTGGAATGCCGGGTTCGATCGCGGGGTGACCCTGCTGGAGCTGGAAATGCAGGCTGAGGTGGACAAGTACGTCATGGCCTCGTCACTGTTCGCGCAACAGAAGAAGAGCCTTGAACCGGCTCAGCTGTGGCGTTGCCTGTTCGACTCGCCTTCGTTTGACGAGACGCTCGATGGCGAAGAGCGGTCCCGCTACGTCGATGCTAGCCATTACGCGGGCCGCTTCTGTTTCAAGCTGGAGAACCAGTACCTGAAAAGAAATCGCAGCTCCGAGATGATGGTGGAACTGCGAAAGTTCTACCGGCTAACCCAGGCGGGTAAGATCAGCCACATCAACTCAGCTTTCGCTGCTTGATGGATTGGCTGCCGGTGACCGGCGACTGCGGTCGGCGATGCAGAATGCCCGCTGGGTTCGTGGCCGTCCCGTCTCGCTACTGGTCGAGAGCCACCTTTACGGGGCTTACCTCCGGCACGGATGATCGAGCATTGCTCGTCATTTTCCACCTCGCGGAACGCTCGGGGCTTGTTTCGGAAAACAGGTGCCTTGAGCAAGTGCTTTCGCTTCCTTGAGTCGTGTCCGGAGTTCCTCGGATTGCGGAGGGTCGCGGAACTCCCCGCCGCGTTCGCCGGCCATGCTGAAGAGGTAGGTGAACGTTTGTGCTTGTCCGAAGTCCTCGTAGGACAGCTTGCTCGCGATGGTGTCTGCCGCGCAGACACAGTGATAAAGGTTGTCGTAATTTTGACCTCCGTGCTCCTGCATGCACTGCATGACATATTCGACCCGAGCGAGGGTTGGGAAATCGTTCTCCAACCGGGGCGCTTCGGAGGTCGCAGGAGCGCGTGCCGCGGGGGGTGGCGTTGGTTCCACCTGCCCTTTGCAGCCGGGGAGAGCGATGGCGGCGAGAGCAAGCGGAAGGAGTTCTCGGAGAATCGGCTTTTTCATGAGTCGTTTGGTCGGAAGGTTTTCAGGGTAAACACGATTGGAATTTTGGGGTGCGAGAGTTGCGGCACTCCGGTACACATCACGGGCTATCAGAATCTCTCGAGAGTAGGGTGAGTCAAGAATCCGTGGTTCCGCTTCGCACCGCGACTTACTCGCGAGCACATGGACATACAAGGTATTGAGAGTTCTCGAGCCAATGACTGTGCTCAGCAGTTTGTTTCAGTCTTCGACGGCAAAGTTCACGATCTGTTTCAACTGTTCGTTCATCCTCGCGGCGAAGGCGTTCAGCCTGGTGTTCGGCGACTCTGTTGGTAACAGGTGCGTCGACACGATCACTTTTCCGTCCTCCGATCGGACGGCGATGTTGCAAGGCATGTAAATGACTGCAGCCGGAGAGATTTCGAGCATCTCGCGAGCGTGGGTCAGATTGCAGAATTGCAGCGTGTCGTAGTCAGGGAACTCGATGTTCTCGCGTTCGCGAATAACACTGCCGATCTTATTGTGACCGGTGATGCGGAAATTGCGCTCAGTGATTGCGAGTTCCAATTCTGCTAGTACGTCGGCGTAAGGTTTTGTGGTCTCGGCCTGATAGAAGGTGGGTTGGGCCGTCTGTAGTGTCTTTGCGCACCCTGGCACAAGAATCAGCAAGCATGCGAGAATCAGAGTTGATAAGTTGACCATGTCAGGCCATGCGGCTGAAGCAGGGTAGACCATTATAAATCGGCAACCTGGCTCCTTCACCATGCAAGCTGAATCATCTGCGATTACGGGCGTCGTACTCGCCGGCGGTAGAGCCCGCCGAATGAGCGGCGAGGACAAAGGACTGATTGTGTTTCGCGGTCAGCCGCTGGTGTTGTATGCGCTGGAGGCCCTGTGTTCGGTCGCCGGCCGCGTCTTGATCAACGCCAATCGCAACCAAGATCGTTACGCCCGTTTCGGGTTTCCGGTGATTGCGGATGCAACGAGCGCATTCGACGGTCCACTTGCAGGTCTTCTGAGTGCTATGAAGGCCGCCAGCACGGCCTACGTCATGGCTGTCCCATGCGACTCGCCGATGATGACCGGGGACTTGCTGCGCCGGCTCGCGACCCAGTTGGTGGACCGGGAGGCTGAAGTTTGCGTCGCCCATGATGGAGAGCGGCTGCATCCGGTGTTTTTGTTGGCCGAACGAAATCTCATGGATAGCCTGGAGGCTTACCTCGTGAGCGGTGAGCGTAAGATCGATCTGTGGCTGGCGAGGCACCGCTTGGCGGTGGCGGACTATAGCGACCATCCAGAACTGTTCGCGAACGTGAACTCGCCCGATGACCTGGCCGCGTTGGAAGCGCGGTGGAAGGTCGCCCAAAGCGGGGACCAGCAAGAGGCAGCCCGATATGAACACCGGTGAGTCCGTCGGCGTGCTGACGCATGGTGTCCACCCGCTCCGGACGGAGGGACGAATCGTCCGTACACCGAGCGGTCATGAAATCGCAATGACGAATGCGGGGCTTGCATCTTGCCGTGTCGTCGAGGCGGTGGACGAGAACGGCCAGGTCCGCGAGTTGGAATTGGTGGGCGAGCGAGCGCTGACGATTTATGTCGACAAGTACGAAGTCGTCACCTTGATGACCATCGGAACTTATCCCGAGCTATTGACTCTCGGGTATCTTCGAAATCAAGGGTTTCTAGATCAGATCGAGGACATCCGTTCGGTTCAGGTCGACTGGGAGACCGAAGCGGCGGCTGTGACGACCCGGCTTGCGGAGCACAGATTTCTGGAGAAACTGGGAAGCCGCATCGTGACGACCGGCTGTGGTCAGGGGACTGTGTTCGGCAAGTTGATGGATCAACTGCGGTCCATCCGCCTGCCGTCGGTCGCGATTCGCCAATCTGCCATTTATGCATTGCTTAGCAGCTTGCGCGATTACAACGAGGTCTACAAACGCGCCGGGGCCGTCCATGGCTGTGCCCTCTGCCAGGGCAGCCAGATTCTGATTTTTGTCGAGGATGTTGGACGACACAACGCCGTCGACGCCATCGCTGGCCACATGTGGCTGAACGGCATCAAGGGCTCTGACAAGATGTTCTATACCACTGGACGATTGACCTCCGAGATGGTGATCAAGGTGACGCAGATGGAAATCCCTGTGCTCCTGTCGCGCTCCGGAGCCACCCAGATGGGACTCGAGTTGGCACAGCAAGCCGGCGTGATCATGATCTCCCGCGCCAAAGGCCGGCATTTCCTGGTACTGAACGGGGTCGATCAGCTTCTGCTCGACAGCAAGGGTTTGCCGGGGGTAGTCGAGGCGCAGACAGGAAGAGGGGTTTCCGAGACGCTGTGAGTAGTGAACCTCGGCGGCCATGTCCTGAGCCATTGTACTGACGCTCCCACCGCAGCGAATTCGAAGTCCCGGGGCGATCGCTAGATCGCCAGGCCCTGAGCATCGAACCAGGCTATCCTGCTGTTTTCGACCTGGATGCGGATGCTTTGCCCGAAGGCGTAAGCGCGCAAGCTGTTAAGTCGGGCCACGCAAGTCGTTTTGGTTGCCTCTCGATTCAGTTCCCCAAAGTGAAAGTGGACCAGCGTTTCGTGCCCGAGATATTCCACCTGAGCGACGATGGCGGGTAAACCCGGCTGATCCGCTTCTGTCGCCGACAACGCTTCCGGCCGAATCCCCGCTGTGAACGTGCTGACCGAACGCATCAGATCGTCCGCCATGCGCGGGGACTGGGGCAAGTGACGTACCAGTGCGGCCACATTCATCCCTGCAGCCTCGACCGCTTGCAGCAGCAGTCGGCCCGGCACCAGATTCATCGCTGGGGTGCCAATGAAGGCGGCGACGAAGATGTTAGCAGGGTGTTCGTATAATTCCTTCGGTGTTCCCACTTGCTGCAGTTGGCCTTCCTTAAGCACTGCAATGCGCTGCCCCATGGTCATCGCCTCCACCTGATCGTGAGTGACATAGAGCATCGTTGTCCCGGTGCGCCTTTGTAACTCGGCGATCTCGCCGCGTACCTGGACGCGTAACTGCGCGTCCAGATTGGACAAGGGTTCGTCGAGAAGGAATACGGTCGGATCTCGGACTAAAGCCCGACCCATGGCGACCCGCTGGCGCTGCCCCCCGGAAAGCTCTTTCGGTAAACGGTGGAGCACATCCGTCAGTGCTAGCAGTTCGGCTGCCCAGGCGATACGCCGTTCGACTTCCTGGCGGTTCAGCTTGCGCATCCTCAACGGAAATTCCAGATTGCCGCGCACGGTCATGGTCGGGTAGAGCGCGTAGTCTTGAAACACCATTGCGATGTTGCGCGCCTGGGGGCTCAGGTCGTTGACGACCCGTCCGGCAATCCGCGATGTTCCTTCGGTCGGTTGTTCGAGTCCGGCGAGGAGCCTCAGCAGTGTAGATTTTCCGCAGCCGGAGGGTCCGACCAGTACGACGAGTTCGCCGTCGGCGACCTCCAGACTAAAGTGGCTCAGCGCGCAGTGACCGTTTGGGTAGGTTTTGCTCAGACGCTCGAACGCAACGCTTGCCATTTCAGTTTATTGTCATGGCGGCGAACCGAATACGTGGTTCCCCGTGCATCGTGGGGGTCGTAACAGCCCATGGAATGGCTTGCGTTAGCGCGTGTAAGCATGCGCCCGCCGGGACTTGCGCGGCCCAGGCAGAAAACTAAAGGTCGCCAAGTGATCGCCCCCCCTCTTGCGGAAGCCCCGTCTTGCGAGACGGAAATGCAGTTAGCGCTCCATGCTTCGGGACGGACCATAGCGCCATGTATGCTTAGCTCAGTCGAAGAAGTTCTCGAAGCCGATCAAATCCAACACCGGCCTAATGATCGGGTCGGACGCAAAGCGTTTTTGAATCGCTCGATCGGCGAGATGATCGGCGAGGGCGACAAGAATCATCGCCTGATTGAGACACAGGTAGATATAAGCCACTTTCCCTGTCTTGGGGTCGACGGCGTCGTAAAAGCCAAATTCCCCATACAGCGGATACCGCTTGGCCAACAAGCGGAGGTTCTTGGTTGCCGCCTTCGGCTCCGTGAGCAAGGCCAATGCTGCGGCGTGAGGGGTTACCACACCTTCTTTATACCCGGCCACGCCGAGGAACTTGACCCCATACTCTGCGTAAGCTTCCGACCCTGGAGTCGAACTAGGGGACATACCCCACACCGGGTAGGCCAACTCTTCCAGTGCGTAGCGACGCTGAATCGCGGTGTGGACCGCCCCGTTGCGTCCGAAACTGTTCGGCGCGAAGCGCAGCTCATCCAGTACCAGGGCCGGCATCAACGCCTCGAATAGGCTCCCGCCCCAGGACGGCACATAACGATACTCCTTCCACTCATAGTAACCTCCCATCCATCGGAACCCCCGGTCATGCTTCTCGCGGCGATTCTGAGGTTGGCGCGTCTGCCAGGTATACTCGCTGGGAAGTGTCCGTGTCATGGCGAACCAGTGTTCCCGTTCGACATCGCCTTTGCCGATGGCGATCAGGCTGCCGATGCGCGATTCCGCGTAGAGAGTGCCGTAATGGTATGTGGAGCGCTGGTCGGTGTCGACGAAGTAGCCGTGGGACATCAGTTTCGATTCTGGATCGTAGAAAAATCGGTAATTGCCTCGGTCGATCAGACGCGTGCACCGTTCCGCTAAGGCTGGAAAAGTCTGCCGGATCACTATCAATCCGGCCGTAAGCCACGAGGAGTCTACAAACGACAGGAAATGGCTGGTGCGCTCCAGGGTCGTCGTGTTGTAGTAGTTGTAGAAGAAGCCGTGAGACGTTTCGAGCCGCTCCAATGTGGTGAGGGTGGCGTTTAGCCGCTCTGCAGCCTGCGCCTTGTCGATCAGTTTCAAATCATAGGCGGCGGCGACCGCCAGCAGATGGAATCCGATGTTGGTGACGCTGGTGTAGTCGCCGATCCGGGCGCTGGCGAGGTCGACGTTGGCGTTGCCGTTGCCGTTGCCGTTGCCGAAATGGATGCGGTCCAGCGGCAGCCCATGTTCTCGGTCGGTGAGTGCATCGAGGCCGCGCCAGGTATCGGATGCGACGCGCCGAAGAAATGCCCGATCGTGTTGGGGCAGGGTCTTGGGGTCAACGAGCGTTTGCGTCGGCCAAGCGGTGAGGCGAGCCCGTAGATGGGGCTTCGCGGCCGTCTCGCCGCCTAGGGCTGTTTCCCAGGCCTGTTTCTTGGCAGGCGGCTCCATTTCGCTGCCGGGTAGCCGGGGTGCTTCGATCTTGAGCAAGACGATGTCGTCTACCAGATAGGCGCCTGTGCGGACCGCAGTTCGTTGGCTGTGCAAGTTTATGCTGAAGGATTCGATCGAGCGCCAGTCGTTGATTCCCTTCATTTGCCGCAAGGGTACGGTGATTTGTTGCCACTGGTCGCTGACATTGGCGATAACGGCGTTGCCTTCTTCTCGGACTCCGGCAAGCGTTGGATGTGGTCGGCGGAATTTGATTTCGAGCTGCTGATTGAACCCGGCGGTCGTATCGCCTTTGAGCCAGAAACTCACATGGTCATAATCCGACGCGTCGAGGCCAAGCAGATGCAGGACCAGACCGAAGTCTTGATCCGGCTGGTCTGGGTTCTCCGGTGATGGTGTTGTGGGAAGCCGATAGCTGACACGCAACGCCTGGCCGGGGCCTCCGGGGCGATCTGACGGCACCGACTGATAACGCAGACCGAACGCGGTGTCGGCGGGCGAGTGTTGCCAACCTAACGCGACGGGGTGTCCTGGCGGTTGCTCGAAGTCTGCGAGCAACAGTCGCTTCAAGGCTGGTTGACCGTCCACGCGCGATTCTTCCGCCGCAGCACCGAGTGCTGCGAGCGTCAGAATCAAAGCCAACATGACCCTCTTCGCCATTTCTCTCGCCTTGGATGCTCTCAATTGTAAGGAGGGTATAGTTAGAACGCGTTCAATTCGGTGAGAAAAAATACGCTTGGAGTCTGTTGGGTCATATTGTCTCGTCTGTGCGTCTGGGCACGCAGAAAGGAGTTAACCCAAAATTGAGGATTGTTGCAGTTGCAACAGCTTTTTCTCCAGCGGGTAACCCGGCGCTGAGCGAGCGGCGCCTTCGGCTTGTGGCTACAGCATAGAGGATCGCAGCGGGCTTCTCAATTGATGCTTACCGCCATTATCGCTGTGTTAGAGTGAGTCAGCAGCGTCACCGGAATGGGTCCAAAGTGTTACGACGTCGGATCGGGAAAGATGGGTTGTTCAGCGGGTAGGCTGTGATCGTTGGCTTGGCGAAAGCGATCGGCCTGCTGCTCTTGCTGGTTCGCCTTGGCGGTTGCGACTCCGAGGAGGTGAAACCGGTTGTCATCGACTTTTGGGCAATGGGGCGCGAGGGGGAATCGGTCCAGGCTCTTCTGCCGGAGTTTGAGCGACGCTATCCAGGCGTACAGGTCGACGTGCAGCAGATTCCGTGGAGCGCCGCACATGAAAAGCTCCTGACCGCCTACGCGGGCGATGCGCTGCCGGACATATTTCAGCTGGGCAACACGTGGATTCCGGAATTCGTCGCACTCAACGCTGTGGACGACTTGACCGAGCGATTCGCGACGCATATGCCTGCGGACGATTTCTTCCCCGGTGTCCTCGAAACAAATCGCCTAGACGGAAAACTGTATGGCGTTCCTTGGTATGTCGATACGCGGTTAATTTTCTATCGGACCGACTTGTTGCAGGCCGCGGGCTATGAACAACCGCCGCGGGCCTGGCATGACTGGTGGGCGGCGATGGAGCGTATTAAAGCCAACCTGGGGGCGAATCGCTACGCCATTCTGGCGCCGTTCAACGAATGGCAAATGCCCGTGATCTTGGCTTTGCAGCTCGGTTCTCCGCTTCTGCGAGATGGAAGTCGCTATGGCGATTTTCGAGGGGAAGCCTTCAGAAGAGCCTTCTCCCTCTATGTGGGTCTTTTCCGAAAAGGCTGGGCGCCGGTTATGGGCGAGATGCAAGTCGGCAATCTTTATCAGGAGTTCTGCCGCGGCTTGTTCGCGTTCTATCTCAGCGGTCCCTGGAACATCGGCGAGTTTAGCCGCAGATTACCCGATGAGATGATCGGTCGATGGGCCACGGCGCCTATGCCCGCGCCAGACGACCATTATCCAGGGGCCTCGCTCGCGGGCGGGGCGAGCCTCGTGATCGCTCGGACAGCGGCGAACAAAGAGGCGGCATGGAAGTTGATCCAATTTCTCGCCGAGCCGGCTCGACAAGCAGAGTTCTATGGGCTTACCGGAGATCTGCCGCCACGCAAAGCCGCGTGGGAAGCGGAAGTGCTGGCCACGAATGCCCATGCGCGCGCCTTTCGGACCCAATTGGAACGTGTGATTCCGCTGCCTCGCATCCCGGAATGGGAGCGTATCGCAGACAAGATCGCGCACTACGCCGAGAAAACGATACGGGGCGAGTTTCGCGAGGAGGAGGCACTCGCGAATCTGGATCGCGACGTCGACCTGATCCTGGAAAAGCGACGCTGGCTTCTGGCGAAGGAGGAAAAGTGAGGCCGTGGCCGGTGATCAATCCAGCATTCTGGTTTGTCCTCCCGGCCTTGGGTCTGATCGTCCTGTTCTTCTTCGTGCCCGTGCTAGCAGCGCTGGTCTTAAGCTTCAGCGACTTCGACATCTATGCCCTCGGCGATCAGAGTCGCCTTCGCTGGATCGGTTTGGATAATTACCTTCGGCTGCTCCACGATCCCCTGTTCTGGCAGGCGCTGAAGAATACCCTGTACTTCGCCATCGTGGGTGGCCCGCTGTCCGTGACCGTGTCGTTGGGCGCGGCCCTGTTGCTCAATCACAGAACGCTTCCGTGCAAGGCGCTGTGGCGCTCGGCGATGTTTCTGCCCGTGGTGACGACGCTGGTCGCCGTCGCGGTGGTGTGGCGTTATCTCTATCATCCGCGCTACGGCTTCCTGAACTATGCGTTGGCCTGGTTCGGCATCGATCCCATAGACTGGTTGGGCGATCCGGCCTGGGCGATGCCGGCCATCATACTGATGGCAGTCTGGAAGAACTTCGGGTTCAACATGGTCATTTTTATTGCCGGCCTGCAAAACATTCCGCAACGACTGTACGAGGCGGCTACACTCGATGGCGCGGGTACCTGGCAGCAGTTCCGACACATCACGCTGCCCATGCTGGCGCCGACCTTCGTATTTGTTGCCGTGGTGACGATGATCGGCTATTTTCAACTGTTCGCCGAGCCGTACGTCATGACTCAAGGGGGGCCTGCCGACAGCACCCTGAGCATGGCCTTGCTGATGTATCAGGAAGGATTCCGTTGGTGGAATCTCGGCTACTCGGCTTCGGTGGCCTTTGTCCTGTTCGTTATCATCCTCGCGGGTACGCTGCTGCAACTCTGGCTTCGCGAGAGGACTTCGCGCCCGTGAAGGTTCTCGGCAGGCTGCATGTCGGAACGCGATTGCCGTTGTTGGTGATCATGGCGATCCTGGTCGCCCTGACGTTGTTTCCACTGTTGTGGATGGTCTCGGTGTCCTTCATGCCCGCCCTGGAGGCGAGTCAGTACCCGCCGCGTCTCGTTCCGGCCTCACCGACACTTGAACACTATCGCGTCTTGTTTACGCGTCTTGACATGGCGCGGTATCTTTTCAACAGTACGCTGCTCGCGGCCGTCGTAACCCTGCTGTCGGTGCTGTTCAACGCCTTGGCAGGCTACGCCTTCGCCAAGTTGCGCTTTACTGGGCGCGACCGAGTGTTCCATACGTTGCTGTCGGCGATGGTGGTTCCCGGACAGGTGGGAATGCTGCCGCTCTTCTTGATGCTCAAACAATTGGGCCTCATCAACACTTATGCGGGTGTCGTCGTGCCGGGCATGGCTAGCATCTTCGGGATCTTTCTCGTGCGTCAGTATGCACTGTCGATTCCCGATAGCCTTTTGGATGCCGCGCGCATCGACGGCGCCAGCGAAGGGCGTATCTTCTGGTCGCTGGTACTCCCCCTCTGCAAGCCGATCCTGGTGACCTTGGCGATCTTCACTTTCATGGGATCCTGGAATGACTTCATGTGGCCTTTGATCATCCTCACCGACCACAAGATGTTTACGCTGCCGGTCGCGTTGGCGAATCTCTTGGGCGAACATGCCCAGGACACGGAATTGATGATGGCCGGCGCAGTACTGACCGTCTTGCCAGTGCTGGTGTTGTTTCTCGCGATGCAGCGGCACTACATCGAAGGCTTGGTGTTGGGGAGCGTGAAGGAATGAGTGTTCTTCGAGCGCGAGCCTCTCTGCCGATACAGCCGAAGTCGTCACAGAGTCGGACGGCAGCAACGAAGAGAAGAAATGAGTGATGCTGCGTGAGGCACATCTGAGGCACATCTGAGGCAATGCGATGAACTGGACCGATATCGTGCTTGGACTGGTGGCGGGCGTCTCCGTACCCATGCAGGCCGCAATCAACTCCCAGCTGCGGCAGATTGTGGCGAGCCCCGTGTTGGCCGCACTTATTTCCTTCGCCGTGGGGACGATTGCGTTGTTCGCGTGTGCTGCCGGGTTGCGCGCCCCCATCCCCGAAGGCCGGTTGGTGTTGCACGCCCCTTGGTGGGTGTGGCTCGGTGGGGTGCTAGGCGTGTTCTACGTGATCACTGCCATCTTGGTAACACCGCGCGTGGGAGCGGCGTCGCTGATGGCACTGGCCGTGATTGGCCAGCTGACCGCTTCATTGGTGTTGGACCACTACGGCTGGCTGGGGCTTCCGTTGCAGCCATTATCGGCTCTCCGCGTCGTCGGAGCGGTGCTCCTCGTTGCCGGTGTGATCTTGATTACCCGATTCTGAAGGAGGACTTCACTATGATCGACATCCGCAGGGGTTCCGAGAGGGGACGCACTCACACCGACTGGCTGGACAGCTACCACAGTTTTTCCTTCGGCGATTACTTCTCCGCTGAACGGCTCAATTTCGGGGTGCTGCGAGTCATCAACGACGACCGCATTGCGCCGGGAGGCGGCTTTCCAACCCACGGACACCGGGACATGGAAATCATCACCTACGTACTGGAAGGGGCTCTGGAGCACAAAGACAGCCTGGGCAACGGTTCGGTCGTACGCGCCGGCGACGTCCAGCGCATGAGTGCGGGGACCGGTATCCGTCACAGCGAATTCAACCCATCGCGCACGGAGCCTGTTCATTTTCTGCAGATCTGGATCGAGCCGCGTTGTGTCGGTATGCCGCCGAGTTACGAACAGACGCCGGTGCCAGATAGTGATAAGCTCGATAGGCTGCGGTTGATCGCCTGCCCCGACGGCGCTGCCGGGTCGCTAAAGATCCTTCAGGACGCCCGCGTTTATACCTCGCTGCTCGGCGCGGGCCGGTCAGTTGAATATCCGCTGGAGCCAGGCCGTAGCGCCTACGTGCACATCGCATGTGGATCCTTGCGCCTAAATCGCGCGCCACTGGAGGCTGGGGACGCCGCCGCCGTGAACGATGAGGCGAATGTGGTGATCGAGGCGATCGAACCGGCGGAATTGCTGCTGTTCGACCTTCCTTAGCTGTGAATGTTGGTGTCGTGAGGAAGACTCAGGGCGCCGTCCATGAAGATTCCGGGCGACCGACGGAACCTTGCCAACGTTTCGCCTGCAGGCAAATAACGTGCGAACGAACACGGTATTCCGATGATCTCCTCGCTGCCTTTGTCGCCAATCCGACCGTTGCGCTCTCCCAAGAAACTCGGAGAGCAAGACAGAACGCGGGTTAATGGGGCCAGGGCGGGACTCGAAAGTCCAAGAGTTTCCTCAGGCGGTTGTGAAGTCACCATACCTTGGAGGAGTCCGTTATGTGTTGTTCATCCAAACTCTCTCGCCTGATTCGGTCCGTCGTAGTTATTGTGTTATCGGTAACGTCTTATCAACAGGCTTTTGCCGAGTCCGCCGATCTTGGGGGCGAAGGGTCGACCCAAACTCAGGACCAGTCGCTGGATACACGCACGGCCGATCGACAGATCAACGAGGGCGCCGCCCAACCACGGCAGACGCGAAAGGAGGCCCGGAAGAGCAGACGGGAAGCACGTCAAGCCAAGAGGTTGATGAGAAGAGGGGCTCGTCTTTCCTTGCGCAGGGCCTGGAGATAGGGCCTGGAGATAAGGAGGCACGCGCGCCCTGCCCAGGCAACGCTCGCCATGGGCTCTGGGCAGGGTTTCAGCGAGCTTTTCTCGGGCGAGTCGTCGATAGCTCGCGAAGGGTGCGGCGCGTCCTCGGATGAGGTTGTCAACCAGCGAAAGGCCGCGTCGATGCCGTTCTTTGCGTAGCGGCGCGATCGTTCGCCTCCCCCCGAGGCGGGGGAAGCCCGCAACAACGGTGATAAGGCTTCGAGGCGCTCCGCTGCGAGTCTCCGCCGACACGCGTCGTTGGCGAGAGAGCCCGGTCCACTGCCTCAACCGCGCTCATCCGATCGAAAAGCAGTGCTATACCTAGAATAAGTTCACTGCAGCCAAGAGGAATCGCCAATGACCAAGAAACTTGATGACCTCGAAATGCCCGAGGACCTAGGCCCGGACGTGTGCCCTGAGGGTATTTCGCAGGCAATGTTGGCCAGAAACTTCCGAGGCTCCGGCGAGCACTTTGAGATTGATGAGCCTGACGCCGCCGCCCCGGAAGACCAGACGGAGTTCGAGCGAAGGTTTGGCTCGGTTATCGGGCAACTCATGACAGACTTCCTCAAGTATTGAAACTTGAGAGAGGCATTGAGAGGAGCGCACAAAAGGACAAGAAACTGACGGCCCCACCACGAGCGTCTGCCAAGGACGGCATGCCCTCCACCACATTCGCCAATACCGCTGGGCTAAAGGCCCTCTTTGCGACCGAGAGCGCAGGCTCGGCGCAGCAGCCGCTAGACACCCATCGAGCCGCTACAGCTCTGCAGCTATTGCTCGATCCTGCGTAATTCACGGGGCTTGTCGCACCTTCGCTTCGGCCCAAAGACGCCGCCAACAGCACCCTGCCAGCGGACGCTGACATTAGCGCGCCAGCCTTCTCTTCAGCAACTGATAAGCGAGGGCGGTGGCGAGTATTATCGCGCAGGCCAGGGCGATTAAAATCAGACTCTTGTGGAATGCATAGTCGACCATGTTCTGGCTGCTTGCTTGTGCTTGTTTGGTCAAGAGATCCATCCGGGAAGCAAGGGTATCGATGCTCCCGGGACCGATGGTCTGATTGAACGCTTGCAGCAACTCTGCCAGGCGTTGGGCGGTGGTGTTGATCTGTGCCGCGGCCGCGGTATAGTCGCGGATCCGAAACGGTTCGGAGTTGGGGTCCGAGGGGCTGGATTCGATCTGTTTCAGGATATCCTGAAAGGTCTTGAGCGTGGCATTCGCGGCCTCGGACATTTGCTTGCCTGCAGCCAGGGCTTCCTTGGCCTGGGCCGCGGTTTCCTTGGCTTGGGCCGCGAGGGCCGTGAGACCTTGGCGCTCCGATGTGAACGCCGCGAGGATCTGCTGCCGTTCGCTGCTGATGACGGTGGGAAGGCGCTCCGACACCTGGCTCAATCGCTCCGCTGACGCTGACAGTTGGCTGGTACTGCTCAGAAGCGTTCCGACTTCAGGCATTTCCACGGTTCGGATGGCCAACAATTCCGTCTGCCAACGGAGCAGCGTCGGCATGTGCCGCATCAGGAACAGCCCTCGTTCCGCAAACAGGCGCGTGTCGGCGAGTTCACGGGCGGCAGGATCGAGCCCCGACAGAGGGTCAATCATCAGCAGGTTGAAGACGCTGGGCGCGCCAGACGCCTGCTTGGTCTTGGTATGACGACTCATTTTCTGGATCTCGGACGCGAAGCCGAGGGCGCCGACGTCGCGAGGTGTTCTGGCGCCGGGATGCTGTTCGTTCCATGTGCGAATGTCGTTGCGGAGTTCCTCCAACTGATCCATTTGCAGAATGGTCGCGGCGATTCGCCAAATTTCCTTCTCGGCTGATCGCGCGCCGAGGAGCAGCGGCTTGGCCGAAGCACCGAAACGCTCAGGCATCCAGTAGTCCTCGATTTTCATGCGAGTCAGGGTGACGAGAATCACCATGTCCAAAAGATTGGCAAAGGCGTTGGAGCCGGTGGCAATCGCCAAGACGTCCTCGGTGAGTGCGATGCGGCGCTGAAGTCGAGCGCGTCGCTCTGGGCGTTGACCATCCTTTTCCTGCAACTGGCTAGTGGTTGCAATCAGCACGTCGAGGTAATGGTCCGAAAAACGAATCAACTGCGACTGCAACTCCACGGGATCGACCGTAGTCCTCTCTTGGCCGAGACCCAAAATGCTTTGAATCGCCTTGTCGGGCAGTTCCAGCGTGCCCCTGATCAAGGTGCAGCCGCTTCCGAAAGTTGCCGCCAGCAGAGCGAACGCGACGAGGGGCATGCTGGCGGTGCTTCCGTTGACACCCGATGGAGACGGCCCACCCACCTTCGATCTGGTCAAGAAAAAGCGCACTGTTCGCACCCCAGGTGAGGGTGAATGGGGTTAGTTCTCGAAGGTAAACACGCGTTTCCACTCGCTGCGCATGTCTACGACCGGCCATCCTCTCTTCTTCGCCTCGGTTAGCGCTCTGTCCAGACGGCCGACCTTCGAGTCATGATCGTAGGCCCACTCACGCTTAGCGTCGGTATGGTGGATGACGAGCGCGAACCGCGGCCCCGGACCGGCCGCCGTCCACTGCAACATTTGCAGGTCGCCGTCGGAGTTGCCAACGGCAAAAACCGGTCGCCGGCCGATGTGGCTGTGAATGCCCACCGGCTTGGTAGCGTGGTTGTTGATGAACTCGACTTCGGGTAACCGCACGAGAATCGGTTGACCCTCGGCCATCTCGAGCTTGGTCTTGATGCTGCTGCCGATGACTTGCTCGGGCGGAATTCCGTAAACCTTCTCAGTCCAGGGCCGCAGGAAATCGACCCCGCCATCCGACACGATCCAAGTCTTGAAGCCGTTCCCGCGCAGATACGCCAGCAACTCGATCATAGGGCGGTAGGCCAGTTCGGTGTAGGGCCGGCGAAAGCGTGGGTGCCGTGCCTTCGGCAGCCAATCCGCAACCAACTTCTCGAAGTGTCCGCTGGTCATGCCGGAGGACGTCGCCATGACCAACTGCAGCAAGCCCTCCGCGCCGCTTGCGCCGAGGCTATCGAAATCGCCTTCGATCGCCGCCTTGAAAGGCTGTCTGACCTTCCAGCCGGGAAATCGCGGAGCGATCGCCTTGACCCGGTCAAGCAAGAACGCGAACTGAGCGGGGATTGGCTTTTCGGGCCACAGGGTGCCGTCGTTGTCGAAAACCGCGATCCGCTCCGGAAGCGGCACGAAATCTTTGCCGCCTGGCGATGTGGCGCGCGCGACGAAGTCAACGATGGCGCGCTTGGATGGGCCCTCGTTCCAGGAGGGTAGGGGCTCGGTGCCGGCGCCTTCCATCGCTCGCACGGCGAAAGCACATTGCAGGAGCAATAGCCAACACATCAGAAAGATTCTCGGTCGGCGCCAGTCCTGTCGCGTCATACTGCTCATCGTTCTGGTTCATGGAAAGTTGTTGTGCCGGTCATTGTTTCACGCTGAAGTTCATCGTCAAACTGTATCGCGTGGGCTACCCGCGCAAAACCGCAGTATCGAGCAAGTTTTCCCAACCGAGGTAGGTGGCGACCTGCTCCGTTAGGGCCGGGCATCAACTGGTTAGCCCGCCTCCCGCACCTCCGGCGGTGTGCCGGTGCGCCTGTGCTCATCAGGCCGAATGCCGCGAAAGTTGGTAAAATCCGGATCAGGGTTGTAATCGGAGACCAAAGAGAAGCCATGGCGGGTCATAGCAAATGGGCGAATATACAGCACCGCAAGGGCGCCCAAGACGCGAAGCGAGGGAAATTGTTCACCAAGTTGATCCGTGAAATCACCGTGTCCGCACGGCACGGTGGGCCGGATCCGGCCCACAATCCGCGCCTGCGGACAGCGATGGATCAGGCCCTGGTTGCGAATATGTCCAAGGACACGATCGAGCGGGCGATCAAGAAGGGAAGCGGGGTGGGGGACGCGGATAACTACGAGGAAGTGCGCTATGAAGGTTACGGGCCAGGCGGCGTGGCTGTGATGGTCGACTGTTTGACCGATAACCGCAACCGGACTGTGTCGGAGGTGCGTCATGCCTTTACCAAAGCCGGTGGCAATTTGGGCACGGACGGTTCGGTAGCCTATCTGTTCAGCAAAGTGGGGTTGATCAGTTTTCCCGCAGGCGTTGGCGAAGACTGCATCATGGAGGCCGCGCTCGAGTCAGGTGCCGAAGACGTGGTGACGAACGACGACGGCTCGGTCGATGTGTTGACCGCTCCCGAGCGATTTGAAACCGTACGCGATGCCCTGGGGCAGGCCGGTTTGGAAGCGGAAAGTGCGGAAGTGACGATGCGGGCGAGCATTAATACCGTGCTGGACGCCGAAGACGGCGAGAAGATGATCCGTCTGCTGGAACGGCTAGAAGATCTGGATGATGTGCAAAGTGTTTATTCTAATGCCGACATCAGCGAGGAAATCCTCGCCAAGATCGCCTGAGGCACGGAGCCCCATTGACGCGAGTGTTGGGTATCGATCCAGGTTCCAGAACCACGGGCTACGGTGTCGTCGATGACTTGTCCGGCCAATTCGCCTTGGTCGCCTTCGGCTGCATACGCACGGAAACAGAACGTTTCTCGGAACGATTGCGGCAGATCTATGAGGGTATCTTTAAAATCGCCCATGACTATCAGCCGACGGAACTGGCTATCGAACAAGTCTTCGTGCGCAAGAACGCGGATTCTGCTTTGAAGCTCGGGCATGCCCGCGGCGCCGCGATTTGCGGTGGCGTTGCGGCGGCTTTGCCGGTTTACGAGTACACTGCGCGCCAAGTCAAACTCGCCTTGGTCGGCAAGGGCAGTGCCGACAAGCATCAGGTGCAGCATATGGTTCGTGTGCTCTTGCAACGGCAGGATACGCTGACGCTCGATGCCAGTGATGCGTTGGCAGTGGCGCTGTGTCACGTGCATCACCAGCAGACAGAGCGACGCATGCGCCGCGCGGGGGCAAACCCCTGGTGATTGGGTTTTTGCGTGGAACCCTGGCAGCGAAACGAGCTCCCTCGCTCCTGGTGGATGTGCGTGGCGTGGGCTACGAAGTCGACGCACCGATGTCGACGTTCTTCAAGCTGCCGGAAATCGGTAGCGAGATCCTTCTCTACACGCATCTCTTGGTACGTGAAGATGCCCACGCCCTATTCGGTTTTCTCTCCGAGGCCGAGCGCGGCCTGTTTCGCAGTTTGATCCGCGTCAGCGGTATCGGTGCAAAGCTGGCGCTCGGCGTCCTCTCCGGACTCAGTGCCGAGGAGTTTTGCCGCTGTATACAGACTGAAGATACTGCCCGCCTGGTGCGCCTGCCCGGGGTTGGAAAGAAGACCGCAGAGCGCCTGGTGATCGAGCTGCGCGACCGGCTTCCCACCACCTTGCCAGTTGGCGCCCTCGTGGAATTCGAGCTCCAAAGCGCGCAGAATCCGGTCCAGGAAGCGCTGAGCGCACTGATCGCACTCGGCTTCAAGGCGCCGGATGCCAACAGCTTGGTCCGGGCCATCCCCAGCGAAGGCAAGAGCAGTGAAGAGCTGATACGCCTCGCCCTCCAGTCAGCGGCAAAATAGGATGCCGAGTTCCCGCTTGGTCAGTGCTGCGGAAGACACGGAAGACGAGGTCATCGATCGCGCTATCCGCCCCCGTAAACTGGCGGATTACGTCGGTCAGGCGGCGATGCGCGAGCAGATGGCGATCTTTATCCAGGCGGCTCTGCGACGTAATGAGGCGCTGGATCACGTGTTGATCTTTGGGCCGCCTGGGTTGGGAAAGACCACGCTGGCCAATATTGTTGCCAATGAACTGGGTGTGTCCATTCGCCACACCTCCGGTCCGATACTGGAGAAGGCGGGCGATGTGGCCGCCCTGTTGACCAATCTTGAACCCCGCGATGTTCTTTTCATCGATGAGATTCACCGCCTCAGCCACTTGGTGGAGGAGATTCTCTACCCAGCGATGGAAGACTACCAGATCGATATCATGATCGGCGAAGGGCCCGCGGCACGGTCGATCAAACTTGACGTGCCGCCGTTTACGCTCATCGGTGCCACAACGCGTGCGGGTTTGCTGACTTCACCATTACGCGATCGCTTCGGGATCGTGCATCGCTTGGATTTCTACTCGGTTGATGAGTTGACCCAGATCGTGGGCCGCTCGGCGAAGATTGTCGGGTTGACCATGACGCCCGAAGGCTGTCGGGAGGTTGCCCAGCGATCTCGAGGTACGCCGCGTATCGCCAATCGTTTGCTCCGGCGCGTGCGCGACTTCGCCGAGGTGATGGCCGATGGCGCCGTGACCTATGAAGTTGCCAATAAGGCCCTGGAGATGTTGAAAGTCGATCCCCGCGGCTTCGATCAGCTGGATCGCACATTGCTCAGGACTATGATTGACAAGTTCGACGGAGGCCCGGTCGGGCTGGACAGCCTGGCGGCTGCCATCGGCGAGGAGAAAGGCACAATCGAAGATGTGCTCGAGCCTTATCTGATTCAGCAAGGCTTCATCATGCGGACGCAGCGGGGCAGGGTGGCGACACGCAGCGCGTATCTTCATTTCGGTTTGGAACCACCACGTGTACCCGTCGTCAACGGGGAACTGTTCTAAAGATCGTGGACGTGTTTGACCTGCAAGCGGGAGCAAATATCAGCGATGCTCGCGATCCTCAGCGAAGCCGGTTCGAGTGGCCGGTGCGCGTCTACTACGAAGACACGGATGCGGGGGGGCTCGTTTATCATGCCAACTATCTCAAGTTTCTCGAGCGGGCACGTACAGAGCGACTGCGCGCCTTCGGTTTCGAGCAAGACGAGCTCCAAAGGCGAGAAGGCATCGTCTTCGCTGTCAAGTCGGTCGAAGTGAATTATCTGAAGCCCGCCCGTTTCAACGATGCCTTGCTCGTGACGGCCGATTTCGACGAGGTGAAACATGTCAGCATGGCCTTCAACCAGCGCGTGCTGCGCGTGACGGATTCTCGACAAACGCTTTGCCTCGCGCGTGTTCGCGTGGTCTGCCTTGGGGCCGCTGACTTAGGTCTGCGGCCGATCCCCGAATCCTTGCTGCTACGGATGAGAGATGACATCTGAGTTGTCGATTTTTGCCCTGATCAAAGAGGCCAGTCTGATCGTGCAGCTGGTCATGTTTATCTTGCTACTGGCTTCCGTGGTCTCGTGGACCTTCATTTTCTCGAAATACCGGGAGATCAGGCGTGCCGAGGAAACTTCCGAAGAGTTCGAGGAACGCTTCTGGTCGGGGATCGATCTGACCGATCTCTATCGACAGCTGGCCAAGGACGAGTACGAAAGCGAGGGGATGGAGAACATCTTTTTGGCTGGCTTCAAGGAATTCGCTCGCCTGCGACAACAGCAGGGCATCACGCCGGATGCGGTCGTTTCGGGAGTTCAGCGGACCATGCGTGTGGCTTTGAACCGCGAGCTCGAGAGTTTGGATGAGCGCTTGCCGTTCCTGGCGACGGTGGGCTCGACCAGCCCCTACATCGGCTTATTCGGCACAGTGTGGGGTATCATGAATTCCTTCCGCTCGCTGGGCAACGTGAAGCAGGCGACCTTGGCGATGGTAGCTCCAGGCATCTCGGAGGCGCTGATCGCGACGGCGATGGGTTTGTTTGCCGCGATCCCTGCCGTGATGGCCTACAACCGTTACGCGACGAACATCGAACGCCTGGCCAATCGCTATGAGACCTTCACGGAAGAGTTTCTGGGTCTGCTGCACCGACAGGCGCACGCTCAATGAACGTATCAGGCGGGAGAGGGCGTGGCAGGCGCCGCAAACCCATGGCGGAAATCAACGTTGTTCCCTACATCGATGTGTCCTTGGTGCTGTTGATCATCTTCATGGTCACCGCGCCGATGCTGCAAACGGGCGTGGATGTAGATCTGCCTCAGGCAGAGGCGAAGACGGTGGATCCAACCCAAGACTTGCCGATCGTCGTGTCGATCGATGCCGAGGGGACTTTGTTCCTCGATGCCGGTAATCAGGCTGACGTAAGAGTGGAGCCTGAGGAGCTGACAACCAGGGTGGTTGCCGCCTTAGAGTCGAAGCCGGGTTTGGCGGTGCTGATCCGTGGCGACAAGTCCGTCGATTACGGGAAGGTCATTACGGTCATGGCAGCTCTAAAGAACGCGGGGGTGCCCAACGTCGGCTTGATGACCAGTCCCGCTGAGGAATGATGTCTCCTCCGGTGCGAAGTTACGCCGGTCCTTTCGGACTGTCGCTGATTCTGCACGTCCTGTTGCTGCTGCTTTTTGCGATGAACTTCGACAGCTCCCGGTCCGTGCGGCAGTTGCCGCAGCCTGAGATCGTTCAGGCGACGATCGTGGAAGAGACTCAGATCGAAGCTGCGCGCAAGCGCATCAAGGTTGCTGAAGAACAAAAGACCGAGCAAAAGCAGGCACAGATCGAGCGAGTGCGGGCGGCTGAAGCGAAGCGCTTGGTTGAGGTACAGCGGAAGACGGAGGCGGAGAAACAGAAAGTGCAGCAGGACGCGGAGAGAGAGTCGGCACAGCGGAAGAAGCGCGAAGACGAGATCCGGCGTCAGGCCCAGATAGAAAAAGAAAGGGAAATCCAAGAGCGGGCGCGGCGAGACCAGGCGGAGGCAAAACGAAGGGCGGCAGAAGAAGCGGAACGTAAGGCCGAAGCAGAAGCCGCAGCAAGGGCGGAAAAGGAGGCGAAGGCGAGAGCCGAAGCCAAGGGGAAAGCCGAAAAAGAAGCCAAACGCCGAGCCGAATCCGAAGCCAGGACTAAGGCCGAGGCGGAAGCGGAGACCAAGCGGCAGGCGGGGGAGGAGGTGAAAGAGAAGGCCCAGGCCGAAGCTAAGCGGAAAGTTGAAGCGGCAGTGGCCAAGGCCAAGGCAGAGCGAGAGACTAAAGCGAAAACGGCAGCCGAAGCTAGGCGGAAAGCCGAAGAGGAGGCCGAGCAGAATGCGGCCGCTGAAGCCAAGCGCCATGCTGAATCCGAAGCTAAGGCAGAGGCGAAGCGTAAGGCGGAGGTGGAAGCCAAGCGCGAGGCGGAGGAAGCGAGAAAGAAGGCACAGCTCGAGGCCAAGCGGAAAACTGAGGCGGAAACCGCCAAGGCCACGGCGGAGCGAGAGGGTAAAGCGAAAGCGGAAGCCAAGCGGAAAGCCGAGGCAGAGGCCGAGGCCGAACAGAAAACAGCCACAGAAGACAGACGCCGCGCCGAGTCCGAAGCCAAGGCCAGGGCTGACACCGAAGCTAAGCGCAAGGCGGAAGCGGAGGCCAAACGGGAGGCGGAGGAGGCTAAGGCGGAGGCCAAGGCTAAAGCGAAAGCGGAGAAACAGGCCGCGGCAAGGGCGGAGGAAGCGGCGAGAAGCAAAGCGCAAGCCGAAGCCAAGGCCAAGGCGGAGAAGGAAGCGAGAGCAGAAGCGGAGGCCGAACGCAAGGCCGCAGCAGAGGCCAAGGCAAAGGCAGATAAGGAGGCCAAACACAAGGCCGAAGCAGATGCTAGGGCGCGAGCGGAAAAAGAGGCCAAGGCAAAGGCCGAGGCGGAAGCGAAAGCCCGCGCCGAGAAAGAGGCCAAGGCAAAAGCGGAGGCCGAAGCCAAGAAGGCCGAGAAAGAGGCCAAGGCCAAAGCGGAAGCCAAAGTCAAGGCAGAGGCGGAAGCGAAGCGCAGGGCCCAGGAGGAAAAGCGCTTACAGCAGGAACGCGAGCAAGCGCTCAAGGAACAGTTGGAAGAGGAGAATGAAGCGCGGCTCGAGAAACAGGCCGGAGAGGCGGCGCAAGCGTGGGCCAACCGCTACATCAAGCCGCGGGTCAAGGCGAGATGGTTACGGCCGCCTTCTGCGACGGGCGGCATGTCCTGTAAAATGCGGGTGCGAACAGGTTCGAGTGGCCAAGTGGTCAGTGTTGCGACCGAGAGCTGTAACGGCGATGCCGCTTTTGCGCGATCCGCCGAGGCGGCGGTCCGCAAGGCATCCCCGTTGCCCATGCCGCCGGATCCAAGAGTCTCCGAAAAGCTCCGTTCGTTCCAAATTACGTTTAAACCGGAATAGCACTCGACAGGCTTCTAGGGTGATCACAACACTTCTGCGAATTCTTCTCCTGATTCCGTTCCTCGTCTGCCTCGGAAACGCCGCAAGAGCCGAGGTGACACTGCAGATTACGGAAGGCGTTCAAGGTGCGACACCGATCGCCGTAGTCCCTTTCGGAGGTTCGCAGGCGGGGGACAACATTGGCACCATCGTGGCGGGGGACCTCGAGGGCAGCGGCCGATTCAAAGCCTTGCCGGTTGGCGACATGCTGGAACAGCCGACGTCGCCGGGGCAGGTGCGCATGCAGACCTGGCAAGCGCTAGGCCAGGAGTATCTCGTCATCGGGCAAGTGCAGCCGGGCGGTGGAGATCAGTATGTTGCCCAGTTCTCGGCATTCGATGTTCTGCGTGGCTCCTCGTTGCTCGAATACCGGATGCCGTTCCGCGCCGCCGAACAGCGGCGCACCGCGCATCGCATTGCGGACATGATCTATAAGCAGTTGACGGGTGAGTCCGGCGGTTTCGCGGCGCCGGTCGCATTCGTGACCACCAGCGGCAGCGGTCCCCGCGACCGCAAGTACAGCCTGCAGATCGCGGATGCCGATGGCTTCGATCCGCAGAGCATCCTGTCGTCTCGGGAACCGATCATGTCACCGGCATGGTCGCCGGACGGCACCCGAATCGCCTATGTCTCGTTCGAGAACAAGACTCCGGCAGTTTATGTCCAATCTCTTGCCAGTGGAGACCGTGAAAAGCTATCCGGCACCCCAGGTATCAACGGCGCTCCGGCCTGGTCTCCGGATGGGCGGGAGCTGGCTCTGACCCTTTCCAAGGACGGCAATCCCAATGTCTACGTCATGGATGTCGGATCGCGCTCGCTGCGTCGAGTGACGGACCACGCCGGCATCGACACCGAGCCGAACTGGTCGGCTGACGGTCGCTCGATTGTCTTTACCTCTGACCGTGGTGGCAAGCCACAGCTTTATCTTGCATCCTCAGGAGGCGGAGAGCCGCAACGCCTGACATTCGAAGGCGACTATAATGCCCGGGGGGTATTTTCCCCGGACGGGAGATCCATCGCCTTCGTGCATGGTGCCGGTGGTTCTTATCGAATCGCTCTGATGGATGTGGCCACGCGCAAGATGCGCGTGCTGAGCAAAGGACCCCTGGACGAATCGCCCGGTTTTTCTCCCAACGGTAAGATGGTTCTCTACTCCGCAAGGACCGGTGGGGTTGCTCAATTGATTGCGGTGTCCATCGAGAGCGGCGCGCAACGCGTTCTCAAGATAGGGGGGGGCGAAGTCCGTCAGCCAGCGTGGTCCCCGAAAGATTAGAAAGATTCGGAAGCGAGCGGGATCACCTGAACCCACGTGGTTTCGTCGCACGGTCGCACGAGTGAGAGGATTTAACATGAAGTTGCTCAACGCCAGTATCGCCGCCTTGATCGTCGCGCTCGCGCTAACGGGCTGCAAATCCACAGGTACGACCAAGACCGATGCCGCGCAGGCGGCAGGGGCGAGCGCCGCGAAAGGCCGAGCCGGGGGCGGGGGGCCGGAAATCGGCAGATACGGCGCGGCAGGTGAGGGTGCCGGAGGAGGCGCCGGGTCTTATGGGGCTGGCGCATACGGAGAAGGCGCAGGGGCCGGAGGGGTAGGCGACCCGAATGATCCGTCGAGCCCACTGTCGCGCCGGGTCATCTATTTTCAGTACGACAGTTACGAAGTGCTGCCGGAATATGTGTCCGTGGTCAATTCGCACGGGAATTACCTCCTTTCCAACTCCGGGCGCTCGATCACGCTGGAAGGGCATGCCGACGAGAGAGGTTCGTCGGAGTACAACATCGCGCTGGGCGAGCAGCGGGCAAGAGCGGTCGCAAGGATGCTCACCGTTCAGGGTGTCTCCGAGGAGCAGATTCAGATCGTCAGCTTTGGGGAGGAAAAGCCCGCCTCCAGTGGACACGATGACGGCTCATGGCAGCAGAATCGGCGGGTCGAAATCACGTATGCGGGGCATTGATACATGAGTCGCGAACCTCGCGCGTGCATCGCTGTGCTGGCTCTGTTGGGTGCCCCGGGCCCGGCCTTGGCTCAGCAGTATGACAACCGTTACGATCAAGCGGCCGGGTACGGCGTCGAGACCTTGGAAGCCCGCGTGGAAAAGCTTGAGAAGCGCTTGTCTGGACGTGGTTTGGCGGACGTGGTCAACGACATCGAGAAACTGCAATCGGAAGTGCGCAAGCTTCGCGGAGACCTGGAGAAGGCGGATGACGAACTGGATCGCCTGAAGAAGGATCGGAAAGAAGACTACGCGACGCTGGATCAGCGCTTGCAACAACTGACAGCGGTGCAGACGCAGCTGCAGGCGCAAGCCCAGGCGCAGGCGGCAGCAGTCCAGGCGGCCGCGGCGCAGGCAGCGCAACCGGCGCCGCCGGATGCTAGTGGACAGGTTTCCGGATCGTCCGCCGAAGCAACCACGCCGAATTCGGGCCAGTCCGCCGCGACGCAAGCACCCACGGAACCGGCCGCGCCTTCCGCCCCTCCTCCGGCATCCACCCGGGAGGCGGACTACCAGAAGGCGTTTGCGACCCTCAAGGAAGGCAAGTATCCGGAGGCGATCAAGGAATTCAAGAATTTCTTGAGCACCTATCCGAGCGGCGAGTTTTCGGACAATGCGCAGTATTGGCTCGCGGAAGCCTATTATGTGACCAAGGATTTGGGTTCCGCCCATGAGGCTTTCGGCAACGTGATCAAGACCTACCCCCAGAGTGCTAAGGTTTCGGACGCGATGCTCAAGAGCGGATTCATCGAATACGACACGGGGCAGTACGCCGCGGCCCGAGACATACTCACGGAGCTCATGAAGCGATATCCCGGTTCGAGCGCTGCGAAGCTCGCCGACAAGCGTCTGGAAAAGATGCGTCAAGAGAATCGTTAGCGACGAACGTGTTACACAATCGGGTGGACCATCTTCGCATCACCGAGATTTTTTATTCACTGCAGGGCGAATCGCGCACCGTCGGATGGCCGACGGTATTCGTGCGCTTGACCGGTTGCCCGCTGCGGTGTGTCTACTGCGATACCGCCTACGCCTTTTCCGGGGGCGAGAGGAAGCCGCTCCCGGAAATCGTACAGGCGGTCGGGCAGTACCGGCCGCGGTATGTCACCGTTACCGGCGGCGAACCCTTGGCGCAAGAGAATTGCCTCCCGCTGCTTGCCGCGCTGGCAGATGCAAGCTACGAGGTGTCGTTGGAAACCAGCGGCGCCTTTGACCTTGCCGCGGTCGATCCGCGCGTCGTCAAGGTCATGGATCTCAAGACCCCGCAGTCAGGTGAGATGCACCGAAACCGTTACGAGAACATCGATGTGCTGGGTCCCCGCGATCAGGTCAAGTTCGTCATCATGGACGAGAGCGATTACCGCTGGTCGGCCGAACGAGTGCGCCAGTATGGACTGGCGGAGCGGTGCGAAGTGCTGTTCTCGCCGGTTGTCGCAACGCTGAACCCGACTCAGCTGGCAGACTGGATTCTCCGGGACCGACTGCCGGTGCGGTTCCAGCTGCAGCTTCATAAGCTGTTGTGGGGCGACACCCCTGGTAAGTGATGAGCAGATTGAGGAAAAAGGCGGTTGTGCTGCTTTCGGGCGGACTGGATTCAGCCACCACCCTGGCGATTGCCAAGCAACAAGGATTCGCCTGCTATCCGCTGAGTTTCGACTATGGCCAGCGGCACCGGGCCGAGTTGGATGCGGCAAGGCGCGTCGCTGCACGAGGGGGAGTCGAGGAACATAAATTCATTCGAATCGGTTTGGATTCGATCGGCGGCTCGGCGTTGACCGACGTCAACATCCCGGTTCCGGACCGCCCCCACGCCGGCATACCAGTCACCTATGTGCCGGCGCGCAATACCATCTTCCTTGCGTTCGCGCTAGGGTGGGCTGAGGTCCTTGAGGCCCGGGACATTTTCATCGGCGTCAATGCCATCGACTACTCTGGGTATCCCGATTGCCGCGCGGAGTACATTGAGGCTTTTTCGCGGCTCGCCGCATTGGCGACCAAGGCCGGGATCGAAGGCGGGGAGTTTCATATCCACACACCCCTCATCCAGTGGAGCAAGGCGGAGATCATCCGCTGCGCTTGTCGGCTCGGTGTCGACTTCTCCGCGACGGTGTCCTGTTACGCCGCGGACGACGTGGGTCGTGCTTGCGGGGTCTGCGATGCCTGTCGCCTCCGGGCCGAGGGCTTTCGGGTTGCCCGTATTGCCGATCCGACCCACTACCAGGCGCTTGCCGAACAGCGGCGGGTCGCGAGGCCGCACGACAACTGAGCTGCTCGCATCCGCGGTCGGATGCCTTACCGCCGGACTGGCCATATATCATCACTCCAAGGATTCTCGCATGAGCATTCGTACGCGATTCGCCCCCAGTCCTACGGGGTATCTGCACATCGGTGGCGCGCGCACCGCGCTATTCTCGTGGCTGTATGCCCGGAAACATGGCGGTACGTTTATCCTGCGCATCGAGGATACCGATCTGGAACGTTCCACGGTGGAGTCGGTCAACGCGATTCTCGAGGGTATGACTTGGCTCGGGATGGAGTACGACGAAGGGCCGTTTTATCAGACGCGACGGTTTGATCGTTACCAGGAGGTGTTGCGGCGATTGCTGGACGAAGGCAAGGCCTATCATTGCTACTGCACCAAAGAAGAACTGGATGCGATGCGAGCGGAACAAATGGCGAGAAAGGAAAAGCCGCGCTACGACGGCCGGTGCCGTGAACGCCGCGAGCGTCGGCCCGGGGTTCAGCCGGTGGTCCGCTTCCGTAATCCGGATGAGGGGGATGTCGTGATCGAGGATCTGGTTCGTGGCCGCGTCGTCTTCGACAATCAGGAGTTGGATGATCTGATCATCGCACGTTCCGATGGGACACCGACCTATAACTTCACAGTGGTGGTGGACGATCTCGAGATGGACATCACGCACGTGATTCGCGGCGACGATCATCTCAACAACACGCCCCGGCAGATGAACATTCTGTCGGCACTGGGAGCATCGGTACCAAAATATGCCCATGTTCCGATGATCCTGGGTGCCGACGGTTCCCGATTGTCGAAACGACACGGAGCCGTCAGCGTGATGCAGTATCGGGATGACGGTTATCTCCCCGAAGCATTGCTGAATTACCTCGTGCGGCTGGGTTGGTCGCATGGCGACCAAGAGGTGTTCTCCGTTGACGAAATGATCGAGCACTTCGAAATCACCGACATCAACCATTCCGCTTCGAGTTTCAATCCCGACAAGCTGATCTGGCTCAATCACCACTACCTCACGCACAGCGACCCGATTCACGTCGCGCACCATCTTCGCTGGCACTTGGGTCAGATCGAGATAGACCCCACTGCTGGGCCCGATCCGGTCGCAGTCGTCGAGGCCCAGCGCGAGCGCTGTAAGACCCTTATGGATATGGCCAGACACAGTGCGTTTTTCTATCGAGAATTCGCTGCGTACGATGAGAAGGCGGCACAAAGGAATCTCACGCCCGAGTCGTCGAAAATCCTTGAATACCTGCTTGACAAGCTGAAGGTGCTGGAGCAGTGGGACAAAGAAACGATTCATGGCGCGGTAGTGGAAGCGGCCGGGGAATTAAGCGTGAAGCTGGGAGATGTAGCCCAGCCGCTGCGTGTCGCGGTGACCGGAACGGCGGTCTCCCCGCCTATCGATCTGACGCTGGAGTTGCTCGGGCGGGAAAGAACAGTCGCGCGCATCGAGCGCGCGCGGGAATTCATTCACAATTTGGGCTAGACAGGCAGGGGGGCGGACCCTATAATTCCGAGTCTCGCGCGTGGGGCCATAGCTCAGCTGGGAGAGCGCAACAATGGCATTGTTGAGGTCGCGAGTTCGATCCTCGCTGGCTCCACCAAGCACCGTCAGCACTATCGTTTTTTGTCCCCATCGTCTAGAGGCCCAGGACACCGCCCTTTCACGGCGGCGACGGGGGTTCGAATCCCCCTGGGGACGCCATATAAATCAATCAATTAAGGATTCTACCTTGGGTTGGGTGGAATTCGGGTGGAAATGCGGATCTCGCACCTTAGCACACCTGTTTGGCCCTCCCTGGTCACACCAGCGGTCAAGATGTCCCGTCGCTGTTCCCGCCACGTGTAGTCCATTCTATTCCGTCCCTGGCCACCAAAAAGGTCGGTCGTTTAGCCTTCTGGGCGATGTATGGGCTAGTCTGTGGCCGCGGACCTGAAGAGGCGGCGCTACTAGATCTCTACCAGGCCTTCCGAATAAAGCTCGGGATTGCGCGTTTCCCGTAAATGAGCACAATGGATATGTTCACAGGAGATGGATATGAGCGGGAAACGGGAGCGATTTTCTGCCCGGTTGCGGCGGTTTTTCTTGGGCGATGGTAGATCGAAGCACCAGTCGACCGAAAATACGCCGCGAGCAGCGGGTTGGGCGCATTTGGACGCGGAAACCCAGGCCGCCACTAACCCCCGGCCTGGCGGTACTTCTGAACCCCTACCGCAGCAGAGCTCCCCCACGCCCGCCGACCGCGACCGCGCGGTCCGGGTGTTCGTCTCCTCGACCTTCCGCGACATGGCGGAGGACCGGGATGCGCTGATGGCGCAGGTCTGGCCGGTGCTGCGGAAACTCTGTCGGGAACGCTCGGTGGAGTTCGTCGAAGTGGACCTGCGCTGGGGTATCACCGAGGAAATGAGCCAGCGGGCGGAAACCCTGCGCCATTGTCTGGCCGAGATCAAACGCTGCCGGCCTTATTTCATTGGTCTCCTGGGTGAACGCTACGGCTGGATGCCGGGGCCGGAAAGTTACACCGAAGCCTTGCTGCAGGAAGAACACTGGCTGGAAAAGGAAATCGCCCAGCACAGCGTCACCGACCTGGAAATGCTGCACGGCGTGTTGAACGACCCCGCGATGGCGGGCCGGGCGTTCTTCTACTTCCGCGACCCGGCCTATGCCCAAGGCAAGGGGTCCGACTACCAGCCGGAAGACGAAAGCAATGCGAAGCGCCAGCAGGCGCTGAAAGAGCGCATCCGCACCGTCTGCCGGGAACAGCAGATCCCGCTGCGGGAAGGGGACGCCTACCGCGACCCGGACACCCTGACCCAACGGGTCCTGGCCGACCTCACCGCCGCGATCGACGCCGAATTCCCGGCCGATCAGGTGCCCGATGTCTGGGTGCGGGAAGCCCGCGATCACGAAGCCTATGCCAAAAGCCGCCGCACCCGCTTCTACGTCGGGCGACCGTCTTACTACCAAACTCTCGACGCCCATGCCGGGCACGGGGCGGACGGCCAGGGCCTGATCGTGCTGGGCGACTCCGGCGGCGGCAAATCGGCGCTGCTCGCCAACTGGGTACACCTCTGGCGGCAGGCGCATCCAGAAGACTTCGTGTTCCAGCACTATCTCGGCGCCTCGCCGATGAGCGCCGGGCATCTCGCGCTGCTGCGGCGCCTGATGGTCGCCATCATCCGCTGGTGCCAAGACGAGAACACCACCGAATCCGCCCT
>Ga0209254_10000289_pt1 | contig 38598 bp, 35 predicted proteins | sample FrelakmetDIP11DI_FD_187148 | JGI IMG/M metagenome (GOLD analysis project Ga0209254, IMG submission 187148) | Freshwater lake sediment microbial communities from the University of Notre Dame, USA, for methane emissions studies - DIP11 DI (SPAdes)... | ecosystem: Environmental > Aquatic >... | reverse complement strand
GGAAAATCTCGCCTGGCTCGAAGCGCACCCCCATGTGCTCGACCGCATCGTCCTCCATCACCGCCATTACCGCTACCCGTTCATACCGGAGCTGGACGCCGATGCCGGCCTGTACCAGAACGGTTTCTTCTCCCGGGCGGACGAGGCCCTGTGCCGCGATTTCCACGCCGTCGAGCTGGCCGGGAAAATCGACGCCATTGACCGCTTCGCCGGTGCGGAGGCCCGCCGCCTCGCCATTCGGCTCCTGCTCCGGAACTTCCCGGCCGAACTGCCCGAGCGCCTGGGCCGCGAGGCGGCCGAGTTCGAGGAGCGCATCCGCAGCGGGGCAACGATGCTGGACTTCACCGGCAACCCGCGCCGCACCCCCCGGGCAGCCCTGACTGAAATCAGCGAACTGCGGTCATCAACCGATCTTGATGCCGATCAGCTGGAGATCTTGAGCACGCTGGAGAGTTACATCCGCGGGTATTTCAAAATCGACGCGGATGAGGAGGCACGGTGAGCGCACCGAACCCGGCGCTCGCCCGCCTCGAGCGCCACTGGGCGAGGCTCGCAGCGCTCGGCGGCGCAGTCGTCATCGGCGCCTCCGTCCTCATCCGGGTGCATTCCGGACCGGCGGCCGCGTTCCGCTGGGGCGTTCCCGTCGTTGCCGTGCTGGCCTGGTTCTTCCTGCAGCTGAGAAGGTCCCTGGATCTCAACCACCCCCCCGACGACCCCACTCTGCGCCCCCGCCTCGGCGCCGCCAACCTGGTAACGGTTGCAAGAGCGGGCCTGACGGCGTCCCTGGCCGGGTTTCTTCTCCCGGGAACCGCCGATACGGGCGGTGGCGCCTGCAGCTGGCTGCCGGGGCTTATCTACCTGTCGGCCGTTGCGATGGATGCGGTCGACGGCCATATCGCCCGCCGCACACGGAACCTCACCCGCCTGGGCGCGCACCTCGACACCCAGGTCGACGCCTTCGGCCTGCTGCTTTCCGGGCTGCTTCTGACAGCGAGCGCCAAGGCCCCCTGGTCCTTCCTTGCCGTCGGCTCCGGATTCTACGTCCTGAAGGCCGCCATCGGTCTGCGCCGCAGAAGCGGTCTCCCGGTCGGCCGGGTGGCCCCTCGGCCGGGCGCCCGCTGGGTGGCAGGATGTGAAATGACCTTCGCCGCACTCGCGCTGCTGCCGGTGTTCGGCCCGGAGGCCACCCGGCCGGCGGCTTGGGTCATGACCCTGGCCATGGTCAGCAGTCTAAGCTTGGACTGGTGCATTGTCTGCGGCCATTGCGCGGAAGACGGCAGGGTGCTGGCCCGCCTGCCGGCGCTCCTGGGAAGCGCGCTGTCCCGCTGGGGCCCGCTGATGCTGCGCGCCGCTACCGCGGCCGGCTGGGCGCTGCTTCTCTCCGCTCCGTCTCCGGGATCCTGGGAGGATGCCGACCCGATCTTTAAAAAAATGGCGGCGGCCGGCGTCCTGCTCTGTCTCTCGGGGGTTGCGGCACGTGCCGCGGCAATGCTATTAAACCTGCTGGGCGCATTGTGGCTGGTTCCATCCATGCCCGGCAGCGCCGCCTCCGCCACCTTGATGGCAACCATAGCCCTGATGCTGACGGGCGCCGGCCATCCGCGCCTATGGCAGCCGGAAGATGCTTTTTTATTGCGCCGGGGCGCCGCGCCCGGCGCACCGCCGCCGTGCGGGGAATAGCTGCGCAGCAGCGTCCATCACATGGAAGAACCGAACGCGATGCCAACGTCCCTTCGGCCCATTATCCGCGGGTTGCCGGATCTGAAAACCCATCTGGCGGACACCTCCGGATTCCGTGCCGTTCGCGATCGTCCGTTCGTAGTGCTGAGCTATGCCCAGAGCGTCGACGGCAGCATCGCCGGCCGCAACCGCGAACGCCTGCGCCTGAGCGGCCCGGCATCCATGCACCTCACCTACTCCATCCGGGCGCTTTGCGACACGATCCTGGTGGGAATCGGGACCCTCCTGGCGGACGATCCCCGTCTGACGGTCAAGCACGTGCAGGGGGCGAACCCGCATCCGATCGTCCTCGACACCCGCTTGCGAACGCCGGAGGCCGCTCGTCTGCTCCAACGTCCGGACGCACGGCCGTGGCTGGTCCACGACCCTGCCGCTCCGTCCGAGCGCGTCCTTGCGCTCAGCCGGGCAGGCGCCGATCCGGTGGCCTGCCCGACGGACGCCGACGGCCGGATCGATCTGGCTGCCCTGATGCGCTGGCTGGCCAGTCGGGGGGTCAAGAGCCTCATGGTGGAGGGCGGCGCGCGGGTCATCACCAGCTTTATCCGCAGTCAGCTGGTGGACCTGATCATCGTCACCATCAGCCCGAGAATGGTGGCCGGCCTGCCGGTAATAGATCCCGACGTTGCCGACCGGGCGTTCGACCTGCACATCGATGAATCCTTCTACGAGCCCCTGGGACGCGACCTCGTCCTGTGGGGACGCCCGCGCTGGGACACCGCATGAAACGCACCGCCGTCATCCTGCGCGGCCCCTTCCACGTCGGTGTGGACCGCGAAGATCTGCCGCCGCCGGGGCCCGGCGAAATCGCCGTTCAGGGGCGTTTTTCGGCGATCAGCGCCGGCACCGAGCTGTTGTTCTACCGCGGCCGGTTCCCGCAGGAGCTGCCTCTGGACGCGACGCTCGCGTCGCTTTCGGGAGCGGCGAGCTACCCGTTGCGCTACGGGTACGCGGCGGTCGGCCGGGTGGATGAAGTCGGGCCGGAAGTCCCCGGCGAGCTGCTGGGCCGCCGCGTGTTCTGTTTCCAGCCGCATGCCAGCCGGTATTGCACCCAGGCCACCGAGGCGCTGGCAATCCCGGACGACATCGACGATCGCGACGCCCTGTTTCTCGCCAATATGGAGACCGCCGTCACCCTGATGCTGGACGGGCGCCCCGCGATCGGCGAAACGGCGGCGGTCCTCGGCCAGGGGGTCGTGGGGTTGCTCGCCACGGCGCTGCTCTCTCGCCACCCCCTGCACCGCCTGATCACCGTCGATCCGATCCCGCGCCGGCGCAGGGCCTCGCTCGACATGGGAGCCCATGCCGCGCTGGATCTTCCGCAAATCGATCCCTCGAGGTCGCCGCCTGCGCCCGGCATCGGCACCGAAAGGGCGGATCTGGTGTTCGAGCTTTCGAGCGATCCCTCCGCTCTTGATGCGGCCATCGGCCTGACGGGCTTCGGCGGGCGCATCGTCCTCGGCTCCTGGTACGGCACCGCGCCCGCCGTCCTCAACCTCGGCGGCCGCTTCCACCGCAGCCGCATCCGCCTGATCTCGAGCCAGGTCAGCACCCTGCCGGCGCATGCCCTGGCGCGGTGGGACCGCGGCCGCCGTCAGCAGACGGCCTGGGAAATGATTCGGCTGACGAGGCCCTCCCGGCTCATTTCCCACGAAATCCCGGTCGAGCGCGCGGCCGAGGCGTATGAGCTGCTCGACCGCCGGCCGGGGGAGGCGCTGCAGGCCGTGTTGAGCTACGACGGATAATACCAGAGAGGAGGATTCCCGCATGTATAGTGTCGCGGTGCAGCGCGAGGTCATCGCGCAACACTACCTGACCGGCGCGGATTTCGGCCCGGAGAACCAGCGTCACTCCCACGCCTACCGCGTCGAGCTGCGCCTGACCGGCGAACGCCTGGACGCCCATGGATTCCTGGCGGACATCGATGCGATGTCGGCCGCGCTCGAGGAGGCGCTGGCCGGGATCCGCGACAGGACCCTGAACGACCTGCCCGAGTTCCAGGGCCTCAACCCCAGCATCGAGCATCTCGCACGCATCCTGTGCCGCCTGCTGCAGTCGCGTTTCGCCGATGCGCGTCTGCGCGAAATGACCGTGACCATCTGGGAAGGCCCATGCGCGTGGGCGGCGTACACGCAAGCCATGTGATGCGCATCGGTCTGGTCGTCTACGGGCGGCTCGACACGCTGACGGGCGGCTACCTCTACGACCGTTTCCTGGTGGAGGCCCTGCGCGGGCGCGGTCATCGGGTGGAGGTGATCTCGCTGGCCCAGAAGCCTTATCCGCTGCGCCTTCTCGACAATCTTTTCTGGCGCCCGGTGCGCCGGCCGGCCGGCCGGAATTGGGACCTGATGCTTCAGGACGCGCTCTGCCACCCTTCCCTGGTCCTTTCGAACCGGCGCATGCGCACTCGCGGCCGGCCGCCGATCGTCGCCATCGTCCACCAGGTGCTCTGCCGCCAGCCCCGGGCCCGGCTGCTCAATTGCGCTTACGGAGAGGTGGAAAAAGCGTACCTCCGCACGGTGGACGGTGCGCTGTTCACCAGCCGCTTCACGCGCGACGGTGCGCGGGGGCTGATCGGCCGGGCGATACCCATGGAGGTCGTCCCTCCGGCCGGGGACCGCTTGGGGCGGTTGCAATCCGCTCGTGCGCTCCTCGAACGCAGCCGGCAGCCCGGCCCGCTCAAGCTGCTCTTCGTCGGCAACCTTTCGCCCGTCAAGGGACTGCACCGGCTGCTGGAAAGCCTCTCCCGCCTGCCCTTCGGCGAGTGGCGGCTGACCGTCGCCGGAAGCCTGACGACCCATTGCAGCTACACCCGCCGCATCCGGGATCTGATTTCCCGCCGCGGACTGGATTCGCAGGTGCAGTTGACAGGCGCCGTCGACGAAGAACGCCTGCGCGCGCTCTACATGTCCTCCCAGCTCTTCGTCATGCCCTTTGCGCACGAGGGTTTCGGGATCGCCGCGCTCGAAGCGATGGCCTTCGGCCTGCCGGTCATCGGTTCGGCCGAGGGGGGGGTGCGCACGTTCGTGGAGCACGGGCGGAACGGATTCCTGACGGCCGCCCGCGATGAGGCCGCCGTGCGCCGCCACATCGGCCAGCTTCATCGCGGCCGGGATCAACTGGCGGCGATGGGCCAGGCCGCGCTGCAGCGCTTTGCGGCCATGCCCGGATGGGAGCGGGCCATGCAGCACGGCTGCGAGGTTCTGGAGCATATGGCCGGCGTTCCGCAGCGCTCGAACGCCGCGAAGGAGCCCGGACGGCCATGAACGCACCGGCATCGACCGACCCGCCGGCGGCACACCCGGCCCGCCGGCATCGCCTCCGGCCGCTCGCGAAGGCCGCCGCCGCGTTTTTCCTGCTGAATGCCCTGCTGAGCGCGGAAATCCCCTGCCCGCGGATGGACTGGGGATCCCTGCTGCGGCTGTCGCCGGAGAGCCTCGGCCTTCTGCTCGGCATGAGCGCGCTGTCCCGCCCCGGCCGGCGCTTGCATCCGCTGATCCTGGGCCTGCTGACCGCGTCTCTCGGCTTCCTGAAGCTGTTCCAGTCGGCGGACCGCCTGGTGCCGTTGGTCTTCAACCGCGAGTTCAACCTTTTCATGGACTCCCAGCGCCTTCCCGATCTGATCCTTCTGTTCTGGCTCACCCGGCCGCCGGCCCTGGTTCTGCTGGGGCTGGCGGGAGCCCTTGCAGCGATCGCGCTGTTCGTCTGGGCCGTCGAGCGGGCGCTGACGGGGCTGCATCGCGGGCTGGCCGACGGGTTGCCGGCGGGATCCGCCTGGCGCCTCCTGGCGGCGGCAGGGCTTTCGGCGACGATTGCGGCCGCTGCCGCCGCACCGCCCGGCATCCTGGGCCGATCGACGCTGCCGCGCGTGGCGGCCGAAATCGGCTTCATGCTGAACCTGGACGAAACCCGCGCGCAGCATGAATCCGACTTCGAGGCGGCCATGGAGCGCGCGCGTCGCAGCCGCGGCGACGTGCAGAAGCTCGCCCGGGTCTCCGTTTTCCTGGTCGTGGTCGAGTCCTACGGCATGAGCGCCTTCAGCGACCCGCGCCACACGCCGACGGTCCTGCCGGCCGTAAGGACCGCCGAGGCCGAGCTGCAATCCGCGGGATGGTCCATGTGCTCCGCGTTTCTGACCGCTCCGACCTTCGGCGGCGGGTCCTGGCTGTCCCACGCCACGCTTGCCAGCGGCGTCCGCATCGACAGCCAGGTGGCGCACGACCTGCTGCTGGAATCGCGGCTCATGCCTCTGGCCGATTATTTCAACCGCGCCGGCCACCGCACGGTCCGCGTCATGCCGGGCACCCTCTGGCCCTGGCCGGAGGGCCGCTTCTACCGCTACCGGGAGACGTTCATCGCACCGGACTTCGGTTACCGCGGCCCGGCCTTCGGCTTCGCCCCCATGCCGGACCAGTTCGTTCTCGACTGGGTGGGTCGCCGCGTTCTGCCCCAGGCGCCCGGGCCGATCTTCGCGGAGATCATCCTGACCGGCAGCCACGCGGCCTTCGACATTCAGGCGCCGCTGGTCGCAGACTGGGAGCGGATCGGCGACGGTGCGGGGTTCCATGACCTTGCGCCGCGGATCTTTCCCGGCGGCTGGGCCGGGCTGTCCGAGGCCTCTCCCGCGTACAGCGCCGTCATCGCCCAGGAGATCCTTCTGCTGAAGGAATTCATCCGGCGCTTCCTTAAAGGAACCGAGCTGGTCGTCATCGTGGGCGATCACCAGCCGTGTGTGGAGCTCATCGGCCATGACCAGCCCTGGTCGGTGCCGGTCCATGTGGTCAGCGGCAACGCGGACTTCACAGGGGAGTTCCTGCGGCGGGGGTTTGCTCCCGGTCTGGTTCCGCAGCAGCCGCCGCGGCATCCCGGCCTGGAGACGCTTTTCTGGGCTCTGATCGAGGGGTTCAGCGGCACATCGGAAAACACCGGCAACGGCGATTAGGCGTGGGCCGGCTCAGGCATTCGCATCGGCGGAAGGGGCCGGTGCAATCGGCAGGTAGACCTCGAAGGTGGTGCCTTCACCGACCGCGCTCGCGACGGTGATGGCGCCGCGGTGGCGGTTGACGATGCCCTTCACCACCGCCAGCCCCATGCCGGTGCCCTCCCCGCGCTGCTTGGTGGTGACGAATGGTTCGAAGATGCTCGTCAGCATATCCGCGGGGATGCCGTGCCCGCTGTCGCGAACCGTCAGCTTCTGATAGGCTCCCGGCCGGAGGTCGGGATTCGCGGCAAAAAAGGCGGCGGCGGGCTGAAGATCCTCCAGACCGATGAAGAGCTCGCCGCCTTTTTCCAGCATGGCATGCCCGGCGTTCGTGCAGAGGTTGACGACCACCTGGTGGATCTGGGTGGGATCGGCCATCACGGCGGATTCGCCGCGCAGCTGGGTTTGGATCGAAATCGTGGGCGGCAGCAGCGAGCCCATGAGGTTCAGGGCTTCCTCGACGAGCGTGCCGATCTGCACCGCCTGGAATTGGTTTTCGGCCTTGCGCCTGAACGTCAGGATCTGCTGGACCAGCTCACGTCCGCGCTGGCCGGCCTTGCGGACCATTTCCAGATTCTGGTTCGCCGCGGTCGATCCGCGGTTGTCCATTATAGCCATTTCGGTGTGGCCCAGGATGGCCGTCAGGATGTTGTTGAAGTCGTGCACGATGCCGCCGGCAAGCGCGCCGATCGCCTCCATCTCCTGGGACTGTCGCAGCCGGGCGCGAATGTGTTCGGATTCGGTTTCCAGGGTTTTGATGCGGGTAAGATCCATGGCAACCCGCAGCCGGACCATGCGGCCGTCGATCCATTTGATGGCCCGGTCGCAGTTCAGATACCACTTGCCGGTAACCGGGTTGTGACTTTCCCAGGCAACCCCCTGGCGGAATTGGCCGTCCGGCGCTATCTGGCCCTGCAGCGTGCAGGGCTGGCAGGGGCCGTCCTGCCCGCGCAGGGCCTCCCAGCACTTCCGGCCTCTCAGCCCCCGTCCGTAGCTTTTCTCGATGTGCCGGTTCACGAAGAGGATCTCGTGCGTCTCGATGTCGGCCACATAGATGTCGATGTCGATGCTGTCCAGGATCGTCACGAACCGGGCATGCGATTCAATCAAGGCTTTCTGGAAGAGTTTGCGCTCGGTGACATCGGCGGCGGACCCCACGAGCAGGGCCGGTCCTCTTTTTTCGCCTGGGACCATGCGCACGCGGTTGCGGATCCAGCGCAGGGACCCGTCCGGCCGCAGGATCCGGTACTCGATGTCGCGCGGCGCATCCTGCACTGAGCGAATCTCGCGCAGGACCCGCGCCAGATCCTCCGGGTGGGCCGCCCCGATGACCGCCGCAGGCGGCTGCAGTGCCTGCTGCCACGGCAGGCCCCAGACCCGTTCAAAACCCGGGCTGGCATAAACCAGCGCGCTCAAGTCCGCCGGGCTGACCCAGAATACCTCCTGGACCGTGCCCGCAAGATGGCTAAAAAGGAATTCAAGGGATGGAACGGTTGCGGACGCGGGTGATTCGCTGTGGAGCGAGTTGCCCCCAACCGCGGCGGGGTCTGGGCTGATGGGGTCCATACCCTTCTTCCCTTGGCTATAATTACGTCCCTCGCCGCGCCTGCCGATACGCCGCGGCGATGTCCGGCTTTCGCGTTTCGGAACACTGCGCGGCCGGCAGAAAGCGGCTGCGCCGGAGGAAGGGACAGGGCCTTTGCTTTGGGATCATGCTAACACCCAACGGCCCAAATCACAATAAAAATCAGCGCAATGGAATCTCCTGGAACGGCAGTCCGAGATTCTGCGACAGGGCTTTCAGGTCCTGCTCGAGCGTCATCGCCCGTCCGTCGCCTTTGGCCACCGGGGTGGTCTTGTCGGCCACAACGACGATCTGGATCTTGCGCGGATCGAGCAGCTCCCGGGCGATGTTCTGGAGGTCCTCCCGGGTGCTGGCGAAATAGGCATCCTGGATCCGGTTCAGGGTGTCGAGCGGTTCCTGCCGCATGGCGTAGCGGCTGTAGGCTTGAACCAGCTCAGCCTGGGTGTCCACGTTGAAAACGAAGCTGTTCAGGGTATCCAGGCGCTTGAGCTCCAGCTCGCGTTCGGGAAGCCCCCGGTGGAGAGATCTCATGATGCCGAGCGTTTCGAGGACGGCGTCGGCGGCCTTGTCTCCCTTGCAGCCGATGACCCCGACCAGCAGCCCGGCCTGCCATTTGGCAGTTTGATAGAAGCCGGCGGAGTAGACATAGCCAAGATCATCCCGCAGCCGGGTGTACATCAGCGAATCGCTTCCGCCGAAAACGTTCATCAGCAGGTTCAGCTTCCAGAACTCGGGGTTGGATCGGGGCATTCCCGGCAGCAACGCCACGACGTTCGATTGAACCTGTCCGGGCTTGTGAACCAGGGTCAACACGGGCGCGGGCGCCGACGGTGCCGGGAGCTGACGCGCCGGCGGCACGCCCGCCGGCAGGCCGGCGATGAACCGGCCCAGGCTCTGCTTCACCTGCTCGTATTGAATGTCCCCGGAAACGGCCAGGACCATGTTGGCGGGCACAAAATAGGCAGCGAGAAACCGCGACAGCTGCTCGCGGGTGATGCCGGGGATGGTCTTCAGGGCCGCCAGCGGGTCGCGGCCGTAAGGATGGCCCTTGAAGTGCACCATCAGGCCCTCGCGCATGGCCACCGCCTGGGCGTCTTCCCCCTCGCGGGCCAGGCTGTCCGTCGCCTGCCTCTTGGCGACATCGAGCGCTCGGGCGTCGAAACGCGCGTGCGTGAGAACCTCCTGGAGGATTTCGAGCCCCCGCTCCCAGTCCGCAGACATCACCGAGAGCTTGACGGCGGTTTCTTCCAGCCCGATGTCCACCCCCAGCTTGATGGCGTTGTCATCCAGCAGGACGGCCAGCTCGGCCGGCGGGCGCGCTTCGGTCCCGCCGCGGACGATCGTGCTTTCCAGAAGCTCCGTCAAGCCGGCCTCGGAATCCATAAGGTCGACCGTGCCGGCCTTGAGGTAGATCGTCATGTCGACGAGGGGCAGTTCGCGATCCGGCAGGAAGAACACCCGCGCGCCTCCGATCGCCATCTGAACCGCCTCGGGATAGCTGACCCGATGCGGGTCGCGGCTGAAGGACAGCGGGTGCTTCCAGCCGGCCGGCGTGGGGTAGATCGAATGGTTCTGAAAGCTACCCTGGTAGAGCTCGCGTCCGGCGGCCGAACTGCCGCTGATCGAGCGGACCTCGGCATAGGCTTCGGGCGGACGGCTCGCCGCGCCCCCCGGGATCACGAAACTCGTGGTCTTGTTCTCGGGCCGCCCGTACTGCCGGGCGACCCGCTGGATGTCCTCCGGGGTGACCGCGTCCATCCGGCTCAAATAATCCATTAGGTAGCGCCACCCGGCCTGCACCTCGATCGTCGCCAGCGTCCCGGCGACGCTTTCGTTGCTGCGCAGCCGGTCGAGGAAATCGCGGCGGTTCAGCTTTTTCAGGCGCTCGAGTTCCTGCGGCGTGACCATCTCCGTCTTGAGCGCTTCGAGCTCGGCCAGCAGGACCCTCTCCAGAGACTCGCAGGCGGCCAGATGCGCGATTCGTTTCTCTTCCTCGGTCCCCGTTGCCTGTTTCAGTTCGGCCGGTTCGTTCGGAGATCCGCCGAGCACCAGCATGCCGCCGTAACGGTGGTCCGGGTTGCCGGCCCAGGCTTCGGCCGCCAACCCCTGCTCGACGACGTTCCGGGTCAGACGGGCGCTCCGCCCCTGGCTCAGGACCATGGTCAGCGCGTCCAGGGCAAAGAAGTCGGGGGTGTTGATGCGGGCGCCGTGGAAGCCCAGGCGCACCACCGGCGTGCGCGCGCCTTCGAGGTAGCGCACGCTCTTGCGCGGACCCTGCTGGGGCGGCTCCGCCGTGACCGTTTCGGGAGACCGTTTCCCGGCCGGGTAGCGCTCGAAATAGATCCCCGCCAGCCGCCGGGCCTCGGCCGCCGTGACATCGCCTGCCAGGACGCATACCGCATTGGCCGGATGGTAGTACTTCGCATGGAATTCCATTGCATCCCGGGTGTGGTAGCGTTCCATGTCGGACTTCCAGCCGATGACCGGATTGCGGTAGGGGTGGGCGGTGTAAGCCGTCGCATTCAGATCGAGCCAGGCGGCGCCCTCCGGGTTGTTGACGTAACGGAAGGCCCATTCGCGCTGCACGACCTCCTTTTCGACATAGAACTCGCGCCAGGACGGCTCGAAGAGCTGTTCGCTGATGATCGCAAACCACTGCTCGATCATGTCGGAAGGGACCGAGGCGATGTATTGCGTCTGATCCGGACTCGTGAAGGCGTTGACGCCGACCGCGCCGTTCTTCCCGAGCTGCGAGGAAAAGACCTGCGGGATGTAGAGCTTCTGGGCTTCCAGCCGCAGCTGCTCCATCTCCGCACGCCTTTCGCGGATGACGTTCGCATCGGGCTGCCGCTTGGCCTCCTCGGTCCGCACCGCCTCATAGGCCGCATCGATGCGCGCCTGCAGCTCTGCATCCTGGCCGTAATCGGTCGAGCCGAAGTTCTTGGTCCCCTTGAACATCATGTGCTCGAGCAGGTGGGCGATGCCGGTTTTGCCGCGCTCTTCGAGTGCCGAGCCAGCCCGGATCGCCAGGCGGACCGCCACCTGGGGCGTCGCCGGACGCTCCACCACCAGGAACATCATCCCGTTGCCCAGAGTGAACTCCTTGACGTCCAGCTTCAGCTGGGTGCCGGGGTCGGACGCGTTGGCGGCGCCGGTGATGACCAGCGCCGCTGCCAGCAGGGTGATACCAAATTTTGTTAGCCGCATGTTGAAGGGATCTCCATTGCTGATCGGCAGTAACAGATGAGTTGCTTGAGGTAGAAGCTAGGGCCGGTGCCGCGGCTTTTCAAGTCCATGCGGCGCCCTCTCCCGTCGCGCGGGTTCGCCGAAAGCCCGCTGGTGGTGAAAGCGAGGCATCGCATCGCAAAGGGCGGAAAGAACGGCTCGCGTTCCGTCGGAGCTCGCAACGCCACTATCTGGAACCGCGCCGCACACCCGTGGCATGCCGCTGCGGCTCCGGCCGCAGGCGCAGCGCCTCTTGAGCCGCCCGCGTAACCGCCGTTTAGCCCTGGTAGAGCACTGCCAGGATGGTCGCCTTGTCTTCCTTGGCGGCGATCAGGTGCGGAGTGGTCGAAAGGTAATAGGCGCTGTCGCCGGGTTCGAGCTCGAAGCGCTCGCCCCCGATCTCGAGGAGCACGGTCCCGTCCAGGACGAAGACGAACTCCTCGCCGTCGTGCACGGATATGTCCTTTTCGGTCGCGGTGAGCAGCTGCACCAGCAGCGCTTCCATGTGGCGACCCTTCACGTCCGGGGCCAGGCTCTTGTAGCTGTAAAGATGCTTTTTACCGGTCTTGGAGGTGGACCGCGCGGCGGCACGGCGTTCGGCCTTGCGGGTGATGGAGTAAAGCTTGTCTCCGGTTCCCGACACCAGGCGGCCGAAGGCGCTGTCGAGCGCTTTGGAGAGCTTGATCATGGTCCCCAGCTGGGGCTGGATTTGGCTGGTCTCGATCCCCGACAGGAACGCCACCTCGAAGCCGGTGAGCCTGGAGAGGTCCTCCAGGGACACCCCCTTCTCCTCGCGTATGGCGCGGATCCGGGCGCCGATGTCCTCGATGTCCCTGGCGGAAGGAGCGGCGATGTCGCCGGTCAGATTCTCAAAGAAATCGATGTCGAATACCGATTTTCGGTCGCTGGGTTTCATAGCGGGCTCCTTTTTACAGGCATTTCGCGCCGATGTGGCGGGCGATCACAATGCGTTGAACCTCCGAGGTGCCTTCTCCGATCTCCAGAAGTTTTTGGTCCCGGTAGAAGCGCTCCACATCGTACTCCTTCATCAGGCCGTAGCCGCCGTGAAGCTGGACGGCGTGATTGGCGCAGCGGTACATCACCTCGGAGGAGTAAAGCTTGGCCATGGCGGCTTCCCTGGAAAAGGCCATTTCGTTGTCCCGCAGCCAGCAGGCCTTGTAGAGCAGCAGGCGCGCGCACTCGATTTCCATGGCCATGTCCGCCAGCTTGAAAGCGTTGCTCTGAAAGGTGGCGATGGGGCGGCCGAACTGCTCGCGCTCGTTGGCGTAGCGAATGGCGCGATCGAAGCAGCCCTGCGCGCCGCCCAGCCCCATGGCGGCGATGGACAGCCGGCCGCCGTCGAGCGTCTGCATCATCTGATGGAATCCGTGGCCGCGCGGGCCGAGCAGGTTGTCCTTGGGAACCCGGCAGTCCTCGAAATAGAGCTCGGCCGTGTTGGAGGAGCGCCACATCATCTTGCCGTGCATGGGTTTGGCGGTGAATCCGGGCGTGCCGGCATCGACGATGATGCAGGAAAGCTCGGGCCTGCCGTCTTCCCGCACGCCGGTGCGCGCCAGCACCGTGACGCCGGAGGTGATGCGGGTGGCGGCGTTGGTGATGAAGATCTTGCTGCCGTTGATCACCCATTCGTTGCCGTCGAGCACGGCGGTGGTCTTCGAGTTGGAGGCATCGGAGCCGGCGTTCGGCTCCGTCAGTCCGAAACCCCAGAGCGCCTCGCCCTTGCACAGCGCGGGCAGGTATTTCTGTTTTTGGGCATCGTTTCCGAAGTAGTAGAGCGGGCCGATCCCCAGGGAATTCTCCGCCGCCACCGTGGCCGCATGCGACCCGTCCACTCGCGCGATCTCCTCCACGGCGATGATGTAGGAGAGGTAGTCCATGCCCTGGCCGCCGAATTTTTCCGAGACGAATACCCCGAACAGACCGAGGTCGGCCATTTTCTTCATGGTCTCGTAGGAGAACTCCTCCTTCTCGTCGAGTTCTCGGGCGACGGGCTGGATTTCGTTTTCAGCGAAACTGCGGACCGACTCTCTCAGGATCTCGTGCTCGGACGACAGACTGAAGTCCATGGTCACTCCTCGTGGTTGGTTGGTTCGTGCTAACAAGCTCCGAAGCGGTTTCGAACTTGGCACAACGCGCCGGATCTGTTAAAGATCGTTTCGACCCGATTTTTATATTTGGAACCTTAGCGCTTGTCAACGACCTAAACCGCATTCATAAAATGATCCGTTATGCCCGAGCTTCCGGAAGTCGAAACCATCGCCCGTGACCTGAGAAAAGCGGGAATCGTCGGCAAGACCCTGACCTGCGCCCGGGTCTTCTGGGAGCGGGCGATCGCCGAGCCGTCCGCGCCCGAGTTCTGCCGATCGATCCCGCAAAAGACCATCGCCGGCGTCCGCCGGCGCGGGAAGTTCCTCGTTCTGGATCTGACCGGTGGCGGAAGCCTGCTGATCCACCTGCGCATGTCCGGCCGGCTGCACTGGGTTTCCCGGGATTCGGCCCGCCAGCCCCACGAACACGTGCTCCTCGCCTTCAGCGACGGCAGCGAACTGCGCCTCCACGATACCCGCAAATTCGGGCGCATCTTCCTGACGTCCGAAGCCGATGCCATCCTCGGGCGGCTAGGGCCGGAACCCCTCGATCCGGCCTTCACGGCCGCGCGGCTGCAGTCGATGCTGGCTTCGCGTCAGCGCCGGCTGAAGCCGCTTCTGCTCGACCAGACCTTTATCGCCGGGATCGGCAACATTTACGCCGACGAGGCCCTGTGGGAATCCCGACTCCACCCACTGCAGAGCTCACAAGCGCTCTCGGGCAAAGAGACCGCCGCCCTCCATGCCGCGATCCGCCGCGTGCTCCTGCGCGGTCTGAGGAATCTCGGCACCTCGCTCGGCAGCGGCAAAGCCAACTTCTACTCCGTGGGCCGCCGCCGAGGCCGCAACCGGGACGCGCTCAACGTGTTCCGCCGCACGGGCGAACCATGCCCGCGCTGCGCGACGCCGATCCGGCGCATCCTCGTGGGGCAGCGCAGCACCCACATCTGCCCGAAATGCCAGACCGTCAGAACCGCTAGGGGTTCCGGACGCAGCGAGGAATAGAACGTGCCGACTGGTGCATGCGGGGTGAACTGCGATGTGTGCCTGCTCCGGCTGACGGATGCCTGCTCCACCTGCGGGCCCGGAACAAGCGCTGCGGCGAAGCTCAAGCTGGAAGCCCAGGAGCGGATTCTGGGAGCCCCTTGCCCCATCCTGGCCTGCGCCCGGGCGAGCGGCATCGCCTTCTGCCTGCGGGACTGCAGGTTGTTTCCCTGTGAATCGTTCCGGGCCGGCCCCTACCCTTTCAGTCAGGGATTTCTGGCCATGCAGGAACGCCGCCGGTCATCGGCGCCGCGCGCCTATGCCGCGGACGGGTCGCACCTCAAGGTGGCTCGCGAACATTGGGAGCGCCTGAACCAGAAGAATCTGCTGCCGCTGAGCGCCCAGACCCAGTTCGAGCTCACGCCCGACGGCCGGCTGGTGTTCCGGTTCCTGCACCGCCGGATCATGGTGGATCCGAAATCCGCCTGCCTGCGCCGGCCGATCGGGGCCCGGTGGGAGAAGACGGACGACCCCCTGCTCGAGCTGGTGAGCGTTCTCTACCTGGTGAACGTGAACGATGTTTACCCCCTGGGCCGGGACATCGTTTCGGCCCAGGACCTGAAGGAGGGTCATTTCTTCCAAGGACCCCACAAGCTCCTGACCGCGCCCCTGCTTGAACGCTACGCCAGCGACCCGCAGCGGTTTCGAAGGGATGGCGCAGCCCTGGGCGGCGAGCCGGTGGATATGGCCGATGCCGCCGTCCGACTGAAGCCCTTCCCGAGGCTGCACCTCTACTACCTGTTGTGGGAGGGTGACGCGGAGTTTCCGGCGAGATTGAACGTGCTGTTCGAACGCTCGATCGAAAACGTCCTGGCGGCCGATGCGATCTGGGCGCTGGTCAACCGGGTGTCGGCCGAGCTCCTGAACCCCCTCCCAGCGGTCTAGCCGGGGCGGGATCGGGGGCTCGGTGTCCCGACGAACGCTGCCGGGCTTCAAAAAGAAACGATCCCGGTGTAGTTTTCAGGGGTGATCTTCTGCAGCTCGTCCTTGACCGCCCGCGAGACATCCAGCGACTCGATGAACTGAGCGATGCTTTCCCGGGTCATTCGCGCGTGCGTCCGGGTGAGGTCTTTCAGCGCCTCGTAAGGTCTGGGGTAGCCTTCGCGGCGCAGAATCGTCTGGATCGCCTCCGCCACCACCGCCCAGTTGGCATCGAGATCGGCGCGGATCGCCTCCTCGTTCAGGATCAGCTTGTCGAGCCCCCTTGAGAGCGACTTCAGCGCGATGAGCATATGGGCCAGCGGCACGCCGAGGTTGCGGATGACGGTGGAATCGGTCAGGTCCCTTTGCAGCCGGGATATCGGAAGCTTGGCCGCCAGGTGCCCCAGCAGCGCGTTGGCGACCCCGAGGTTGCCCTCCGAATTTTCGAAGTCGATGGGGTTGACCTTGTGCGGCATGGCGGAGGAGCCCACCTCCCCGGCGCTGATCCGCTGTTTGAAGTAGTCCATGGAGATATAGGCCCACAGATCCCGATCGAGGTCAATCAGGATCGTGTTGATGCGCCGCAGCGCGTCGCAGAAGGCCGCCAGGTTGTCGTAGTGCTCGATCTGCGTGGTGGTGCGCGAACGCGAGAGCCCGAGGACCTGATTGACCAGGCCATCGGCAAATGCGTTCCAGTCGACCGCTGGATAGGCCGCATAGTGGGCGTTGAAATTTCCGGTGGCCCCGCCGAACTTGGCCGAGAAGGGCACCTGCCGGAGTTGTTCCAGCTGGACGCCCAGCCGCTCGACGAACACCTGGATCTCCTTGCCCAGGCGGGTGGGAGATGCCGGCTGGCCGTGGGTGCGCGCGAGCATCGTGACGCCTTTCCACTCCCGGGCCTTGGCGCCGAGTCGGGCGATCACCCCGTCGACCGCCGGCTGCATGACATCGCGCCAGGCCTCCTTGAGGGACAGCGGTACGGCGGTGTTGTTGATGTCCTGCGAGGTCAGGCCGAAGTGGATGAACTCGCTGTAAGCTGCCAGCCCCAGATCGGCGAATTTTTCCTTCAGGTGATACTCGACGGCCTTGACGTCGTGATTGGTCACCTTTTCGATGTCCTTGATCCGGCGGGCGTCGACGATGGTAGCGCCGCGGTAGATCCGGCGCAGGCCCTCGAACTGCGCGGCGTCGATCCCCTTGAGCTGTGGCAGGGGCAGCTGGCAGAGCGCGATGAAATACTCCACCTCCACCTGCAGCCGATAGTTGATCAGCGCCCGTTCGGAAAAGTGGTCGGCAAGCGCCGCGGTTTGACGCCGGTAGCGGCCGTCCACCGGCGAGATGGCCTCCAGAGAAGAAAATTCCATGAGAATCACCCCGGATTGAAAGGGTTGCGGATCGATGCGGGTTGAGTGTTGCCGCCTGGTTATATAGGGAAAGCCGTGAAGCGTGTCAACCGGCGGGCCATCTCTTGCCGCCGGTTGGTGAGATGACGCGGACGGGTTGGTACTTGAAGCACGGCGCGCTTGCGGCCGGCGCGCGCCCGGTGCGAAGCTTCGGTTGCTGTAACCATACCGCTTGCCGTGCGCTCGTCCCCGCCGCCCTGTCCGGTGTGGAATCGTGCCTCGCTCCGTCTCAGGCGAGCCCGGGCGGGGGTGCGATGGCCAGCTCGTCGATTTTCTGCAACAGCGTCTTATAGCTGATTTTAAGAATCCGGGAGGCCTTGCTGCGGTTCCATCCGGTCTTGATCAGGACCTGACCGATCAGGTCTCGTTCGGCCCGATTCATGGCTTTCTTGCGGATCTTCTTCAGCGAAAGATCCATAAGATCCACCTTCCCGGCGTTCCCAGCCATGATTTCGTTCAGCACACTCGAGGGCTTGTAAGCATGCCCATGTCCATCGGGTTCGTCTTTCCGCCGACGCGGCGCTGACACCAGCATGGAATCGATCGTTTCCTCGCTTTCGCCGAGTACGACGATGCGCTGCAGTATGTTTTGCAATTCCCTGACGTTGCCGGGCCAATCGTAGGCTGAAAGCTTGTTGACCGCCTCCGCGCCGAGCACTCCCATTTCAGCTCGGTCGAACTCCTGCGAGTACCTGTGGGTGTAGTAATCGATTAGGACCGGTATATCCTCCGGCCGGTTGCGCAATGGCTCTAGGTTGATCGAGATCGTGGCCAGGCGATAGTAGAGGTCGTTGCGGAAGCGTCCGGCTTCGACCTCTCGTCTGAGGTCGCGGTTGGTGGCGGCGATCACCCAGACATCCGTCTTGAAGGGCTTCTCCGAGCCCAGGGGAGTGAAATCTCCACCCTGAAGCACGTGCAGCAGCTTGGACTGGAGCGGCAGGGACATGTCGCCGATCTCGTCCAGAAAGAGCACGCCTTCATGGGCCTGCTCGAATTTGCCGCGCCGGGTGCGGATCGCACCGGTAAACGCCCCGCGCTCGTAGCCGAACATTTCGCTTTCCAGCAGCGTGTCCGGGAGCGCGGCGCAGTTCACCTTGACAAAGGGTTTCCCCAGCCGGTTGGACTTCTGGTAAAGGCTGGAGACCACCAGCTCCTTGCCCACACCGGTTTCGCCGCACACGATCACGTTGAAGCCGGTTTCGGCGACATGATCGATCAATTCCCGAATGCGCCGAATGCTGCGGCTGACTCCGACGATTTCGACCTCGGCAGTGCCGGATGCTTGAGTGTTCATCTAGGGCGTATCGTCCCTTCCGGTCATCGGACCAACTTCGCGCCGAATCCCTTGCCGTTGCACCAGACCACCCGTGCGGAACACTTGGCCGGCTTGGCGTTTTCAAAGGGCAGTGCCACAACAAGGTTTTCGCCTACGACAAATTTTTGGGGAAACTTGATGCCGAGACCGCTCCGGCTGAAGTTCAAGAGCTGGCCCTCGAAGAGCTGTTTGCGGGCTGCGAAAAATACGGACCCCGAGTGCGCCTGCCGTTGAAAAGTCCGCCTTTCCTTCGGGCGGATGCCGAGTTTTGCTTTAATCGACGCCAGCTTCATGGTGTCATCACCGCTTAAAATTTGGTTTTTCTCTGGCAATTCTAATCGTTACGAGCTTTGCCCTACGCTAAGCAAATTCTGTGCAAGTACCTGCACAAGCAGCGAACATGCTATTTTTATTCAAAGATTCAGATTGTTAGAGGTGATGACGACGCGGGGACTTAAGAACGCAAGGTGGAAATACTGTTCCCGGAGCTATGGAATTTGTTTCACATCAGCCGAAACTGAAAGAGCCCGTGCGCTCGGCCTGGCTGCACCAGCTATCGCCGTGAGGCTGCTAAAGGATTTGGAAGACGGCAATCACACTGTTCTCAATCTTCATCCAATTCTTTGATATTAGAATAAAAATCCAAGATATCCGGATTGCTCAACGCATCCTTGTTGAGCACGGGCTTGCCGTCGATGACTTTCTTGACCGCCATCTCCACCTTTTTCATGTTGAGCGTGTAGGGGATCCCGGGAACGGCTATGATCTTGGCGGGCACGTGCCGCGGCGAGGCGAGGGTGCGGATGGTTTCGCGGATTTTTTTCTTCAGAGCCTCGGTCAGCGATTCACCCTCGGGCAATTGGACGAACAAGATGACCCGCACGTCGTTTTTCCAGTTTTGTCCGATGACCACGCTGTCGACGATCTCGGGCATCAGCGCCACGACACTGTATATTTCAGCCGTGCCGATCCGCACGCCCCCGGGATTGAGCGTGGCGTCGGAGCGGCCGTATATCAGGACGCCTCCGCGTTCGTTGATCTCGATGAAGTCGCCGTGCCGCCAGACACCGGGGTAAACGCCGAAGTAGGCGCCGAAGTACTTTCTGCCTTCAGGATCGTCCCAGAAGTAAATCGGCATGGAGGGGAACGGCTTGCAGCAGACGAGTTCGCCCTGCTGGCTGATCACCGGCTTGCCTTCGGCATCGAAGGCGTGAACGTCCATCGCCAGCCCGCGGCACTGGAGCTCGCCGGCATAGACTGGTCCCATGGGGTTCCCGAGGGCGAAGCAGCCGTTGAGGTCGGTGCCGCCGGCGATCGAGGCCAGCTGCAGGTCGGCCTTGACGTGCCGGTAGATGAACTCGAATCCCTCCACGGAAAGCGGCGAGCCGGTGGACAGCACCGCCCGCAGCGGGGCCAGGTCGTAGGTTTCCCTCGGTTTGACGCCGGAGTTCATGAGCGCGCCGATGTAGCCCGCGCTGGTCCCGAACACGGTGATCTTTTCATCCTGGGCCATTTCCCACAGCGTGCCGGGATGGGGATGGAAGGGGTTGCCGTCGTAGAGCACCAGGGTGGCCCCTACGCCGAGGGCGCTGGTCAGCCAGTTCCACATCATCCAGCCGCAGGTCGTGAAGTAAAAGAGGGTGTCGCTGCGGGTGAGGTTCGTGTGCAGGATCAGCTCCTTCAGATGATGGATCAGGATCCCGCCCGCGCTCTGCACCATGCACTTCGGCAGCCCCGTGGTGCCGGAAGAGTACATGATATAAAGCGGGTGCTCGAAGGGCAGCTGCTCGAATTCGATCGCGAGACCGGATTCCCGGGACCGGAAATCCGACCAGTGCACCGCATGCGGGACCCCGCGGATGTCGGGGTTCGGATCGGTGTAGGGCACGACCACGACCCGCTCGATGGAGCGCAGTTCCCTGAGGATGCCGGCCATGCGCTCGAGGGAGTCGATCTTCTTCCCCTTGAAGAGGTAGCCGTCGGCCGTGAAGATCACGCGCGGCTGGATCTGGCCGAACCGGTCGAGCACGCCCTTTATGCCGAAGTCCGGCGAACAGGAGGACCAGACCGCGCCGATGCTCGTTGCCGCCAGCATGGCGATGGTCGCGTGGGGCATGTTGGGCAGGAATCCCACGACCCGGTCTCCGGCCCTGATGCCCAGGTCGCGCAGGGATTTCGCCATCCGCGCCACCTCGTCGTAGAGCTGGGCGTAGCTCAGGCGGGTAGACGGCCGGCCTTCGCCCTTGAAGATCAGGGCCGTACGCTCGTCCCGGTAGCGCAGGAGGTTCTCGGCGAAATTCAGGCGCGCGCCTGCGAACCATTTGGCGCCGGGCATCTGGGTCACGTCGTCCACCACCTGTCGGTAAGGCTCGGAGTGAATGATCCCGGCAACGTCCCACCAGGCGGCCCAGAATTCGGGAATGTGGTCGACCGACCAGCGGTGCAGCGCCGTGTAATCCTCGAAGGCCTGGTTGTGCTTGGCATTGATGGCCTGCATGAAGCGGAACATGTTGGTTTGCCGAATGCTCTCCTGCGTGGGCTTCCACAACATCTTCGACATGGCCGACCCCCTTCGCGTCTTTATTTTCGCCTGCTCGATTCCGCTCTGTTTATAGTCAAACCGCTCGGGCAGTCAAGATGGCCGATAGGCAGCCTTGCAGCATTTCAAAGGATGTGCCATACAGGCGCAGATCGAAACCCCAGGAGAGAACCATGCGACACGTCGAACTCAGATCGGACACGATGACCCGGCCGACCCCGGCCATGCGCAAGGCCATGGCCGAAGCCGAAGTGGGCGATGATGTGTTTGGCGAGGACCCGACCGTCAACCGCCTGGAGGAGATGGCCGCCGAGCGCCTCGGCAAGGAGGCCGCCCTGTTCGTGCCCAGCGGCACCATGGCGAACCTGGTGAGCCAGATGGCTCACTGCGGCCGGGGCGACGAGATGATCCTGGGCAGCCTCTCCCACAGCTTCTACTACGAGCAGGGCGGGTCTGCGGCCGTCGCCGCCATCCACCCGCGCACGGTGCCGAACCAGCCCGACGGCCGACTCCCGCTGGTCGAGCTGGAAGCCGCCATCCGCGGCGACAACATCCATTTCCCGCGCACCCGCTTGATTGCCCTTGAGAACACCCACAACCTCTGCGGCGGTGCCCCTCTCGATCCGGCCTACCTGCATGCGGTCGGCGACATCGCCCTCCGCCACGGGATTCGCCTGCACGTCGACGGCGCGCGCCTGTTCAACGCCGCCGTGGCGCTCGGCGTTCCGGCGCGCCAGCTAGCGGTCGAGGCGGATTCGATCTCGTTCTGTCTGAGCAAGGGCCTGGCGGCGCCCGTGGGTTCGGTGGTCTGCGGCAGCCGTGAGTTCATCCAGACGGCGCGGCGGGCCCGCAAGGTCCTGGGCGGCGGGATGCGCCAGGCAGGCGTGCTGGCGGCCGCCGGGGTCGTGGCCCTGAATGAAATGGTGGACCGCCTGGCCGCAGACCACGCCAACGCGCGCACACTCGCCGAGGGGCTGGCCGGCCTGCCCGGCCTGGAGCTGGACCCCCGGCGGTACAGGACCAATATCGTCTATTTCGATGTGGCCAAGCCGGGGCTGAACGCGGCGGATCTCGTCTCCGCCCTGCACAAGGAAGGCGTGCGCATGCTCGCCGCCGGCCCGCGTACCATCCGCGCCGTGACGCACTACGAGGTGACTGGAAAAGACATAGACTATGCGCTGAGAATTATTTCAAAAATAATTAAATAATTTAATAGTATAGGGAAAAAAACACAATTCAGTGCTTAAAACTTCGCTGGCCCGTGAAGACCATGGCGACGCCGGCTTCGTTGCAGGCCTCGATGACCTGATGGTCGTTCTCTGAGCCGCCCGGCTGGATCACGGAGCGGATGCCTTCACGGATGCCGACATCCACGCCGTCGCGGAACGGGAAGAAAGCGTCGCTCACCATGGCGGCCCCGATCAGGCCGCCCTTCTCCTTGGCGACACGCGCATCGATGGCGGCCTTCTTTTCAGGTTCCCGCATGTCGTTGTAGGCGATTCCGTAGGCGTCGAAGCAGTAACGGTCGGCAAGCTTCCGGTAGGCCTTGTCGCGGGCGATCTCGGCCACCCCCACCCGGTCCTGCTCCCCGGTGCCGATTCCCACCGTCACCTGGTTCTTCACGTAGAGCACCGAGTTCGACGTAACGCCCGCCTCGACCAGCCATCCGAAGAGCAGGTCGTCGTATTCATCCGCGGTCGGGCTCCGGTGGATCCGGTAGCTCCGGCCCTTGTGCTCGCACTCGGCGGCTTTCAGGTCCGCCGGGCTGCGCGTGACCGGCACGAAGGACCACTGCACGATCTGACCGCCGTCGATCAGGCTCTTGAATTCGACCACGGGCTGCCCCACGAAGCCCTGCAGGCGGGCCATATTGCCGATGCGCATCACCCGCAGGCTCTTCTTGCGGCCGAAGACGTCCATCACCCCCTCCTCGAAGTCCGGCGCCACCACCACCTCGGCGTACTGCTGGGAGATCGCCTCGGCCGTTGCCTTGTCCACGGCCCGGTTGCAGGCGATGCAGCCGCCGAAGGCCGCGACCCGATCCGCCATGTTGGCCTTCATGTAGGCATCCAGCAGCGTCGCGGACCGGGCCACGCCGCAGGGGTTGTTGTGCTTGACGATCACCACGGTGGGCCGGTCGGTGAAGTAGCGCAGGATGTTGAGTGAATTATCGGCATCGGTGATATTGGTCTTGCCCGGGTGCTTGCCGGACTGCAGCAGCTCGGCCTGCGAGGCCAGGTAGCGGCCGGGCTGAATGTTCTCGACCTGCCCCAGGACAAGGTTGCCGTTGACCAGCCGGTAGAGGGCGGCTTCCTGCCCGGGATTTTCCCCGTAGCGCAGGCCCTTCTCGACGCCGTCGATGACCCAGGTGGCCTTGTCGTACACCAGCGTCTGTCGCTTGCCCCCGTCCACGAAACTCACCTCCATACGCGGCGGGAAGTGATCGTCCATGATGGTGCGGTACATTTTCTTCAGGTCTTGGGACATGGCCGGCTCCTTTCACACAGGGCGGGAATGGGACGTTGAACTTATCGGCTGCGGTAGCACGCACTGACATCGGCCGCAGAAAGCCTTCCCAGGTAGTCGGCAATCGCGCGATCGTAGTCGGCGGTGTGGGCAAAGGCTTTCTGGGCCAGCCGGAAGCGCAGGGCGAGCGATGTTCGGCCGTTGTCGGCCTTGAGCTCGGAGAGAATCGCGGGATAATCCTCCGGATCCACCACGGGGGCCACCCGGATGAAGTTCTTGGCCGACGCACGGATCATGCAGGGGCCGCCGATATCGATATTGCCCCGCGCCTGTTCACTCGTGACCCCGGCCTTGGCAATGGTTTCCCGGAAGGGATACAGATTGACCACCACCATGTCGATGGGCACGCTTCGGGTGCGCTGGAGATCGTTGCGGTGCGCCTCGTTGTAAGTTTCGGTCAGCAGTCCCAGATAGATCTTGAAGTCGAGCGTCTTCACCAACCCGCCTTGGGTTTCGGGCTGGCCGGTATATTCCGATACCTGCGTGAGAACGCCGCGGCGGCGATCGCCCAGGAGCTTCTCCAGGTAGGCGTATGTTCCGCCCGTCGAAAAAATACGCAGACCCGGATTCACCTCAACGAGCTCCGGCACCAGCAGGTCGAGTCCGCGCTTGTCCGAGACGCTCATCAACACATGCCGCACCCGCACCTTGTCATCGATCTGGTCCACCACGTTAATCGTCATGCCCGTCACCTATTCGTTGGGGTAGTGATCGCTGCAGGCTTTCAGTCGCTCCCGGGGCCGGCGAAGCGGTTGACCCCGTGCAGTGGCTTTCACTTATATCACTTGCCCAAGCGGTTCAACCCCAAAAAGAGCGGCTCGCCCGGATGCTGCGTTTTCGCTGCTAAACTTTCAGCGGCTTTCGGCCGATTAAACCATATAACTGAAATAAATCAGATTTCGGAATGAACGTCGTCGAAGTGCTGGTCCAGTGAAAAGCCGATTTTACATCCCCGTCCGGAACTCTCAAATCAGGTACTACCGGCGGGTCCCGCTCTACTCGGAGACGGCCCCCGAGGTCTTTCACCTCTATAAGCCGGTCGGAGTGGAGCTCAACCAAACCCAGTTCGACGAGGACCGGCACCCGCGACTGTTCATCCAGCAGTCCGATCGGATGGAGGCCATCCGGGAAATCCACAAAGGCTTCAATCAGGACATCGCCCGCAGCATCGAAACCGGTGACGTCACCTCGGTGAAATCGACCCTCTGCGACCTGATGGCCGAGACCCTGGCGGAACCCCGGGCCGGGATGCTCCAGGCGTTGCCGGCCACCATGGACATTCTCGTCAGCGGGTATTCCAAGCAGCCGACCATCCTGCGGACCTTCGCGACGATTTCCAGCAAGGACTACTCAACGGTGATTCATTCGGTCAACGTCATGGCGTTGACCTTGAGCTATGCCTTCTTCACGGGGCTTTCCTTGCGCGACGCCAAGCGCCTGGGGCTGTCGGCGTTGCTGCACGACGTCGGCAAGACCGGGATCCCCTCCGAGATCATCTCGGCCCCGCGCAAGCTGACCGCCGCAGAGTTCGAGGTGATCAAGTCCCATCCCACGATCGGAGGCCGCTTGATCCGCGAAGTCAGCCGTCTCGGCGACGACATCGCGTCGGGCGCGCTGGAACACCATGAAAAACTGGACGGCAGCGGCTACCCGCTGGGAACGACGGATATTTCCTTCAACGGCCAGTTGATCGGCGTCGTCGACTGCTACGAAGCGTTGACCAACGAGGAGCGGCCCTATCGCCGGGCGCGGGACCCGATGGACACGTTGAAGCTGATCAAGGACGACGTGGAAGCCGGCAAGTTCAGCCGCCGGCTTTTCGAAAAGTTCTGCTACTGCCTGATATGACCCTGGGGGTCATTCCTTTCTGGGCGATCCGCCGCGCGGAAGTGTTGACATAAGCGTCCTTATTTCTTACAATCATCGTTAAATACCCAATATTTTTAAAAAAGCGCCACTCTGGGGCATGGCTCCGATTGTCACCTCTATCCTCCTCTGATTCCTTTAAGACATCTTGGCAGAGCGTGGAATCGTCTGTGCCCGCGATGGGGTCCTAAATGTACAATGCCTATTTCGGATTCCGCGAGAAACCCTTCAAGCTGGTGCCGAATCCGGAATACCTTTTTCTTAGCCGAAGCCACGAGGATGCGCTGGCCTATCTGAACTACGCCATCTCTCAGGGTGATGGCTTCGTTGAGATCACCGGCGAGGTGGGTACCGGCAAAACCACTCTGTGCCGGGCCTTTCTCGAGAGCCTGGACGACTCGACCGTTGCCGCCTATATTTTCAACCCCAAGCTGAACCCGAAACAGCTCATTCGAAGCATCAACGACGAATTCGGCATCGCCTGCGACACCGACGACACCAAGGACCTGATCGACAAGCTCAACCGGTTCCTGCTGCAGAAAAGGCAGGAGCGCAAAAAAGTGATCATCCTGATCGACGAGGCGCAGAACCTGTCCGCGACGGTGCTCGAACAGCTGCGGCTGCTGTCCAACCTGGAGACCAAAAAGGAAAAACTGCTTCAGATCATCCTCGTGGGGCAGCCGGAACTGGCCGCTATGCTCGATTCCCACGACCTGCGCCAGATCGGCCAGCGCATATCGATACGCTGCCAGATCTCCCCCCTGAGCCCGAAGGAAACCCAGGAATACATCCAGTACCGCCTCAACATCGCCTCCCAGAAGCGATTGGCCCTCTTCGATCCCGCCGCCATTCGCCAGATCTACGCCTATTCGGGCGGCATCCCGCGGATGATCAACATTGCCTGCGACCGCGCCCTGCTCACCGCCTTCGGCATGAACCGGAGCAAGGTGACCCGCCGCATCGCGCAGGCAGCGCTGTTCGAAATAACTCATCGGGGCCGGGTACCCGCCCGAGGCCTCATGGACGGCCGCCGGGCGCTGGCGCTTTTCGTGATTGCCTGCGGCGTCGCCGCGGCGATTGTCTATCACAATCCGCTGATCGAAATGTTCAAGGCGCCTCTCATGAACCAGCCCGCCGCGCCGGCTTCCGGCCCACCCGCCGCCGATGCGTCTGCTGCCGCTGCCGCCGCTTCCCTGCCGTCGGCCGAGACCGAAGCCGCCCCCAGCGCCGCCGGGAAGGCACTTGCCGTGCAGACACCTCCTGTCCGACCGGCGACTGCGGCCGGTACAGCCGCCGGCAGCTCCAGCCTTGCCGGCCAGCTTAAGCAGCTGGACGGGCGTGCGTCGCGCCTGACGGCTCTCAGAGAAGCCATCGGCGCCTGGGGAGCGACCGTGGAGTCGAAGCCGTACCTCGACGCCATCGATGACGATGCGACCTTTTTCAACCTGTCCGCCAAGGCCGCCGGATTCTTCGTCCAGCGCATCGAGGCCGACGTGGAGCTTATGCGCAGCCTCAACATGCCCGCCGTTCTCGAGTTTCGCTCCGGCGCCAAACGGCCTGCGGTCTATCTGGCCCTGTCCGGCGAGACCGATGCAGGGCTGCTGTTAAGGGGTACAGGCGCAGCGCCGTTGATTGCTGCTGCCGGCGAGGTCCAGCAGAGCTGGTCCGGGGTGGCGTACATCCCCTGGAAGAACTTTCTTTCGATCGAAGGCACCATCCCCGGCAGCGCACCGCCGGACTCGGTCGTGGCCCTGAAAATGCTCCTGCGCGATCTCGGGCACCGGAACCTGCCCCTCAGCCGCGAATTCGACAGCGCCACCCAGAAGACGATCGAGCAGATACAAGGCAAGTACGGGCTGCCGGTCGACGGGGTCGTGGGCCCCTTAACCAAGATCGTGCTCTACCGCGAGGGCAAGTCTTTCGAAGTCCCGCGGCTGATTGCAAAATGATTGCAAGGCAGTGGGACCTGCCCCATCGCAGGCAGGCCCGGATCGGATTCAACAGCGAAAGGCGTTTTAACATTGCCCGCCGGACACGGCATCCGCGGTGACCTTCCGGTCCGCATGCAGGCCGAGGCCGGCGGCCATGAGGAAACCATCGTTGAGCTCAATTCTTAAAGCCCTCAAACGAGTCGAGGAATCCAGTCAGGCCGAGGAAACCTCCAAACATCCATCCGTGCCCCGCGAGACGCTTTCCCGGCACCCATCCGGAAAGCCCCAAAGACGGTTTTCCGGCCGAAGCCGGGCCTATCTGCTGCTATCCGCAACAGCGCTGATCGCTGTTATTGCGGCCTACAACTGGTGGACCGCCGGCAGCGCCGCGCGCCCGGTCGCCGAGACCGCCAGGGAAGTCCGCGCCCAGTTGCCGCCGCGGCCGGCCGAGCCCGCTCCCCCGATGGCTGCCGCGCCGGCCCGACGGGTTCCCCCCAGGCCAACGCCCCCTCCCGTCCCTCCGGTGCCTGGGCCTGCCGCGGGGCCGGCAGAAGCGGCGGCACAGGTCGAAACCGGTGCGCCCATCCAGGCCCCGCCGCCGAACAGCCGCGTGCGGCCCCGGGAAGGTACCGCGGTCCCGCCGGTCGAAGCGCGGACGCCTGCAGCCCGGAGCGCGTCGCCGCCTCCCGAGCGGCCGAGCGCAAGCCGCCCCTCTCCGGCCCGCACCGCCGAAGACAACCTGAGCCGACTGGACGAATCCAAGCTCAAGGTGATGGCGATCGCCTGGGCCTCGGATCCCTCCCGCCGCCTCGCCGTGGTCAACGGCCATATCGTCAAGGAGGGCGAATCGGTGGAGGGCTTCAGCGTCACTCAGATCCGCAAGGACGACATCATCGTCAACGACGGCGGGCAGTCCTGGCGCGTGGAGCTCAACCTGAAAAGCCAGCAATGAGCTTGACCCCCACAGGCTCTTTGGATACTATCGCCCGAGTTTGGATGCCGCCGACCCGCTCCCCGGATCGTCGGGTGCGCCTGCCTGAAGAGGCAAAGCGCGTCGGGGCGCCGCCGTGAGAGGTTCTCTCGAAGCAGAGTATGACTGGGTTTTCCGGTGCGCTGGGCGCAAAATTGCAGAAGCTTTCGGCATGGCTCTCTCCGCCGACGCGGCGTACGCTGGCGATGGCCGCGGCATGGCTGGTCATCGTCAACCTCTTCGCCCTGATCGCGTTCAACCGATTGAATCTCGCCCCGGACACCGCCTTCGAGTGGATGTCTGCGGCAACCGTCCGGCCGGTTCAGCAGAGCTGGGACATCATCGACCTGCACAATCGCTGGGATGCCTACTGGTATCTCTCGATCGCCCAGGACGGCTATCACCTGCGCGGTCAGCACGACATCTCCAATGTCGTTTTTTTCCCGCTTTACCCTCTGCTGATGCGCTTTCTGGGGCCGCTCGCCGGCGGCGACCTGGTTCTGGCGGGCTGGATCGTCAGCGGCGTTTTCCTGATGCTGGCCGTGGGGGTGCTGACCCGTCTGACCGCGGAGTTTCATCCCGAGCTCGACCCCGTCCTGCCGGCCGCCTTTCTGCTGGTTTATCCGGCCGCCTTTTTTCTCAATGCCGTCTATTCCGAATCGCTGTTTTTGTTCCTTTCGCTGTCCATGATCTTTTTTGCGCTGCGCCGCAACTTCTTGCTGGCGAGCGTCTGCGCGGCGTTTGCCTCGGGCACCCGGATTGCAGGCGTGTTCCTGTGCGTGCCGCTGGCCGTGGAGTTCCTGCAGGCCAACGGCTGGCGCGCCCTGTGGACGCGGCGGGTGTGGCCGCTGGCGCTGGCTCCCGCAGGGGCGTTGGCCTTCTTCACCTACCACTGGGCGGCCTTCGGTGATTTCTTTCTTTACCTCAGGGTCCAGGGCTTTTATGGAAGAGACTTTGCCTTCGAAGCAACGGATTTTGCGATCCGCAGCAACCCCGATCTGGTCAACACGGCATACGACCTGGCGTTCACCGCGGCGACCATCGTCATGGGGGTCATCGCCCTGATCCGATTCAGACCCTCCTATGGCCTGTACATGCTGGTTTCGCTGGCGGTCGCGTTGGCGAGTGGATCGAACCTCGGAGTCGCCCGCTATTCCATGGTTCTTTTTCCGATTTATTTCATCGTGGCCGGAATTCGCTCGAGCGTCGGCCGCAGCGCATGGCTTTTCGGCTCGACGCTGCTGCTCGCGCTCAATATTATCTGCTTCGTGAATCACTACTGGGCCGGCTGAAGCTGCGCTATGGCCTGGAAGCGCCTGATCACAGGCTGAATCAAAGAATGATCGCTCCCACCGACAAAGCACCTCCGCCCTGGGAGGCCGGCGGCGACGCCGGCCGGGGCATCAGCGTGGTCGTGCCCGCCTACAACGAGGCACAGAACATCCCCCTGCTCCACCACCGGGTCGCCGAGGTCCTGCTGCAAACGGATTCGCCGAACTGGGAGCTGATTTTCGCCGATGACGGCAGCCGCGATGACACCTGGTCCGTGATAACCGCCCTGGCCGCGCAGCACCCCAACGTCCGGGGGGTGCGGCTGTCGCGCAATTTCGGCCACCAGTATGCCCTCCTGGCCGGCCTGGAGGCCGCCGAGGGCGACGCGGTGATCACCATGGACTGCGATCTGCAGCACCCGGTGGAATTGATTCCTCAGCTGATCGAGCGCTGGCGCGCGGGGTTCAAGGTGGTCAAAACCCTGCGCCAAGATGACTGTCAGCTCGGCCGGTTCAAGCGCTGGACGTCACGGGCGTTCTACCGGCTTTTCTCCGCGCTCAGCGGCGTCGAGCTGCAGCCGGGGCTGGCCGACTTCCGCCTGCTGGACCGCCAGGCGCTGAACGAGCTGCTGCGCCTGCGAGAGGAGGGGCTGTTCCTGCGCGGCCTCACCGAATGGATCGGCTTCCCGTCCTGCGTCATCCCCTACCAGGCCGGCCAGCGTGCCTGCGGCGAATCGCGTTACAGCTTGAAGAAAATGGTCCGGCTGGCCTGGAACGGGGTGAGCTCGTTTTCGATCACGCCCCTGCGGATCGGCATCATCATCGGGTTGATCGGGAGCCTGGTCTCGCTCCTGGGCGTCTTCTACGCTTTTTTCGGAAAGATCTTCGGCCGGGGGCTCGTTCCCGGCTGGGCCTCGACCCTGATGGTCATTTCCCTGCTGTTCTTCCTGCTGTTCGTCTATCTCGGTGTTCTCGGCGAATACATCGGCCGCATCATCATCGAGGTGCGGCGCCGCCCGCGCTTCATCGTCTGCGAAACCAAGGGATTCGGCAAGCGCGACCCCATGCCCTATGACGGTTTCAGGCGCTAGCCTTGCCGGCCGAAAGGCCGCCGCCGGCCACCGCCCGACCATCCGGCTGGTCGTCAACGCCGACGACCTGGGAATATCCGCGCGCGTGAACGACGGCATCGTGCTGGCCCATCGTTCCGGCATCGTCACCGCCGCCTCCCTCATGGCGGTGGGTCGCGCCTTCGACCATGCCGTGGGCTGCTGCCGCCGCGTCCCCTCGCTGGATGTCGGCGTCCATCTCACCCTGGTGGCCGAAACGCCTCTGCTGCCGAAAGCCTCCTCCCTCAAGGGTGCCGACGGCCGCTTTCCCGCGAGCGCCGGCGCGTTTCTGCGCCGCTTCCTGAGCGGCCGGATCCGTCTGGCGGATATCCGCGCGGAGCTTGGCGCCCAGATCGAGCGCGTACTGGATCATGGGGTGAAAGTCACGCACCTGGACAGCCACCAGCATGTGCACGCGCTTCCCGGCATCGCCCCGCTCACCCTGACGCTGGCTGCCCGCTACGGCATCGCCTGCGTGCGCGCACCGGTTGCGAAACTGCAGCTGGAACGAGCGTCGGGTCTGCACGGGGTTTTCCGCCTGGCCGGCGCCATGGGCCTTGGGGCGAGCTGGATGACGGCACGCGCGGCAGGGTCCCGGGATGCAGGGCTTGGCCGGCTGCGCTTCCTGGGATTCGCGGAAGGGGGCCGCCTGGACCAGGCCCGCCTGCAGCGGCTGCTCCAGTCCCTTCGGCCGGGGCATACGTATGAACTGATGTGCCATCCCGGCCTGACTCCGGAGGAGCCTGATATCCAGCGCTGGGGCTATTGCCATGAGCAGGAATTGCAGGCCCTCACCAGCGCTGCGACCCATGCCTTGATTGCTGCCCGCGGGATCCAGTTGTGCCGCTACGGAGATCTGCTGACGTCAGGCTTTTAAAGCGACGAAGAGGTAGTGGCTGATCCAGGAAAGGGAGCGAAGCGGCCTCTCCTCCACGAGCTCGAATCCGGCCGCCGCGATCGCTTCCCGATAGCGGTCCGCAGACTCGAAGTGCGGGCGGTCGCCCTTGGTGATGCCGAACACGCGCACGGACAACGCCTCCTGGGCCATGATCGCGCAGTATTTCCAGCGCGGTCGATCGACGACTTCCTTGACGATCAACCTGCCTCCCGGCTTAAGAACCCGGGCGCACCCCCTCAGAATCTGGCTCCAGGCGGCCTTGCGGACGGTGTAGAGCACGTCGACCATCGCAACCGCATCGAACGCCGCCTCCGGGAGAAGGCTCAGATCGTCGGTGGAGAAGTCCGCGCCGGGGCGGGTCATCCGCCGCGCGGTGGCGATTTTAACGGCATCGTGGTCGATCCCCTGCATTTTCAAACCGCGGTGGGAGGGCTGCGCCGCCAGCAGCTGGATGAGCAGCCCGTGGCCGCAGCCCACGTCCAGCAGCATTCCGGCCCTTGGAAACCGTTCCATCAGGGCGGTGAAGGGGCAGGTGAGGACCCGCGCCAGAACGTGCAGCCGCGTGGGCAGTCCGGCGCCCTCGAAAGCCTTCCATGCCGTTCGCAGATTATGCATGGGGTTCAAACATCGCCCAATACTGTGCGCCCACGGGAAGGCCGCCGAGCGTGTTCTCGACCGCCGCGCAGGCGGCGAAGTCAAGCCAGCGCGGCGGGAAGAGGTTCACGTAGGCATGCGCAACGGGCCTGAATCCGCTCTGTCGGAACACGCTCCGCGTCGCGTTCAGCGTCAGCAGGCGCGCGTCGCCGTCGAACGGGCACAGCTTGACGAGCAGACGCGTCAGGGGATTGAAGGGGTTGTGTTCCCAGACCACCATCCTCGAGGCCGGCTTCATCCAGCTCCGGATGAGGCCGGCCGTCTGCGTCCTTGCGGCGGGGGGGATGTGATGGAAGACGTGGCAGCTGACCACCAGATCGAACCGGGTGTCCGCGGGCAGCTCGTCCAGCTCGCTCACCAGGCGGATGGGGTCGGCGCCCGCCAGGGTTCGGGCCTCGCTGACAGATTCCGCCGATGGGTCGAACCCGAACAGCCTCAAGCGGCCCTCTTCCGCCAGGAGCTTTAAATCCCGCGATGCCGCCAGGGCCTTGAGCATCCGGCCGTTCCCGCAGCCGAAGTCCAGACAGCAGAACTCGCGGCCGCTGAAGCCCGCGGCGATCCAGCGGCTCACGCGCTCGGCGCGCTGGCGGATGAAGTCAGCACTTTGGACCCCCGGCGGCAGGCTGCGGTTGTGAATGCGCTCGTAATCGCGCGCCACCCGGTCAAAGACGTCTTTTTCCATGCCGATGACGCACCGATCAACCGTTTCCGGCCGCTTTCTTGTAAAGCGGAGAGATATCGCGCAGCGTCGTCACGACCTGCTTGAGGGACGTGAGGAAACGGATCACGTGCGCCTCGGTGTTGTCGACGCCGAAGGAGATCACGAGCGTTCCCTGGGCGTCGGCATGGCTCAGCCCGATGGACAGCAGCACGTGCGAGGCGCGCAGCGAGCCGGTCGCGCAGGCCGAGCGCGTGGACACGCCGATGCCTTCGTCGTCGAGCATCAGCATGACGCTCTCGCCTTCGATAAAGCGGATGGAAACCGAGACCAGGTTCGGCAGGCTGTGGACGGGGTGCGTGTTGATGAGCACCTCGTCGAGATGCGTGGGCAGCTCCCGCAGAAAAAGGTCTTTCAGCCCCTTCAGGTAGGCATAGCGCTGGTCCATGTCGCGGACGGCGGCTTCGGCCGCAGCCCCCATCCCGATGATGCCGATCAGGTTCTCGGTTCCGGCGCGCTTGTTGTTCTCCTGCACGCCGCCGTCCAGGAGCGGAAAGATCTTGGCCCCGCGCCGGATGTAGAGCCCGCCCACGCCGGTCGGGCCGTAAAACGTGTTGGACGCGAAACTCACCAGATCGGCGCCGATCTTTTTGACGTCGAAGGGCATGATCCCGACCGAATCGACCGCATCCGTATGGAAGAGGATCTTCTTTTCGCGGGCGATGCGGGCGATCTCCGCCACGGGCTGGAGCGTGCCGGTCTCGTTGTTGCTGTGCATGACGGAAATCAGGATCGTCTGCGGCGTGATGGCCTCGGCCACGTCCTGCGGCCGGACCCGTCCCTCCCCGTCCACCGAAAGGCTCGTGACCGTGAACCCGTCGGCCTTGAGGCGTCGCAGGCTCCGGATGACGGCGTTGTGCTCGATATTGGTGGTGATGATGTGCTTGCCCTTGTCTGCGTTGGCCATGGCGACGCCCTTGATGGCGTGGTTGTCGGCCTCGGTGCCGCCGGAGGTGAACACGATTTCCTTGGGGCTGTCGGCGTTGATCAGCCGGGCCACCTGCTCCCGGGCTTTCTCCAGGACGGCGGCCGCCTGCTCGCCCGCCCGGTGCTGGCTGGACGGGTTGTGGTGGTCGCGCTGGATGGCGTCGATCATGGCCTGCTTGACTTCAGGCAGCAGCGGATTGGATGAATTGTGGTCCAGGTTGATGTAGTTCATGCGCAACGTCTCCCCTCCATCGTCGGCAGGCATCAATGCTCTTCTTTCAGGTCGTGCTGGCAGGCCTCGCAGAAGGTGACGCCGTCATCGATCTCCACGTCGCAGTAAGGGCAGTAGCATTTGTCGCCGTGCGAATGCTCGTGCTCATCCTTGCGCTTGAGCTCCGGACGCCGGATGCCGGCCTTGCGGTCCTCGTAGTCCTTGATGGCCATCTGCAGGGCGTCCGCGCCCAGGTTGGAACAGTGCAGCTTGTTCTTGGGCAGCCCCTCCAGCGCTTCGGCCACGTCCTTGTTGGTGATCTTCTTGGCTTCCGGCAGCGTTTTCCCTTTGGCGATCTCGGTCAGCATGCTGGATACCGCGATGGCCGACCCGCAGCCGAAGGTCTGGAACTTGATGTCGTCGATGCGTTCGTCCTTGATCTTGAGGTAGATCGTCATCATGTCCCCGCACAGGGGATTGCCGACTTCGCCGATGCCGTTGGCGTCTTCGATGGTGCCGACATTGCGGGGGTTGCGGAAATGGTCCATCACGACTTTGTTGTACATCATGGGGGTCTCTCCTCTTGCGCGATCGCATGGTATTTATGGAAAGATTAAACACGCCAGCAGGTTAGTAAAGTCTAGATCCCGTATCCGTCTTCAACCGATCCGCAGAACCTTGGCGCCCCGTATCCGGCGCTCCTTCAGATCCGTCAGCGCCCGGTTGGCCTCCTCCAGGGGATATTCCTGAATTTCCGGTCGAATGGGGATCTCCGCCGCCAGCGCCAGGAATTCGCGCACGTCCCGGCGGGTCACGTTGGCAACGCTCCGGATCTGCTTCTCCTGCCAGAGGTGGGTGGCGTAGTCCAGTTTCAGCAGCTCGTCCTTGTCGGCATCCTCCTTGCGGATGGCGTTGATGACCAGCCGGCCGCCGCTGCGCAGGCGCGCCAGCGCCGCTGGCACCGGTTTCCACGCCGGGGTCGTATCGATGACGGCGTCCAGCGGCTCCGGCGGCGCGTCTTCGGTGTCCCCCGCCCAGCAGGCGCCGAGTTCGCGCGCAAAGGCTTGCTCGCCCGTGCTGCGCGCGAACACATGCACCCGGGTCCGCGGGAGCCGGTGCCGGACCATCTGCAGCACCAGGTGCGCCGAGCTTCCGAAACCCGTCAGCCCTATTGCCTCGCCGTCGCGGACGCCGGAAAGCGTCAGCGAGCGATAGCCGATGGCGCCGGCACACAGCAGCGGTGCCGCTCCGGAATCGCTGAAGGCGGACGGGATCCGGTGGGCGAACGCCGCCGGAATGACCGCGAACTCGGCATAGCCGCCGGGGGCGTCCCGGCCGGTCGCCTTGAAATCCGGGCAAAGGTTTTCGGCGCCCGCGCCGCAGGCAGCACATCGCCCGCAGGCCGAAAAGATCCATGCCAATCCGACCCGGTCGCCGATGTCGAAGCCGCTCACCGCAGCGCCCAGCGCTGCGACCCGGCCGACGGCCTGGTGCCCCGGCACAATGGGAAGCATGGCCGGTGCGGTCCGGCCCTCGATTTCATCCAGCTCCGTGTGGCACACGCCGCAGGTCGAAATCTTTACCAGCAGCTCTTCGGCCCCCGGCGCCGGAACCGGCAGATCCATCATCACCAGGGGATTCCGGTTGGCGGCAAGCGGGGCAACCGTTTTCAGCACCATGGCTCTCATGGATATCCCTCGATAACAAGGGCTTCCACCCTGACGAATCGCATTCAGCGGGAACGACTGATCGCGTTCAGATCACTCTTTTGAATTTGATAAAATAGTCGATGCCGGACCAGATGGTGAAGCCCAGGGCGGCCCAGACCAGGGCCTGGCCGATCGCATGAAAATCGACATCCAGCAGAGGATAATGGATCATCAAGGGAATGATCGCCGCGATCTGGAACCCGGTCTTGAGCTTGCCGAGGCGCGACGCCGATACGTCCACTCCTTTGCCGGCGATCACGCTGCGCAGACCGGTAATGCCCAGTTCGCGGCCGACGATGACGCAGACCATCCAGGCCGGGACCCAGCCGTGGGCCGCCAGCATGATGAAGGCCGAGGAGGTCAGCAGCTTATCGGCCACCGGGTCAAGCGCCTTGCCCATGAAGGTCACCTTGCCCTGGCGCCGCGCCATGAACCCGTCCAGATAGTCGGTAAAGGCCGCGGCGCTGAAAACGAGGGCGGCGAGAAAGACCATGAAGCGGCTGGAGGGAAACGAGAACAGCAGAATGATCAATGGGATCATGGCGATCCGGATCACGGTCAGGCCGTTGGGATGGTTGGCGCTGCTGCGCACGCGGCTCCAGATGCCCGTCCGCACCGCGCCGGAGGCGGGATCCGGGCTATCCGCCGGCGAGTTGCCGGGGACTTCGATCTCGGGCAGGTTCCGTATCCGGTGTTGAGAAACGTCCATTGGCTCCATCGCGCCGGTTACGTCTCCGGTGGCGGGTTGGCGGCAAGATACTTGTCGCGGCACTCCTGGCTGCAGAACATAAGCTCGCCCCCGGCGAGCCTGAGCGTCACGCCGTCGCGCCGGGCGAAATAGGTGCCACACAGCGGGTCTTTGACCATGACATCGTCGATGCGGCCGGATGCGCGCCCCTCCACGCGACTCGAGCGCAGCTTGCCTGCGAGCCAGCGCTTGGCGACCCGGTAGGATAGATACCCCACCACAGCGAGAATGATGATCCTGATCATGTTAGTTCCACGACCTGCTGCCCCTGCATGTCCAGTTCGGACAGCAGGCGTCGCATGTCTTTGCCGAGAACCGGATGGACCAGATAAGGGTCTATATCACACACCGGCTGTAAAACAAACCGCCGCAGATGCATGCGCGGGTGCGGCAGCGTCAGCCGCGGGCCTTCAAGGATTATCTGGTCGAAGGTCAGAAGATCGAGGTCGAGGACGCGCGGCCCGAACCGGATCCCGCCGGCCGGCCGCCCGGCCTCGCGCTGCACCGTCTGCAGACGATCGAGCAGTTCGTAGGGGTCCAGCCCGCATTCGATGCGCACGACCGCGTTGACGAACCAGTCCTGCGCGGTGAAGTCGACCGGTTCGGTCTTGTAGAAACGCGAACGGCCGGTGATCCGGACTCCGGGAGTGGCCGCCAGCGCACGGATTCCGCAACGGCAGTTTTCCAGCTTGTCTCCCAGATTGCTGCCGACCGAAATGAAAGCGATATGCGGGACTGCCATGGCGGACGGCTTCAGCGCCAGGCCTCCGGGCTGAGCTCACCCGAGTAGATGAAGCGCGCCGCCCCTTCCTGGTAGATGTCGTGAAATCCGTCCGCACTTTGCCGGAAGAAAACCGTCAGGGTCTCGCCGCTGCGCGGGCGCACGCGAACCGGCGACGTGAGACCGAACCGGCAGGCGGCGACCAGGGCCCCGGCGACCGCGCCGGTGCCGCAGGCCAGGGTCTCGCCTTCCACCCCGCGTTCGTAGGTGCGGATGGCGATGCCCCCGGACGGCTCACGGCAGATAAAGTTGGCGTTGACGCCCTCCGGGGCGAACTGCGGGTGGAAGCGGATTTCCCGCCCGAGCGCCGACACATCGACGCCGTCGACCTCCGGCACGCTCAGGACGGCATGCGGGACCCCCGTGTTGATGCGGCTCACCGTGAGGCTTGCGCCGCCAGCCATGATCGGCACCTCCAGGACCAGACTGTGCGGATCGGTCAGCCGGATCTTGACGCGCGTGCCGCTCACCTGGGCGGCCACCCGCCCGGCGCCGGTCTCGAAGCGCATGTCGCTGCCGCAGATCCCCTGGTGATAGGCAAAGCGGGCGGCGCAGCGCGCGCCGTTGCCGCACATTTCCGCAGGGCTTCCGTCCGCATTGAAGAACCGCCAGCGGAAATCCGCCGTCGGCGAGGCTTCGATCAAGATGACCCCGTCGGCTCCGACCGAAAGCCCCCGCCGGCAGATCCCGGCGACAAAGCCCTTCAATGCGGCTTCGTCCAGCCCGCCGCAGCGGTGGTCGATGAGGATGAAATCGTTGCCGCTGCCGCTCATCTTGACGAAAGCGATCCGGTCCATCGATATCGCGGTCATGTCGGCACTCACGCCTCTCAGTAAGCCACAGCGACCGGTTTGGACTCCTTACCGGTCCGCCCGTCGGCAGTATACGCCTGCACCTTGTAGGTGTAAACAAAACCGGTTTCCAGCGCATCCCGAAACTGCATCCGGCTGCCGGGAGTGCGGCCCGCAGCGCCGATGTCACCGATCGCCTGAAAGCGCGCCGGGCAGGTCCGGCATTCGGCCTCGGCGGCGGTCTGCCGGCTGCGCTGAACCCTGAAACCGGCCGCGGCGCTTTCCTTCTCGGGGTTGAAGGCGGGCATGGTCCAGAAAAGCAGGATTTCGCCTTCGCGCACCTCGTGCGCGAGGTCGGTAACCGCCGGCGGCGGCAGCACCCCCGGCTGGATCGGCGGCAGCTTGCGCCCGCAGCCGTTGCCGAAAAGCGCCAGGCCGATCAGGGCCGCGGCGAGCCAGCCGGTCGCGGCCGGCGGTCGGGGCGCGCGCATCGCTTTCACCCCAGCCGCTGTTCCGCGGCCGCGATGGCGGAGAGCACCGCGCTCTTGGCGGTCGCGCCCGGCCCCTGGCGGCGGTTGACGGCCGCGCGCACGTTGAGATGGTCGAACACGTCCTCCTTGACCAGCGGCG
>Ga0209254_10000288_pt1 | contig 38651 bp, 30 predicted proteins | sample FrelakmetDIP11DI_FD_187148 | JGI IMG/M metagenome (GOLD analysis project Ga0209254, IMG submission 187148) | Freshwater lake sediment microbial communities from the University of Notre Dame, USA, for methane emissions studies - DIP11 DI (SPAdes)... | ecosystem: Environmental > Aquatic >... | reverse complement strand
CCATCGATCTTGAGTCCACTATCGCCGTAAGAACGCTGGTCGCCCGTATCATTCACATCGACGGCGTTGTCGTCTTTGTAGTAGTTGGTCACCGTCCCGCCGCGCGGATCGACGCGCGGGACGGTCATGACCAGACCGCCGGGGCCGGCTGCTCCGCCATTGACCTGGAACCAGTTGAGCCGCGGCGTGCTTGAGATCGGATCCGGCACGCCGTCGATGGCCACGCCCGCCGGCGTGTTGCTGTCGTAGTAGGTGTTGATACCGCTGATCGTGGGGCTGACCCAGTCGAACGAGGTGCGGATAAAATCGGGCTGGATCACGCCCAGGCCGGTGAGATCGAACTGCACCTCGAAGTCGATGCGCGAACGATAAAACGCGGCGCGCAAAGCCCCCTCACTGGTGGCGGCGCGGATCGGCCCGGTGATGGGCAGCGTCAGAGTCGCCGGGCCGAGTGAAGCCAGCCCTTCCTCGTTGACCTTGATGAGACCTCCCAGAAATTCAACGCGTACTTTCTGGCGATCGAGCATATCCACGATACTGCCGTTGGTACGCAGATCGGCCAAGCCCAGGAAGCTCGTTGGACTGAAGGCCGCCGTATAAGACAACGCCGACGCGGTCTGCAGCCCTTGTGTCCAGGTCACATAACTCACCTGGCTGCGGGTCAGCGTAGCCGAACGATACAAATAGACCCACGCTTGCTGGCTGGCGCTCAGCGGATCGCTGACGGTGATCGCATAACGCGAGTACAGACGTGACTGCGGATCGGCAGGCCAAACTGCCGTATTCACGCTGTCACCGGCGTCACCGGCCATAAGGACCAATTCGTCGTTGGCGTCCAACAGACCGCCGTCACTAATGACGTACGTGCCGGAGATGTTGACCTCATCAATCTGAAAGGGAACGGCCAGCCAATCGCCGCCGCGATAAGCATACAACACGAGCTCGTTCACAGGCACGCCGGAAAGGGCTGAAAACCGCGAACCTGTGATCACGACCGGATCCTCAACCCGATCCCGTGTCAAAGCTGCACGCGGCACCGACGACCTGATCTCATGAGCCTGTGCCGCGTTCAGCCCAACGATCGTGAGTCCCAACAGCGCCAGCGCCAGGACTCCGCTCAACAACAGTTTTCTCACGGCGCGCCGAGTTTTGATAGTATCTTGATGGTTGTTCATAGCGGCATCCTCCCGTTGCTGTCGATCAAGGCAACAACATCATCACTGCCCGGAAGACATGACAGGCAGGTACAGCCGGGGACTGGCATACGGTGTGGGTGGATTAAGCACCATGCCGACTAGCTGCAGAAAAGAACCTAACGCTTCTGACGCTTCGAAGTAACAGTGACCATAGCGGTTGACTTCCGTGGGTTGATGGAATGCCAGCGAATCGCGCTGGATGACCTTGACGCGATACAACTGCGCATGCCAGTACGGCACCTGCTGATCGAGCGTGGTATGCAGCGTGACAAGCGGCACCGTCAATTGCCCGGTCGTCTGATAGTTCAATTCGACGTCCTGCAGCGCTACGGCATCGGCGCTGAAACGCTGCACTTGTTGATTGAGCTGCGTATCGTCAGCGGAACCAGCGTAGACGCGAGCCTGGTTATCGAACGGCTGGCCGCCCAGCTTCTGAACCGCGTCGTTGGTCGCCAGCACGTTGTACGAGAGCGCGTCGAGGACCGACATATCGATCGTTGTAATCACACCGGTGACGTATGGCGCGTGGCTCACGCGCAACAGCTGATCGAGCTGGGCAGTATTGGTCGGGGCAAAGATCAGCGGGCGAATGGTGGCCGTGTAGTAGGCGGGCCAGTTATCGATCAACGGCTGCGGAATGCTGATCGGACTGCCCGGCATCACGCCGGGAAAGAAATAATCGAACAGCACACGGAAGTCGCCGAAGTAATCGATCTGTTTGCGGAAGTCGCCGATCGGGCCGCAGGCCGCCAGCCCGCCATCGAACACATCGTAACGCTGTTCGATCGCCAGCGCCGTGATCAGCCCGCCTTCTGAGACGCCGGTCAGCAAGGTGTGAGTCGGAACAGTGTGCGTTGCCGAAAAAACATCAGCCACGTCCACCAGGTCAGCTACGCCCGTTTCAACCGCCAGCCCGTTCATGCGATAGCTGGTCGTGGCGAAGGCGAAGCCCAACGAGTTGATGAGTTCCGGCAGCGATACACCGCCGGGCAGTTGCAGTTGATCTTCCGGGATGGTGATCGGTTTGTTGTAGGCCACGTAGCCGTGCGCGTAGATCACCAGATCGCCATTCCATATTCCGGTCGGCATGCAGATGCGATAGTAGGCGCCGCTGGGCAATTGTCCGTCCGGCTCGCACACTCCGGACGGGCTGGCCTGGGCCGGAAAAGCCAGCATGCTATTGAGAATTACAATCAGCAGCAGGGGAACAACCGTCACCACAAGCAACCGAATGATGCGCATCATAACAGGGGCCTTTCCCGGAAGACTGAGCGGAAGCATCGCCGCTCTGCAAATGCCAGAAGCACCACACCGCTGTTATTTACTATAACACTTTCAGGGTATTCGGCAAGAAGGTCGGGGACTCACTAGCGAGCACGGGTATACTCAGCGCCCGCATGTAACCAGTTGGGAAATTGCCCTATAGCCACGTCGTGATGGCCTCCAACGGCTTCTTGCTGATCTCAGGCACCACCGCATCTTCGGTGGGATAGCCCACGACCAGCAGCAGAAAAGGCCGCTCGTTGTCGGGACGCTGCAGGATCGAGTTGAGGAAATTCATCGGGCTGGGCGTGTGCGTCAGCGAAGCGAGACCTGCGTGGTGAAGCGCTGCGATCAACAATCCGGTCGCAATGCCCACCGATTCGGTGACGTAGTAGTTCTTCGCCTTGCGACCATCAGGCAGGACATTGTAGCTCTCCGCAAAAATGGCGATGAGGTAGGGTGCAATCTCCAGAAAGGGCTTGTGTGCGTCAGTGCCTAACGGGGCCAGATCGTCCAGCCAGTCCTGGGTCGCCCGCGAGGTGTAAAACTCGTGCTCTTCCTGCTCGGCGCCTTCACGAATCTGCCGCTTGATGGCTGGATCGCTCACCACCACAAAGTGCCACGGCTGCTTGTTCGCTCCATTGGGCGCGGTGGCTGCCGTGCGCAGACATTCTTCGATGATCCTACGCGGCACAGGCCGATCAGAGAAGTGGCGCACTGTGCGGCGGCGCTGCAGCTCTTCACGAAACGAGGTCGCGCGCTGCTGCATCTCTTCCGCGGGATATTCTTGATAGGACGCTAGTGGAACGAACTTCGCAGTGGACATATTGGCCTCGCTTCAACGCTGTAGGATTGTGAAGCGAGGAGATTCTACCATACGCCAGTATGGTTCCGTTTCACTTCATCAGCGCCGCGATGAGATGCCCGGCCAGCTGCCGCGCCCCGCCGGGATTGGGCACGTCGCCAATCGCCACGACGATCGCGCCCCTGCCCTTCAACAGCACCCACAACTGCTGCGCATCTTCGCCGTCGATGGTGAAAGCGGCGTCACCCAAATTCTCGATCGGCGTTGCCGGCCCCAGCGATTTCGCCGTCTCAAACGACGACACCGGCGCAATGGCCGCATAAGCAAAGCGCGCCCGACCCGCTCGATCTTTCCCGGCATCATACTGGCAGCCGTCGCCCAGGTAATCATCGTGAAACGGCTGCGGCGGCTTGATCAACTGGCCGCCCAACACGTGAGCGACGGCTTCGATGGGAATCACTTCGCATGGTGATTTATCAGGCATGAGATGCCTCCGATAGGATTGATTCGGTTTCGAAGGTGAAGCAAAAGCATTAGTATATTAGCTGTCAACGCTCCCGCTCGCTGCGCGTGACAATCCAGCGGCCGGAAACGGCGGATTATCACCCGAAGGGGCCTTGAGCGCGCTTTGCAGCTGTGCGCTGCTGCCATCAGATTCCGCAGCGGGCACATAGCGCCGCATGAATTCCTCGGCCTGCGCGAACGACGCAAAATGAATCGCCGCCCGATCGGGCACGTGCACGATCTCGCCGCGCCACGCGCCGCTGCCCGCCTCGCGCCACACGCGCACGACGAAGGTTTCCCATTCGACGGCATGATGAGAATCGGTCATGTCGCAATCACAGTCATCACGGAGGACACAGAGAACACTGAGGATTTTTCAGACCTCCGTGATCTCCGTGTCCTCCGTGGTTTTCATTACTCAAATTCCACGTGATAACTCACGTTCCAGCCATTCGGCCCGCCCGGCCCTTCACGATATTTGATCTGCAAGCGCGCACCTGCCGTCCAGCAGAACGGTTGATCCCACCAGCGCGTCTCCCAGCTCTTCCAGCCGTCCGCGTCGCAGAAGCCCAGGCCGCCTGCCACCCAGCCGACACCGTCGAAAGTACGCGTCGTCTGATTGTTGAAGGTCTGCTGATAGTATTCCAGCGTGATGTCGCCGCGCAGGCTGACCAGGCAGATGAAACTGCCGAAGACGTAGCCGCGCAACTTGCCGCCCCACGCATCGCCCTGCCCGCCTTGAACCACCATCCAATACCAGCCCGCGACTTCTGCGCCGGCGGTCACTTGCAGCAAACAACTCGCGCCGAAGATGGGCGCCTGGCCGTGCGCGCGCAGATAGAAACCGGCAAAAGTTGCCTGGTCTGAACCGGGAATCTCCGATAGCTTGCTCATCAAATCTTTGAAGTGAGTCTGCAATACAGGGCTATTCGGCTTGATGGTGCCGACGAGCAAGCTGCCACCCAGCCGCACTTTGCCCGTGCCGCTGGCCACGCCCTCGAACTCGCCGCCGATGTAGTTGACCTCCGCACCGATGCCCATCACCACCGTGAGTTGCTCGATGCGCGGATTGGCCTTCGACAGCATCTCGTAGCCGGTGAAGCCGCCCTCGAACTGCGGCAAGACCGGATTGATGCGCAACGAGATGTCCATGCGCTTGATCAAATCCTGAATCATCTGGCTGCTGATATTCTTGCCGATCAGGATGAAGTCGCCATGCCGGTTGATCTCCATGCTGATCAGCTCGGCGTACAGGCGCGGATCCTTGTCACCTGCTTGCTGCACGCGCAGTTGCAGACTCAACAGGAAACGCTCGAACTGATAATCGAGGCCGGTGCCCGTCATCTCGACGAGGCCGCGCATCCGCGACAGGTTCACGCCCCACTCGTCCATCTTGCCCATCGATTGGCCGCCGAATTTTTTGTCGTCGGGCAGGTTGGTGTTGGGTGCACGTTCGTAATCGTTCAGCACGGCAACCGTGTCGCGATAGGTGCGTCCGCCGTAAGTGCCCCAGACGTTGTTGAGCAGCGTCGTGTACGTCACCGGATTGAGCACACCGAGCTTGGTATGCCAGGCGGACAACGTGGGATTAGCGGGCGGCGATCCCAGCGGCAAGTTCTGATGTTCGGCCAGCGCGCGATCGATCGCCACGGTACTGGCCAGCCCCAGATACACGCCAATCCGATCGGGCTCCATGACGACGCCGGTATCGAGGTTCAACACTTGCGCCTCGCTGGGCAGCGGCGGGATCGCGTCATCGGGCACGAGCTTGTAGTTCTTGAAACCGGCCAGCAGGCCGCGTCGATCGATCGGGTCGTAGGCGTAGACCAACTGGTCGTAGTTGAATCTGATCTTCACAAGGTCGAGATCGACCCACACTTTTTCGGCGCGCAGCGGCGCGGGGAAGCCCACGTAACTATCCCAACCGAGGACAAAAGCGTTGGGTCGCGGTTGATTGATCGGGCCTTGCAGAAGGCCGAAATACGGCGCAACGATCGGCCCTTTCAATTCGACGAAGCCGCGCTGATTCCAGTTGTTCGACGGCGGATCGATCGCGGTGGCAGTGGCGTTCCACAAGGGCGCGGCTCCACCGGGATAGTAGTAGGGGAACAGCCACGGATCGAACGGGATGTTGTTCAACTGGAAGCCTTCCATCAAAAACGGAAAACCGTCGAGCATGAAGTCCGGTCGATTGTAGAGCAGCGTTGAGGAGTAGAACTTGCCGTCGGGGAAGAACGAGATATCGACGTTGACGGCGGCCGGCCCGATCGATCCCGGCGGCGTCACGTGCGGAAGCGTGATGGCACTCTGCGCCCACAGCATTGCATCGTGATATTGATTCTGCGGCACAGCCGTCATCGGCCGGCGAAATTCCACCGATTTGAAACGCGCACCGAGCTGCCAGTATTGCAGGGTCTTGGCAGACTGATTGGGCGGCACCACACCGCCGTCGATGCAGCCGTCGATGGGGTTGAACCACAGATTGACGAGCCGCAGCGTGACACTGGGCGGGAACGGCAGGTTCAAATTCGCGGTCGCATTGCGATCAAAGATGAAGCTGTCCAGCCACTCGAATTCCAGATTGTCGATCGACGCATCGTAGCCGTGAATGGGCAGCTGCACCGGCGAGATGAGCTTGGCCTTCTGGCGCTGGCTTACGCCGCCTTGACGCACGTAGGTATTGAGCGCCGCATCGAATTGTGCCGCAGGGCCGATGCAGTTGCTGTAATACAGCGGCGATCCACTCGAGCGCCGATTGAGCCCCGGCTCGATCTCGGCCAACTGCGACAGACCCACATCGCGCAGATCATTGGGGCGCGCGGCCCACATGGAAAGTTGTGGTCGCGCACGCGAAGTGAGTTCGCCCAGATACATCTCCCAGTTGCCCGCGAACAACTTGAAGCCGCTCTTCAACCACGCCACGTCGGACAGCGTGTTGAAGTTGCCATAGGCCGCGCCGCGCGCATCGAGGGTGAGGCTGACGAATGATCCGCTCAGCGGTGTGGGCGTTGTCGTTGTGAGGCCGGTGTGATACGCCAGCGAAACTGATCCGCCCCCGAGACTGCCGGAAACAATCACCGTGCCGCTGATGCCAAGCGTGCCGCCGCTGGCATTGATGCTGAAGCGATACGGAGAACTGCCGAGCCACGCGAGGCTATCGGGCGTAGAGAACGCGCCACGCAAACCATTGCCATCGATGCTGATCGCGCCGCCAGTGTAGTTGCCGCGCAAGTAGCCGTCGTTGCTGTCAGCAGGCGCGGTGGTGCGCGGGCCGTGCTGGCCGGTGTAACGATCGAGATATTGCAAGCAACTGCTCGCCGCGCGAATCGCATACTGATCGAAACTCAGCGATCCCAACGGAATCACTTTGGCGGGCAGCGTTTCGAGATTGAAGCCGAGCGCGGGCGCGGCACAGCCGAAACCCGCGAGGCTGGCCGTCATGCTGAACGACAGATCGCCGCGCAGCACCAGCCCATTAGTAGCATACAACGGCCACACATCGCTTTCAGCATTGCCCGGCGGAACGAAGAGCCGCAGGTTATCCAGCAGAGTGATCTGCACATCGCCTGTGCCGACGTTGGGCTGCGAGAACCACGGTTTGGCATACACCGCTGTGATGCCATAGTGCAAGCCGCCCGGATATTGCACATCGCTGGGCAGCACCGCGCTCGTGACCTGAAGCTGTCCCGTGCAGACGTGATTCTGCGCATCGCCCACGCTGATGCTCTCGGCCGCAGCGAAACTGACGGGGATGTAGACATCGCCGCTCGGCGGAGTGAGACGCAGGTAACCGTTGCCCGTGAGGTTGGTGATCACAATCGGCGCATCGAGCGTGACCGAAACCACTTCAAAACCCTCGCCAAACCGCAGCGGCTGGCCTGATGTGGGCATGCTGGGGGTGCAGGCTGTCATTGGCATAGTAGCCGTCATTGCAAGGAGGCCGGAGGCCGACGAAGCAATCTCTTCGCTCGATGCAAGATTGCTTCGCCCCTGCGGGGCTCGCAATGACGCCTCAAGCGCATTTGGCGCAACACCATTCGCCACACTTCGCGGGCGCGTGTAGCGAATCGGCTCGCCGCTACGCAGATCGTATTCCACTACCACGTACCAGTAGCGATTGTGCTGCGCGCGGGCATCGAGGTAGATCGGTCCGGCGTTGACGATGGGCGTGAGTTGAATGTAGCCGCTGTCGCGATGCACGCTGCGGAAGACGGCCCAGCCGCGCAAGAAGTCATTCACTGGATCCCACCGCATTTGCGTCCCCGTCCCGGCGCTCCACGTCATGTTGACCCACGCCACCTCGGTGATGGGGCGCTGGCCGTTGATCACGGCTTTGAACGTGCGCGGCGACGACGAGGCCGTTTTGCCGTCGAATGGCGGACCGGCCGGCAGGAAAGCCGTGACGGTGTAGTTGTAGACCGTCTGCAACTCGATCGACGTATCGGTGTATACGCGCGCCGCTGGATCATTGACCGTGAACGAAGCGACATCGCCCACCGGCCCATTGTTGGGGCGATAGATCGCTTCGCGTTCGATGCGGAAACCCGCTAGACCCCCGGCGTCATTCACGTCCCAGAAGAGCTGCGCGCTGTAACCGTTGAGTCCGCCCAGCGCGGTGTTGATCGTCGTGATGATGGGCGTCGGCGCGACGAAGGGCCGCTTGGCCGATATGTACGGCACATTGAGCGGCGCAGGATCGCTGAGGTTGCCGTGCGCGTCGGCGGCGCGTATCTGGCACGTCACGTTTTCCAGTGGATACGGCGGCGCGTAGATGCTCTCCAATCTGAAGTTGTTGATCTGCGTCGTGTCACTGATAGGCAGCATCTGCCCGTCGGCACTGAATTTGCAGTAGACGCGATAGCGCGTGGTATCCGTCGTCGTCGGGGAGGCGTTGATGCAAAAGCCGCCACCCGGCAGGCCGACCGCATCGCACGACAGGACGTTCACGTTCGGCGGCGTGGGCGGCGTGATGTCGTGCAGAATCGCTTGCACGGGCGCGGTGTAGCGGCTGCGATTGCCATCCTGATCGACCGCTTGCAAGCGATACCAGCGCACCTGCTCCAACGTCGGATCGAGATCATGCCACTGCAATTGCGTGGTGCGCGTCACCTCGCGCCAGCATTGATGCTCGTTGGCGCAGTTGGCTTGCAGCGTCACCGAGATCGCAAAAGCGCGATAGACGATGAAACCACTGAGGTCGGCCGTGGGTGTGATCTGCCACGAGAGGATCACAGTTGAGATCGGTCCGGTGGCAGTCACGGTGGCTGTGACGTTCAACGGTACATCGGGCGGCTGGAAGTCGCGGGCGCGCGCTGTGAAGGGATCGCTGAACTGGGCTTGATCGATCGGCCACGCGCGGATTTGTCCCAGCAGATCGCGCGGCGTCACCCGATAGATCCACGGTCCGACCGCGGGCGCAATATCGGCGAAGTAATAGGGCACTGCTTCGTACTCGAACCCATCGGACATGACGGGCGTATCGCTGATCGGGATGGTGGCCGTCAACGCCTGAATCGGTTGGATGCCGGTGACGCGCGAGAGTGCGATCGTGTTGGTGATGGGCGCGCGGAAGACATCGTAGCCGGTGAGCCACGGCCCGTTGATCGAACTCGCCGATTGCTCGGCATCCCAACGCAGATACACCGTTTGATGGAAGCGGCGATTCTGCTGCGCGGTGCCCCAATCGCCGGCCTTATCACGGATCAACGGATCGTTGTCGCCCAATGTCAATGCCGTAAGATTGGTGGGCTTGGCGAACGGCGTCAACTGTCCGGTCAGCGCCGACACACTGCCGAGGTTCTGCACACCCGACGGCAATACCGCCTCGACGCGGTAGGTGTACGTGATGCCGGGGCTGATCGCTTTATCGAGATAGCCCCAGCCGATGACGAGCGAGGTCGGATAGAAGTCATTCGCCATACGCTGCGCGGCGAGTTTGTTGCTGCGCATGACGGCCTGGAATGACGGAATATCGGTGATGCCCAACGGCGCATAGTTGCCGATGATGAAGTTGTAGAGATTGCTGTAACGCGGATCGGTATTGTTGAGGATGTTGATCGCCGCCGAGGGATTGGTTACCGAGATGACCGTGGCGATCAGCGTTTCTGATCCGCTGCCGATCTTGCGGTAGACGCGGAAGGCTGACGGCGCGATCGGTTTGGTCCAGAACCAGCGGATGAGCGTACGATCCGCACCGGTAGCATATCCAACACCATATTGCGTGGAGTAGGGATAGTTGTTGACGATCAACGGCAGATGAACGGTGTACGGTAGTGCAGCGGTCGCATGTGCTTCACTTGGCTCAGCAGTTGATGGCTGCGGCTGCGCGTTCACCTGCGGCGTTAACAACGCCAATAGCGCCAATAGCAAAGCGGCGCTGAGAGACAACGTGAAGATCAAGTTGCGGTTCATGTGAGCCTCTCATTGATGCCCCCACCCACGCGCTTGCGCGCAGCCTCCCCCATCGAACAAACAGCAAACGCGTTCGACAGGGAAGGGAGCGGATCGCTCCTCCCCCTGTCGATGGCATTTTCATCGACGGGGGGAGGCCGGGAGGGGGGCGTTACTTCGCCTTGCCGATATTTGTCAGCACCGCCTGCGCGTATGCCTGATAGACGGACGGCGCGTCCATCTCTGTGCCGTCGCCAGTGGTGAACATTAACTTGGAGGTGGCTTCGCCGCGCATGGACGATCCGCTGATGATGAGGTTGACGGTCGAACTATCGGGGAAGGTCAATTGGTTCAGCCAGCCGCTGCCGGTGGTGGAACCTTTAACGCCGTTACCCAGATCGATCCGCTCATTGCCAGACATGTCGACACCCACATCCATGCCGAGGCTGATAAAGATGCTCAGTTTGCCAGCGCCCGCGTCGATGAGGCACGCGCCTTCCTTGCCCTCGAACTTCGCACCGTCATAAGCGCTGATGCGCTTGATGTCCTCGGTGGTGATCAACTGGCAGGCATCGACACCCTGCGCGCTGAGCGATCCACTCGGCGCGGCGGGGGCTTCGGATTTGGCGGGGGTTTGATTACTGGTTGGATTGCTCGACGCAGCTGGTGATGCTCCACCGCCACAGGCGGCCAGTACGAGGGTCAACAAAGCGGCAACGACGACACAACGGATGACGTTGGGGGTACGCATGATCTCCTCCCAGATTGTTTGGCTGGGAAGAGCATAGCACGCGGGTGCTTCTAGAAGTGCTGACAGGGGAAGTTAGAAGCTGGTAGTCTACAGGTGAAAGCTGGAGTGTGATAAGGGTCGGACTAGCTTCGGAGCTCTCGCAGGATATCCTCGACCACCTCAGCCAACATCGGCAAGTCATCCTGCGCTGTCAGCCACACTTTGTCCAAATCCACGCCAAAATAATCATGGATTAACTTGTCGCGCATGCCTGCAATGTCTTGCCAAGGAACATCGGCATGCGCGTCACGCAATTCTCTCGATAAATGACGAGCTGCCTCGCCGATGATTTCTATCTGGCGGATAACGGCATCTTGCACCAGCGAGTTCTGCAGGAAAGCCCCTTCGTCCACATCCTGCAAGTAAGTATCCACTTTGACGATAGCATCCGAAATATGTTGCAGATAAACTGAATCATCACGCTTCATAGATCACCTGCACCTCGCGCATAATGCGCTCGCGCAGATACGGGCTGAGGGCTGCCTCGGTCAACACATCGACTTGCCGCCCTAGCGCCGTTGAAAGTTGTCGCTCCAAGGCCACGACGTTTAGCAGGCTTTTTCGCTTGGAAAATTCCACCAGCAGGTCAATGTCGCTCTTCGCCGTGGCTTCGCCACGCACCATGGAACCAAACACACCCACCTTGCTGACATCATTCTGGCGGCAGATTTCGATGAGTTTAGCTGAGTCAAACGGTAGATTGTCCATGGAAATCTCCTGCTACAATGCCGATGTCATGCCACTCTGCCGTTGAACATGTGGAGCAATTGTTGATGGTGTTGAAGGACGCAGCTGCCTACCCCTACCGCCCAAGACTATCCAGCAGCGGATTTGCCGTGCCGCTGCTTAACTGTCTTCCAGAACTCATCGCGCGTCAAACCCTTGCCAGCCGCAATGCTGCGTCGCGATTTGCCGAGCAGCGCTTGAAAACGCGGCGAACGCGCCAGCAGCAACTGCTCCAGATCGTCGTCATCCACCGGAGCCAGCAGGACCGCCACGGCCTTACCATTCCGCGTGATCACAATCGGCCCCTTTGTTTCCGCTTCGTCCAGATAAGCACTCAGCCGCGCTTTGACATCGGCCAATGGTGCAATTCTCATGATTTCCACTCCTCTCCACCGACGATCAACCGATTTCCCTCTTTCAGGCCAATTGCCAGAATCCAAACGGTGTTTTCCTCAAAATCGATTTCGTAGAAAGCCCGGAATCGGTTATTCGGACCGAAACGTAATTCCCACGTCGCGTCAAACGGCGCCGGCTGATCCAGCGGCTTGCGGTTGCGGGTCCCACGATCTGGTGTGTAGCCCAGTTGTTCATCAAGCGTCATTTCGATCAGGCGGTGATACTTGCGTTCGATGACATCGAGATGAGCAACTACCTCGGGTGCGAATTTTAGTTCGAATTTTGGTCGGCGCGTCATCGACTAGAATTATAGTCCGCATGCATCAAGGCGTCAACTGTCACATAAGCCACTCGTCATTCATCACGCTTTACGCTTTACGTTTCACGTTTTACGCTACACCTCATCCCCCCGCCGAATCCTCTCATACACCATCACCGTCTCCGGCGACGGCTCCGCTTGCAGTTCGCGCTGCAGCAGCTCACGTAGGTGCTGATAGTGCTGAAGCGCATGACCCACCTCACCCTGCCGCACGAGGCAGCGCATCAACTCGCGGTGCGCCAGTTCGAGGTAGGCATCCAGCGCCAGCAAGCGACGATAAACGGCGGCGGCGCGCTCGTAGTGCGCGTCGGCGAAGTGCAGCGCGCCGAGGTCGATCAACGCGCGCACGTAACGCTGGCGCCGTTCTTCGCGCTGGAAGATGGCCCACTCGCCCGCGTCGAGGTCTTCCACAAAGTCGCCGCGCCACAACTGCACGGCGGATTCCAGCCTCTGAATCGATGCGGATCGATCGGCAGGCTTGAGGTTCGCAAGCGATCCGATGGAGTCAAGCAGCGCCTCGAACTCGTGCAGGTCGCACTCGTAGTTCAGCAATCGATTGAATGAGTAAGTATCGTTGGCGAAAACGATCCAATCGGGTTGGCCGAGCGCTTTGCGCAGATAGTGCATGGCGCGATGAAAGATATTGCGGAGTTGATCGGCGGACGCATCGGGCCAGATGTCTAACCCGATCTGCGCTTTGGTGGTGGGCGGATGAGCGATGAAGTAGAAGAGCAGTTCCTTCGCTTTAGCATACGTCCAATCCGTCGAGGTCAAGGCGCGCTCATTCACCAGCACGCGCGCGGGACCCAGCGCGAAGATGCGCAGCGCGGGTTCCGGCGGGGCGCGCGGCTCGATCGGTTGGGCAGAAGCCGCCGGTTCGATCTCGCCCAGCGCTTCGGCCACAACTTGATCGAATGAATCAACAGGCGCAGGATCAAATTTGGCGCGATGGGATTGCAGCACCTTGTCGAGCTGAGGACGATCGGTGAGTGGCAGCGGTGTGCCCAGCGTCGCACGATGAGCTGCGGCCGCTTTCAACCAGCGCACAGCGCGATTAACTTCGCCCTGCGCCATCAAGACAATGGCCCACTGCTCCAACGCCGACAGCAGGTGCAGCGTCAACGCAAACGAGCGCGCCCGCTGCACAGCCGCACGGAAATGATCGACGGCAAGAGTAAAATCGCCGCGCTGCGCTGCAACCCGCCCCAGTCCCGTAAGCGCCATGCACCAACTGCGTTGAAAGACCGCTTGCCGGGCGTAAGCCAGACTCTGCTCGTAAGCGATCTGTGCCGCCGCGAGATCGTCGCTGTCCAGCGCCAGATCACCCAGCACGGAATAGGCTTCACTCAAACCGCTGATGCGGCCCGCCTGCCGATGCAGATTGATCGCTTCAGCCGCGTACTGCCGCGCGCGCGCGACCTGCCCCTGCTGGCGCACCGCTTCCGCCAGGTTGATCAGATCGTTGGCGATGGCCAGATGGTTGCCCAGTTTGCGATCCAGCGCGATGGCGTCCGCCAGCAGTTGTTCGGCGCGCGCATACTGCCCCTGCCGCAGCGCCGCATCGCCCAGATTGTCGCGCGCGGCCCGCGCCGGTTCGCTGAGACGCGGCACCAGTGTGAAGACTTCTTCGTAACAACGCACGGCCTGCGCGAACTCAGTTCGATCGTGATGCATCAAACCAAGATTGACCAGCAGCACCGCGGTGTAGTAGTCATTGCCCGTGCGGTGACTGATCGTCAACGCTTCTGCATATAGCTGTTCCGCACGCGCATGCTCGCCGCGATCGACCGCGACCAGCGCCAGCAAACTCAGCGCCTTCACCACACCGCCGTCATCGCCGAGTGCGCGAAACACCGTGAGGCTTTCTTCACCGCGTTGCGCCGCATGATCGTCGTCACCCTGACGGCACGCGATGCGGCCCGCTCCAAACAGCGCATGCGCCCGCGCCCGGTCATCCACTGTGGACGTGGCACTCAACGCGATCAATTCTTCCAGCCACGCGCGGCCTTCGCTCAAAGTGTTGCGCGTCATCCAATAGCGCCACAACGCATTCGCCAGCCGCAAGCCCGCATCCACCTGATGGCTGGTGCACGCCCAACGCAGCGCCGCGCGCCAGTTGTCCTGCTCGAGTTCGATGCGCTGCAGCCACAACGCTTGATCATCGCCGATGAGATGCGGCGCGATGTCTTCCGTCCACTGCACCGCCCGGTGCAACAACATTGATCGCAGGCGATCGCCTTCGCCGCTGGCTTCGAGTTGTTCGCGCGCATACTGGCGGATGATCAACAGCAGGCGGTACCGCGCCCGATCGGTCAATCCGCGCTCGACGGTCACCAATGATCGATCGACGAGATCGCTCAACGTGTCCAACGTCTCCTGCACGTCGCACACTGCTTCGATCATTTCCAGCGTGAACGATCCGGCAAACACCGCCAGCCGCCGGAAGAGCGTTTGTTGATCGCTCGTCAGCAGTTGATAACTCCAGTCCATGACCGCGCGCAGGGTTTGATGGCGGGTCACTTGGGCCGGTGTGCCGCGCGACAACAATTTGAGGGCATCCTCCAACCGATCGGCGATCTGCGCGAGCGCGAGCAACTTCACACGCGCGGCGGCCAACTCGATCGCCAGCGGTAGTCCATCGAGCCGCCAGCATATCGTATCGATCAGCGCTAGGCTTTCGGGAGTGGTTTCCAACGAGGGCAGCACCTCGTGCGCGCGATCGAGGAAGAGTTGAACGGCGTCGGACGCACCCTCGCCCTTGCCCTCTCCCTGAGAGGGAGAGGGAGACAGAGCAAGTGGCGGTACGGCATACCCTCTTTCGCGCGGCACGCCCAACGGATGTAGACTGGTCGCCACGATCTTCACGGCGCCGCACTGATCGATCAGCGCCTGCGCGAGAGCGGCCACCGCCGCGGAGATTTGCTCGCAGTTGTCGAAGACGAGCAGCGCGGATTGATCGCGGAGGAAATCGATGACGAGGTCGCGTGCCGATCGATCGGGTTGTTCACCCAGCCCCAGCGTGCGCCGGATGGTGACAGCGACTTGATCGGGATCGATCACGGTGCTGAGATCGATCCAGTGAACGGGCAGAGATTGCTCGGAAGCGAGTTGCAGCGCGAGGCGGGTCTTGCCGCTACCGCCGGGGCCGGTGAGCGTGATCAACCGATCGGACGACAACCGGCCGCGCAGTTCACGCAACTCGCGGGCGCGTCCGACAAAGCGCGTGAGCGGTGCCGGCAGCACAGTGGACATGATCGATCGAATTCTATCACACCAATGTACCATTCCCTCTGATCGGCAAGTGAGGCACAATCGGACACAAACACGCATGGAACCGCTCCGGTCGGCATCCTCACCGACCGTTCACGCCGAGACGGTGAAAGGCGCATTGTCAGATCCACTTGCAAGAAAGGTCAAGTATGATTCGTGTTCTTCGTTTGCTCATCATTCTCAGTTTGTGCGCGGCGTTCGTCTCGGCGCAATCCGCGCGCGCCGCCAACACCACCTATTACGTTTCCACTTCCGGCAATGATACGAATAACGGCCTTACCACCGGAACGCCGTTCAAGACGATCGCCAAAGTAAATGCGCTGAACTTGCAGCCGGGCGATAAAGTCTTGTTCAAGTGCGGCGATGTCTGGCGCGGCGAGATGCTGCTGGTGTACGAATCCGGGGCGGCGGGCAACCCGATCACGTTCGGCTCGTACCCCACAAGCAATTGCGCCAACAAACCGATCTTATCCGGGACACAGCTCATTGGCGGCTGGGCGGCCTCGGGCACGCCCAACATCTACGTGGCCACTTTGTCGGCGGCGACATTCCCTAACGGCATCAATCAACTCTTCCGCAATGGCACGCGGTTGACCATGGGCCGCTGGCCCAATCCGGATAACGGCGATGGCGGCTACACGACCGTTTCCGTGCAGCCCGCCGGCAATCGCTTGACGAGCGGCACTGCCCTGCCCGCCGGCAATTGGGTCGGCGGCACGATCCATCTCAAAGTGATCCGCTGGTCGATGGTCAATCGCGACATCACGGCGCAGAGCGGATCGACGATCTCGCTGAACGAGAACGTCGCCTGTCCGTTCACGAGCAACTGCACGGGCTGGGGCTTCTTCATCAATAACACGCTGGCGACGCTCGACCGCGAAGGCGAGTGGTACTACAACAAGGCCACGCGCCAAGTCTATCTGTACACGACGACCAATCCCGCCAGTTCAACCATCGAAGGCTCGGTGGTACTGGCCACCGACGAGCGCAACTGGGGCGCGATCAATCTCGGCGACGATCTTGATCTGCAGGTGCACGATGTGGTGATCGACAACTTCGACATTCGCGGTTGGTTCCGCAGCGGCATCGTCTCGCCGACCAATCTGCATCCCGACGAGAATAGCTACCTGACGATTCGCAACAACACCATCCGCGATGTGGACGACACCGGCATCGATCTGTGGTCATGGGTGTGGGGCGCGAGCGATGGCCTGGATGGCTGGCGCGGCGGCAACAACCTTCTGATCCAGAACAATCTGATCGACGGCGCGAACAGCTTCGGCATCCACACGCCCAGCCGCGTGACCACCATCGAGGGCAACACGATTCGCAACATCGGCTTGATCGCCAACCTGAATGAAGCGGGGATGGGCTGCGGCAAGACTGGCAGCGAGGGCACTTGCACTGAGAACGGAGCCGGCCTGCGCATCTACGTCGACAAGCCCACTCGTTCCGGTTACGGCTTCACCGTTCAATACAATCGCTTCGAGAACATCGGCTATAACGGCATTCAGACCTTTGGACACAGCAGCATGTTCACCAACAATTTCTTCGACCGCAACTGTCTCTCCAAAGGCGATGGCGGCGCGATCAACACCTTCGGCAATAACGTCCACGACATCCAGATTCTGAGCAACATCATCACCGACACCATCGGCAATACCGATGGCACGCATCCCAATTTCCGCGCGCTCTTTGGCTTTGGTGTCTACATCGATCAGAACTCGGCCAACATCACGACGGCCAACAACACGGTCGCCCGGTCTACCGCGCACGGTATCTTATACCAAAACTCGACCGGGAGTATTCAGAACAACACGTTGTTTGACAATGCCACTGAGGCAGCGTTGTGGGCCGAGCAGATCGCCGTGGTGGGCAATAGCAGTGTGGCCAATCACAGTGGGAACATTCTGCTGGCGAAAACCAACAACGCGGGGACGCTGACGGCAGGCAGTGCAGGGCAGCTCGGCACATCCGATTACAACGGATACTATCACGCCAGCCGCTCAAAGCACATCCGCATTAGCGGCGATAAGTCACTGACGGATTGGAAATCGGCTGCGGGCAAAGATGCGCATTCGACCGAGATGATCTCTTCCACTTTGACGCAGGCCGAACTGTTCTCTAACGAGACGCGTTCACCCAGGACCTTCACCTTAGGCAAGCCCTACGCCGATCTCAATGGCGTTTCGGTTGTCGGCACGTTGACCTTGCAGCCGTATACCTCGAAGATCTTACTGCCCGACCTCACGCCGATTCCGCGCCTGACGACGCAGGCCAGCGCGCCGCCCACAGCGCATTCAGGCGAATCGATCACGATCACGCTTACAGCCGGCAATAACGGAAGTGTCACGGCCACGAATGTCTTGATCACTAACACGCTTCCGCTAAATGCCGTCTACATCAGTGGCGGAACACTGAATGGCAGTACGCTGAGCTGGTCAGTGGGCAATCTGACACCGAATGCCAGCACGCAAGTGAGCTTCGTCATCACCGCCACCACGACGGTAATCAACAGCGATTATCGCGTGAGCGCCGATGGAGGGCACAGTGCGATCGGGAATTGGATCGCCGTGATCATCGATCCACAGCAGGTTTTCCTGCCAACCGTGAGGAAGTGATCGCCAGATTTGGTTCTGCCTCAGCGTCGATGGTAGAATAACCTGCAGGAGACGTCTCATGCCTGACGGCTTGTTCTACACCTTTGATGCCCAAGTACTCGTGCTGGTCCTCTTCATCTCCCTCGTCGCCGCGCTGGCGATTGGTTATCGGCTGGGACACCGGGCTCGCGCCAAAATCGACGATACCGCCAAATCGCAATCTGGAACGATCCAGGGTGCGGTCATCGGTGTGTTGGCGCTGCTGCTGGCCTTTACGCTCTCGATGGCGATTGCGCGCTACGAAACACGGCGGCAGTTGGTGCTGGAAGAGGCCAACGCGATCGGCACAACCTACCTCCGCAGCAAGCTGCTGCCTGAGTCTTATGCCATGCAAGCCGCTGATCTATTGCGCCAGTATGTGGCGAATCGGCTTGAATTCTATAACGCCGGCATCGACGAGACCCGGTTTCAGGCCGCCAATGATCAGGCCGGGCAGCTGCAAGACCAGCTCTGGTCGATAGCGACCGCGGTCAGTGCGCAGGACAATCGCGCCATTCCCACTGGTCTGTTTGTGCAAACCCTGAACGACACGATCGACTTGCAAGCGAAGCGGCTGGCCGCGACGCGCAACACCGTGCCGGAAACGGTGATCCTGCTGCTCTTTGCCGTGGCCGTAGCCACCGCCGCCATCGTCGGCTATAACAGCGGCCTGGGCAATCAGCGCCACCTCTTCGCCGCGCTGACGTTGCTGGTCCTCATCACGATGATCATCTGGGTGCTCATCGATCTCGATCGGCCGCGGCGCGGTTTGATCCTGGTCAGCCAGCAAAGCATGATCGATTTGCAGGAGTCGCTGAATCGAGACGCTCGTTGAGTGGTATAATTTCATTACCTGGGGATGCACTGGCTTCGACGGGAAGCGGTCGATGTCGAGTGGCAAGCCGGGGCGCTCTAGCCCCGTTAACAATGGAGCAAACCTTAAGTGCCAACCGCACTGCCTCCTATGCTGCTCTCCCCCTCGCTGCATAAGCTTGGGTGAAGCGCATAGATCACCTACGGGTGATCCGTCGGCCTCGATCTCGTGCCGGCAGGTCGAGGACCCGGCGTCACAATGCCGGTGTGCGGCCCACTCAACGCCGATAGAGTGGGCCAAAGATCATCGGCTGGTTGATCGAGTCCACGCGTCGCTGCGCGGCCGATCGACGACACCCAAACAGCGACTAAGCTTGTAGGCATTCGCCGTCACCCTTTTCGGACGCGGGTTCGTTGAAGAACAGGGCCCCTGTAAGTGGTGACACTTACAGCAAACTCGGCTTAATCAGGAGAAGCTTCCAGCCCGGCTGATGCCCATCCTGAGGGGTGAACTCGAAAGAGGTAAGCCCTGCATCGACTCATAGACTCCTGCCAAGGAGCACTAGGGTAAGGAGGAGAAGCGCTCAATCAAATCCTGTTTTCTGGCCAGCATTTCAGCGGTGTATCGTCCGTTGCGCGGTGTGCAATCCAGATACTCGGTGAGTAACATTTCGTAACGCACCATCTTGCGCTGAATAACCAGAAAAGGTCGAACCATTTTCAGAAATTCCAACGCACGCCGATCAGTCAGTTTCCAGTCATAGGAACGGGCGTGCTGCGGTTGATAAGTTTGCTTCTGGATAATGGTCCCGCCGACGCGGGTGCGCAGCCATTCAGGCAATTCACGATCGGTCGAAGCCACCGATACAGTCGGCGACGGCCAACGCGTTTTGTGATGGCGCGAAAAATAGATTGAGCCTTCACCATCGACAATGCCGGCGGCATAAGCAGCCTCTATGTCGCTAAGTTTCAAGGCACACCTCCTTACAATACGCCGAGGAAGTGGTAACAGCCACTTCAAGAGATAGTCAAATCGCAAACGAAAGTTTGCGGGCTGCATGTCGATTCCCGCCATCTCCACCAGGAAACCACCCGGAGGTCATGTCACCTCCGGGTGGTTTGTTTCGCAATCGCGATCCGCACTTTCCACAAAAAACGGGCACGGATGGGTCAAGCGAATCCGTATCCATCCGCGCCAATCCGCGTCCCAAGATCTATTCCACGCTGATGCCGGAGCCCTCTGCCACGTCGCCGATGAGGCGCGCATCAATGCCATCGACCGCGGCCTGCGACACATACGATCGGGCTTGATCCGGATCGAGTGCGATCAGCAGCCCGCCCGAAGTTTCCGGCTCGAACAAGATGCCGCGGCTGGCGGCGTCGATTGAAGCGGCGAAGCGCACGTGCGGCAGAACGAAATCGCGGTTGCGATTCAGGCCGCCGGGATACATCTCGCGCTCGGAATAGAGTCGCGCGCCAGGTAGCAGTGGAATATCATCAAAGTGCAGGCGGAACATCACATGCGAGGCACTGGTCATCTCCAGGCCGTGGCCCAAAATGCCAAAGCCCGTGATGTCGGTGCAAGCGTGCGCCTGAAAGCGATGGGCCAGATGTGACGCGTGTCGATTGAGTGTGCGCATGCTTTCAACAGCCGCCGAAACGTGGGCTGGATCCGCCTGCTCGCGTTTGAGCGCCGTCGTGATCAGTCCCACGCCCAACGGCTTGGTCAGCACCAGCACATCACCCGGTTGCGCGCCGCCCTTGGTCAGTATGTGCGCCGGATGTACCAGCCCTGTCACGGCTAACCCATACTTCGGCTCTTTGTCGCTGACCGTATGCCCGCCGGTGATGATGGCTCCGGCCTCGCGCACTTTCTCCGCGCCGCCGCGCAAGATCTCGGTCAGGATCGAACGATCAAGATCGTCGGGGAAGGCCGCCAGATTCAGCGCAAACAGCACTTCGCCGCCCATGGCATACACATCGCTCAGAGCGTTGGCGGCCGCAATCGAACCGAACGTGTACGGATCGTCCACGACGGGCGGAAAGAAATCGATCGTGCTGACGATGGCCTGCTCGTCGTTCAACTGATAGACGGCAGCATCGTCCGGCCCGTCAAGCCCCACCAGGACCTGCGGGAAGTTGCGCGCATCGAAGATATTTTGCAGGGGGCGCAGCACCTGCGCCAGATCGGACGGCCCGATTTTGCTGGCTCAACCCGCGCAAGTGGCGAGCGAAGTCAGGCGGACTTCTTCGCGTGTCATACGCATCCTCCAGGAGGCATTCTACCTGATTCGCGATTGTTTGTCGATTTGAGTTCGCTGTATAATCGGCATAAGCATACAACCGGCGAGGCACACTTGGGCAAACTGGCAAAATTCGAATCCAAAGCCGAGCAATGGATTGAGGGCACCTTCGGGCGGATGTTCGGCGGGCGGCTGCAGCCGATGGAAGTGGCCGGCGCGCTGGCGCGCGCGATGGAAGACGAACAATTCACCGCCGAGAGTGGCGAACACTTTGCGCCGAATCTCTACTGGGTCTATCTCAATCCGGCCGATTATGAAGCACTGCGCGAGGCGCAGCCGGATCTGCCCGTCGATCTGGCGCGTTCGCTGATCGAATTGGCAGCGCGGGCTAATCTGCGCATGCCCGATCAACCGATCGTGGAAATCCGATCGGACGAGCGCATCCCGCGTAAGCAGGTCTCCGTCGCTGCACAGTACGTGGCGCAGACCACCGCGCCGATCGGACAGACCGCCGAGATCGCGATCGATCAGATCAACACGATCCGCCAGGCGCTGGATGCCTCCGGCGTGCAAAGCTTCTTGATTTTGGAGGGCCGCCGCCATGTGCCGTTGGCCAGGCCCGTGGTCACGATTGGCCGCGCGCTGGATAATGATGTCGTGATCGACGATCCGCGCGCCTCACGTCATCATGCTCAATTGCGCCTGAGGCAGGGGCGCTATGTGTTGTACGACACCGGCTCGAGCGGTGGGACCCTGGTCAACAATCAACCTGTCTCGGAGGTGGTACTCAACGCCGGCGACGTCATCTCGCTGGCCGGAGCGCAGATTATCTTTGGCGAAGACATGCCGACACCTCCTCAGCCGCCGATGAAAACGGATGATACATTGCCTTTGGGCAAATAAAAATGGACGTCTTGATCTTCCTTGTCCGTTTGCTCTTCAGCGCCCTGCTCTATGTTTTTTTGGGCGCACTGTTCTTCTTCCTGTGGCGTGACATCAAGACGGCAACGCGCCACCAGATCGCGCCGGCGGTCCGCGAGCGGCCCGGCCAACTGCGCGTGCTGCGCGGGCACAACGGTTTCAGCGAGGGCACGCTGCTGCCCCTGACGCCGTTCACGACGATCGGCCGCTCGGATTCCAATACGATCACCATCTCTGACCCGTATGCCTCCGGCGAGCATGCCCTGCTGACCTGGCGTAATGGACAATGGTGGTTGGAAGATCGCGACAGCCGCAACGGCACCCTGCTCAACGACTTGCCGGTCGATACACCCTTGATCATCGGCCACGGCGATGTCATCGGCATCGGGCAAATGCAGCTCAAGTTCGAATATTGCGATCTGGCCGGGTCGGAAGCCGTAGCAGAAACCCATACAGCGTAACCTGGAGGAAAAATCAATGGACCTACGCTTGAAAGACAAGGTCGTCTTGGTCACCGCCGCCTCGCGCGGATTGGGCGCAGCCTCGGCACGACGCTTCGCCGAAGAAGGCGCACGAGTAGCACTTACAGCTCGCAACAGCGACAGGCTATCTGCGCTGGCGCAAACGTTGGCGCAGGAAACTGGCGCCGAGGTCTTGCCGATCGCCGGTGATGTGACAAAACCCGATGATGTGGAGCGCATGGTGCAAGGCACGATCGATCGCTGGGGGCGGCTCGACATCCTCGTGACCAACGCGGGCGGCCCGGCTGCCGGCAAGTTCCTCGATCTCAAAATTGAGCAGTGGGAGGCCGCCGTGCAGTTGAGCCTGATGAGCGTGGTGCGGCTTTGTTATGCGGCGCTACCCCAAATGCTGAAAAACGGTCCACCGCAGCGCGGATCGATCGTGGCGATCACCTCGTTGTCGGTAAAGCAGCCGGTGGATAACTTGCTGCTGTCGAACTCGGTGCGCATGGCCGTAATCGGTTTGCTCAAAACGCTGTCGAACGAACTTGGCCCGCAGGGGATTCGCGTCAATGCCATCGCACCCGGCTGGACACGCACGGAGCGCGTGCTGGAAATCATGGAGAGTCGTGCCACAGCCAACAGCACAACGCCAGTGGAAGAATTGAAGAAACAGGCCGCGGCCATTCCATTCGGACGAGTGGGCGAACCGGACGAGTTTGCCGATGCGCTGGTGTGGCTGGCCTCGCCGCGCGCCTCGTATGTGCACGGCGTGGTGCTACCGGTCGATGGTGGTACGATTAAAGCCTCGCTGTAACCATGAGTACCATCGCGCGGCTGCGTGCGGCCATTCGCACGAACAATTACGAATACAGCCAGCACGCTCTCGAAGAGATGGATGAGGACAATCTTTCGGATGGTGATGTAAGAGAAGCCATTTTGCAGGGTGGCGTTCGAGCTGAATTGACGGGTGATCCGCGCAGCATTCGTTACCTGGTTAAGGGCAAATCTGGTAGTATTGATATTGAAGTGATCGTCAGATTCACCACTGAAGACAGCATCAGAATCATCACGGTGTGTGTTCCGTAAAGGTGTCCAGCTATGAGCGACAAAAGCGTGTGCGACTACTGCCATTCTGAACTGCCGTTAAGCGAAAAACGTGTGACGGTGTATCGCAAGCGCCAGGGGCAGGTCTTTGTGTTGGAAAACGTTCCGGCCCGAGTCTGCCAAGCTTGCGGTGAACGCTACTTCGCGGCAGATGTGGTTCAAGCGATGGAGAAATTGATGAGTGAACCTGCCGCGCACACTCGAACCATGACTGTGCCCGTCATTGCGTTTGCGGTGTAGTCATATGGCTGATCTCACACAGCGGCTCACTGAACTGCGTGAGCAGATCAACTTCCACAATTATCGCTACCACGTCCTTGACGATCCGGTCATCAGCGACGCCGAGTACGATCGTCTGCTGAACGAACTCAAGCGCATCGAAGCGGAGCATCCTAAGTGGATCACGCCCGACTCGCCGACGCAGCGCGTGGGCGGGCAAGTCAGCGAACGCTTTGCCAAAGTACCGCATCCGGCGCCGATCCTTTCGCTGGCGAATGCCTTCAGCGGCGACGACGTGCGTGACTGGTTCACGCGCATCTCCAAGTTAATTCCCGAAGGCCGCCAGGTACAGTTCACCGTCGAGCCGAAGATCGACGGGCTCTCGGTGGTACTGCACTATCGTGACGGCGTCTTTGTGCAGGGCGCGACGCGCGGCGATGGCAACATTGGCGAGGACATCACGCCCAATCTGCGTACCGTGCGGGCCTTGCCGTTGAAGATTCCGGTGAATTCCAGTAGGCCGGGCTCCCATGCCCGACGGGGTGGCGTGGGAGCCACCTCCGCTCCTGCTACGGTGCCCGCGACACTCGTCGTGCGCGGCGAGGCATTTATTGAACTGCAAGCTTTCGAGGAGATGAACGCGCAGATCGAAAAGGACGGCGGCAAGACCTTCGCCAACCCGCGCAATGCCGCCGCCGGATTCCTGCGCCAACTCGATTCGCGCATTACCGCTACTCGCCCGATTAGTTTGCTGTGCTATCAGATCGTGGCGACGGACGGCGCTACACCGCGCTCGCAATTCGAACTGCTGGGCTACCTCAGCGCGATCGGGTTTCCCACCACCGACATCGTCAAACGCTTCGACTCGCTCGACCAGGCCATCGCTTACGCCGAAGCGTGGATCGACAAGCGCGACACGTTGTCCTTTGAAGCCGACGGCGTGGTGATCAAGATCGACGATCTAGATCTGCAGCAGGAGTTGGGCATCGTGGGCAAAGATCCGCGCGGTGCGATTGCGTTGAAGTTCCCCGCGCGCGAAGCGACGACAAAGTTGCTCGACGTGGGCGTGAACATCGGGCGCACAGGCATCATGGCGCCGTATGCCATTCTTGAACCGGTCAACGTGGGCGGCGTCACCATCGAGCGCGCCACGCTGCACAACTACGACGACATCGCGCGCAAGGACATCCGCAGCGGCGATCGCGTCATCGTCAAACGATCGGGCGACGTGATTCCCTACGTCAGCGGGCCGGTGGCAGCGGCGCGCACAGGCAAAGAAAAGATCATCGCGCCGCCCAAGAAGTGCCCCTTCTGCGAGACGCCCACCATCCGCCGTGAGGGCGAAGTGGCGATCTATTGCCCCAACCGCGACTGCCCCGGCAAACTCGACCGCGCCGTGCAGTTCTTCGTCAGCAAAGGCGCCATGGACATCGACGGGCTGGGCGACAAGATCGCGTCGCAGTTGATCGAAACAGGCTTGATCGAAGACGTGGCGGACATCTACGCGATCACACGCGATCAGCTGCTGGAGTTGGAAGGCTTCGCCGAGAAGAAGGCCGATAAACTGCTGGCCTCGATCGAGGCTTCGAAAGCGCGGCCGCTCGATCGGCTGATCGCAGCCCTGGGGATTCCGCACGTGGGCAGCGTGGCCGCCGAAGCATTGGCCGGGCAGTTCGGCTCGATCGACAAGTTCATGCAGGCCGACGAAGAGGCGCTGACGCAGATCGAAGGCATCGGCCCTACGATTGCCGCCAGCATCGTGGAATGGACGCAACGCAAGGATCACGTCGAGTTGGTGGCGCGCTTAAAGAAAGCCGGATTGACGACGAAAGCCGAACGGGCTGCGATCGATCAATCGGGCGGAGCACTAACCGGCAAAACGTTCGTCATCACCGGCACGCTGTCGAGGCCGCGTGACGAGATCGCCACCCTGATCAAGTCCGTCGGCGGCAAAGTGACGGACAGTGTGAGCCAGAAAACCGATTACGTGGTGGTGGGCGAAGCCGCCGGAAGCAAGCTGGCCAAGGCGCAGCAGCTGGGCGTTACTATTCTAGATGAAACGGCGCTGAACCGTTTGCTGCAAAGCTAATCTTTAGTTCAAGGAGTCTACCGATGGAAGATCTGATCAAGCTCGTTTCCGAAAAGGCAGGCATCACCATTGAGCAGGCGAAGCAAGCTGTGGAATCTGTGATGGGATTTCTAAAGGATAAGCTGCCGGCGGATGTCATGAACCAACTGAGCAGCCTGATGGGTGGTCTGGGTGACGCCGCCGGGAAAGCCGCCGGTGCAGCCACCGATGCCGCCGGCAAAGCCACCGGAGCCGCGACCAGCGCGGCCAGCAGTGCAGCCGGCACGGCGTCAGACGTGACCGGCAAAATTGGCGAGACCCTCGGCGGAGTCTTCGGCAAAAAGTCGTCCTGACGTAAAGCCGTCTCATCTGCAATTGACGCGCGGTGCGTGGCGCACTGCGCGTCGGCTTTTCAGGATGAAGGCATGACGGGAAAAGTGATCCTCAAAACCGGCCGTGATAAGCCGGTTCGGCAGAGACATCCATGGGTGTTTTCCGGCGCGCTCGATCGAATCGATCCGGCCATCGTCGATGGCGACGTGGTCGATACCGTCACGGCACAGGGCGAGTTCCTGGCGCGCGGGTATCTGAATCGCCGCTCGCAAATCGCCGTGCGCGTGTTGACGTGGGACGCAGGGGAAGTCATCGACGAAGGCTTCTGGGCGCGGCGCCTAGGACTGGCGATCTCGTGGCGCGTGATGAGCGATCGTGAAGCGCGCCGCTTGGTGAATGCCGAATCCGACGGCCTGCCCGGGCTCGTCGTCGATCGCTACGGCGAGTGGATCGTCTTGCAAGCGTTGACGCTGGGCATTGAGAAGTTCAAGCCCGTCATCGTGCAGCACCTCCAGTCGATTCTGCGACCGCGCGGGATTTACGAGCGCAGCGATGTGGAGGTGCGCCAGAAGGAAGGGCTACCGCAAACGAGCGGTGTGCTGGCCGGCGACGAACCGTCCGATCGGGTGGAGATCAACGAAAACACTTGTCGCTATCTGGTGGATGTGAAGCGCGGCCACAAGACGGGCTTCTATCTCGATCAGCGCGAGAACCGCAAGAAAATTCAGGCCTATACTGCCGGTGCTGAGGTGCTCAATCTGTTTTCGTTCAGCGGCGGCTTTGCCGTCTCGGCCTTGAAGGCGGGCGCGAAGTCTGTTGTTAATGTCGATTCGTCGGCAGCCGCTGTGCAACTGGCGAAAGAGAACGTGCGGCTGAATGGGTTTGCCGTGAACGAACATGATTTTGTGGAAGCCGATGTTTTTTCGTACTTGCGCAAACTCCGCGCCGAGCAGCGCACGTTCGACGTGATCATCGCCGATCCGCCTAAGCTGGCGCAGACTCAGAGCCAGATCGAGCGCGCCGCGCGCGCTTACAAAGACCTGAACCTGGTCGCCCTGCAGATTCTGCGCCCCGGCGGCTATCTCATCACTTTCTCCTGTTCTGGCCTCATCTCGCCTGATCTCTTTCAGAAGATCGTCTTCAGCGGGGCGATCGATGCACAGCGCGAGGCGCAGATCGTCGAGCGCCTATCGCAGGCAAGTGATCATCCAGTGTTGCTGAGTTTCCCCGAAGGGGAATATCTGAAGGGTCTTGTTTGTCGCGTGTCGTAGGAGCGACCCTCGCGGTCGCCCAATGGGCAGGGGCAACGCCATGCGGCCCGCCGCTGCGCGGACACGGGCAGCCCTGCCCCTGCGGATTGGGTGATTCACCTGTCCACCCAAGATAATCCCCGCCGCTGGGCGGAAGATCGTGATAATCCCAACAGCCTTCAGCGCTTGTCTCCGTCTGCCTCGGATGAAGACCACTGCGAAGATGTACGGCTGCACATGGCAGTGCCTTTGAGGTCACGGGAAGAAAGTTGATGCCTTGCGATGTTCGTTGAAGAGCAGATCGGCGGGAGATCATGAAGAGACTTGTCATTGTCGAATCACCGGCCAAGGCGAAAACGATCGGCGGCGTGCTGGGCCGCGATTACCTCGTGCGCGCCTCGCTGGGCCACGTGCGCGATCTGCCCGCCGACGAGCTGGGCGTCGACCTCGAGCGCCACTTCAAGCCGACCTACCATATCCTCCGCGCTAAATCCAAGACGATTAAGCAGCTGCGTGAAGCGCTGGCCGGCGCCGATGAACTCTTTCTCGCCACCGATCCCGATCGGGAGGGGGAAGCCATCGCGTGGCATCTGTTGCAGGTGCTCAAGCCATCGATCCCCGTGCGGCGCGTCATGTTTCATGCCATTACGCCGGCCGACATTCAAGCTGCCTTCAGTCAACCTCGCGTGTTGGATATGCATCTCGTCGATGCGCAGCAGGCCCGCCGCGTACTCGATCGGCTGGTAGGTTACCAGGTCTCGCCGCTGCTGTGGAAATCCACTGGCGGCAAGAGCGCGGGCCGCGTGCAGAGCGTGGCGCTGCGCCTCGTCGTCGAACGCGAGCGCGAGATTCGGAACTTCGATCCGCAGGAATACTGGTCGATCCAGGCCGACCTGGCGAAGCAGGCCAATCACACACAGCACTTTCTCGCGCGCTTGATGCAGATCGGCACGCAGAAGGTCGGCCTCAACCAGCCGATTCATCTCAAAACGAAGGAAGACGCCGAGCATATCGTCGCCGAACTGGAAGGCGCGGTGTATCGTGTGAAAGACCTCAAGACTGAGCGCAAAGCACGTAAGCCGTGGCCGCCCTTTACGACCAGCACGTTGCAGCAAGCCGCTTCGGCGCGCTGGCACATGTCGCCCACCGAGGCGATGAAGATCGCTCAGGAACTCTACGAAGGTGTTGACGTCGGTGACGGAAAATCGATCGGCTTGATCACTTACATGCGCACCGACTCGACGGCCATCTCGCCCGAAGCGCAGGTGGCGGCGCGGCAAATGATCGCTGACACACTCGGTGCAAAGTATCTGCCGGAATCCGCGCCTCACTACAAGACAAAAGTCAAGAATGCGCAAGAAGCGCATGAGGCGATTCGCCCGACCGATGTGTATCGCTATCCCAACAATCTCAAGTCACACCTGTCGGCACGGCAGTACCAACTCTACGATCTGATCTGGCGGCGCTTTGTCGCCTCGCAGATGGCCGCGGCGCTGTATGATGTGACGACAGTGAATGTGCTCGCCACGGTCGAAGGCAAGCCACCGTTTCTGTTCCGCGCAATCGGGCGCGATCTGATCTTCGACGGCTTTCTGCGCGTGTGGCAGGAGGAAGAGAAGTACGACGACGAAGACGAACCACAGGCCTTGCCTCAACTGAACCTCAACGAACTGCTCGACTTACTTGCTTTGATCCCCAGGCAGCACTTCACGCAGCCGCCCGGGCGTTACACCGAATCGGCGTTGGTGAAGGCGTTGGAAGAGCGCGGCATCGGGCGACCCAGCACCTACGCGGCGATCATCAAGACGCTGAAGGATCGCGATTACGTGATCTTGGACAAGCGCGCGTTGTCACCGACACCTTTGGGCGAAGCGACGTGCGATGCCTTGATCGCCGCCTTTCCAGATGTGATGGACTACCAATTCACCGCGCAGGTCGAAGACTGGCTCGACGACGTGTCACGCGGCGAGCGCGATTGGGTGAAGGCGCTGCACGACTTCTACGAACCATTTGCTGTGGCCCTGGCGGCTGCGCCGCCCAAGATGGCTGCCTTCAAGGGACAGTACCGTGAGAACTCTGCGCCACACTCAGAAACGGGCGCCGGGGAAGCAGCCGGCGCAAAAGACCCAGCCGCGCCACGCAAGCGTGCCCGCCGGAGCTCCAGCGGATCACGCCGTTCGTCGTCGCGAGCAGCTTCCAGCACAAAGCCCAGCGTTATCGATCCGAACGCGCCAATTTGTCCGAAGTGCGGCGCGCCGATGATCAAGCGCACAGGCCCACGCGGCGAGTTCTGGGGCTGTTCGACGTTTCCAAAATGTAAAGGAACGCGCAACCTGTGATCGAAGTGACGGCAGGCCCACGGACGTCTTCCTATTTCTGCCGCGGGTGGTCAAGTGAGATCAGATTTCAGATCATTGACTACAAGATAATCAAGAGAATTAACATGAACACGCCAATTTAACAAGACCCACCTTGGTTGCATTGAAACCGCGTTGCCCGATCGACCCCTTCTCATATTCATTACCCCCTACGCGGTCACCCCCATCGGGACTTTCAGACTATTGAGGTTATGGCCCCGGGCGTGATAGGATGGTGTCGGCGCTTTCTCTCTTGCCCTACGTGCGTTGTTCGGGCCGATCGGACTACCAAGACCCGTCGCCCATACAAATAACGCTGCTGGTCCCCCTGGAAAGAACTGCTTCAAGCGCCGCCCCTAGCGCATTTCCACAGTGTATGCGCACGATTGCTTCACGATCCGCTAAGAATCGCGAAAAGGAGAGGAATATGAAAACCACACGGTTGCTGACCACATTCGTACTAAGCCTGATCCTGACGCTAAGTCTGCTCTGGATGTTGAGCAATCATGTGTCGCTGCCAGCCCTGGCCCAATCGGGCACAGGCACCATCCGCGTCGCCACTACGGGCACGAACACGGCTGGCTGCGGCAGCGTAGCTGCGCCCTGCCGCACCGTGCAATATGCGGTGAACCTGGGCGTGGTGGGCGATCAGATTCTCGTCGCGACCGGCACCTACACTGATCCGGCTGGTACCGTCATCGCCTTAAACAAGACGGTGACGGTGCAGGGCGGCTGGAATGGCGCCTTCACGGCTCACGATCCAGCGCTGTATCCCACGACCTTGGATGCCCGCCAATTGGGCAGCGTCATCTCCATCACGGGACAATCGGGCGCAGTCATCTCCCCGACAGTGGATGGCTTTATCATCACGCGCGGTGATGCCAGCAGTCAGGAAATTAAGGGTGGCGGCCTCTACAGCATTTACGCTAACCCGATCGTTGTCAACAACGTCTTCACCAACAACGTCGCCAATTCCATTCACTATTACACTGGCGATGGCGGCGGCCTCTATCTGTCCCAGTCGCCCGGAGTCGCCGTGATCAGGAACAACGTCTTCATCAGCAACACGGCCGCCATCACGGGCGGTTGGGGACAGGGTGGCGCCATCTTCAGTGAGTACAGCAGCCCGCTGATCGTCGGCAATGTGATCACGGGCAACTTTGCCAATGGCTTTATCGCCAGAGACGGCGTGCAGTCCAGTGGCGGCAATGGCGGCGGGATCGTTGCGCACTACGGCATGACGGCTACGACAGTCATCAGTGGCAATCAGTTGTACAACAACGTGAGTTCAGTCGGCGAACACGGGACCGGCGGCGGGATGTCACTGGGCGATGGGGCGATGTTGATTCAAAACAACACGGTGCGCGGTAACACGGCCTGCAGCAATGGTTATGGCAGCGGTGGCGGCATCATGCTGTCCGCCAGCCGGGGTCCCGTGACGATCACCGGCAACCTGCTGGGGAACAACTTCGCCGGGTTGGGCGCTAACTATAACAGTCGTGGTGGCGGCCTGTTTTTCGAGTATCTTCTCGAGCCAGGTCAAGTGCTGATTCAGGGCAACACCATTGTGAGCAACACGGCCGGCACAGCCTCTTCGGGCGAGGGCGGAGGAGTCTATCTCCAATCAGTCGCGGGAGCGATGAGTATCGGCGGCAACCAGATCTTGAGCAACACCGCCAGCGCTGGCGGTGTGGGCAGTGGCGGAGGAATCTTTCTCAGAGATGGCGCGGGGGCGCTGAGTATCAGCGGCAACCAGATCCTGAGTAACACCGCCAGCACGAGCAGGGAGGCCTTTGGCGGCGGCGTGTACATCTACTCTTACCAAGGGGCGGCAATCGTCCAAGACAACCACATCCTGAGCAACACCGCCAGCACGGCCAACTGGGGCATTGGCGGCGGTGTCTTGGTTTTCAACAGCAACTCCGTCACCGTCACTCGAAACCTGATCCAGGGCAATGCCGCCAGTACCTTTCCTGTATATGACAGCGGCAATCCTCCGCCGCCGGGTGCCGGCGGCGGTATCGGCGTCGATAGCAGCACGCTGCTGATTCATGACAACACCATCCGAAACAACGTGGCGGCGACCCATTTGGAGGGACAGGGCGGCGGCATTTATGCCCGATACGGTGGAGCCGTGACTATCGAGAGCAATCTCATCGATCGCAACGTCTCTGCTTTCAACGCTCCGTTTAGCTACGGTGGAGGTATTTTCTTGCAGGAGACCAATCCTGTGGTGCGCCGTAATACGATCCGAGATAATCGCTCCAGTAACGCGGGGGGCTGTGGGGGCGGTGTCTTTACTTGGCTCAGTGGGGCGACGCTCGACGCCAACACCATTCTTAGCAACACGGCGGTCGTCAGCGTCACCGAGTCGAACCTTGCCTGCGGGGGAGGGATGGCGCTGTACTACAGCACCGGTGTATCCATGACCAACAACATCGTTGCCCGCAACCGGGCCGCCATCCAGGGCACTTCTCAAGGAGGCGGCATTTGGACGAGGGGCCTTGCTTCTGACGCGTATCGCACAGAAATGGATATGCTCCACAACACCGTCGCCGACAATACCGGCGAAGGGATCTATTTGGGGCGGTACACTGTCGTGACGCTGACGAACAACATCGTTGCCAATCACACGGTGGGGATCACCAATGCCGCTCCGGCCAGCTCCACTGTCCGTGCCAACTACACGCTCTTCAACGGCAATAACCCCAATTATGGGAGCGGCGTGACCAGCACTAACGAGATACTGGGCAGTCCGGCCTTTGTGAACCCGGCGGGCGGAAACTATCACATCGGCTCGACCTCGGCCGCAAGAGACGCGGGGGTGAACGCAGGCGTCACGCGCGACATCGATGGCGACCCGCGCCCGCTGGGTCCGGGCTATGACATCGGCGCCGACGAGATCGGCCTGGCCCTGTCCAAGACAGCGCCGGGCACGGCCACAACCGGCAAGCCAATCACGTACACCTTGATTGTAACCAACACGAATCTGTTCGCGCTCACCAACGTCGTAGTCAGTGACACGGTGCCGGCCGGAGCGTACTACGTGAGCGGCGGAAGTTATGCAGGCGGCAATGTCACCTGGACGATCCCCAGCATCGCACCCTCCAGCGGCGTGGCGCAGGTGAGTTTCATCGTCACCGCCACGGCGACCATTACCAACAGCCGGTATCGCGTGATGACCAGCACCCAAGGGGTTAGCACCGGCTTTGGGCCGCCTGTGGTGACCGTCGTCAACGCGCCGCCCTGCAACGCCCTGACCAACGTGGGCGTCGCCGGTCCGCTGACCGGCACGCTCGGCAGCGCCTACGCCTTCATCGCCACCGCAAACCCGCCGGCCTCCACGCTGCCGATCACCTACGTGTGGCGAGCCACCGCGCAGACACCTGTGACCAGCACCGTTAACAGCATCACCAACGTGGTCCAGTTCACCTGGAATGTGACCGGCACTCAAACCGTCACGGTCACGGCGGCCAACGCATGCAGTATCCCCGTCAGCGATACCCATGCCATTGTGGTTGAAGCCGCGCCGATCGGTTGTCAAAATCCCCTGACCAGCCTCGGCATCAGCGGTCCCGGCACCGGCTACACCGGTACCCTCTACACCTTCACCACGGCTATCACTCCCAACAATGCCACGCAGCCGATCACCTACACGTGGTCGCCGGAGCCGATCAGCGGGCAAGGAACAGCCAGCGCCAGCTATCAGTGGGCTGCGCCGGGCGTGTACACTTTCACCGCAGCGGCGAAGAACTGCGGCGGGGTGGTGAGCGCCACCCACACCATCACCATTGCGGCAGAGAGCCAATACCTTTACTTGCCGCTGGTCATGCGGGAGTATGCATCTGCGGGGCAAATCCAGCGCGGCGACGGAACACGCAGCGACGCAAAGCCGACGCCGATGAGGTTACCGTGGCAAAGCGTTGTGCCTCCGGTCCCTCCACAGAAGCTCGGGCTGCCATGACGCACAAAGGGGAACGCCACATCCCCCCAAGAACTTGATGACCTGAACGTGCGACGCATTAACATGGTGCGTCGCACGTTTCGTGCGTGATTGCCCAACTATCTAATCGTCGTGTCTCTTCGTGGAGCCTTCACCGTTCAGGGTGTTCGTGGAGGAACTACGCCCTGAGCAAATCATCGTACTCTTCTGGCGTGTCCACATCCTTTAGCACGCTGTCCGTGTCTACCACCACGTAATGAATGTGATCCTCGCGCGCGCGAATGAAGTCGCGCAGGGTGGCGGTCTCCGGCAGCGCGAGCAGCTCCGCCCACCAGACTCGATCGATGAGGATGGGATGGCCGCGCTTCATCCGATACGACGGAATGACCAACGCTCCCGGTTGATACGCATCGATCACGCGCTGGATGATGTCACGCCGCAGGCGGGGATGATCGCCCGGCACCAGCAATGCGGCTTGCACTTCCTCCGCCAGCGCACGAAGCCCCACTTGTAACGAAACGAGCATCTCGGCGCGGGCATAGGCAGAATTGAAGACGCAGCGGGCAGGATAAGACGCGAGGAGCGCACTGATCCGATCGGGTTCATGGCCGGTCACCACCACCACATCGGCCACTGCTTCACATGCGATCACTTCCGTCACGATCGTTTCCAGCACCGTGGAAACGCCAAATGGCAGCAGCATTTTGTTGCGGCCCATCCGGCGCGATTGCCCGGCGGCCAGAATGACAGCGCCAATCATTGATCCTCGCCATCTTCAACAGGCTCGTAACCCGCGCAGCGCAGCACCGGCAGGCGTGGATATTTGGGAAAGCGCGGATCGCTTTCGGCCCGCCGGCATCGATAGAAGGCGCTGCCTCGCGAACTATGCACGATGCGCGCATGGCGGCAGGCGGCGCACAGGCCGATCGGGTCACGCAAGCCCGCAAAGTTCAAATCGGTTCGATCGGTCATGTTCAGACAAGCAAACTGCCGAAGTCGTGGCGGCTTCGGCAGTCTTGAGGTCAACTATTTCACGTCGAGCAGTTCGACTTCAAAGATCAGCGTCGCATTCGGCGGAATCACATTGCCAGAGCCTTGCGCGCCATAACCCAACGACGGCGGAATAGTCAGCTTCCGTTTGCCACCTACCTTCATGCCTTCCAAGCCCTGTTCCCAGCCGGGAATCACTTGCCCCGCGCCGAGCTGAAGTGTGAAAGGCTCGTTTCGCGTGTACGAGCTATCGAACACAGTACCGTCCGTCAGTGTGCCGGTATAGTTGACCGTGATCGTCGTGCCCGGCACCGCGACAGCGCCTGTGCCGACTTGAACATCCTCAATCTTCACCTGCGGTGCAGGCTGCACGTCAAGCAATTCAAACTGGTAGATGAGCGTCGAGTCGGGCGGAATCTGGGCGGTACCCTGCGAACCGTAAGCTAGCTCTGCCGGAATGGTGAGGACGCGTGTGCCGCCGACCTTCATGCCTGGCAACCCCTGCTCCCAACCCGGCATCACTTGTCCAGCATTGAGCACAAATTCCGCGGGTGACTTGCCAGCTGAAGAGTCAATCACTGTCCCATTCGTCAATGTGCCGGTGTAATTCACTGTTAGATTCATGCCAGATGTCGCTTCAGCGCCGGTGCCCACGACGACATCCGTAAAGTCAACCTTGGGCGCGGGCTTGGTGTCGATCATCTCGACGACGAAAACCAAAGTCGCGTTGGGCGGAATCGCATTACCAGCGCCCTGATCGCCATAGGCCAGATTCGGTGGAATCACCAGCTGGCGGATACCGCCCACTTTCATCGTGCTCATGCCCTCGGCCCAACCGGCGACTTCTTTGGCCAGGTCGGCAAGGGGAATGGAGGTCGGTCCGCCCCGCATGCTGGAGGCGCCGATGAGCGTGCCATCCTGCAAGGTGGCGGTAAATTGCACCGTTACCCAATCGTCTGTCGCAGGCGTCGCGCCTGTGCCCATGACGATATCGACATACTTCAAACCGGAAGCAGTTGTTTTCAGGCCGGGATCATCCAGCGCCACGATGGGCGTGGCCTTCGGCACGGCAGGCTCGGCCGGCTGAGCAGAAGCCACCGTTGGAACCGACGTCGCCACAGCGGCGACTGTCGGAACCACTGTCGGCGTCTGTGGCGCCGCCCCGCCACCACAGGCGGTTACGACCATCAGTGCCATCACAACAAACAACACAGTCACTGCTAAACGTTTCATGACTCTCCTCAAATTGTTTTGTAATCACTCACGCTATCCGCTGCTCTACGACATGGACAAGTAAGGTGGTCGGTTCTTGCATTGGCCGAAACTGCCGAAGTCGTGACGGCTTCGGCAGTCTTGAGGTCGTCTACTTCACGTCGACCAGTTCAAGTTCAAAGGTGATGGTGGAGTTGGGCGGAATGGCATCGCCCGCACCCTGCTCGCCGTACCCCAGCGAAGGCGGAATGGTGATGGTGCGCTTGCCGCCGACCTTCATCCCCGTCACACCCTGTTCGAAGCCGGGGATCAACTGACCGCCGCCCAGCGTGAACGACATGGGCTCTTTGCCAACGTTGCTATCAAACACCGTGCCGTTCTCCAACTTGCCGGTGTAATAGACGCTCAGCGTCTTGCCGGGCACGGCCTGTGCGCCAGCGCCTGGCTGCGTGTCTTCGATCTTCACCTTCGGAATATCCAGCAGTTCCACGATGAACGTCAACGTGGAATTCGCCGGAATGGAGCCTTGCGCGCGGCTGCCATAGCCCAGATCGGGCGGAATGACCAGCTTGCGCGTGCCGCCCACCTTCATCGAGCCGACGCCTTCCGTCCAGCCTTTGATCACGCCATTGAGCGGAAAACTGCTCGGGCCGCCGTGCATGCGCGACGCATCGAACACGGTGCCGTCCTGCAGCGTGCCCGTGTAGTGCACGGTCACCATGTCAGTGGGCGCGGGCACTGCCCCTGCCCCCACGACGAGATCTTCATACTTCAAACCGGATGGTGTCGTAATCAAATTGCCTCCGTCATTGGCTGCGGATGGAACTGCCGGCGCTGGCGTGGGCGCGACGACGGCTACGGGCGCGGTTGCCGCGCCTCCGCCGCACGCGGCCAGGCTTAACGCCACAATCAACAAACTGGTACACATCAACCCATGCTTCATAAATCTCCTTGTTCTTTGAGTAACTCACGTTACGCGGATTACAGCGTTCGTCATTACTGCACACTGGCCTGCGGCGGGTGCAGGGCTTCCGTGTTTTTGGCGGGAATTCAGGGCAGCGTGCCGAATATTGTGTAGTGTCCCCGCAGTTGACCTGCGGGCGAACGGATGTACACACAGTCTGGCATGCCGCCGAATACAGTGGCTTGATCAGCCTGACTCGTCAACCAACATTCTGGATGCCCGACAGAGACACTCGGGCATGACGACCACCGTGTCATTCCCGCCCAGGCAGGAATCCAGCAACTGCATCGATCTGGATGCCCGATAACCGTTCTCGGGCACGACGGTGACGACGCTCGGGCATGACGGTCAACGAGGGCCGATCCACTTGCTCAACGCGCGCTGAAAAGCCTGCACTTCCTCTTCCGTGGCAAATGGAAAGAACAGATGATGCTCGCTGCCCGTCACACCGATCCACATCTCCGGCTCTTTCTTGTTGGGCCGCAGCTCCACGTCTTCGATCGCTTCCAGCCGGATGAAGTAATTGTCCTTGATCTTCGTCAGCTCGTCGAGTGGCGCCGTATCGATCCGGCTTTCGCTCGCCTGTAATTCTCTGACACCGCGATCGTCGGGTCGATCGATCACGAAGTGGCGATCGTCGTCCCGCCGATAGTGCTTCAGCGCTCCGGGGTGCCCGGTCTGGATCACATACAGACCGTCGTCAGTCAGCACCAGCGAATAGACGCGCTTCACGCCCAGCGCCACGACGCGCACGACTTTATCCAGCCGCAATCTCATGACAGGCCGTCCAGGTGGTGAGTGTCGTTGGAGGTCAACAGGTCCCAGCCGCTGATGTTGAATTCTTTCATTTCCATCCACCGCCAGTGAAAGAGGCCCGTGTGATCGCAATGCACAAACGAGACCAGGTTGCGCTCGACGGGGATGCCCAGCAGATGGAAGAATACCATTTCGATCAGGCCGCCATGTGTGACGACGACAATGGATTTGTCCCAATGCGTCTGCGCCATGTGGTCGAACGCCTGCACACCGCGTCGCTGCAGGTCGGCCAGCGCTTCACCGCCGGGGAAGGCGGGGGTGTACGGGTACCGTCGGGCGCGCACCCAGCCATCGAGTTCCGCAGCGGCAGGCAGATCGGGCGGACAGTTGAGGCGCAGTTCGACCAGATTAGGATCAACGTTGAGCGGCAGGCCGGTGGTCTCACTGATGTGACGCGCCGTCTGCTTCGCGCGCAGCAGGGGGCTGCAGTACAGCACATGGGGCTGAATCTCATTCGCTACCCGTTCGGCCAATCGCCGCGCCTGCGAGTGGCCTTTCTCTGTCAAGCCATCTTCGTGATCGGCCAGCAGCCAGCCTTGATCATTGTGCGCACTGAATTGCTGCGCGTGGCGAATCAAATAAACGTGCGTCATCATGCTCTGCGGCGATTATAGCACAGCGTATAAGTCTGTCACTTAGATTTTCCCCCGCGCCGC